>Ga0210400_10000492_pt1 | contig 44119 bp, 42 predicted proteins | sample IncBWH26MmetaG_FD_155456 | JGI IMG/M metagenome (GOLD analysis project Ga0210400, IMG submission 155456) | Forest soil microbial communities from Barre Woods Harvard Forest LTER site, Petersham, Massachusetts, United States - Inc-BW-H-26-M | ecosystem: Environmental > Terrestrial > Soil >... | reverse complement strand
TACAACCAGACCCCGAGCAACACGTCTTGCAACGACGCCGGCCAGGCGGTCGGCTGCGGTGGCCCGTTTGTCAACCAGCCCAGCGTCCTGGTGCAGAACCCGGCCAACACCACCAACTGCGAACAGACCTCGCCGCCGGCGTCGTGCGGTGTCAGCGCCTTCAGCGCCGCCAACTCTCAGGCCGGCTCCAGCCTGCTTCCGTCCCTGCTCCCATCGCTGATCCCGAACCTCGGCGGGGGATCGGGTGGCAGCCCGCTGGGGTCTCTTGGCGGCCTGGTTCCGGGGCTCCTCGGCTCGCCGTCCAGCAACACCCAATCGGCTCCCAGCAGCAGTCCCAGCCCGGACGCCGTGACCGGCCTCCTCAACTTCCTATTGGGCCATTGAGGATGACTGATGCCTAACCGCGGCCCTCGCGTCAACCCCGCCTTCGTCGGCCTGGTCAGCGCCGCCGTTATGTTCGGCCTGCTCTTCTTCGCCTTCGCCAACGTCAGCCTGTTCGCCTCCAACATGGACGTGAAGGCGCAGGTGGCCTCTGGCGACACGCTGGCCCCCAACGCCGATGTCGAGGTGGCGGGCGTCCGCGTGGGCCTGGTCAAGAGCATCGACAAGGGCAACCCCGGGGCGCTGATCGACATGTCCGTCGACACCAAGAAGGTGACCCTCTACCGGGACGCCACGTTGCAGATCCGGCCGCACGGCGTTTTCGGACCGAAGTTCGTCGAGTTCAACCCGGGAACCCCGTCGGCCGGGAGCTTCGGCGACGGCGATTCTGTGCCGATGGCCAACACCAGCGTCTCGGTCGACCTGGAGCAGGTCTTCAACGAGCTGGACACCAACACCCGGCAGAGCCTGCAAACGGTGTTCTACGAGCTCGGCACCGGGTCTCAGAACCGCGGCGCGGATTTCGGCCAGACGATCGACAAGCTCAACACCGTGGAGACCCAGCTGACTCCGGTGCTGCAGGTTATCGACAACCGCTCCTTCGAAACCGGCCGCTTCCTCGAAAGCAGCGCGGTTGTCAATGAGACCTTCGCCGCGTCTCCCTTCGACCAGATCATCAAGAAGAACGCCGACGTCCTGACCAAGTTGGACATCGCCAGCGCGTCAGTCCAGGGGGTGGTGGTGCACGGCAACAACGTGCTGGTCTCACTGGACGCCATCACGGGAGGCAGCAATACCCAGGCGCTGGCGCAGTCGATCTCCAAGCTGCCGACACTGTTCGACAACGTGCAGCTCTTCAACAACGCCCTGGGTTACGGCGTCAACGCCTTGCTGCCGGTGCTCACGCCCCAGCGTGGTCAGGCGTTGAGCGACATCGGGCTGGCTGTGGCTCGGACCCAGGACGCGTTCGGGCAGTGCGACATCACCGACCAGACCAGCCCGCCGCCAGGCGCCGACACCCCCCACGCGAACATCGTCAAGATCGTTCCCTGCTACGACAGCAGTGGGAACCCCTACAGGGACGCATCTGGTCACGTGGCCCACCACCACGTCAACGTGCTGCTTGGCCTCCACACCAACCCGGCGGCTCCGGGCGTTGCCGCGGCAATCAGTGCCCTGGCCCCGGTGATCAACCTGGCCAACACGATCGCCCCCGGCACCGGGACGCAATTCGCCCAGGCTTTTGTGGCCGAGAACGAGGGCAGCGTGATCTGCGGACCCAACAGCGGCAACAGCACGCGGCCCGTCAATCCGGCGTTCACCTGCAAGACCAACTCGCAGAGCAAGGCGATCCCCGGTTTCGGCACGAAGCCGCCGCCGCTGTTCGCCGGCAGCACCGCGGCCGCGCTCGGCAGCTCCTCGCCGGTGACTGTGCCGGCGGTCAGCGCGTCCGGCGGAATGCCCAACACCTCGCGGGGGACGGACATCATCGTCGCCCTGCTCCTGGTCGTCGCCGGCGTGGGGGTCGGCTTCGGGCTCTGGCGCACCCGCCGAGCCTGATCTCTCCGCTCTAACTCCGATCGCCTAGAGTCATCACGATGTTCCTGGCCCGGCCCCGGCTTGCCCTGACCCTGCTCGCGGTCCTGGCGTTGGCGCTGCTGCTGTTCGCCCTGCGCTACGCCAGCTACGACACCGCGCCGGACACGGTTGTCGATCCCAGTACCCAGGCGTTCCAGCACGAGGTCGACTACGAGAGCGTCTTCGGCGCCGACCCGCTGGTGGTCCTGGTCTCGGGCAACGTCGAGAGCCTGATCAACAGCTCGGCCCTGACTTCGGAGATCGGCATCGAGGGCCAGCTGGCCCGGCACGCGGATCTCGGCGTGCAGTCGGTCTACGGACCCTCCAGCATCGCCACCGTCGCCGGCGCCACCATCCAGAACGTCGCCGCCGGCCAGCTCACCGCGGTCATGTCCGCTGCCCAGACCAAGGCGTTCTCAGACGCCAAGGCGGCTGGAAAGTCGGACGCCGACGCCACCACGATCGCCAACGAGGCGGCCAAAGCGGCGGGCACGACCTACATCAACAATGCCCTCAAGCAGTTTCCCGAGCTGCAGAAGCTGGCGCCGCTGCAGGCCAGCAACCCCCGCTGGATGGACGCCCTCTTCATCAACCCCGACAACGGCAAGCCGAAGCCACGCTTCGCGTCGGTCATCCCCGATCCCAACCACATCGTCATCACCGCCCGGCTCGGCACCGAGTTCCGGCCCGGCTCGGCGCAGGCGCTGATCGACCTGATCAACCAGCAGGTGGCAGGCACTCCGCTGGCGAGAGCGGTGACCATCACCGGCGTGCCAGTGCTGGAGGCGGCGATCGAGCGCGGGCTGCGACTGTCGCTGCTGGCGGGGATGATCCTCGGGATCGTCTCGATGGCGGTCCTGCTGCTGGTGGCTCTGCGGCGGAGAGGTCGGTTGGGGCTGCGGATCCTGCCACTGGTGGCGGGGGCCGCCACTGTGCTGGTGCTATCGGGCGTGGTCACGGCGATCGGCTACGGGGCCGCCTATCTGCGCAGCCGGACCGGGATCGAGGCGTCCAGCCTGCAGTCGTTCCTGGCGACTTTCACGCTGGCCCTGAACCCGGCGACGCTGGCCGCCTTTCCGATCGCCCTCGGGTTGGCGGTGGACTACGCCGTGCAGTTCCTCTATCGCTATACCCAGGCCGTCGAATCGGGCGCCGGGGTGCCCTGGGACCTGGCCCGCCGCGGCGCCGGGATCGCGACCCGGCGGGCGGCGATGTGCACCGTCGGAGGACTGCTGGCGCTGCTGGTCTCGACCATTCCGATGGTGCGCCAGTTCGGGGTTGTGATGAGCCTCGGCGTCGTGATCGCGTGGACCGTGGCCCGCCTGACCGTCCTGGCCGCGGTCCGGGCCTGGCCCAACATCGGGCTGCCGCCCGGGATCCGGTCGGAGCCCAAAGCCGCACCCGTGGCGGAAGCCACTGTGGCGCCTGCCTCGCAGTTGGCGCCGACCGGCGCGGCCTCGATCGCCGCAGCAACAGTCGAAGCCGACGACGACCTGGACGACATGCTGTTCGGCTTGGGCCGCGGCACCACCGCGGCAACCGCGCCGGCTGTGGTCGAGGTCGAGGAGACGACGATCGCCATCGGCCCCGCACCGCCCGTGGGCGAGGACTCTGAGGAGTCCCCGGTCTGGGAGCCGACACCATGGGATCCGGGGCCCGAGGCCCTGCCCGAGCTGGGACCGCTGGTCGCCTGGTCGCGTGCCGTGCTCGAACCCGCGCCGGTGGAGGAGGAGAGGGTCGCGGTGGCCTACCCCATGCCGGCGCGCGAGGTCACCGAGGTCCTGCCGGCGGAGGAGGACGTCTCGGCCGGGGGCTCCGAGGTAGCGACACCAGAGGCGGAGCCGCAAGCCGTCGCCGACCTCCCGGTCGCTGCGGCCGTCGCTAGTGGCGCCGACGAGCACAGCAACGAACCCGGCCGGGTGCCAAGCGCGCTGGCCCGCTTCGCTCTGCGTCGCGCCCCGCTGATCCTGGTCCCGGCGCTGCTGCTGGCTATGGTCGGCTGGGCCGCGCTTCCCTTCAGCACTTACGAGAGCGATCCTCAGAAGCTGGTTTCGCCCAACCTGCGCGCCCTCCAGGATCTCAACGTCGTTCGTGCCGCCACCGGCTCCGCAGGCGAGCTCGACTTCATCCTGACCGGCCCTGACGTGACGTCCGCGGCCGCGCTGGACTGGACCCGCAACCTGCAGGCGGTGGCGCAGCGCGACAGCAACGGCCAGCTGAGACCGCTGGGCAGCCTTTCCGACCTGGTCACCGCCGTCAACGGCGGGACCCAGCCCGACGCGACCAAGGTCCAGGCCTATCTGCAGGTGATGCCGACATACTTCACCGACTCGCTGGTGGACCGCTCGCACCGGCTGGCCCGCATCGCCTTCGGGATCAACCTGGCGCCGGTGGCCGAGCAGAAGCAGATCATCGACCGCATCCTTGGCGACGTCACCGCCCCTCCGGGGTACAGCTACTACCCGGCCGGTTTCAGCTACCTGACGGTTCGCGGCCTGGAGGCCCTTGAGTCGGGCCAGCTGGTGCTCAACGTCCTGGGCGCTGCCCTGGTCCTGCTGGTGCTCTTCGCGATCTACCGGCGGCCGCGGCTGGCGCTGATGGCGTGGGCGCCCACGCTGCTGGTGGCGGGCTGGTCGACCGCCGTGCTATTCGCACTGAGGGTGCCGCTGACACCCATGACCGCGGTGCTGGGCGCCCTGGTGGTGGCATTCGGCACCGAGTTCGCGATCCTGTGGCTGGAGCGCTACCGCGAGGCGATCGCGGGCGGCACCGAGGCGGGTTCAGCGGCGGCGGAGGAGGCCAGCCGCGGCGCCGGTCCCGGCATCCTGCTCTCCGGGGGGGCGTTGGTCCTCGGCTTCCTCGCGCTGGCGGCGGGAGCCTTGCCGGGCATCGCCAGCCTCGGCTTCGACCTGCCGGTGGTGCGCGACTTTGGCCTGGTCGCGGCGATGGACATGGTGCTGGCGGTGGCGGCGGCCCTGGTGGTGCTTCCCGCGATCGTAGTCAGGCTCGGTCTGACCGAGCGCGTTCGCGTGCATTTCTCGCCCGAGGCAACCCCCGCGCCGGTGGATGCGCCTGCCTGAGCGCTTCGCCGCGGCGCTGGTCGCGCTGGCGGCCGCCGCAGCCTCGTTGGCAGCGGTTGCGGCGACTTCGCATGCGGCGCTGGCCGGCGCCCCGACCGCGGGCTCCAGCCCCCAGGCCGATGTCATCCCCTCGCCCAGCGCCTCCTCCTGCCCGCGTTCGCTGAAGTTCGCTGGCTCGCTCTACCTCGACACCGACGCTTCGGCATCGCCTGACCAGGTCGGTCCAAGGATCGGGGAGACCGAGCCCAACCCGGCTCAATGCGCCATCCCCGACCGGCAGCCGGTGTACCGGCACGTAGGCCACAACGCGACCGACGAGGTGATCGCCTTCACGGCCGGGCACGGCGAGGTGTTCCAATCCGCCGGCCAGACCGGCTTCCCGGGCGGCGCCTGGTTGCGGCTTCTGGTGGTTCTGCTGGTCCTCGGGATCATCCTGTTCGCGGCCGCTCCCGCCATCCTGGGGCACCTGCGCCAGCCCCCGGTGGCAGTGGGGCGGGGTGACACGGACTGGATCGACGACGTGGCCGAGGATCGGCGCGGGGACGAGTCTCCGTCCGGGCCCGAGCCCTAAGATCAGCGGATGGCGGAGAGGAAAAAAACGCGCACCCCTGTGACCACCCGCAGGGGGGATGGAGGCTACACCAGCCTCTGGGGTGGAGATGAAGTCGCCAAATACGACCCGCGCGTGGAGGCGACCGGGATCCTGGACGAGGCCTGCGCTCTGGTCGGCGAAGCCCGCACCATGACGCAGCACTCGGCAGTGCGCAAGGAGGCGCTCCGGCTTCAGAACGACCTCTACCGTCTGATGTCCGAGATCTCCGCCGGGGAGGCCCACTCGGGCGACTTCTCCATCGACGCCGGCAACGTCACCGACATCGAAGGCAGGGTCGAGCGCATCCGCGACGCCGCCGACCTGCCGGCGATGTTCACCATCTCGGCCACGCCCACCGCGGCGGTGCTGGACGTCGCCAGGACTGTCATCCGCCGTGGCGAGAGAGAGGTGGCGCGGATGCTGCACCAGGGCACCATCACCAACGCGGAGTCGCTGCGGTTCCTGAACCGCGCCAGCGACCTGGCGTTCGTGCTGGCGCGCTTCGAAGAGAAGCTTGCCGGCGTGCCGTATCAGACCATCAGCGCCAAGGACCTGGAGTGAGCGCGCACCGGTACGACGTCGTCATCGCCGGCGGCTCGTTTGCGGGACTGGTGGTGGCCACCACGGTCCAGGGCAGGGTCGCGCTGATCGAGAAGGACGAGATCGGCGAGGGCCAGACGTCGGCCTGCGGGACGACCCTGGACCTGGTCCAGAAGCTAGGCCTAGAGGAGTCGATCGAGGAGGTCCACGAGTTCGGGGTGATCCACACCCGCAGGGGGTCCCACCGCCACCGGTTGCCGTATCCGTTCTGCACCTTCGACTACCGCAGGTTCTGCCGGCTGCTGTTGGCCAGGTTCGGAGGCGACCTGATTCGGGCCTCGGCCACAGGCGTCGAGGGCAGCCAGGTGCTCACCGACCAGGGGCCGGTGGCCGGACGGGTGCTGGTCGACGCCACCGGATGGCGGGCCGCCCTTGCCACCAGCGTCGACCCCGGCTTCCCCGCCCACGTCGCGATCACCTACGGGCTGGAGAAACCGGCTCGCGGATTCGATGGCGATGGCCTGCATTTCTGGTTCGACCCAGCTGTCCGGGCTGACGGGTACGGCTGGTCATTCCCGGCAGGGCCCGTGGCCCGAGCCGGCGTGCTCTCCTATGTGGCGCCCGAAGGCGTCAAGGCGTCGACGGCGGACTTCCTGGCCCGCCAGGGGATGGCCGGGGAACGCACCCACGGCGGCTTTCTTACCGCCGGCCTGCGGCCCGGGACGGCCGGCGACATCTTTGTCGTCGGCGACGCTGCCGGACACTGCCTGCCGCTGACGGGGGAGGGGATACGTCCCGCCGTGTTCTTCGCCCAGCTGCTCAGCGAGATCATCGACCAGGAGCTCTCGGGGGCCATCGACCACCGCCTCGCCCTCGACATGTACGGCAGCGTCCAGGAGCGCTACCAGCGGCGCTACCGCCTGCTGCGGCGCGCTCAGTCCGCCCTGCGCGGGTGGCCCGACCCGCCTGTGGGGACGTTCATGGCAGCGTTCTCGCGCGGCTTCATGTACGAGTGGCTCTGCCGGAAGTACTGGGAGGTCGCCGCACCCATCCGTCCCACCAGGGAGAGCAACAGGCGCGCGGAGGCCGCCGCCGAGTCGCGCGAGCGGGTGCCGGCCTGAAGATAACCGTCCTGCTCTTCGCGCGTCCCCGGGAGATCGTCGGCGTCGCCCGCGTCGCCCTCGACGTCGCCGAGGGCAGCACCATGGCCTCCGTGTTCGACCAGCTGGTTCTGGATCATCCAGGCCTCGCCGCCCTGAGGGGGAACCTCCGCTGCGCCGTCGAGCAGGAGTACGCGGGCTGGGAGACACCGGTCGTCGATCAGGCCGAGGTCGCCTTCATCCCGCCGACCGCCGGTGGCTGAGGCCTCCCGGCTCTCCCGCGAGCCGATCGATCCGCAGGTCCTGACACGTGGCCTGGCTGCCCCCGAGGACGGTGCCGTGGCAGTCTTCACGGGCATCGTCCGCAATCACCAGGACGGTCGCGAGGTGCGCTGGCTCGAGTACCAGGCCTACGAGGAGATGGCCGAGAAGCAGATGGCAGAGCTGGTGGCCCGGGCGCGCGACCGGTGGCCGATCAGCGACGCCGTGATCGCCCATAGGGTCGGCCGCCTGGAGATCGGCCACGTCAGCGTCGTGGTGGCGGTTGCCTCGCCGCACCGCGAGGAGGCCTTCGAGGCCTGCCGGTGGTTGATCGACACCCTCAAGGCCGAGGTGCCCATCTTCAAGAAGGAGGCTTACGCCGACGGCCATGCCTGGGTCGGCGACCAAACCTAGGTGGCTTTCGGGCCGGTAGCTAATATGGAGCCGGCGCGGGAGTAGCTCAGTTGGTAGAGCGCTAGCCTTCCAAGCTGGATGTCGCGAGTTCGAGTCTCGTCTCCCGCTCCAACCGTCGTCTTCATGCACCCATGGGGGCCCCCAAGGTCGTGAACGAAGCAGCGAACCCCGGGAGTTCTTCGGCAAATCGTTGGGCGCCCCAGCCGCTGGCGTCGACGGCGCTTCGCTCTTCCGTCTATGTCGTGCCGGCGGTGGCTGGCATCGCGGTCTCGGTGGCGCTGAGCCGGCTGTTGCCGCCGCCATACCCTTCGATCGGGCTGGCCGGCTGGTGGGCCCTCGAGCTCCTTGTCACCACCGCCGTGATCGGCGCGGCCACGATCGCGATGAGGCGGGTGCTGCCGCTGGCGATCCTGCTCGACATGTCGTTGGTCTTTCCGGACCACGTTCCGTCCCGGTTGGCGATCGCGCGCCGGCGTCCCAACTCCAAGACGCTGCAGGCGGATCTCCAGCGCGCCGCTGCCGAAGGCCGCCACGACAGCGCCACCGAGCGGGCGGAGCTCATCCTCACCCTCGCGCTCTCGTTGAGCGCCCACGACGCCAGCACCCGCGGCCACTCCGAGCGCGTCCGGGTCGTCACCGAGATGCTGGCAGACGAGCTCAAGATCACCGGGCCAGACCGCGATCGTCTGCGCTGGGCGGCGCTGCTCCACGACATCGGCAAGCTGACGGTGCCGGCCGAGGTCCTCAACAAGCCTGGCCGTCCGGATGAGCGAGAGTGGGAGATCCTCCGGCGGCATCCCGAGGAGGGGGCGCGCCTGGTGGCGTCGATGATGCCCTACTTCGGAGTCGAGCTCGGCGGCGCCGTTGGCCAGCACCACGAACGCTACGACGGCAGCGGATACCCACGCGGGCTGGTCGGCGAAGCGATCTCGATGGGCGGGCGGATCGTCGCGGTGGCGGACTCCTACGAGGTGATGACCACGGCTCGCGCCTACAAGAAACCGATGACCCCTCAGGCTGCCCGGGCGGAGCTGGTGAGATGCTCGGGCAAGGATTTCGACCCGGACATCGTGCGGGCCTGCCTCAACATCTCGTTGGGGAAGCTGTGGCGGGCGGCGGGATTCTCCACCCTGGTGGCGCAGCTGCCGGGCATGGGGCGGGTGCCCGGATTGCTTGCCCAGGCGACAGCACCGGTGGCTGCGGTCCCGGCGGCGGCGCTGGCGGTGGCGGCGTTGACCGTGCTTGGCGCCTACACGCCGGCGTCAGCAACCGCGCCGGTGGTGGCGGGCTGTCCGCCTCAACCCGTGACGCTGTACCAGGCGGACGCACCGGCGGTGCCCCACGATCCTTCGGTGGTCGCGACGGTGGCGGTTGGGCGCGGTCCGGCCAACATGGTTATGGATCCTCAGTCCGGCCGGCTCTTTGTCGCCATCGTCGCTGAGAACCGGATCGCTGTCGTCGACGGACGGGCCTCACCCCCACGCACCACCGGCAGCATCCCGGTTGGGGCCAATCCCTTCGGGATGGATCTCGATCCCGTGACCGGCAGGCTATACGTCGCCGGCAGCGGGTCTTGTGCTCTGTACGTGATCGACGCACGAGCCCTGACGCCCTATGTCATCGACACCGTTTCGGTTGGTCATAACCCCGCCGCGGTCGCAGTTGATGGCCAGACCGGCCGGGTCTTCGTGGCCAATGCGGCTTCCAACAGTGTCGACGTGATCGACGGGCGTGCACAGACCCCTGGGCGGCTTGCGACTGTGGCGATGGGCAGCTCACCGACCGTGCTGGCGGTGGCGCCGGGCAATGGTCGGGTGCTGGTAGGGAGCTTCGCATCATCCCGGGTCAGCCTCCTGGATGGAAGGAGTAGCCCGCCCCGGCGACTGAGCTCCGAACTGGCGGTTTCGGGGCCAAACGGCTTCGCCTTCAACGCCTCCGGAGATACGGCTTACGTCAGCGAGAACCAGCTCGCCGACAGCCTCGGCGAGATCCGGGGACTCGCAGGTTCACCTGTGCTAACGGGTGTCGCCCGGGTCAGCCGGAACCCGATCCGCGTCGCGATCCTGGCCGACCGCCTATATGTGGCCTGCTACGGACAGGCGGCCAACGGAACGCAGCAGGACCCGCACCCCCCGGGGGCGCTGGTGATCATCGATCGCCTCACCTTCCGAGTGCTCAAGACGATCGAGGTGGCCAACGCGCTCGGCGTTGTCGCGGATCCGTCGAGTGGCCGAATCTTTGTAAGTGAGCGCCACTCGGGAGTCGTCCTGGTACTAAGGGCCAGTCAGTAGCGCTGTCAGGGACGGCTTAGGGTTGCGAAGGTGATCCCGGCGGCGGATAGCAACGCCCAGGCCGCGATGACGACGAGCAGGAAGCCGCAGCCGCCGAAAATGCCGACCTTGAACGCCTCGCCCGCCGACACCGTGATTGCCCGAGTCACCACCATTCCCTGCGCCTGGCGGGCTATCGGCAGTTCCGAAGCCTCCTCGGGGAAGTGCTTGCGAACCTCTCGGCTGGCAGCGCCGACCGCGTCGTCGTCGGTGCCGCCCATTCGCAATGTTTCAAGCGCCACGTCCGCGGCTGCTGCGGCAATATCATCGCGTCCCGGGTAGATCTGTTCCGCCCAATCGAGCCATCTCTGGCGCGCCTCAATCGACTCCTGCATTGTGCGTTTCCCTCCCTCGCGACCCCCGCGGCGCGACGATAGCACGGTCGGCATCACACTCGCTCCGCCGAGGGGCAAGTCTGTTGAGGTGCCGCAGCCAGGCCTATTCGGGCAGAGCCTCACCGCGGGTTTCGGGAAGGGCCAGCAGGGCCAGGCTGCCGGCCACCGCTGCGCCGGCGGTGAGCCACAGGGTTCCGCCGAGGCCAAGAGCCGGCGCCAGGGCTCGAACCAGCTGCAGCCCTCCAACGCCTCCGAGCGCCCCCGCCACCCCGGTCGCGGTGAACCCGGTGACCCTGGCCCTGGTCGGCATCAGCTCCGTGGTCCAGGCACCCAGCATCGGCGCGCTGGCGCTCGCGAAGACCGACCACAGCACGTTGCCTCCGACATAGAGCACGCGCGAGGAGGTGAAGCTGATCGCGGTCAAGACCGCCGACAGGGACAGCAGGACCACGCTCGGCCAGCGCCGACCGGCTCGATCGGAAAGAAGACCGCCGACCACGAGGCCGCCGGCGGCCGCCACGCCCGACACCAGCTGTACGGCGCTGAGGGCAAACGGCTGAAGCCCCAGGGTGCGGCTGCCGAAGAAGATCGCGAAGAAGTTGGCGGGCTCGTATAGCAGGGCCCCCAGCGCGCCCGAGGCAGCCAGCACCAGCAGCCGCCGGCGCCACGGGGAATCGAGCAGCACTCGGGCTGAGACATGTGCGCCGGCGGGCCTGTGGCTGGAGATCCTCAGCGCCAGGGGCGCCACCAGCACACCCAGGCCGGCAAACCCGTAGAGGATCCGCCAGTGGGGCGCCACCAGCGGGTAGGCGACGAGGCTGAGGGTCGCACCGGCGCCGCCGCTGAGCGCCAGCAGACTGGCTGCCCGGCCGCGGCGCGACGAGCCGACGGCCTCGAGCGTCGCGGCCGTAGCCACGGCGGCGACGACGGTCTCGCAGCAGACCGCTGCCAGCCGCGCTATCGCGAGCACCCCGATGCTGGGAACGATCGCCGTGACCAGCCCGGCGAGCGAGAATCCCGCGATCCCGACGGCGGCGACGGGACCGCGGCGACCTCGGTCGGCGACCACCGCCAGGGGCAGCCCGATGGCGGAGCCCAGCGACAGGATCGAACCCAGCGTCGCCAGGCTGCTGACGTTGGCGCCGAACTCGGTGGCGATGCCCGGAAGGGCTACGAAGAGGATCGAGCCGCCATATCCAGCCAGGAACACCGCGATCGCGCAGTAGACGATCGTCGCCCTGACAGGCATGCGCCCAGGACCTTGGCTGGGGGCGTCATCGCGCCCGATCTCGCTCACGCTGGTGATTGTCACCGGCACCCGCTTGTGCTTGTCCCGGGGCGGGGCCAATATGGAGGCGATGCCTCGAAGGCCACCGGCTCATGTATCATCGTTTCATGTCATATAGCTCGCAGCGCCCGCAGCTCCAGGAGGCTGTCCAGGAGGCGGTGAAGCCGCTGCTCCGCGGCTTTTCGCACGCGTTGAGCGCTCCGCTCGCGGTCGCGGCGACGATCGTGCTGGCGGTACTGGCAGGCGGAGACCCGGCCAAGCAGGTGACGGTGGTGATCTATGGGGCGACGATGGTGCTGCTCTTCGGCGGCAGTGCGCTGTACCACATCCCCAACTGGTCCGTGCGGACCAAGGAGCTGCTACGCCGCCTCGATCACTCCAACATCTTCCTGCTCATCGCCGGGACCTACACGCCAATCGCCTTCGCGCTGCTCCAGGGCTGGCGCAGGCCGGCTGTGCTCGGGTCGGTCTGGGGGCTGAGCCTGGTGGGCATCGGGATCGCGATCAGTGGGGTCAAGGTTCCGAGATGGCTCTTCACCTCGCTCTATCTCATGGTCGGCTGGGTGGCGGTGATCGCGATCCCGGCGATCTTCGGCCGGGTTGGCACAGGCGGAGGCATGCTTCTGGTTCTCGGCGGCGTGCTGTACACGATCGGCGCACTCTGCTACGCGCTCAAGCGTCCCGTGCTGTGGCGCCGGGTGTTCAGCTATCACGAGGTCTTCCACCTCTTCGTGATCGCGGCGTCGGTCTCGTTCCTGATCTTCATCATCTCGTTCGTCGTACTGGCGCCCCCGGCCTGACCCGCGCGCCTCGCGGCGCTCAGCAGTCTCGGTTTGAAGCACAGCTACGAAGGGCAGGCATAGTTCGGTATGCGCGTGCTCGTCGTTTCTGATAGCCAGCTGGCCCAGCTGGGGTTGGGAGCCCTGGTGGAACAGGCCGGCGGGCTCGAGGTGGTGGCGGCGGTGCCGCCGGGGGGCGCGGCGGAGGCGATCGCGCAGCTGGGTCCGGAGGCGATCCTGCTTGACGCCGGCGGAGGTGGATCGTCACTGCAGGAGATGCTGGAGGTCATGGGCGACCGGAACGGCATCCCCCTGCTGGTACTCGGTGACCCGCAGGCCGCAGGTGACGCGATCGCTGCCGGCGCCGCCGGCGTCCTGCCGGCCGGGGTTGGCCCTGACGTCCTCGCCGCCGCGATCGGAGCTGCCGTCTCGGGCCTCGTTGTCCTGGGCCGGGCGCAGGCCGAGAGCCTGGCGCCAGGGTTGGTCGAGGGCGACGAGGCCACGCAGCCCGTCGAGCAGCTGACGCTGCGGGAGTCCCAGGTGCTCCAGCTGCTCGGGCACGGCCTGACCAACGCCGAGATCGGTCGCTCTCTGGGTGTTAGCGAGCACACCGCCAAGTTCCATGTCGGAACCGTGCTCGGCAAGCTCGGGGCTCGAAGCCGCGCAGAGGCGGTGTTGCTGGGGATGCGGCTGGGGTGGATCACTGTCTGATTCCACCCGATAGGGGAGTCGCGACCTCCCCGATCGGCTGATGTGGGCCATGCGCTCCCCGCCTACGCTGCCATTGAGAGGCCCGACACCGACGTTTTAGGGCCTCACCTGAATCGGAGACCAACTGATGACAACCCTGAAAGACATATCGGACAGCCTCGCCGCCGCCGTTGAAGCCGCCGCCGGCAGCGTGGTGGAGGTTCGCGCCCGTCGCGGCAAATCGGCCACCGGCATCGCCTGGGACAAGGACCACGTGCTGACGTCGAGCCACGCCATCGAGAGCGAGGACGAGATCACCGTGGTCCACGGCGAGACCAGCGTCCCCGCCACCGTGGTCGGGCGTGACGCGGGCAGTGACCTGGCCTTGATCAAGGCGGCCGGCCATGGCGCCACCCCGGCGACCCGGGGATCGGGGACCTCGCTGCGACCGGGTGAGCTGGTCCTGGCGGTCGGCCGTCCCGGAGAGCTGCAGGCCACCTTCGGCGCCGTGGTGTCGACAAAGAGCCGCCAGCGCGGGTGGCGTGGCCGCGGCGTCGATGGCCTGGTCAGGTCCGACGCCCACCTCTACCAGGGCTTCTCGGGCGGACCACTGGTCGATTCCTCGGGCAACGTGGTCGCCGTCAACAGCTGGTACTACGGCGGCGGTGAGACCAAGTCGCTACCGATCGAGACGGCGGCGCGAGTCGCCGAGAGCCTGCTGACCCATGGGCGCGTGAAGCAGCCATATCTCGGAATCGGCACCCAGCCGATCTACCTCTCGGACGACGTGCGCGAGAAGACCGGCCATTCCAGTGGACTGATGGTGATCTCGGTTGAGGCCGGCAGTCCCGCTGCCGGCGCCGGCGTGGTCCAGGGAGACACCCTGGTCGGCATCGGTGGCGAGCCTGTCACCGGGATGCGCGATCTCTACCGCGCCCTGCAGGGGCTCGAGGTCGGCAGCAAGCAAAAGCTCCAGGTCGTCCGCTCAGGCGAGCTGACAGAGCTCGAGGTCACCGTCGGCGAGCGCGCCGAAGAGAAGGAGAGCTAAGCCCACCAGTACCCGCCCGCGCCGAAGGGCGCGGGCGATTGGTAGCCGGATTGCCCCTAGCTGGCCAGCTTCAGTTCGGGCTCGCGCCGGTAGCGGGCGCGCTGCCGGATGAAGCGGAGCCTCTGCGCCGAAGCCCGGTGGCCGCAGCGCGGGCACTCCAGGCGCCGGATCGAGATCGCCTGCATCGGCGCCAGCCACTGAGGCAGCCCGCACCGCTCGCAGTGGGTTCGAAGTGGTAGTGCCATACCGATAGTGTAGCGAACAGGCGTTCGCTATGGCAACTCCGAGCCGATGCTATAACCACTCGATGGTCACGGCCGAATCCTCGCCGGCGGACGAGCGCCTCAAGCTCTGGCTCAAACTGTGGGCGCCGATCTTCATGGCGGGCGGCGCCGGTTTCTATCTGCTGCCGGGGAGCATCACCGCCAACATGAACAAGGGCGCGAGGATGGTCGGCATGGAGGAGTCCCCTGTGGACGCCGACAACCTGTGGGTGGTGCTGGCGATGGCGTACATGGCCCTGATCACCGTGATCTCGGCGCGCGCCGCAACCGCCGGCGACCGCCGGCAACGCCGCGAGCTGACGCGTTTGCTGATGGTCGGCAAGGCCGCGAGCTCCTTCGGCGCGCTGGGCTATTTCGTGTTCAAACGGCGCGCCTACAGCTTCCTGGCCAACTTCCTGCTCGACGGCGCCATCCTCGGCGTCACCTACCGCTTGCTGAGCGCCACAGAGCAGGACTGAGCGCCGGCGGCGAGGCCCGGCGGCCGCACTGCTCTAGGTAGAATGGCCGCGATGCCGAGCGAATACGTCGCACTCTTGGTGTTCTTCGTCACGGTGGTCGCCTTTGCGACGATCGCGATCGTGCTCTCCTCGGTGCTGGGCCCCAAGAGCCCGTCGGCCACCAAGGCCCAGCCGTACGAGTGCGGCATCGTCCCCGCCGAGACCGCCCGCAGGCGTCTGCCGGTCGGCTTCTACCTGACGGCGATGCTCTTCATCGTGTTCGACGTCGAGGCGATCTTCGTCTATCCCTGGGCCGTGATTCTTCGCGATCTCAAGGTGCAGGGATTGGTAGAGATGGGGATCTTCGTCGGTGTGCTCGCCCTGACCCTGGTCTACGTGTGGCGCAAGGGTGCCCTGGAATGGGAATAACCAATCCCGGGCAGCCCTACGGCGGGCCGCTTTCATTTCCCAACCAGCCACACTCGCATCCGACACCGCCGTCGGCCGGCGACGCGCTGACCGCCAGCCTGGGCCACAACTTCGTCACCACCAGCGTCAACAAGGTGGTCGCCTGGGGCCGCTACAACTCGATGTGGCCGGCGCTGTTCGGGCTGGCCTGCTGCGCCATCGAGATGATGGGCACCGGCGGGCCCAAGTTCGATATGGCGCGCTTCGGCGCCGAGGTCTTCCGGGCCTCGCCACGCCAGGCCGACCTGATGATCGTGGCCGGTCGCGTCAGCCAGAAGATGGCGCCGGTACTGCGGCAGATCTACGACCAGATGCCCGAGCCCAAATGGGTGATCTCGATGGGCGCGTGCGCCTCCTGCGGGGGGATGTTCAACAACTACGCCATCGTCCAGGGAGTGGACAAGGTGGTGCCGGTCGACGTCTACGTACCGGGCTGCCCGCCGCGCCCCGAGGCGCTGCTCGACGCCGTACTCAAGCTGCAACGCAAGATCCGAGCGCAGGCTGGGGCCCCCGCGAATCCCTTGATTCGTGGGGTGGAGGCTGTCGCCTGATCCGAAGAACCCCAGCCGTGGCCCTTCGAGTCCGGCGCTGCTAAGCGAGGAATAAGTGACCGAAGAGCACCCCAACCCTGCCGCGTCCCCTGAAGAACCGGCCCCGGCGCCCGTGTCGGAGCTGGACCAGGTGCGCGCGGCAATCGACACCCGGATGCCCGGCGCTGTGCTGGGGCTGGAAGCGGCGCAGCCGGAAGGTGCGCTCCTGGTCGATCGCGAGCGCCTGCTCGATGTATGCACCTTGCTTCGGGACCACCCCGACCTGCAGTTCGCCCTGCCGCTGTTCTGCACCGCGATCGACTGGCTCGACCGGGAGCCGCGGTTCGACCTCGTCTACCAGCTGCGCAGCCTCCACCGCGGCAGCACCGTCCGTCTCAAGGTCGGCGTGCCCGACACGCCGGGCGAAACGCCCTGGGTGCCCTCGACCGCCCCGCTGTGGCAAGGGATGGGCTGGCAGGAGCGAGAGGTATTCGACCTCTTCGGGATCGACTTCCGCGGCCACCCGGACCTGCGCCGCCTGCTGATGCCGATCGATTGGGAAGGCCATCCCCTGCGCAAGGACTACATCTCCTTCGGTGAGTCGGTCAAGTTCAGCGACCGGGAGTCCTTCGCCCCCGATTCGTCGGTACCGCGAGGCGCCCCCAGTTGAGCGGCACCATCGACACCGAGAACGTTGCCGCCGAGCCGACCGCGCCGGTGATAGGGGCACCACACCAGCCCTCGGACGTGGTCGGCGCCGCCGAGGCCGCCTTCGCCGAGGGGCTGACCTATGTCGGCGAGACTCCCGACGGTCCCCTGATGGAGCTCAACATGGGCCCGCAGCACCCCAGCACCCACGGCGTCCTCCGGCTGGTGCTCCGGGTCGAGGGCGAGGTGGTGCGCCACTCCGACCCCGATATCGGCTACCTCCACACCGGCTTCGAGAAGGACTTCGAGCGCGTCACCTATCACCAGGGCGTGCCCTGGACGGACCGCATGGACTACCTCAGCCCTCCCGGGAACAACCTCGGCTACTGCCTGGCGGTGGAGAAGCTGCTCGGCGAGACGGTGCCGGTGCGGGCTCAGCGGCTGCGGGTGATCATGTGCGAGCTGGCCCGCATCGGAAGCCATCTGATCTGGGTCGGCACCCACGCGCTCGACCTGGGCGCTCAATCCGCGTTCCTCTACGCCTGGCGCGACCGGGAGCGAATCCTGGAGATCAACGAGCTGGTTTCCGGGGTTCGGATGATGACCAGTTTCATCCGCGTCGGCGGCTTGATGGCGGACGTTCCGGCGGAGTTCGACGCCTACCTGCGGAGCTTCCTCAGCGACTTCGGCGCGCGGTGCGACGAGTACGAGGACATGCTCACCGCCAACCCACTGTGGATCGACCGGACCCGCGGGCTGGGGGCCATCAGCGCCGATGAGGCGATCGACTGGGGCATGACCGGCCCGTCGCTGCGCGGCTCGGGAGTCAACTACGACGTCCGGCGCCAGGTGCCCTACTCCGGCTACGACGACTACGACTTCGAGGTGCCGCTGGGGACCACCGGCGACGTCTACGACCGCTACCTGGTGCGGATCCGCGAGATGCGGCAGTCGCTGCGAATCGTCCAGCAGGCGTTCGAGCGCCTCGAGCCGGGACCGGTGGTGATCGACAACCGCAAGGTAGTGCTGCCGCCGCGCCACGAGCTGGACACGTCGATGGAGGCGGTCATCCACCACTTCAAGCTCGTCACCGAGGGCTTCAGGCCGCCCGCCGGTGAGGTCTACCAGGCCACCGAGAGCCCGCGTGGTGAGCTCGGCTTCTACATCGTCAGCGACGCCAGCAACAAGCCCTACCGGGTCAAGGTCAGAGCCCCAAGCTTCAACCTTGTGGCAGCCATCCCCCGACTCACCGTCGGTCACCTGGTCGCCGACACCGTCGCGATCCTTGGATCGCTGGACTTCGTTCTTGGAGATGTCGACCGATGAGCCCCCTGGAGCTGCGCGACGCGGCAACGCCGTACGAGATCCTCAGCCCCGAGGAGGTGGAGCGCATCAAGGTTCTGCGCACCCGCTACCCACAGGGAAAGTCGGCGATCCTGCCGGCGCTGTGGATCCTGCAGCGCAAGGAGGGCATTCTTAGCGCCGACGGGATGCGGGAGGTGGCGCGGGCGATGGATCTTCCGCCGGGGCCTGTGGAGGCGGTGGCCAGCTTCTACTCGATGTATTTCTTCAAGCCGCACGGCCGCTACGTGGTCGAGATGTGCACCAACATCTCGTGCCTGCTGATGGGCTCGAACAGGGTGCTCGAGCGGTTCCAGACGCAGCTGGGGTGCGCCGTCGGGGGAACCACCGAGGACGGCATGGCCACCCTGATGGAGGTCGAATGCCTGGGCGCCTGCGGGGCGGCGCCGGCGGCGCAGATCAACCACCGCTTCTTCGAGAGCCTCACTCCCGAGAAGGTCGACCGGCTGGTGGGCGACATGAAGGCCGACAATCTCGACCTCCACCAGATGCCCACCGGAAGGGAGGTCTCGGCGCACCGAGAGCTGGTCGACCTGGCCAACCCCGGGGCCAACCGCGTCCCGCTGCCCCCGGGTGGCGCTGCCGGCACTGTCGTGGACCTGGTCAAGGGAGCGGCCAACCTGATCCCAGGAGGCGAGCACCCCGCCGACCGCGGCTACACGGAAGCGGCTGAGCCCCCCAACCAGACCCCACCGCCGGAGCGTCCCGGATGAGCGATCTCACCCACATCCGGCTCACCCGGGACATCGAGACGCCGGGCCTGGCCACCCTCGACGGCTACCGCGCCTGGGGCGGCTACCGGGGTCTCGAGAAGGGATTGGGGATGGGTCCCGCCGAGATCACCCAGGCCGTCAGCGACTCCGGGCTGCGTGGCCGCGGAGGCGCCGGCTTCCCGACCGGGCGGAAGTGGACCCTGATGCCGGCGGGCAAGAAGCCGCGATACCTGGTCGCCAACGCCGACGAGTCCGAGCCGGGGACCTTCAAGGACCGTTACCTGATGTCACGCAACCCGCACCTGCTGATCGAGGGCGTGATCCTGGCGGCGCGGGCGGTGGAGGCGGACGCGGCCTTCATCTACGTGCGCGGCGAGTACGCCGAGATCCAGACCGTCCTCGAAACGGCGCTGGCCGAGGCCTACGCCGCCAACCTCTGTGGCGAAAACATCCTGGGTTCGGGATGGAACCTCGAGGTTGTCGTCCACGGTGGCGCCGGCGCCTATATCTGCGGCGAGGAGAACGCTTTGCTCGAGTCGCTCAGTGGCAACCGTGGCCGGCCGCGGCCCAAGCCGCCGTACTTCCCGGCGGCGATCGGTGTCTACGACGCGCCCACAGCGCTCAACAACGTCGAGACGCTCTGCAACGTGCCCTTCATCGTTGAGCGAGGCGCCGACGAGTTCAAAAGCGTGGGCACCGAGAGGTCGACCGGGACTCGATTGCTGTGCCTGAGCGGCCACGTCAAGCGGCCCGGCGTCTACGAGGTGCCCCAGGGGATCCCGGCGATGGCGCTGATCAACGAGCTCGGGGGCGGGATGCTGGAGGGCAGGAAGCTCAAGGCGGTCCAGCCCGGTGGCTCGTCGAGCCAGTTCCTTACCGCCGCCCAGCTCGAGGACACCACCATGGACGCCGAGTCGATCGCGGCCCACGGCTCGATGGCGGGGTCCGGCGCCGTGGTGGTGATTTCCGAGGACCAGTGCATCGTCGAGTACACCAGCCGGCTGGCCGACTTCTACTACCGGGAGTCCTGCGGCAAGTGCACACCCTGCCGGGAGGGCACGTTCTGGCTCTCGCGGGTGGTCCGGCGCATTGAGGCCGGCGCCGGCAGGCCCGAAGACGTCGAGCTGATCACCAGCGTCTGCAACAACATCGACGGCAAGTCGCTCTGCGCCCTTGGGGAGGCGGCCGCCTGGCCGATACGGTCGTCGGTACAAGAGTTCGAGGCCGACTTCCAGGCGCACGTCGACGCGCACGCCTGCCCTTATCGCGACGAGCAGGTCAACCCCGCCATCAGCGGTCGGCAGGGCGACCCCGAGGCGTTGGTGGAAGCCCGTGCCTGAGCGGGAGATGGTGGGGATCACCATCGACGGCCGCGACCTCCAGGTCGCCAAGGGCGCCTCGCTGCTGCACGTCTGCCTCGACAACGGCGCCGCGGTGCCCTACTTCTGTGACCATCGCAAGCTCGACCCCATCGGCGCCTGCCGGATGTGCGTGGTCCAGATCGAAGGCCAGCCCAAGCTCGCTACCGCGTGCACCATCACCACGTCCGAGGGGATGAAGGTCAGCACCGAGAGTCCCGACGTGCTCAAGGCGCGTGAGGGAGTGCTCGAGTTCCTACTCATCAACCACCCCCTGGACTGCCCGGTCTGCGACAAGGGCGGCGAGTGCGACCTCCAGGATTTCAGCTTCTACCACGGCGGCGGCAAGAGCCGCTTCTTCGAGGAAAAGGTCAAGTACCCCAAGCCGGTGCCGCTGTCCGACCGGATCTTGCTGGACATGGAGCGCTGTGTGCTTTGCGAGCGCTGCGTCCGCTACTTCGACGAGGTCACCGAGGAAGGCCAGCTGGTGCTGCTCAACCGCGGCGTCCACACCATGATCGGCACCTTCAACGGCGAGGCCATGGACAGCGCCTTCCAGGGCAACATCATGGAGCTGTGCCCGGTGGGCGCGCTGACCAGCGCCGACTGGCGTTTCAGCGCCCGCCCCTGGGACATGCGCAGCACGCCTTCCGTCTGCCATGGGTGCTCGGTGGGCTGCAACACCCAGGTTCAGACCCGCGACCAGCGCGTGGTCCGGTACATGTCGCGCGACAACCCCGCGGTCGATGACGGCTGGCTCTGTGACCGCGGCCGCTACGGCTTCCATTTCGTCAACGACGATCGACGCATCCTCGAGCCTCGAGCCGGACGCGGCGCCGCCTCGGCGGCGGTGTCCCAGGGCGACGCGATCGCGCTGGTGGCCAAGCGCCTCCAGGATGTGGTCCAGGCCGGCGGCGCAGACACCGTCGGCGCCATCGCCAGCCCCTCTGCCACCAATGAGGAGCTGTTCCTCTTCCAGCGCTGGGTGCGCGAGATCATCGGCAGCCCCAACCTCGACCATCGCTCGGGCGGCCCGGGGGATCCCTCACCCGATGACTTCCGGCTCGGCATCGAAGACCTGGCCGCCTGCTCGGTCGTCTACATCCTCGGTGACCAGCCGACGCTGGACATGGCGCCGATCCTGGAGCTTCGACTCAAGAAGGCACGGCGCGACGGTGGCACCAGGCTGGTGCTGGCGAAGGGCCGCGCCCCGGAGCAGCTCCTCGATGAGCTTCCCGACGGCGCCACCCTCGCCGGGGTCATCTCTCCGGGCGACCTGGCTGCCGAGGCCGTCTCGCTCAGCGCGCTTATCGCGGAGCGCGGAGTCGAGGCGCGCCGCCTCACCGTCCTGCCGGCGGCCAACTCCCGAGGTGCCTCCGACCTCGGCTGCCTGCCGGGGCACCGCTCCGGATACCGGTCCGTCGACGGCGCCGCCGGCATGAGCAGCCTCGAGATGCTGGAGGCGGCGGCCGCGGGAAAGCTCAAGGCGCTGGTCCTGATGGGCCCCTCGCCGGCACTGGAAAGCGCCCCCCGGGACCTTGTCCAGCGGGCGATCGCCGCCGTGGACCTGCTGGTGGTGCTGGACATCCTGGAGTCGCCGCTTTCGGCGGCTGCCGACGTGGTCCTGCCGCTGCGCAGCTTCGCCGAGAAGGACGGCACCTACACCAACCTGGAGGGCCGCATCCAGCGCCTGCGCCAGGCGATCCCGCCGGTGGCCCAGACCGGCCCGGACTGGCGCCTGCTCCAGGACCTGGCCAACGCCTGGGAGGCGGGCTGGTCCTATCGCCAGCCGCAGGACGTGATGGCGGACATCGTCGCGGCGGTCCCGGCGTACGGCATCTCGCGCGCCGGCGACCGGGCCGGCTGGTGGGACCGCTGATGCTCGAAGTCGTGATCACCCTGATCAAGAGCGGAGTGCTGATCATCGCCTTCATCACCGCGGCCGCCTACCTGGTCTACGCCGAGCGCAAGGTGATCTCGTACATGCAGGTGCGGGTGGGGCCCAATCGTGTCGGCCCGTTCGGTCTGCTGCAACCGATGGCCGACGTCATCAAGCTGGTCAGTAAGGAGGACTCCCGCCCCGCGGGCCGCGACAACCTGATCTACCTGGTGGCGCCCGGGATCATGACCATTTGCGCCATCGCCGCCTTCGCCGTGATCCCGGTCACGCCCACGTTCAGCCTGCTGGGGCAGCGGATCACGGGGTACATCGCCAACCTCAACGTCGGCATCCTCTACATCTTCGCGATCAGTGGGATGACGGCCTACGGCATCGTGCTGGGAGGGTGGGCGAGCAACTCCAAGTACTCGCTGCTGGGCGCCATGCGCAGCGCGGCCCAGCTGATCAGCTACGAGATGGCGCTTGGCTTCTCGCTTGTCGGCGTGTTCATCCTCGCCGGCTCGGTGAACCTGAACGCGATCATCGCCGCCCAGCACCGGGTCTGGTTCATCCTGCTGCAGCCGCTGGGGTTCGTGCTGTACGCCATCAGCGCCACCGCGGAGGTCAACCGGGCGCCCTTCGACCTGCCCGAGGCGGAACAGGAGCTGGTGGCCGGCTACCTGACCGAGTACGGCGGCCTCAAGTGGGGCCTCTACTTCCTCGGCGAATACGTGAACATGGTCACCGTCAGCGCCATCGCCGCGACCCTCTTCCTGGGGGGGTGGCAGGGTCCGCTGTTGCCCGGAATCATGTGGTTCTTCCTCAAGGTCGGCGCCATGATCTTTTTGCTCTTCTGGCTGCGCGCCACCCTGCCGCGACTGAAGTACGACCGCCTGATGGCGCTGGGATGGAAGGTCCTGCTGCCGCTCGGGCTGCTCAACATCGCGGTCACCGCCACTCTCGTGGTGCTGTTCAACAACCCATGATCCTCGAGAACGTGCTCGGCGTGCCGGGTGCCCTGGGCACCACCTTCAAGCATCTCTTCCGGCCGCCCACAACAGTCGAATACCCCGAGGAGCTGCCCGCTATCAGCGCCCGCCACCGCGGCCGCCACATCCTCCATCGCTACGAGGACGGGCTGGAGAAGTGTGTCGGCTGCGAGCTCTGCGCCGCCGCCTGCCCGGCCAAGTGCATCCTCGTGGTGGCCGAGGAGAACACCGACACCAACCGCGTCTCACCGGGTGAGCGCTATGCGTCGCGGTATGAGATCAACCTGTCGCGCTGCATCTTCTGTGGCTACTGCGAGGAGGCGTGCCCGGTCGGCGCCATCACGATGGGCCCGCGCTACGACATCTCCGAGTACGACGTCCGCAAGCTGATCATCACCAAGGACGATCTCCTCGAGGCGCGCTGGGGCGCCGGCGCCGCAGGGGCCCAGGCTGCGACGGCGCCAACCCAGACACCTCCGGCCGCTGAAGCCGGCCAGCCGGGATGAGCCGGGGCTGATCCGGGGTAGGGGAGTGGTGGAGTGCTGACCTTCTTCTTCGCCCTGGTCTTCGCCCTCTCGGCGACCTCTGCCGTGGGCGTGGTCGCCAGCCGCCGGCCCCTGTACGCGGCCCTAAGCCTGGTCGTCAACATGCTTTCGCTGGCGCTCCTCTTCATCCTTCTCTCGGGGCAGTTCCTGGCGGCAGCGCAGGTGATCGTCTACGCCGGCGCGGTGATGGTGCTCTTTGTTTTCGTGATCGCGTTGCTGAACCCGCTCCGGGATGAGGGGCCGGGCGGGGATCCGCGCCAGACCTTGATCGCTGTGTTGATCGGCGCCGGCATGGTCGGCGCGGCAGCGGTCGCCTTCCTCGGCGGCGGCCTGGGATCGGAGTTCAGCAGCCAGGACAGCATCGCCGGCGGCGCCCAGCTGGGATCGATCCAGGCGATGGGGTCGGCGCTCTATCGGGACTTCGCCCTGCCGGTGGAAGCCACCGCGCTGGTGCTCGTCGTCGCCGCCGTCGGGGCCGTGTACCTGTCGCGGGGCAAGTAGTGGACGGGCAACTCTGATGCTTCATCCAAGCCTCTTTCTGCTGCTGTCGGCGTGGCTCTTCGTCGTCGGCGCCGTCGGCGTGCTGGTCCGGCGTAACCCGCTGGTGGTCTTCATGTGTGTCGAGCTGATGCTCAACGCCGGCAACCTGGCGCTGATGACCTTCGCCCGCATCCACCGCAACATGGAAGGCCAGGTCTTCACGCTGGTGGTGATCGCGGTGGCGGCCAGCGAGGTGGTCGTCGGGCTGGCGCTGATAGTCGCGATCTACAAGTCGGGCCGCAAGATGGACATCGACGAGCTGAGCGAGCTCCGCGGATGACGGTGGGCGAGCTGGTCGGGCTGGGACTGGTCCTGCCCCTGTCGGGGTTCATCCTCAATCGATTCCTGGGGCCCGAGAACCGGCAGCTGGTGCGGCTCGCCGGCCCGGCCTCGATCGCGCTGGCCTTCGTCGTCTTCGGCGCCGCGGCTCTGCTGAACGGCACCGCCGGCGTCGATCAGCTGGCCTACCACTGGGCCGCGGGCGGCGCCGCCATAGCGGGTCAGACCGGCTTCACGGTGCCCGCCATCAACGTGGACCTCTACTTCGACCCGCTGGCCGCGGTCATGACGCTCGTCATCACCGGGGTCGGCTGCCTGATCCACATCTACGCCGTCGGCTACATGGACGAGGAGAACGACGCCGACTACTCCCGGTTCTTCGCCCATATGAACTTCTTCGTTTTCTCGATGCTGCTGCTGGTCCTGGCCCACAACTTCGTGATCCTGGTCGTCGGCTGGGCCCTGGTCGGCCTGTCGAGCTACTTGCTGATCGGCTTCTACACCACCCGCGAGTCGGCGGTGGCGGCGGCTCGCAAAGCCTTCGTCATGAACGTCATCGGCGACGTCGGCATCGTCATCGCATCCTTCGTCGCGCTGGGCGCTGTCGGCAGTCTCAACTTCGACTCCCTGCTGGGGCGAGCAGGGGCGCTTCCGCAGAGCACCCTCGAGCTGGTCGCGTTCTTCCTGCTCGTGGGGGCGGTGGCGAAGTCGGCGCAGTTCCCGCTTCACACCTGGCTGCCGGACGCGATGGAGGGGCCGACGCCGGTCTCCGCCCTGATCCACGCGGCCACGATGGTGACCGCGGGTGTCTACTTGATCGCGCGCTTCGCGCCACTGTACGCGCACGCCCCGATCGCCGCCGGGACGGCGCAGTGGATCGGCCTGGGGACAGCCCTGCTGGCGGCGCTGGCGGCGACCGCCCAGAACGACATCAAGCGGGTGCTGGCGTACTCCACAATGAGCCAGATCGGCTACATGTTCTTCGCCGTGGCGATCGGGGCCGAGGTGGCGGGCATCTTCCACCTCGTCACCCACGCATTCTTCAAGGCCCTACTCTTCCTGGCGGCGGGGAACGTCATCCACGCCCTCCACGGCGAGCAGGACATGCGCCGGATGGGGGGGCTCTGGCGCCAGATGCCGGCCACCGGCTTCATCTTTCTGCTCGGCGCCCTGGCGCTGGCCGGCTTCCCGCCGCTGGCAGGCTTCTTCTCCAAGGACGAGATCGTCGGCTCCGGCTTCGCCATGGGCTTCGGCCATCCCGTCGGCGGCCTGGTGCTGGTGCTGATCGCCGCCCTGACCGGCTACTACATGCTGAGAGCGTTCTACATGACCTTCGTGTCGGCGCCCTCTGAGGGCTCGGACGAGGCTCACGAGCCGGGGCTCGGAATGATGGTGCCGGTGTTGCTTCTGGCCACGCTGGCCACCACCGGCGGGCTGCTGCAGCCGGGTCCGTGGCACCTGTTGACCGACTTCATCGGCGGCGTATTCGGCGAGTCCGCGCCCACCTTCGACCCGCTGGCCGTGGCCCTGACGCTGGCGGCGGTGATGGTTGGCGTGGGCGTGACCTACCAGCGCTACGGCTCAGGCCGGGTGGAGGAGAGGCCCCCAGAGGTGCTGGCCCGGGCCTTCGATTTCGATTCGCTGTACCAGGTCGCCATCGTCGGCCCGCTGTGGGCCGCCGGCCGACTTCTTGAAGAGCTTCTGGAGGTGCCCGTGGTGATCGGTGTCGCGTCGGCGGCGGGGTCGGCCGCCGGCATTGCCGGACGCGAGGTGCGCCGGCTGCAGAGCGGTTACCTGCGCTCCTACGCCATGCTCTTTGCGGCAGCCGCTCTGGTGGCTGTGGTCGCGGTCGGGGTGGGCCTGCGGTGACGCTCCTGATCCTTCTCTTCCTGCCCCTGGTCGCCGCGCTCGCCATTCCCCGGCTGCCGGTTCGCTACCTCCAGACGGTGGGGTTGCTGGCCACAGGCATCGACCTCTTGGTGAGCCTGGTGGTCCTCCAGGGGGCGGCCAACGGCGCCCCGTTGAGCCTGGATTACAGCTGGGCGGCCGGCGCCGGGCTCAACTTCCGGCTCAGCGCCGATGGCGTCTCAAGTGCATTGCTGGCCCTCAACGCGCTGGTGGGCCTGATGGCGGTGCTGGCCACCCGGGTCGCCGATATCAAGCGACCTCACCTCTTTATGGCTCTGCTGCTCTCCACCCAGACCGCCATCGCGGGGGCGCTGCTGGCTCAGGACCTGGTGCTTTTCTTCGTCTTCTACGAGGCCGTGCTGGTGCCGTTCTTCATACTGATCGCCGTCTTCGGAGAAGGCGACCGGCAGCGATCCGCGCTCAAGCTCCTGATCTTCACCTCGGCGGGCAGCCTGGCGATGCTGCTCTCGATCCTGACCGTATACGCCGCCGGCGGCGGCGGCTTCGCCCTGGGGCGGCTCACCGGCGTCCATCTCGTCGGCGGCTCGCTGCTCTTCGGGCTCACGGCCGCCGACATCGCCTTCGCCGGATTCGCCCTGGCCTTTGCCATCAAGACCCCGATCTTCCCGTTCCACGGCTGGCTGGCCGACGTCTACACCTCGGCCCCGACCCCGGTGGTGATGATCCTCGCCGGGATGGTGTCCAAGCTCGGCCCGTACGGGTTCTTCCGGGTGGCGCTGCCACTGCTGCCCGACGGCGCCAGGGACTTCAGCCCACTGCTGATGGCGCTGGCGGCGGTGGGGATCGTCTACGGCGCGCTGCTGGCCCTGCGCCAGCAAGACGCCAAGCGGATGGTGGCCTACCTCAGCCTCAGCCACATGTGCTTCATCACCCTGGGGATACTCAGCCTTACGCCCGCCGGCATCTCCGGTGGCGTTCTACAGATGCTCAACCACGGCATCCTGATCACCAGCCTGTTCTTTATCGTGGGTCACTTCGAACGTCGCCTGGGCACCCGCGACCGCGCCAACCTCGGTGGACTGTCGAGCCGAGCGCCACTGCTGACCGCCGTCTTCCTGGTCCTGGCGCTGGCGACCCTGGGGATGCCCGGCCTGAACGGGTTCGTCGGCGAGTACCTGATCCTTCTGGGCGCCTACGCGCGGTCCTGGGCGCTGCTCCTGGTCGCCGCCGCCGGCGTGGTGCTGGCCGCCTGGTACACCCTTCGCCTCTATCAGGGCGCGATGAACGGCCCGGCTCGCGAGGCGGACGGCGCCGCCGAGATTGGCGCGGTCGAGTCCGGCGTGCTGCTGCCGCTGGCGGTCCTGGCGGTGGCGATCGGCGTCTACCCGGCGCCCTTCCTGGCGCTCATCAACGACGCTGTCGGCTCGCTCGTCAAGCTCATGGCGGCAGGATGAGCGCGGCTGACCTCGGGCTGGTCGCGCTGGCCATCCCGGCGGGAACGGTGATGGTGCTGCTGATGGCTGACGCCTTCGTGGGCGAGGACAGCAAGGCGGCGCTGGCCCCAATCGCCGGGCTCGGGCTGGTCTCCGCGATCGTTTTTGCGGTTACCTCGGCCGCCTCCGGCCTGACGGATCGCGGAGGCGCCCAGACCTACTTCAACCAGACCCTGGTGGTGGATGGATTCAGCGTCTTCTTCCAGCTGCTCTTCCTCGGCCTGGCGGTGCTGGTGCTGATGATCGCGCCCGACTACCTCGACCGGCGGGGGATCCAGAAGGGCGAGTTCTACGTACTGTTGGTGTCGGCGCTGGTGGGGATGATGCTGCTGGTAGCCGCCGTCAACCTGATCACGATCTTCGTCGCCATCGAGCTGCTGTCGATATCGCTGTACATCCTGGCGGCATTCCTGCGCCGCCAGGAGGGTTCCCAGGAGGCAGGTCTCAAGTACCTGCTGATCGGTGGCTTCGCCTCGGGTTTCCTGCTCTACGGCCTGGCCCTGATCTACGGCGCCACCGGCTCGACCTCGGTGGCGAGCATCTCCCGGACGTTGCCGCACCTGGGCGGGGACAACCTGCTCTTCGCCGAGCTCGGGGTCGCTCTGCTGGTTGTCGGGCTTGCCTTCAAGGCATCCGCCGCGCCGTTCCACAGCTGGACACCCGACGTATACCAGGGGGCCCCGATCCCGGTGGTGGCGTTCATGTCGGTGGGCACCAAGGTCGCTGCGATCGCGGTCTTCCTGCGGATCGTCTCAGGAGCGCTGGCGGCTCCAGCAGTTCAGCCGCGCTCAGCTTTACTCCTGGGCGCCGTCTCAGCCCTTTCGATGATCGTGGGCGCGGTCGGCGCCCTGCGTCAGACCGACCTGAAGCGGATGCTCGCCTACTCCAGCATCGCCCAGGCCGGCTACCTGCTGCTGGCGGCGGTGGCCTCGGGGCGGCAGGGCATGGTCGGCGGCCTTTTCTACCTGGCGGCGTATGGAGTGATGACGTTTGGCGCCTTCGGAGTGCTCAGCCTGCTCGGCAACGGCGACGACGATGGCACCGGCATCGAACTCCAGCGCGGCATCGGCTACAGCCGGCCCCTGCTGGGCGCCTTGCTGGCGCTCTTCATGCTCTCGCTGGCGGGACTGCCACCGACGGTTGGGTTTATGGGCAAGCTGTTCGTCTTCGAAGCCGCCATCGGGTCGGGCTACGTGGGGCTGACGATCATCGCCATCATCTCGTCGGCGATAGCGCTCTACTACTACCTGCGCGTAGTCGCGGTGGTCTACTCGCCGACCGCCGACTCCGAGGTCGGCAGACCGGCGCCGGAACCGTGGGGCGTCAGCGCGGTCGCCTTTGCCGGCGCCCTGACCCTGCTGCTGGGGATCTTCCCGGGGATCCTCTACGGCCTCGCCCAGAGGGCGTCGCTGCTCTAAGAGGCGCCGGGCCGCCGGCTACTTTTTGGCGGCTGTCGCCTTCATCGAGCGGTCGACCACGCCGACCAGCTCCTTGACCGCCGCCGCCGACTTGTCCAGCGCCTTCTTCTCGGCGGCGGTCAGCTCGATCTGGACCACCTCCTCGAGCCCCTTGGCGCCCAGCTTGCAGGGCACCCCGATGAAGAGGCCCTTGTAGCCGTACTCGCCGCTGAGCTGCGCCGCGCAGGGCAGGATCCGCTTCTGGTCGAGGATGATCGAGTCGACCATCTCGGCGACAGCCGCGCTGGGGGCGTAGAAGGCCGAGCCGGTCTTGAGCAGCGCCACCACCTCGGCGCCGCCGTCGCGTGCGCGCTGGACGATGGCCGCCAGCCTCTGCTTCTCGATCAGCTTCTCAACCGGCACTCCCGCCACCGTCGTGTAGCGGGTCAGCGGCACCATGGTGTCGCCGTGGCCGCCGAGCACGTAGGCGTCGACGTCGCGCACCGACACGCTCAACTCTTCTGCGATGAAGCTGCGGAACCGCGCCGTGTCGAGCACCCCGGCCATGCCGATGACGCGCTCGCGCGGGAATCCTGAGGTCTTGATGGCGACGTGGCACATCGCGTCGAGCGGGTTGCTGACTACGATCAGGATCGCCTTGGGCGAGGCCTTGACCAGCTTTTGGGTCACCTCGCGGACGATCTTCATGTTGGTTTCGACCAGGTCGTCCCGGCTCATGCCCGGCTTGCGGGGGAGGCCGCTGGTGATCACGCAGATGTCGGAGCCGGCGGTTTCCTTGTAGGCGTTGGTCCCGGTGACGTAGGAGTCGTAGCCGACCACCGGGCCGGCCTCGCGCATGTCGAGGGCCTTGCCCTGGGGCAGACCTTCGACGATGTCGACCATGACGATGTCGGCGTAGTCGCGCTCGGCCAGCCGCTGGACCAGGGTCGCGCCCACGTTGCCGGCGCCGACGACGGTGATCTTCTTGCGCATGATCTCCTCCCGAATCTCAAAAACCCCGCGGATGATATCAGCGCAGGCGGGGTGGCGCGGCCGGGCGCCTGATCTCAACCTTAGGGGCGGGTAAACTAGTGCGGGCCGTCCCCTGGGCGGCCGTTCAGAGGCCGGCGAGCCGGCTGATCGGATCGAATACAGGGAGAGACTTGGCCTCCTCAGCCGCTGTCGAAAGTCGCCCCCAGGGGTCTGCTCGGACGCCGTGGTGGGCCTACTCGGTCTTCTTCATGGGAGCGCAGACTCTCTTCGGAATCTACGTTCTCTGGGTTCTGCTCTTCGACTTCCACCATCCCCGGGCGGAGCCGTACCTGTCGCCTTTCTTCTCGCCACTGTTCCCGGCGCCGACGGTGCTGGGCGTGCTCATCAGCCCGGGGTTCTTCGTGCTCTGGTCGCCGCTGGCGTTCCGGGCCAGCTGTTACTACTACCGCAAGGCTTACTACCGCGCCTTCTTCGCTCCGCCCGCGTGCGGGATGGCACCTCCCAGCGCGCTCCAGCGTCTCAAGTACAAGGGCGAGACGGTCTTTCCGATGGTCCTGAGCAACCTCCACCGCTTCGCCCTCTACACCGCGATCCTCAACATCGCCTTCCTGCTGGTCGACGTCGTCGTCTCGCTCTACACCCTGGGCCACTTGTACGTCGGTCTGGGGACGCTGCTGCTGGCGCTGAACGTGGTCATGCTCAGCGCCTACACCTTCGGCTGCCACGCCTTCCGCCATCTGGCGGGTGGCAGCCTCGACTGCTACTCCTGCAGCTGGGCGGCTCGGACCCGCCGAACGCTGTGGGAGAAGGTCACATACCTCAACGAGCGCCACGGCCTCTTCGCGCTGGTCAGCCTGTTCACGGTGTGGGGCTCGGACGTGTACGTCAGGCTGCTGGTCCACAACGTCTTCAGCGACCCGCACCTGTTCTGATGAGCACCCTCGCCGAGCGCTATGAGACCCATGATTACGACGTCATAGTCGTCGGGGCCGGCGGCGCCGGACTTCGAGCCGCGATCTCGGCCTCCCAGGCCGGGATGAAGACGGCGGTGATCTGCAAGTCCCTGCTGGGCAAGGCCCACACCGTAATGGCCGAGGGTGGGGTGGCGGCGAGCCTGGGCAACGTCGACCACGAGGACGGCTGGAAGGTCCACTTCGCCGACACCATGAAGGGCGGCAAGGGCATCAACAACTGGCGGATGGCCGAGATCTTCGCCAAGGAGGCGCCCGACCGCGTGCTCGAGCTGGAGCGCTGGGGCGCGGTCTTCGACCGGACTCCGGCGGGGCTGATCAACCAGCGTCCCTTCGGAGCGCACAGCTACCGGCGCCTGGCCCACATCGGCGACCGCACCGGGCTGGAGATCATCCGCAGCCTCCAGGACAAGGGCATCCACTCGGGCATCGACGTCTTCATGGAATACACCATGACGCGCCTCCTCAAGGACTCCCAGGGCCGGGTCTCGGGCGCCTTCGGATACCGCCGCGAGGACGGCCGCTTCGTCGTCTTCAAGGCCAAGGCGGTGGTCATCGCCACCGGCGGCTGGGGCAAGGTCTTCAAGGTCACCTCGAACTCGTGGGAGTCGACCGGCGACGGGCTGGCGATGGCCTTCGAAGCCGGCGCCGAGCTGCTCGACCTGGAGTTCGTCCAGTTTCATCCCACGGGGATGGTCTGGCCGCCCGGCGCGCGCGGCATCCTCGTCACCGAGGCGGTCCGCGGCGAGGGCGGCCGGCTCAAGAACAGCGAGGGCCGGCGCTTCATGGAGGACTACGACGCCGACCGCATGGAGCTCAGCGCCCGCGATATCGTGGCTCGCGCGATCTACAAGGAGGTCCAGGCCGGCCGCGGCACCGAGCACGGCGGCGCCTACCTCGACATCAGCCACCGCGGCGCCGACTACATCAAGAAGAAGCTGCCCAGCATGTACGAGCAGTTCCTCAAGCTCGCCGACGTCGACATCACCCAGGGCCCGATGGAGGTCGGTCCCACCATCCACTACGTCATGGGCGGGATCAAGGTCGACCCCGAATCCGCCGCCGCCAGCGTTGCCGGCATCTTCGCCGCCGGCGAGGTGGCCGGCGGGCTGCACGGCGCCAACCGGCTGGGCGGCAACTCGCTGTCCGACATCCTCGTCTTCGGGAGACGGGCAGGGGAGGGCGCGGCCGCTTTCGCCCAGGGAAGAGGCGAGATCGGCGAGATCGACGAGTCGCTGATCGAGCGCGAGGAGAAGGTGATGCTGCAGCCCTTCGCCAACTACGAGGCGGGCAAGCGCGAAAACCCCTTCACCTTCATGGCCGACCTGCAGGAGGTGATGGGGGAGTACAACGGAATCGCCCGCACCGGCGAGGGGCTGGCGGAGGGGCTGAAGCGGATGCTGGTGCTGAAGGAGCGGGTAAACGACCTGGCGGTGGCGGACTCGCGGATGTTCAACCCGGGCTGGCACTCCGCCCGCGACCAGCGCTTCATGGTCGAGGTCTGCGAGGCCATGATCCGCTGCGGCATCGAGCGCGCCGAGAGCAGGGGAGGGCACTGGCGACTCGACCATCTCGACCTCGACCCCGACTGGGGCAAGCACAACCTGATCAGTACCCTCGAAGGCGACGAGGTCAGGATCGAGAAGCGGCGCGCCACCGAGATGCCGGCCGAGCTGGCGGAGCTGATCGACGACAAGCCCGCCGTCAGCCAGGCGGCGTTGCAGGTGACCCGGCAGTGATCGCTACCACCGCTTGGAGGAGAGCGTATGACACCAGAATCGGCTAACCCGGCGATGCCGCTGATCGGCCACGAACTGGAGTCCGTCACAGACTTCATGGGCCATGTGCCGGAGCTGGTCCAGACCAGGCATGTCCGGGCCGGGGTTCAGGGCGGCGGCACCCTCGGTCGCTGGAACGCGGCGATCGCGGTGCGCATCACCAAGGTCGTCGGCACGATGTACTGCGCCTACCTCTTTGCCCTCATCGCCTTCGTTGCCCTCCCGCAGGCATTCGGATATGGGCTCTTCTCGACCCAGTTCGTCAACTGGCTGTCGTCGAACTTCCTCCAACTGGTCCTGCTTCCGATCATCATCGTGGGCCAGAACGTGATCTCGTCAGCCCAGGACAAGCGGGCTGAAGCGGACCACAAGACCCTGACCGCGCTCCACAAGATGAACGTCCAGCAGCTCGAGATCCTCCAGAAGCAGGACAAGATCCTGATGATCCTCGAGCAAAACGTCGTGAAGCAAGGCGGCTGATGGCGGTATTCAAGGTTTTCCGCGGCACCGCCGAGGGCGGGCAGGAGGAGACCTACGAGGTTCCCGCGGTGCCCGGCCAGGTGGTGCTTGACGCCATGCACTACATCCAGGCCAACCAGTCGCAGGACCTGGCGGTGCGCTGGAACTGCAAGGCCGCCAAGTGTGGCTCCTGCTCCGCGGAGATAAACGGCAAGCCCGGCCTGATGTGCAAGACCAGGGTCGACACCTTCGGCGACGAGGAGATCCACGTCCACCCGATGAAGAGCTTCCCGCTGATCAAGGACCTCGTCACCGACGTCAGCTGGAACTACAAGGTCAACAAGAAGATCCAGCCCTTCACCTACGCCGAGGACGAGCCCCTGCCATTCGTCATCCAGCAGGAGGACATCGACCGGTCGATCGAGTTCCGCAAGTGCATCGAGTGCTTCATGTGCCAGGACGTCTGCCACGTTCTACGCGAGCACGACGAGGGCCAGTCGGAGTACTTCGGGCCGCGATTCATGATCCGCGTGGCCGGGCTGGAAATGCATCCCAAGGACATCGGCGACCGCATCGACCAGCTCCACGGCGAAGGTGGGATCGGCTACTGCAACATCACCAAGTGCTGCACCGAGGTCTGCCCCGAGCACATCCACATCACCGACAACGGGATCATCCCGCTCAAGGAGAGGGTGGCCGACCGCTACTTCGACCCGATTCGCTCGGTGCTGGGCAAGCTCGGGGGGAAGAAGAAGGAGCGCAAGCCGGCGGCGGAGTCGCTACCGATAGGGAAATGACCACGGCGGCTCGGGGAGGGGCGGAGCGAACCTTCCTCGACAGCGTCAAGTTCTACGCGCTGCGCGAATGGAAGACGCTGGCGCGCATGCGCACGGCTGTGATCCTGCTAGCGATCATCGCTGGGCTGAGCATCATCGCCACGCTGCTGCCGCAGAAGGCACTTCAGCCGGAAAAGGCCAGCGCCTACCTGCAGGCGCACCAGCAGCTGGGCCCGCTGTGGGACCGGCTGGGTTTGTTCTCGGTCTACGAATCCTGGCCGCTGGTGGTCGCCGCGGTGCTGATGTATACATCGCTCTCCAACTGCGTCTACACGCGCGGCCGAGCCCTGTACCGGCGCTGGCGACGCGGGTTGCCCCGCAACCACCAGTTCATCGGCGAGGCCGGGAGCCTGGTCTTCCATCTCAGCTTCTTCGTTCTCCTTTTCGGCGTCCTGTACGGCAAGGCGGCCGGCTTCTCCGCCTTCGTCAACGTCATCGAAGGCCAGTCGGTGGTCGAGGCGCGGCCGTCATACGACCAGATCGAAGAGGGGGTCCTGTTCGGCGCCGGCCAGCACAAGGGCTACGAAGTCCGCGTCGACAGCTTCAACGCCAGCTACTACGCCAACGGCAAGCCCCAGGAGTTCGTCTCCCACGTCGAAGTGTTCGACGGGGGCAGGAAGGTGATGCAGAAGGACATCCGGGTCAACGACTACCTGGAATATCGCGGCGTCAAGTTCTACCAGGCCAGCTACGGATGGTCGCCGGTCCTGCAGGTGACCGACCCCACCGGCAAGACCGTCTTCAACGGCCCGATCAACTTCTTCGGCGACCCGCAGCTGCAGAACGGGATCCTCAAGGTGCCCGCCGCGGGTCCCCCGGGCCAGCAGCTGGGGGCGTTGATGTTCATGGTGCCCGACCTACAGCAGGGGCCAAACGGCGCGCGGGCCGGCAGCGCCAATCCCAACAACCCCGCGGTGCTGTTCCGCTTCTTCAAGGGCGACCTCCAGGCTGCCCGGGCTCAGAACGTGAACGAGCTGGACACCACGCGGATGAGCGAGATCTGGACCGGCGGAGTGCTGCTGGGCCAGAGCGTCGGCCTCCCCGGCGGCTACCGGGTCAGCTTTCCGCAGCTTCTGCGCTATACCGGGCTCCAGGCTACCGACGATCCCGGAGTGCCGGTGATCTGGTTCTCCTTCGCGCTCATGCTCGGTGGGTTGATGGTCAGGCTCTACCTCGCCCCCCTGCTGCAGGCGCGCGAAGCCAGGGCGCGGCGCCGGGTGGCGCAGCCTCGGGAGGGCGTCGCGGCGGCCATCGGTAGGCGGACCGATGCCAACACCCCCCTGCCCGTCGACGGCGGCAGGCGCCCCCGAGCCCCCGGCGCCGCGCCCCAGTCGACCTCGGGGTGACCCGGGCGGCCGGCGCCGCGGAGGACGGCGAAACCTGGTCCCGACCGCCTAACTGGACGCGGTTGGAGACCGCTGCGGTCGCGATCATCCTCCTGGTCACCACAGCCCTTCGCTACCACGACTTCACCGCCGCGCCGCAGCTCTCTGACAACCAGGACCCACTCCAGTTCGCCTGGAGCGGCCTCACCCTGATCACCAAGCACGTCCCGTACTCGTGGGAGGTGTTGCGCGCGTACCACGTCGACTACGTCCTGCTCGCCAACGGGACGACCTACAAGATCGTGCATCCGTGGCTCACGCATCCGCCGCTGCTGTCGTTCCTTACCGGCGCCTGGGTTTACCTGCTGGGGGCGCGGAACCTGACCGATGTGACCGACGCGATGGTCAGACCCGTCGGCATCACTCTCGGCCTGCTATCGCTGTCGCTGGCTTACCTGCTCGGGCGCCGGATCCTTGACCGCCGCGCCGCTCTCCTCGGTGTGCTGTTGCTGGCGGTGACGCCCGGCGCCGTGCTGATGGGCCGGGAGGTCGAGACCGAGGCGCTGCTTGCGCCGCTGCTCCTGCTCGGCCTGCTGATGGTGCACCGTCTCCACGTCGAGGATGGCGGCAGGGCGGCGATCGCCACGCTGCTCGGCTGCGCGCTTCTCCTGCCTTTGACCAAGATCACCGGACTGGTGCTGGGGGCGGCCGTCGCGACGATCCTGCTCAGTCTTGGCCACTGGCGCCTCGCTGCGGCGGTGGCGCTGGCTGCGCTCGCGGGATTGGGCCTCTACTTCGGCTACGCGGCGCTTTTCGACTTCAGGCTTTTCATCGCGGTGCTGCAGGAATGGAGCACCCATCGGCACGGGGTGACGGCGGGAGTCGGCTTCATCACCGACAACGCGGGCCTGGGCGGGCGCCTGACCGATGGATGGTGGCACCTCGGCTGGCTGGGCGCCGCGGTGCTGCTGCTGCGGGAGCGGATGGGCCCCAGGGCCCTGCTGCTCGGCTGGCCCCTGGTCGCCTACGCGGCGGGGATCGCCGTGCTGGGCGATGCCACAGTGATGCCCCGCTATGGCTGGTACCGGATCGTGCTGTACCCGCTGATCTACCTGGCGGCGGGGTACGTCTGCTGGGAGGTGCTACGCCGTCCGTCGCTGCCGGGCCTGCTCCTGGTGATCGTGTTGGGTGGCGCCGGGGCGACCGAGCTGGCGGTGGGGAACACCCCGTGGCAACCCGACGCCTTTCTGCTGGCGGCGGTCGTGGCGCTGCTGGTCCTACCCTCCGGCGTGCTCCTGTGGCGACGCGACTCCGAGTTCTGGGTGCCTGCCGCCAGGATGGGTACAGCGCTCAGCCTTGCCCTGATCGTCCTCGCCGGAGCGGCGACCAGCCTCAACCTGGGCAACGTCTACCACCTGCTGTGATGGGTCGGGCTAAGCCGCCTCCGATGGGTCGTACGACATCTCGCCGGCCTCGACCGGGACCGGCAGCCAGTTCTCTCGCGGCGCCAGCGGACAGGCCCAGTGCGGGTCGTAAGCGCAGCTCGGGTTGTAGGCGTAGTTGAAGTCGATGGTCACCTCGTCGCTGCCCGGCCGGCTCTCCAGGCAGAGCCGGTCGCTGCCCTTGATGGTGTCCATCAGGTAGCGGCCGCCGCCATAGGTCTGGTGACCCGAGGTGGAGTCGCGGAACGGTAGGAACAGCCCGCCGCCGTACCCGATCAGCGAAAAGACCGTGAGCCGGCAGTCGGCGTCACCAATGCGGAAGGCCAGGGTGCCGGCGCGGCCGTAGCGGATATCGCCGTCCGGGCCGCCCGTCTCGATGAGGATCTCCTCTTCGCTCTCTGACGGCTCGAGCCGGCTGGCAACCCGGTACGCAGGGTCCGCCGTGAAATATCGGATGCCCGGGAACGAGGCGCGCTCGCCTTCCTGGATGGGGGACTGCGGATGGGTCCGCAGCAGCTCGTCCCGAGCGGCACGGAACTCAGCCAGACCGTCGGGACCCGAGATGCGGTACAGGTCGCCCACGCGCCGGCGCCAATCCACCAGGTCGAGGAGGTCCACCGGCGACGACGTCTCGCTCATCGCCAAATCGTAGCGAGGTTTGTGTGCGTGGTGCCCCGCCGAGGATTCGAACCCCGGACCCACTGCTTAGAAGGCAGTTGCTCTATCCCCTGAGCTAGCGGGGCATTGTGGTTGAGGATAGCGACAGTGCTCGAATGCGGCACCCAGGAGGAGGCCAGGGCAACCGGCGCTTGGGTCGGCCGACAGCGAAGATGAATTAGCCTGCACCAATGACGCCAGAGATCACCCCTTCCCAAGGAGCCCTCACTCGGTGGGTGACGCGTCTGGCGCGGGCCGGCACTCTGCCCGGCGACAGCGGAGATGAGCTGCTGAGAAAGAGCACGCTGACCATCACCGCCTGCCTCGTCACGCTACTGGCGTTTGTCTGGGTGGGCATCTATGGCTATCTCGGGATCTGGCTCTCGGCGCTGATACCGCTGGCGTACCAGGTCGTGGTCGTCATATCGCTGGCGGTGTTTTTCGCGACCAAGAGGTTCCGCTTTCTCCTCGCCACGCAGCTCCCCTTGATGCTGATCCTGCCGTTTCTTCTGCAGTGGAGTCTCGGCGGCTTCGCGGCTTCGAGCGCGGTGGCTCTGTGGGCCGTGGTGGCTCCGCTGGGAGCGCTGATGTTCGTCGGATTACGGAAGTCGTGGCCATGGTTCTTGGGATTCCTGGCCCTGGTGCTGGTGTCGGGATTCCTGGAGGCGTTTCACCTGCTGCCCCGCCCCGCGATTCCCGCCGATGTCAGGGTGGTTTTCTTCCTGCTCGACGTCAGCGGCGTCGCCCTGGTCGTCTTTCTGGTGTTGCTCTACTTCGTCGGCGAGCGAGAAAAGATGAAGTCGGCGCTGGACGCCGAACATGCTCGATCCGAGGGCCTTTTGTTGAACGTGCTCCCCGCCCCGGTAGCGGAGAGATTGAAACGATCGGACGGCGTCATCGCCGACGGGTTCGACGGCGTGTCAGTTCTGTTTGCGGACGTCGTCGGGTTCACGCCGCTGTCCGCTTCGCTGGCGCCGCAGGAGGTCGTGACATTGTTGAACAGCCTCTTCAGCGCTTTCGACCAGATCGTCGACAGCCGCGGGTTGGAGAAGATCAAGACCATCGGCGATGCCTACATGGTCGCCGCCGGGATCCCATCGCCCCGTCCTGATCACGCCGCGGCAATCGCCGACCTGGCGCTGGAAATGCGGGTCGTGCTGGCGTCGGTGCGAAATGAGATCAACGCTCCGCTCGACATCCGGATCGGGGTCGACTCCGGCCCCGCTGTGGCGGGGGTCATCGGCAAGCGCAAGTTCATATACGACCTCTGGGGCGACACCGTGAACACCGCCAGCCGGATGGAGTCCAACAGCCTGGCGGGCGAGATCCAGGTCACCGAGAGGTGCTGGACGATCCTCCGCGACACCCACCGGTTCCGGGAGCGGGGGGTGATCGACGTCAAGGGAAAGGGGCCGATGCGGACGTTCTTCCTGGACGGGCGCATCTGACTGGCGCCAACCCTTAGGCTTTACGCCGTCTCGTGGTGGCCTTAGCTCAGTTGGTAGAGCGCCAGGTTGTGGCCCTGGAGGTCGTGGGTTCAAGCCCCACAGGTCACCCTTTCTCTCAGCGCTGAATCGCCCCGGTAGCCTCTCGGTCCGCGAAGCGCTCGACCAGCGCCCCGCTGAGGGCATCGACGACCGTGCGGAAGGCGTCGGATTGGAATTGGCGCGATTTCGCCGCGAACTCGGACGGGCTGTCCAGCTCGGCCAGCACCTCGGCCCGCCCCAGCCGCTTGCCCGTAAGCCGCGAGAAGGCGTCGACGCGGTAGAGGTACCGCGGCGACCCGTTGTCGTCGACCATGCGGACCGTGGGCCGCAGGCGCAGCACCGGCTGCCCGGTGTCCTCGAGCTGGTAGATCACGCCCTCGGTACGAAGCGCCGGTTCGGCGGATTCGCTGTAAACCGCGCGCAGGCGACTCTTGGGGGAGGGGAGTGGGCCCGACATCCGTCAGTTCAGGGCTTGGTCAGCGCGCCGAACCCGGGGCCCGAGTGCGGGTTCAGAAGGAACCAGACGAAGAGCCCGATCAGCATCAGCATGAAGATGCCCGCGATCGTCAGGCTCACGGCGGCCTGGCTGGGCACCGGGCCGGTCACCTTGGGGCGGCGTACCGGCGCCGCCTGACGAAGAGGCACCGCCCGAACGTGTCGCGCGCGCCCGTCGAGCACCGCACGTGGGGGCCGGCCCAGCGCCTTGGAGCAATTGGGGCAGGTGAGCGAGGGATGCAGGTCCGGAGGCAGGGTCGGGTCGACCAGCGCGACCAGGCCGCAGCGCGGGCACACGAGGCGAGGGAATTGCGCTAGGTCAACGTGTACCGGCATCGAGCATCCCTTTCACCAGGCTGGCGCGTATGCCTCCATTCTAAGATGAAGCATGGCGGAGGCCGAGGCCTGGATGCGCGAAGCCCTGCGACTGGCCCGCAGCGCGGGCGGGCGAGGCGAAGTCCCGGTGGGGGCGGTAGCGGTGATCGACGGCATGAGGATCGCCGCGGCGAGCAACCGGATGGAGGCCGCCCACGACGCCACCGCGCACGCCGAGATGCTCTGCCTGCGGCGGGCCGCCGCCCGGCTGGGCACCTGGCGCCTCAACTCCGTGACACTGTACGTGACGCTCGAGCCCTGCCCCATGTGCGCCTCTGCGATGGTGTTGAGCCGGCTCGGGCGGCTGGTCTACGCCGCCACCGACCCCAAAAAGGGTGCTGATGGGTCCGCCTACCGGGTCCTCGACCACCCCGCCAACAACCATCGGGTGGCGGTGACCTCAGGGGTGCTGGCGGCGGAGGCCTCGGACATGCTCTCGGGGTTCTTCAAGGGATTACGCGCCTGATAGATTTCTAGCCGTCAACCGGTGCCTGGAGAGGTGTCCGAGTGGTTGAAGGTGCAGCTCTCGAAAAGCTGTGTGGTGAAAGCCACCGTGGGTTCGAATCCCACCCTCTCCGCCAGCCAGAGCCCCCTCAGGTCGCGGCTGGACGCCGGCGGCGAAGCCAGGCGATCGTCGCCAGAAGCAGGGCCGAAAGTACGACAAGCGCCAGCCCGAGCCACGCGGGGAGGGCGGCAGAGGTGCCCGGCAAACTGACGGCAAGGACCGACAGGGTAGGGGTGGCCTGCGGCACGGCTGCCGGAGCCGGTCCGATCACGCCGACCCAGGTCCGCTGGTGCTGATGTGTCAAGCAGGCCGACGTCACGGTGTCACCGCATGCGGCGGTGTTGAGGACATATGCCGTCCCGTCACTCTTGAGGATCACCCCAGGCGTCTCCCCCGAGGTGAGGGCGTAGGCCTCGTCGCGAGCGACGTATGTGTAGGGGCCTGCGGCTGCCAGCTGGTTGTAGTCGCCCTCGAAGAGCCCGCCGCGGGAGAGCGCGCCATAGCTGAAGGTGGTCGCCTGCTGCTGGTCGACCTTGAGCGGCGAGGTCCAGGTCGCGCCGCCGTCCCGAGACTCCTGGTAGAACGTGTCGATCGTCCGGCTGTACTTGGCCTCGGTGAGCCCCTCGACCCGCTGCCGGTACATCACCCTGATCGAGCCATCGCTGCCTGCCGAGACGGCCACGTTGTAGTGGTTGACGAAGTCGTTCTCGGGCCCGGGGTTGATCTTGGTCACCGGCCCCCAGGTCATGCCTCCGTCAGTTGACTTGGAAAAGACGGCGTCGTTGATGGTGCTGGTGGACTCGGTACGGAAGCGGCCATCCTCCCAGACCGCGTAGATGGCGCCGGTGAGGGGGTCGACGTCGGCCGCGGGCAGCCCGCCGGCGCGCTGGAAACTGACGCCGTTGGTCCTGTTGACGGCGATCCCGATCGGCGGGGTGAATACCAGGGGAGCCCCGGTGGGGATGCTTCCCGCCGCCGGCGCCAGCACGATCGACAGGTTCTCGGCGCCGGTGGTGTTTAGGTCGGGCTGCTCCCCGGGAAGCGGGGGCGTCCCACCTGGCAGGGCGTTATAGATGATGCCAAGGCTGCCATCGTTGAGGACCACGGGGAACGAGCCGATGCCCTGGCCAGCGCCGAAGGGCAGCGATTGGGCGAACCAGTTGGCGGGGTTCTCGCAGCTGTTGTCGCAGTAGTTGTAGACCTCTTCGGCAACGCGATCCCAGACCGCGTAGACCCTGCCCTGGTGGTGCCCCGGGCCATTGCCCCGATCGACCACGATCCAGTTCTTGTCGTTAAGGCCGCCGAGCATGTCTGACTGGATCACGACCGGGTCGCTCCAGGTCTTTCCGCCGTCGTGCGAGATGTTGACGGCCATGCCGCTGAGGAGCCCGTTGCCGGACTCGATGTCGAAGATCAGAGAGTTGTAGTAGACGGTGCCGTCGGCGCCGAACGCGAGCGCTGCGTCGGAGGCTCGGTCATAGATCGAGCCCTGCCATTTCGTGAGCTTGGGGAGCTCGCCATAGGTCCACGTCTTGCCGCCGTCGAATGTGGTGGCGTAGCCGTTGGTGTAGTCGCCGCCGCTGTCCCGCCGGCCCTCCTGGAATCCGACGACGGCGTTGAGAGGATTGTTGGGGTTGGCGGCGATCGACGGTTCGATCTGGGTGTCCGGCTGAATGACGTCGGCGGTCGTCATGGCTGTCGCTGCCGGCTGCACCAGGAAGCGACCCGCCTCGACGTCGCGTAAGAGCGCCGGCGCCGAAGTCGCGGCGCGCGACGGAGTGGCCTGGCCCGCCAAGACGAAAGCGGCCACGCCGATAGTCACCAAGAAAAGGCCCCGCTGGGCTCCCGATCTCATCAAATCCCTTCCGAGGGAAATGATACCGGCGGGCCCGGATGGCGCGCTTGTGCCCTGCTCACAAGGATCGCCACGCAAATCCGTCCGGGCTACCCGCGAGGCCTTGATCGAGGGCCGTCAGAACGAGCTCGGCGGCTAGAATTCGGACCGCACGGAGCGGTCGCCTAGTCCGGTCGAGGGCGCGGCACTGGAAATGCCGTAACGGGGGCAACCTCGTTCGAGGGTTCGAATCCCTCCCGCTCCGCCAGTCAGGCCGACCGGAGCCGCCTCGAGCTCACCCGCTGTCAGCCAGGGCTGGCATCCTCTCGCGCCGCCGTATACAAACAGCCGTGGCGCATCTCGGGAGAACGCATAGAGTAGGAAGGAACGATGGGAAGGCAGGCGGTTCTCTTGTTGTACGTGCTGGCGCTGGTAGCCGCCGTCGTCGGCGTGGACGTCCTGTTCTTCAGGCACCAGTTAGTAGAGCGGCTAATAGCAAACGTCGGAATTGTCGTGGTTTTCGGGGCGTTCGGCCTGAGGTTCCTGAAGCGTCCTTGAGCGCAGGCGCCGCAAGCCCCAAATGAAGCCGCAGCTGCCGATAGACAGGTGACATACCCGGAATATGTGCTCGCGTTCAGTGGCTTCGGCCTGTTTGTGTTGGGCGTAATCGCACTCCTCTACGATCGCGAACACAAGGGAGGTCGCCGTGAACGCCTGGGCGGTTGGGGCATCGGCGGTGCGGACTCGGTTGGCGGCCTCGTGATTGCGGGGGCGATAACGGCAATCGCCAACCTACTGCCGCTCTGGGCAATCGGTTGCCTCCTTCTCATCGCAGGTGGAGGACTGATGCTGCTCGGGGTCGCAGTTCGCTGATCCGAGCGAGCTGTCGACGGTTCGAATCGCTCCGGCATGAGGTGGAAGAAGCCGAGCCTGCGATAGGTTAGGTCCGATCATGAAGCGCATCGGGTTCCTGTCATTCGGCCACTGGACGCCCTCGCCGCACTCGCAGACGCGCTCGGCCTCGGATGCTCTGCTGCAGTCGATCGACCTCGCGGTCGCGGCGGAAGAGGTTGGGGCGGACGGGGCGTTCTTTCGGGTGCACCACTTCGCCAACCAGCTCGCCTCGCCGTTCCCGCTGCTCGCAGCCATCGGCGCCAAGACCAGCAAGATCGAGATCGGGACCGGCGTGATCGATATGCGCTACGAGAACCCTCTATACATGGCGGAGGACGCGGGCGCCGCTGATCTCATCGCCGGCGGGCGACTGCAGCTGGGCATCAGCCGGGGGTCCCCTGAGCAGGTCATCGACGGCTACCGATACTTCGGTTACGTCCCCGCCGACGGCTCCGACCACGCTGACATGGCGCGGGAGCACACCAGGGTCTTCCTGGAAGTCCTGAGCGGTGAGGGTTTTGCCCGACCGAACCCGCGACCGATGTTCCCCAACCCGCCCGGGCTGCTCCGCGTCGAGCCGTACTCGGAGGGTCTGCGCGAACGGATCTGGTGGGGCGCCGGCACCCGAAAGACCGCCGAGTGGGCCGGCGAACAGGGGATGAACCTCATGAGCTCGACCCTTCTGACCGAGGACACCGGTGTGCCGTTCCACCAGCTGCAGGCGGAGCAGATCGGACGATTCCGCAAGGCCTGGGCTGATGCCGGCCACACCCGCGAGCCCCGCGTTTCGGTGAGCCGCAGCATTTTCCCGATCGTCAACGAGCTGGACCGCAGCTACTTCGGTCGCGAAGCCAATTCGCA
>Ga0210400_10000489_pt1 | contig 44163 bp, 44 predicted proteins | sample IncBWH26MmetaG_FD_155456 | JGI IMG/M metagenome (GOLD analysis project Ga0210400, IMG submission 155456) | Forest soil microbial communities from Barre Woods Harvard Forest LTER site, Petersham, Massachusetts, United States - Inc-BW-H-26-M | ecosystem: Environmental > Terrestrial > Soil >... | reverse complement strand
AGAGGAACCACCTGACATGAACGCCGTCGCTGACTTCCATACCTACAAGCTGATTGGCGCGGGTCTCGCCGCCATGGGCATGATCGGCGCCGGGGTCGGCCTGGGCGTGCTGTTCGGCTCCTACCTGCAAGCCGCCATCCGCAACCCGGCCGGCGCCGCCAGCCAGCAGACCATGCTGTTCCTCGGCATGGCCCTGACCGAAACCATGGGCCTGTTCGCCTTCGTGGTGTCGCTGATCATCCTGTTCGGCTCCTAAGCCCGAACCGTCCCAAGAGGCTGATCGCCGATGGCGACCGAGACCCAAGAAAGCACGGCCCCGGCGGAACATGCGTCCGCCGGCCTGCCGCAGTTCGACTTCCAGTGGTGGCCGGGCCAGATCGTCTGGTTCCTGGTCGTCTTCCTGTTCGTGCTGCTGTTCGTCCGCCTGTTCGTGTCGCCGCGGGTCGGCGGCACGATCGACGCGCGCGAGGGCAAGATCAGCGGCGACATCGCTGACGCCCGGCGGCTGAAGGAAGAGGCCGAGGCGCAAGCCGCCGCCGCCGCCGCCGAGACCGCCCAGGCCCGCGCCGCGGCCCAGCGCCTCGCCGCCGAGGCGCGCGCCAAGGCCCAGGCCGAGGTCGCCGCCAAGCTCGCCGAGGAAGAGGCCAAGCTCGCCGAGAAGGGCGCCGTGGCCGAGGCCCGGATCGCCAAGTCGCGCGACGCGGCCATGGGCAACGTCGCCGGCATCGCCGCCGATGCGGCCGGCGCCATCGTGGCCAGGCTCACCGGCAAGGCCGCATCGGCCGCGGAGCTCTCCGCGGCCAAGGGATCGTAGACGCCGATGGAACTCCTGACCTCCGCCCACTTCTGGGTCGGCGTGGCCTTCGTGGTCTTCGTGGTGATCCTGGTCTTCGCCGGGGTGCACAAGTTCGCCTGGAAGGCGCTGGGCGACGCGGGCGACAAGGTCCGCGCCCAGCTCGACGAGGCCAACCGCCTGCGCGAAGAAGCCCAGGCTCTGCTGGCCCGCATCCAGTCCGACCGCGAGCATTCCGAGAAACTGGCCGCCGAAATCATGGCCAACGCCCAGGAGCAGGCCCAGCGGCTGCAGGCCGAGGCGCAGGAACGGCTCGCCGAGCAGATCGAGCGCCGCGGCCAATTGGCCGAGCGCCGCATCGCCACCGCCGAGGCCCAGGCCGCCGCCGAGGTGAAGGCCGCGGCCGGCGAACTGGCCGCCGAGATGGCCGAGACCGTGCTCGCCGCCCGCATCGCCGGCGCCAAGTCCGATCCGCTCATCGACAGCGCCATCGGCCAGCTCGCCGGCAAGCTGCAGTAGCGCCCACAACTGTCGTCCCGGGTTTCGCGGAAGCGAAAGACCGGCACCCATAGGCGTCGACGGGTCCGCAGCTATCCTGAGAGTTTCGCGAGTATGGTCCCGGACAAGCGCTGGGATGGCACGTTTGGTGACTAGGCCGTCCGTGGCCTGAGCCGGCGGCCGAGGTAGCGGCGGCAGCGGGCGGCGAAGCGGATGCGCTTAGGCAGCACCAGCCGTTCCAGCCGCAGGTACTGCTGCCAGAACACCGGGATGATCTCCGGGTCGCGGCGCATCAGCCGGCGGATCGGGAACACCATCTTCGGGTGGGCGTGCTGCATCCGCAGGAACTGGCGCTTGGCCCGGAACGAGTTGCGCAGGACGATCATCAGCCCGATCACCAGCAGCGGCAGGCCGATGTGCCCCGGCAGCGGCGCCAGGATCAGGCCCGCGATCATGATGATCCCCCCCAGCCCAAGCAGCAGCCAACGCGCCACGCGCGAGGCTAACTCGCGGGCGAACTCGTCAGAGGCGCGGTAGACGCGCAGGGAGGGCATGGCGAAAGTCACTGGAATCAGACCTGGGAACGCGCGCACGGCCCAAGGGGAGGTCGAACCGCCGCTGCGCAAGCTTGATATGCGAACGCTCTCTAGAGTCGTAAAGGCGCCGGCCGGGTTAAATTTCGCTCATTTCGCCTATTCGGCCACGGATGGCGCCGGCGCCACACCTGCGATGCAAGCCGGCCACGAGATCCTCGCGCCAGACGCGAAATCTCCCTCCGTCTACGGAAAGGCCTATTCCGCCGCCAGCGGCGCCTCCTGCTCCGGCCGCCAGGTCAGCTTCGGCTTGCGCGCCGCCAGGGTCTCGTCGAGCCGGCGCAGCGGGGCGAGATAGGGCGCGCCGGTGAACCGCTCGGCGTCGCCGGCCTTGGCCGCCCCGGCGAGCGCCAGCAGGGCGTCGCAGAAGCGGTCGAGCTCGCGCTTGGACTCGGTCTCCGTAGGCTCGATCAGCATGGCGCCGTGCACCACCAGCGGGAAGTACATGGTCATCGGATGGAAGCCCTCGTCGATCATCGCCTTGGCGAAGTCGAGGGTGGTGACGCCCGTGCTTTCCAGCCAGGCGTCGTCGAACAGCGCCTCGTGCATGCAGGGGCCGTCGGGGAAGGCGGGCGTCATCTCGGCGGACAGGCGGGCCTTGATGTAGTTGGCGTTCAGGACCGCATCCTCGGCGACCTGGCGCAGGCCGTCGGCGCCGTGGCTGCGCATGTAGGCGTAGGCGCGGACGTACATGCCCATCTGCCCGTGGAAGGCGCACATGCGGCCGAAGGCGCTGGCGGCCTCGCCCTTGGCTTCCTCGACGAGCTCCAGGCCGGCCTCGCCGTGGACGATCCAGGGCGCCGGGGCGAAGCGGGCGAGGGCCTTCGACAGCACCACCGGGCCTGCGCCGGGACCGCCGCCGCCGTGGGGTGTGGAGAAGGTCTTGTGCAGGTTGATGTGCATGGCGTCGACGCCGAGGTCGCCGGGCGCTACGCGGCCCACGATGGCGTTGAAGTTCGCGCCGTCGCAGTAGAAATAGGCCCCCGCCTCGTGGGTCAAGCGGCTGATTTCCATCACATCTCGCTCGAACAGGCCGCAGGTGTTCGGGTTCGTCACCATGATGGCGGCGACGTCGGGGCCGAGCTTGGCGGCGAGGTCGGCGAGGTCGACGCGGCCGTCGGCGGTCTGGGCGATCTCGGTCACCGAATAGCCCACGAAGGCGGCGGTGGCAGGGTTGGTGCCGTGGGCCGAGGTGGGCACCAGGACCGTGCGGCGGTGGCCCTGGCCGGCGGCCTCGTGGGCGGCGCGGATGCAGAGCAGGCCGCAGAGCTCGCCGTTGGCGCCGGCCTTGGGCGTCATGGCGACGGCGGGCATGGCGGTCAGCGTCTTCAGCCAGTGGGCCAGGCGGTCGATCAGCTCCAGCGCGCCCTGGGTCGTCGAGACCGGCTGCAGGGGGTGCAGGTCGGCGAAGCCGGCAAGGCGGGCCATCTTCTCGTTGAGGCGCGGGTTGTGCTTCATGGTGCACGAACCCAGCGGATAGAGCGCCAGGTCGATGGCGTGGTTCTTCTGGGAGAGGCGCACGTAGTGGCGCATCGTCTCCGGCTCGGAGAGGCCGGCCAGACCGATCGGCGCCGCGCGTACCAGGTCGCCGAGGTCCGAGGCGTCGTGGTCGGCCGCATCGAAGTCGACGCCGGTCTTGTCCCAGCCGCCGAGCTCGAACAGCAGCGGCTCGTCCTGGAGGAGACCGCGGCCGCCGGTGAGCGACGCATGGCCCTCAGGACCGCCGGCGGCGTTGGGTCGGGTGGGGCGGCCCACGCTGGACATGCTCATTGGCCGAGCCTCCACTTCAGAGCGGCAGACAGGGCCGCGATATCTTCCGATGTCGTGGTCTCGGTGGCGGCCAGCAGCAGGACGTCGTCCATGCCGGCCCCGGGCGCGAGCCGCGAATAGGGCACGCCGGCGACCACGCCGTCGGCCAGCAGATCCTCGACCACATGGGCCGCGTCGGGCACGCGCACGGCGATCTCGTTGAAGAACCGGGGGGTAAGGATCTCCACCGTCCCCTTCAGGGCGGCGGCCAATTCGCGCGCGCGGCTGTGGTTGATCGCCGCCATCTGGCGCAGGCCCACCTCGCCCAGCAGCGACAGGTGGATGGTGAAGGCCAGCGCGCAGAGGCCGGAGTTGGTGCAGATGTTGGAGGTCGCCTTCTCGCGGCGGATGTGCTGCTCGCGGGTCGAGAGCGTGAGCACGTAGCCGCGCCGGCCGTCGGCGTCGACGGTCTCGCCGCAGAGGCGGCCGGGCATCTGGCGAACCAGCTTCTCGCGGCAGGCGAACAGGCCGACGTAGGGGCCGCCGAAGTTCAGCGAATTGCCGATCGACTGGCCTTCGGCCACGGCGATGTCGGCGCCCATCTCGCCCGGCGATTTCAGGAGGCCGAAGCTGACGGCCTCTGTGGTCACCACGATCAGCAGCGCGCCGGCGGCATGGGCGGCGTCCGCGATCCGGGTGACGTCGGTGACGACGCCGAAGACGTTGGGAGTCTGGACCACGACGCAGGCGGTCTCGGCGTCGATCGCGTCGATCACCGCGGCCTCGGCGTCGATCGCCGCGGCCTGCCGGACGATCTCCATCCCCTCGGCGTGCGCGATGGTCTGGGTGACGGCGGCGTAGTGCGGATGCAGGCCGCCGGAGAGGATGGCCTTCTCGCGGCGCGTCACCCGCTGGGCCATCATCACCGCCTCGGCGCAGGCCGTGGAGCCGTCGTACATCGAGGCGTTGGCGACCTCGAGCCCGGTCAGGGCGGCGACCTGGGTCTGGAACTCGAACAGGACCTGCAGGGTCCCTTGCGCGATCTCCGGCTGGTAGGGCGTGTAGCTGGTCAGGAACTCCGAGCGCTGGATGATGTGGTCGACGCTGGCCGGCACATGGTGGCGATAGGCGCCGGCGCCGCAGAAGAACGGGCCCTCGCCCGCCGGGCGGTTGCGGGCGGCCAGGCCGGCGAGTTCGCGCTCGACCTCCATCTCGCTCGCCCGCGTCGGCAGGTCGAACAGGGCCGCCTTGCGGGCGGCCGCCGGCACGTCGGCGAACAGCGCCTCGACATCGGCGGCCCCGATCACGCCCAGCATCTGGGCGCGATCCTCGGGGGTCAGGGGCAGGTATCTCATTCGGTCAGTTCCAGTGGAGTCTTCGGGCGTGTTGAGGTCTCAGCGCCCCCTCCGTCCTTCGGGTCCCCCTCCCCCGTGAACGGGGGAGGTTCTGAGCGTCCGATACCTCTCCTGCGAGCGGGGGAGGGGGACCACGAAGTGGTGGAGGGGGCGCTGGTTCAAATCAAAGCGTCTGCAGGTAGGCTTCGTAGGCCGGGCGATCCATCAGGGCGTCGACTTCGGCGGGGTTGGCGACCTTGACCTTGGCGAACCAGCCGGCGGCTTCCGGGGCGGCGTTGACGGTCTCCGGCGCATCGCCGAGCGCGGCGTTGGCCTCGACCACCTGGCCCGAGATCGGGGCGTAGACGTCCGAGGCGGCCTTGACGCTCTCGACCACCGCGAAGCCGTCGCCGGCCTTGACGGTCTTGCCGACGTCGGGGGTCTCGACGAACACCACGTCGCCCAACTGTTCGGCGGCGTAGGCGGTGATGCCGACGGTGGCGACATCGCCGTCGACCTCGACCCACTCGTGATCCTTGGTGAAGCGCATGGGGTTCTCTCTAGGCTGGGAGTTTGCGGACGTAGCGGTGGGGGACGAACGGCGCCTTCACGACTTCGGCGGCCTGTGGCTTGCCGCGGACGATGACCTTGAGCTGGGCGCCGATCTCGGGGTTCACGCCGCGAACGAAGCCCAGCGCGATGCCGCATTTCAGGACGGGGGAGAAGCCGCCGGAGGTGACCACCCCGATCACCGCGCCGCTCGCGTCGGCGATCTCGGCGCCTTCGCGGGCCGGGGCGCCTTCGAGGACCTTCAGCGCCACGCGGCGGCGCGCAGGGCCTTCGGCCAGTTCCTTGACGATCCGCGCCGCACCGGGGAAGTCGCGCTGCTCGCGGCGGTTCTTGTTGATGGCGAAGGTCAGGTCCGCCTCGACCGGGCTGACGGTCTCGTCCAGGTCGTGGCCGTAGAGCGGCAGGCCCGCCTCCAGCCGCAGCGAATCGCGCGCGCCCAGGCCGATCGGCTTCACCCGCCGGTCGGAGAGCAGGATGTTCCAGACGTCGTCGGCGGCGACGTCGGGGACCGAGATCTCGTAGCCGTCCTCGCCGGTGTAGCCGGAACGCGAGACGATCAGGTCGACCCCGAAGGCGGTCATCAGGCGCACGTCCATGAAGCCGAGCGTGCCGGCCTCCGGCGCATAGTGCTGGAAGACGGCCGCGGCTTCCGGGCCCTGCAGCGCGATCAGGGCGCGGGTCTCCAGCCGCTCGATGGCCACCTGGCCGGCGAGCTCGGCCTCAATGACCTTGAAGTCGTTGTCCTTGCAGGCGCCGTTGACCACCACGAAGAGGCCGTCGTCGCCGGTCCCCTCGGAATTGACCGGCCGCGCGGCCATCAGGTCGTCGACGATGCCGCCCGCGCGGTTGAGCAGCACCGAATACTTCTGCCGGCCGGGCTTCAGGTTGATAAAGTCACCGGGGACCACCTCCTCGAAGGCGGCCCGGGGGTTCACGCCGCGCAGCCGCGCCTGGCCCATGTGGGAGACGTCGAAGATGCCGGCGTGCTCGCGGGTCCAGAGGTGCTCCTTGAGCACGCCCTCGGTGTACTGCACGGGCATGTCGTAGCCCGCGAAGGGCACCATGCGCGCGCCCAGCGCCAGGTGCGCCGCGTGCAGCGGGGTGGTCTGGAGGGGGGCTTCGGCGGGCGACTGGGCCACAGGTGGGGACTCCGGCTGACGATGGGGCGAGCCGCCGGGGGACGGTCCCCTGGCATCCCGCGCCCCCGCTGTCCTTGGGCCTGAGAGATTTCGGACCGCCCTAATTCGGCGCGTCCCCTGCTCCTTCGGCGTCCGCCTGCGCTCTCACGAGCTTCGGAGGATCTTTCCAGCGTGCATCAGCTCGTCGCGGTCCGTTTGCCTGAGCGTTTCCGGGGCGGTTGCGCCTTCGGCTCCGGGGCGCCCCGCGGTGGTCAGCCGGGTCCCGATCTCTCCCGCGAGAGTTGGCGGAGGGATGCGGGATTGGGGGTGGGGAGTCAAGGCGGGGGGCGACTCCGCTCTTCTCGCGAGTTGGTTCGCGCGTGGCCCTGGCGCAGATCGATGCCGATGATCCGATCGCCAGGACGCTATTGGGCGCCCCGTCGAATCGAACAGTTGCGCCGGGATTTGGCGGCGAGCATTCCCTGCGATCCCCCTGAAGATTGCCCGAAGGAACAGCTTCGCTCCAAGCCATTTGGGAATTGCTCCCGGCCCCTGGAGCCTTTCGTCATGGCTCGGACAAGCCGGGTCATGACGTCTTCGACATGGGTGATTATGTCACCGACCTAGGCGAGGAGGCCGCCGCCGTCGACGTAGAGCACCTGGCCCGTCACGTAGGTCTGGCGGATGAGGTAGAGGTAGCCTTGCGCGATCTCCTCCACCTCGCCGGCGTGGCCGACGGGCAGGCGTGCGGCCTCGGAGGCGTAGAAGGCGTCGCGTTCGGCCTCGCCCATGCCGGCCCAGAGGTCGGTCTTCACGACGCCCGGCGAGACGCAGTTCACCCGCAGGGGCTTCAGGTCCACGGCGAGCGCCCGGGTGAGCCCCTCCATCGCGCCGCAGATGCTCGACGCCGCCGCCCAGCCGGGGCCCAACGGGCGGGCGCCCGCCGTGCCGGAGGTGAACACCATGGAGCCGCCGTCCCGGATCGCCTTGCGCCCGTACTTGGCGGCGGCGAGCGCGCCCCAGTACCGGAGCTCGAAGAATCGGCGGACTTGGGCGAGATCGGCCTCCAGCCCCAGGAGCTGCAGGGGCTCCCCGGCCGTGTAGACGAGATGATCGAACTCGCCCACCGCCTCGAAAAACCCACGCGTGGCGGTCTCGTCCGAGAGGTCGACCGCGCGGCCTTCGGCGCCCGCGCCCAGGGTGGCGACCGCCGCCGTCACCCGCGTCGGGGAGCTCGAGCCGACCACGACTTCGGCTCCCCGTTCAGAGGCGGCCTTGGCGACCGCGAAGCCGATGCCGGACGTACCGCCGAGCACGACGATGCGTTGCTTGTTCAAGGTCATGGCGAAACTCCTCAAGATTTGGATGCCGCACGATCCGCTTTACCCGACCTGGAATCCAACGCATCTTTGTCATGCTGATGTTGCCGAAAACTCATCCATGACGTTCGACGCGCGCTTGCTCTCAGGCGTCGGGGTGATGGCCGCCGTCGTGGAAAGCGGCGGCTTCACCCGGGCGGCGGAAGCCGTCGGGTTGACGCCATCGGGGGTCAGCCGGGCCATCGCGCGGCTTGAGGCGCAGGTCGGGGCTCGGCTGTTCGACCGGCATCCCCGGATGGTGGCGCTGACCGAGGCCGGAGCGCGCTTCCATGCCGAGGTGGCGCCGCTCCTCGCCTCGATTACCGAGGCCGCCGAGACCGCCGCCGCCGACTCCACCCAGGTCCGCGGCCGGCTGAAATTGAGCGTCGACCCGTGGTTCGCGCGCATTGTGCTCGCGCCGCGACTGCCGGCGCTGCTGGCGCGCTATCCGGAGCTTTCGCTGGAGCTTCGTGTGACCAACGCCTTCGAGGAGATGCTCGCCGGCGGCGCCGATCTCGCCCTGCGCTTCGGGCCGCCGCCGACCTCAAGCCTGATCGCCCGCAAGCTCCTGGAGACGCGGGTCCTGACGGTCGCCACGCCGGCCTACCTGGCCGGCCGGCCGGCTCTCCGCGCGCCCGCCGACCTCGCCAAGCACGACGCGATCCTGTTCCGCGATCCGCAGTCCGGACGGGCGTTCGCCTGGGAGTTCCATCGCGGCGGCAAGACGATCGAAGTCCCTGTCGCCGGCCGCCTCGTGCTGGACGATCCTTCCGCGGCGCTGGCCGCCTGCGAGGCGGGACTGGGTCTGTTCCAGAGTTTTGAACTGGGGCTCGAACCCTGGCTGACCAGTGGCCGGCTGGTCACCGTGCTGGACGATTGGGCGGAGGAGCGCTTCCCGCTCCACGCCTACTATGCGTCGCGCCGCCAGTTGCCGGCCAAGGTGCGCGCTTTCCTGGATTTCATCGCGCTCAGCCTGACGGCCTGACGGCCTGACGGTGAAGGCCAGGCCGGGGCGGCTGGCCCACCTGCGCTGAATGCCCGGGGCTATGGTGGCTAAGGCAGCCGGATGCCGGCCGCCAAACCTCCTCGGGGAGAGAAGCGGAGAGGGCGGGGCTCCCGGCGCTGCGCGAATCCTGAGACACATCTCGTCCGATGACGCGCTACCGATCCGCGATCCTGTCCGAGCTCAGTCGCGCAAGGTTCGCCGACGTCGACGGCAACTACGACCACGAGCTGGGTCCCGAGCCGCCGCCACCGCCGGGCGTGGTGCGGCAGGCTCTCACCGTCTCCCGGGAACGGGCGCGCGAGGCCAGGCGCCTGCTGGAAGAGGCGCTCGGGGCGCTCGGCCGGGCGCTGCAATACAGCCTCTCGCCCGGCCGCTATTTCTCGAAGCACGCGGCCGAGGAGATCGCGCGCGGTCAGTATCTTTACGATCGCCTGGCCGATAAGCGGTCCCGCGCTCTGCTGCTGAAGCTGGTCGCGTTCAAGGTGCTGGGCCATCGGAAGGTCAAGCTTCCCCGGAACACGCCGGACTACCTGCCGACCATCGAGTCGATGAACCAGTTCGTCACGGACGCGCCGCCCGTGAAGATCAAATTCATGGACCTCGCATTGTCGGTCTTCGACACCAAGCCGCTCGGCTACGATATGCGCGTCCATGCGACGAGCACCGGCCTCGCCTACGCGATCCGGCAGATGCAGTACGAATATCACAACGGCGACGTGCACTGTAAGGCCGAGGCCGGCGATGTGGTGATCGATGCGGGGGGCTGCTGGGGCGAGACCAGCATGTACTTCGCCCATGAGGTCGGCCCCTCCGGCGCCTGCGTTTCCTACGAATTCATTCCGAGCAACATCGCGGTGTTCGAGCGCAACCTCGCGCTCAACCCACACCTGGCTTCGCATGTGTTCCTGGTCCGGCGCCCCATCTGGAGCCGCTCCGGCCACGTGCTGCACTTCGTCGACTGGGGTCCGGGGAGTCGCGTCGCCGCCGATCCGGGCGGCCAGTTCCGGCCGGACGGTCAGACCGAGACCATCACGATCGACGAGACGCTGGAGAAGCTGGGTTTCGACCGCGTCAACTTCATCAAGATGGACATCGAAGGCGCCGAGCTCGAAGCGCTGAAGGGCGCGGAGGGGTCGATCCGCAGGCGCCGACCGAAGCTTGCCATCAGCCTATACCACCGGCCCGAGGATTTTACCGAGATCCCGCGCTACATCGACAGCCTGGACCTCGGCTACAAGTTCTACCTTGAGCACCACACGCTCTATGGGAACGAGACCGTGCTGTTCGCCGTCCCGTCGCCCCGCGCGCTCGACGCCGCCTACGCCCTGCGCAGACAAGGCGACCTCGCAGGCGCCGAGTCGAAATACGACGAGATCATCACGGCCGATCCGGGCGGCCAAGACGCCATGACGGCGCGCAATGACCTCCTCCGGCTCTACGAGGAAACGCACCGCCCGGACGACGCCGAGCGGATCATGCGGGCCGCGCTGAGCGTCGCCCCGAGCGACGCCAAGTGGCGGTATAGGCTGGCGACGACGCTGCTTCGGCAGGGACGGTACATCGAGGCCTGGGACAGCTACGAGGCGCGCGCCGACCTCAACGGCTCGCGTGACGCGGTGCGAGGTCTGCCCTTCCCGGAATGGCGGGGTGAACCGGTCAGGACGCTGCTGGTCTGGCCCGACGGCGATTTGGGCGACGTGATCCAGCACTCGCGCTATCTGCCGCTGCTTCGCGACCGCGGGATCTCGGTGACCCTCGCCTGTCCGCCGGCGCTCTCGGCCCTGCTGGAGCCGCTGGTCGACCGGGTCATCCCACTCGCGGCGGATCTCGACGCGCCGGATCAGGACGCCTGGGTGATGATCGGCTCGCTGCCGCGTGCGTTCGGGACCGGACCCGACGCCGTGCCGCCCCCGGCGCTCGTCGCGGGGCCGGAAGGCGGCGTTGGCGTTGGCGTATCGCTCGAGGGGCTGGAGGGTCTGCCGGAACGCGACAGGATCGCCATCACCGCACGCGCCGAGGCCCTTTCGGGGCCGGGCGCTGTCCGGCTGGATGAGGTCTGCGCGGGGCTCGACGCCCCCGCGATCGCAGGCAAGCTTGCGGAATTGGAGCACGTCGTCTGCCCGCCCGGCGCCTTGGCGCATCTGGCGGCGTCCCTTGGCAAGCCCACGACGGTCTTGATTCCGGAGTGGAACACCGACTGGCAGTGGGGCCAGGACCGGGAGGATTGCGCCTGGTATCCGTCGATCAAGCTGATCCGGGTGTCCGCCGCCTAGATGGGGGCGGGGGTTCGGCCCGGGACGGCCGGCGCGCCGCGGGCGGGCTTGTGCACGAGCAGCTCGATCTGGAACTCGCTGCAGACGTTGAGGGTCGTCTCGGCCAGGCGGCCGGCGCTTTCCGGCGACAGCATGCCGGACTGGAACTGGCTCTTGTAGGGCTCGTCCAGGATCACCGTCCGCTCGATGATCTCGAAGTCGACCTTGTTGCGACGGGCCAGCGGCTGCGGGTCGGCGGGCGACGGCGCCAGCCCGTCGAACAGGCCCAGCAGGATCGGGCTGACCACGCGCACGCAGGTGGGGTCGTACAGGAAGGCGTTGTGCTGCGGATGCTTGGCGACGATCTTGATCTTCGCCCCCGGCTGGCAGACCCGATAGAGCTCGCGCATCATCCCCTGGAAGGTCTTGAGGTCGCCGCCCATGTGTTCGAGGGACCGCTCGAATTTCACTTCCTTGGCGTAGTTGTCCGGCCACGGCCAGGGCGTGTGCTCCAGGTCGACGACCATGTCGGCGTCGACGTCGCGGCGGATGTCGACGTTGACGTAGGGCACCCAGCCGCGGAGGCCGGCGCCGAGATTGAGCGTGGCGCCCGAGGTCCTGGCGCGCCGGCCCGGAATCCACTTGGCAAGCCAGACGTCCATCCAGCGGTAGGCCTTCTCCCAGATCCGGTAGCGCCGGCGGACCCCCTCGTAGTAGCGGCGCTTTTCAGGCGTGAAGCCATCCTCCTCGCGCCCGTTCAGCAGCAGCCGGTCGCAGTAGTGGTAGATCGACTTGGTGAACTGAGGGACGTAGCGGTAGCGGAGCCAGCGATTGCACGCCCTCAGACTGTCGATGTTCCACATCCAGCCCTTGGTCTCGCTCATGTTCGAGAACAGCCCGCCGGCATGGGCGCGATAGACCGACCAGGGCTCCGGGAAGAAGCGGATCTTGCCGTGCTGGGCGTGGGCGATGGTGATGAAGATGTCGCAGGACAGCGGGCTTCGCAGGTAACGCGGCACCTTGCCTCGGAACACGTTCCGGAACGTGAGCGACGAGGCGTGGAAGAACGACGACAGCATGATCAGCTCGCCGATCTCATGGGCGTCCTTCAAATAGGGCTCCATGAAGAGGTGCGGCTCCTTCGAGCCGTCCTCGTAGACCTTGATCGTGTTGTTGGCGCAGGCGACGAAGTCGGGGTTGGCGTCGAGGAACGCGACGTGGGCCTGCAGCCGGTCGGGCGAGGCCCAGTAGTCGTCGCCTTCAAGGAAGGCGATGTAGTCGCCGTCGAGCGTGCAGAAGCCTCGATAGAAATTCTTTTGGGTGACCTTGTTGCCGATATTCTTCTTGTTGATGAAGGGCTTGACCACACCGGGATAGCGCGCGGCGTAGTCGCGGACGATGTCCTGGGCGCCGTCGGTGGAGCAGTCGTCGATCACGTGGATGGCGAAGGTGAAATCCGTCTTCTGGGCCAGGACGCTTTCGATCGCCTGGGCGAGGTACTTGGCGTGGTTGTAGGTGATGATCATCACCGTCACCTTTGGACGCCCGCCCCGGCCCTGCTTCACAATCGGCTGCTGCAAACCTGCCCCCAAATGCGGTCCGTCTCCCCGCGCGAAAGGCGCGGCGCTGCGGTCAGGACACATCAGACACCAGGTTATGCCGACTCGCCGGGCGGCGGCGATAGCAGCGGCGCACGGACTTGGACAGGTTCGCGCCCGTCGCTGCGATCGGTTGGACGGCGGCCGGGGCGTTCCTATCTGGGCTGGCGCGGCCGGGTGGCGGGACAAGAGAGGTTCGAGTCACATGGATCTGAAGCTGAAGGACAGGCTGGCGCTGGTGAGCGGCAGCACCGCCGGGATCGGGCTGGCGATCGCCCGGGCCCTGGCCGCGGAAGGCGCCCGGGTGATCGTCAACGGGCGCACGCAGGCCGCGGTCGACGAGGCGGTGGCGCGGTTGCGGTCGGAGACCGGCGCCGAGGTCCTGGGCTTCGCCGGCGACCTGACCCAGGCGGCCGACGCCGAGGCGCTGGCGGCGCGGCATCCGGGGGTGGAGATCCTGGTCAACAACCTGGGGATCTTCGAGCCCAAGGCGTTCGAGGACATTCCGGACGCCGACTGGACGCGGTTCTTCGAGGCCAATGTGCTGAGCGGGGTGCGGCTGGCGCGGCTCTACCTGCCGGCCATGCGGGCGGCGGACTGGGGCCGGATCATCTTCATCTCCAGCGAGAGCGCGGTGCAGATCCCGGCGGAGATGATCCACTACGGCATGACCAAGACGGCGCAGATCGCCGTGGCCCGCGGCTTGGCGGAAGCCGTGGCGGCGACCGGGATCACGGTCAACAGCGTGCTGCCGGGGCCGACGCGCTCGCGCGGGGTGGAGGATTTCGTCGGCGTCCTGGCCGAGCGCGAGGGCAAGTCGTTCAAGGCCTTCGAGGCGGAGTTCTTCGAGACGGTCCGGCCGACCTCGCTGATCAAGCGGTTCGCGACCCCGGAAGAGGTCGCCGCGCTGGTGGCCTATGTGGCGAGCCCGCTGGCCTCGGCCACCACCGGGGCTGCGCTGCGCGTCGACGGCGGAGTGATCAAGAGCGCCTTCTAGCCGCGCCGCGCGAACCTGCGCCAAGTTTCGCCATGATCCTGTGGAGATCGTGCGATCCGGCGGATCGCTTGAACAGCATCTGCTTGGCGGTGCTTGGAAAAAAGCCCTTGGTGTCGGGAACCCGACGCGGGCGCTGCCGGTTGGCGTTGGTCGAGGTTCGTGGGTGGTCGCATGGCGCGCGTGCTGGTGGTCGAGGACCATCATGAAATTGCGGAGTTGATCCGCGAGGTCCTTGAGGACGCCGGGATGCAGACGGTGTGTGTGGAGAGCGACCGCGACGCCTATGCGGCCCTGAGCGGGGGACCAGGCTTCGAGGCCGTGGTGCTGGACATCAACCTGGGGTCGGGGACCACCGGCTACGACATCGCGCGCCGCGCGCGTTCGGCCTTCCCGAAGGTGGCGGTGGTCTATGTGAGCGGCCAGACCTCGGCGGAGTCGTTCCAGGCGTTCGGGGTCGAGGGCAGCGACCTGATCCCCAAGCCGTTCACGCCGGACGAGGTGCTGGAGACGCTGCAGCGGCGGCTGCCCGGGGCGTGACCCGGGCCTGCGGCCTGACGGTGGTGGGTCCGAACCATCCGGAGCGGCAGCCGCCTCTCCCCCAAGCGCAGCGAGAGAGGGAGAGGGTAGGGAGAGGGCGGCTGGATTTGTCGGTCTCTCCCGGGTCAGGCGAGGGCCCTTGACCTACCGCCGGTGGCCGCGTTGTTTTGCGAGCCGCCCTCTCCCTACCCTCTCCCTCTCGGCTTCGCCGGGGAGGGGCGTTGGCTACATCCGCTCCGGGACGGCGATGCCGAGGACGTCCAGCGCGCGTTCGAGCTGGGCGAGCGTGGTCTGGGCGAGCGCCAGGCGGGATGCGCGGGTCGCGGGCTCGGCCTGCAGGATCGGACAGGCGGCGTAGAACTTGGAGAAGGCCTGGGAGAGCCGGTAGGCGTGCTCGGCGACGGCGTTGGGCGCCTGGCGGTCGTAGGCCTCGGCGAGCGCCGTTTCGAAGGCGTCGAGGGTCAGCACGAGCTCGCGCTCCGTGGGTTCGGCGACGGCGATGGGGCCGGGCATGACGCCTTCTTCGGCGGCGCGGCGCAGCACGGATTTCACCCGCACCGCCTGGTAGAGCAGGTAGGGGCCGGTCTTGCCCTCGAAGCTGGTGAAGCGGTCGAGGTCGAAGACGTAGGAGGTGCCGCGGAAGTTCTGCAGGTCGGCGAACTTGAGCGCGGCGACGGCGACCTTGCCGGCGATGTCCTCGAACTCGTCGGCGGGCAGGTTCTCGCCGAGGCCCGCTTCGTGCAGGCGTTCGCGGGCCTTGGTCCGGGTCATCTCGATCATGTCGGCGAGCTTCAGGACGCCGCCCTCGCGGGTCTTGAAGGGCTTGCCGTCGGTCCCGTTCATGGTGCCGAAGCCGACGTGCTGGAGCTGGCCCTCGGTGGCGTAGCCGGCCAGGTAGGCCGCGCGGAAGACGATCTCGAAGTGGTCGGCCTGGCGCTGGTCGACGCAGTAGATGACAAGGTCCGGATCGAAGGCGCGCTTGCGGTCGAGGATCGTCGCCAGGTCGGTCGTGCCGTACATGGCCGAGCCTTCGGAGGAGACCACCAGCAGGGGCGGCAGCTCGCGCTTGTCGCCGTCCCGGGCGACGCGGATGATCCGGGCGCCCTGGTCGTCCACGAGGAGGCCCTTGGCGTCGAGCTCGGCGACCATGGGGTCGATAAGGTCCTCGACGTCGCTCTCGCCCTTCCAGAGGTCGAAGTCGACGCCCAGCGCGTGGAAGTCGCGCTGCAGGGCGACCTGGGTCACGTCACGAAACCGCTGCCAGAGCGCGAAGTAGCCCGGCCGGCGGTCCTGCAGGCCCGCGGTGATCTTGCGCGCGCGGTCGCGGTAGTCGGCATCCCCCTTGCCCTTGGCGGCGGCCTCCGGATAGAGCCGGTCGAGGTCGGCCAGGGTAACGGCGTCGAAAGCCGAGGTGTCGGCCTCACCGCCGGCGTTGAGAGCCTCGACGGCGGCGGCCACCGCCGGGCTCTCGTCCATGGCCGCGCCGATCAGGAGGCCCATCTGGTAGCCCCAGTCGCCGAAGTGGGCGTCGCCCAGGACGGTGTCGCCGCGAAAGCGGTAGAGGCGCTTGATGGACTCCCCGATGATCGAGGCGCGCAGGTGGCCCACATGCATGGGCTTGGCGACATTGGGGCCGCCGTAGTCGACCAGCACGCGGCGCGGCTGGGCCACGGCTGAGGCGCCCAGGCGCGGGTCGTCGGCTATGTCTTGGGCGCGGCGCGCCAGCGCGGCGTCGGTGAGCTTCAGGTTGATGAAGCCGGGGCCGGCGATCTCGACGGCGGCCAGGCGGGCGTCGCCGGCCAGGGCCTCGGCGACGGCGGCCGCCAGCTCGCGCGGGTTCCGGCCCAGGCGCTTGGCGGCGGCCAGGGCTCCGTTCGACTGGAAGTCGGCGAGGTCGGGGCGGTCGGAGGCGGTGACCCGCCCCAGCTCAGGCGGCAGGCCAAGGCCCGCGAAGGCGGCCTCGACCGCTTCGCTTAAGGCCCCTTTGAGGTCGCTCATCGGCGGGGCTGGGTGTCCCCGGCGGCGGCGACGGCGGTCGCGCCCGTGGCGTTCACCCGGAAGCGTTTGCCCAGGCGGTTGAACTCGGCCATCTGCGGCGTCACGTCGAAGCCCACCAGCACCTCGAAATTGGCGCCCGAGGTGGTCTGGGTGCCGCGCGGGATGACGATATTGTTGATCGCGTCGTTCATGTAGACGCGGTCCTTGCCGGCCGGGAAGCTCACCGGCAGGTCGAAGTTCTGGCGAGTGATCACCTCGCGGTTCCGATCAGTGACGGCGATCCAGTAGTGGTAGGTCTTGGTCGTAGCCGTCGCCTGGGGGCCTTTGCCGAGCTCGAACAGGATGTCCATGGTGACCTTGATCGGCTCGTCGTCCTTGTATTCGCAGCCGGCCGAGATGCCCTGGATCTCGCCGGAGAAGCCGACGTTGGCCGAGGCCTCGCGGCCGTCCTTGAACTCCACGTAACGGCTGGCGTCGTAGAGCGTCTTCACGAACGGGCAGGGGCCGGAGTTCTTCAGCGCCGGCAGGGCGGCCTTGCTGTCGCCCCACTCCTTGTCGCGCTTCTTCTTCTTGGCGTCGTCCTGCGATTGCCCCTGGTCGCCGCCGGGACCGCCGCCGCCGGGGCGGCCGCCGCCGCCGCCAGGACCGCCGCCGCCGCCATACTGGGCATGGGCCGCGAACGGGGTCGCGACCAGGAAGGCGCAGGAGCTCAGGATGATCAGGCGGCGCATGACGGGCGTCCGTGGCTTTCGAAAGCGGCGCGCGCAAGGCGCGGGCCAGTTAGCGCCTAAGTACAGCCTGGAGACTGTGGCGGCAACGCGGCTGGCGGCCACGCCCCGGACCCCTTAACCTGTCGGCGATGTCGCACATCTCCGTCGCCCGTCCGTCGCTCACCGTCCTGCTGGCCAGTCCACGCGGGTTCTGCGCCGGCGTCGACCGGGCGATCCTGATCGTCGAGCGGGCGATCGGCCGGTACGGCGCCCCGGTCTATGTGCGCCACGAGATCGTCCACAACCGCCACGTGGTCGAGCGGCTGAAGGCGCTGGGCGCGATCTTCGTCGAAGAGCTGGAGGAATGCCCGCCGGACCGCCCGGTGGTGTTCTCCGCCCACGGGGTGCCCAAGGCCGTGCCGGCGGAGGCGCGGGCGCGCAAGATGCTCTTCCTCGACGCCACCTGCCCGCTGGTCTCCAAGGTGCATGTGGAGGCCGGCCGCCATTTCGAGGCCGGCCGCGAGATCGTGCTGATCGGCCACGCCGGCCATCCGGAGGTGGTCGGCACCATGGGCCAACTGCCCGAGGGCTCCGTGACCCTGATCGAGACCGTGGAGGACGCGGCCGCGTTCACGCCGAAGGACGCGGCCAACCTGGCCTTCATCACCCAGACGACGCTGTCGGTGGACGACACCGCCGAGATCGTGGCGGCCCTGAAGGCCCGGTTCCCGCAGATCGCCGCCCCGCACAAGGAAGACATCTGCTACGCCACCACCAACCGCCAGGAGGCGGTGAAGACGGTGGCCGAGCGCTGCGACGTGCTGCTGGTGCTGGGCAGCGCCAACTCCTCGAACTCCGTGCGCCTGGCCGAGGTGGGGCGGCGCGCCGGGACGCGGGCCTACCTCCTCGACGACGCGAGCGGGCTGAACCTGGCCTGGCTCGAGGGCGTGGCGACGGTGGGCGTCACCGCGGGGGCCTCGGCGCCGGAGATGCTGGTGCAGGGCGTCCTCGATCGCCTGGCGGAGCGCTTCGATCTTGCCATCGAGGAGATCGACGCCGCCCGCGAGACGGTGACCTTCAAGCTGCCGAAGGTCCTTGCATAGGCAGCGAACCCCCGGAGGCGCCGAAGAGCGCGCGCGGACTCGCGTCGATCAAGCATCCAGCATCAATATACGCGCGACCGCGTTCACCACGACACGCGATGACCTTAATTGATTAGTGAACGACGGGGCGACGTGCGCTTTTACATGGTGGAGGACGCCACCATGACTTGCATGAGGTTCACGATCTCAGAGGAAAACTCGGGATGGTTTGTCGGAGGGCGCGACAGGTTCGGGCCGTTCTTCTCCAAACAGCGCGCCGTCGACCTGGCCGAGGGCATGGTTTCGGCCCTGCGGGCGATCGGAGAAGACGCCGAGATGCACATCGCCGCGCATCCTGATCCCCACCCTCTCGCCTCGGCGCCGAACCTGGCGGAACGGCTGCGCTCCAGCCCGCCAGCCCCGCGGGCTCATATGGGCGCCTGACAGAAGGGCGTCGCGGCCTGCGGGCCGGGGTGGCTGGCGGACCCGATGCGCCGTTGCGAGCGTAACGGACTGAGAATTACTTTCCATGTCGACCGTGATTCAGCCATTGGCGCTGTTCTGGAAATATGAAATCAAGCAGAATTAAGTTGTATGCAAATATAAGCCGCACGCGGAACCGAAGATATTACTGGGTGTTTCGGGCTTACCCCAAGACATTCGGAGATCTTCAATGCGTACGAAACTGCTTTTCCTGAGCGCCAGTCTGTCCGTGACCCTGGCCCTGCCCGCGTTCGCCCAGAGCACCACCTCGACGACCGTCACCACTGAGAAGTCCCACGCCGGCGCAGGCGCGGGCGTCATCGGCGGCGCCGCCACCGGAGCCCTGGTCGGCGGCCCTGTCGGCGCGGTGGTGGGCGGCGTGATCGGCGCCGTGGCTGGCTCGACCCTGGATCCGCCCGCCGAGGTGAAGACCTATGTCCGCACCACCCACGTGGATCCGGTGATCTACAACGGCCCGATGGCGGTCGGCGACGAGCTGCCCTCGACCGTCGTGGTCTATGAGGTGCCCCGGTACGAGCGCTATCGCTGGACCTATGTGAACCACCAACGGATCCTGGTGGACCACAACACCCACAAGATCGTCTCGGTGATCAACGACGACCAATAGGGACAGGCCGGCTCCGGCCGGTTGCGAAAGGATGGCCCAGGTTCTCGCCTGGGCTTTTCTTTGCCTGCGTTCGGGCGGCGGACGGCGTGCGACAGGTCCGCGTCCCGATCGATCGCCGATGACGGTTCCGACCCGAAGCGGACTCTCGTTTGGCCAGGCCATGGCGTGTCGGCGCGCGTAGGGGGCGAACCTTCCCCGACCACCCGCCGTGATTGCTCTTGGCTTGGATATCAAGCTATACTTTAGCGGGAGACGTCAGTCTCATCCTCTGGCCGTGAAGGAGCATTCGATGCTTTGGCGAGCCGGTTTTCTACGCGTAAGCGCCCCTATCCTCGTCATCATGCTCGCGGCGCTGTCCGTCGCCGGCGGCGTCGGGCGATCTGTGGCGGCGCCCGCCTGCCGTATCGCCGGCGTGAATCTGGCGTCGAAGACGCTCGAAGAGGGCAGTCACCACTGCACGGCGGAGGACTATGCGGTCACATGCGATCACGCGGTCACGAAGCACCAGGCCGGGTTCGACGCCGACTGCAAGAAGGCCTGCGAGCCCTACGTCAAGAAGAGGGAACGGCCCCTCGAGGAGCCTGCGGTCAAGTGCGCTGCAAACCCGGTGGAGGTCACGATCGACGCGTTCGACCAGGCCAAGCACTGCAAAGAGGTCCGAGGCGGCGCCATGGTGAGTTGCACGGTCTATCCCAAGTGCACGTGCGATCCGTAGGACCTATCCCAGCATGCGACGTTGGTCCGCAAGCCGCCGTTGAAGGCGGTCGCGCGGCCGGCCTTCAAAGCCCGGCCGCGCTCGCTATCCGCCCTGGTCAGAGTTGCGGCGTCACCTTGGTCGTCGTCGTGACCGAAGAGGTGGCGGCCGGACTTGTCGTCGTGTGATGCGTCACATGCGTCCGCGTGGACCGATGGGCGCTGGCCGGCTGCTGGGTCGTGACGGTCGTTTCGACCTGAGGCGAGGAGGGAGGCTGGGCGGCCAGGGCGGCGGAATTGCGCGCGGCCGCCGCGTCGGCCGCCGAGCTTGCCGCCGACTGCTGGGCGGCTTCGGCGCGTGCGTTGGCCTCGGCCGCCTGCTGCTGCGCGGTGAGGGCCTGCTGCTGAGCGGTCGCCGCCTGGTCCTGGGCCGCGGCGGCCTGATCGTGGGCGGCGAGCACTTGATCGCGCGCCGCGGCGATGCCTTCCCGCTGGGTCTCCCGCGCAGAAGCCACGGCCTGGTCCTTGCGCCGCTGCAGCTCGCCGATCGCGGTGTCGGCGAGCGCCGAGGCGCGGATGGCTTCCGCGATGGAGGGCGACTTGTGGCCGGCCTCGAGATCTTCCTTGGCCATGGCCAGGGCCGCCCGAGCCTCGGCCGTCTCGCGTGGCAGCTCGGTGCTGGCGCCAATGGATTCGGCGGTGTGGATCTTGGCCTCCGCGGCGGCGATGGCTTCGCGTGCGCGGTCGGTCTTGCCGGCATGGGCGGGCGTTGTGACGGCTAGGGCCATGGCGCTGGTCGCCAGGAGCGATGCGAAGGTCATTTTACGAAACATGATGTTCTCCCGCCATGACGACCGCGGCTGCTGCTTATGCCGCTGGCATGGCTTGCTGTTTGCGTGCCCCGTCCAACGGCCCACACGGACAAGGGTTGCAAATCCGCCAAACAGCCGGAGCGGCCGGAGCTCAGGATTTGGCGCAACGAGGCGCGAGGCTTCTTCCCCGGCCAGGCGGGGCCGCATGGGCCCGTCACGGCGTCCCTAGCCTTAGGCGCGGGCCTCCAGCACCATGTTGAACGGGCCCTCGGTCGCGCGACGGACGCGGGTGAAGCCACCGTCCCGGATGACCTCGGTGAGCCGCGCCTCGCCCGCCTGGGCGCCCAGGGCCTCGCCGACCTCCTGATCGAGCGAGGTGGGCACGCAGATCATGGTCGAGGCGTTGTAGTAGAGCCGCCCCACCGGGTTCAGGTTGTCCGCGGGGCGGTCGCCGGCGACCGGCTCCACGACCATCCACGTGCCGTCGTCCTTGAGGATCCGCCGCATGTGGCGCGCGCAGCCCCTTGGGTCGCCCATGTCGTGCAGGCAGTCGAAGGCCGTCACGAGGTCGAACCCGGTGTCCTCGATCTCCTTGACGCTGGCCGCCTCGAAGCCGACGCGGTCCGAAAGGCCGTGGGCCTTGGCGTGCCGCCGGGCTTCCTCCACCGAGGGCTCGTGGAAGTCGAAGCCGACGAAGCGGCTGTTGGGAAACGCCTCGGCCATCAGCAGGGTGGAGAAACCCACGCCGCAGCCGATGTCGGCGACCTTGGCGCCGGCCTTCAGCTTGTCCTCCACGCCGTCGAGGGCCGGCAGCCAGTTCTGGACGATGTTGTTGACATAGCCCGGGCGGAAGAACGCCCCGGTCGCGCAGAAGAGGCACCCGGCGGAGTCGCCCCAGCGAACGCCGGCCCCGGTCCGGAACGAGTTCTCGACCTTCGGTTCGCCCTCGATCATCGCCGCGGCGATGTCGAACGCTCCGGCGAGGTAGACGGGGCTGTCCTTGGCCGCGAAGACCATGGCCTGCTCCGGCGAGAGGGAGAAGGTTTCGGCCGCCGGGTCGTAGTCGACATAGCCGTTGGCGGCCTGGGCCAGGGCCCATTCGCGCACGTAGCGCTCCGTCAGGCCGCCGGCCCGCTCGGCGAGCTGGCCGGCGGTGGCCGGGCCGCCCGCGTGCAGCGCGTCGAACAGCCCCAGCCGGAACCCCAGCCGCGCCGTGGGCACGCTGAAGGCGCCCCCAAGGTCGCCCAGCATCTTGCCGACAAATTCGTTCAGCTTGTTTTCGTCGAGGATCGCCATCGCCGTCCTCCCGCCCCATCCAAGGCGCCGACGCTGTCGCGAACGCCCTCCGGACGCAAGTTACGTAACGGTGATATTCTCCTGCCAACTCAGTCGCGGCGGGGGCGGCGCAGGGTGAAGGTCTCGAAGGCCGCAAGCCGGCCGTCGGTCCCCACCACGTCGTAGTAGGTGACCTTGATCGTGGTGAGGTCGCCGGGGCGCGCGCCCGGGTCGACGGCGAAGGCGGCGAAGCCGTAGGCGTGGGCGGCGTTGCGCACCGCCGACCACGACGCCGGCTCGCGCACATAGACCGGCGGGCGGCGGCCGGTCTGGGCGTCGGGCGGCCCCACGGCGGTGATCACCCGGCACTGCGGCGGGTCGAAGAACAGGTCGTTCGAGGGCCGGGACGTGCCGCCGCCGCCCAGCACCATGTGGACACAGCCCCGGGTGGTGTCGATCACGTCGGTGGCGGTCGCCGCGGCCCGCGGCGTCAAGGTGGCGTTCGGCTCGGCGCCGCGCAGCGGGTGCGAACGCTCGTAGTGGTGCTCGTGGCCGCAGACCACGAGGTCGACGCCGTAGCGGTCGAACAGCGGCGCCCATTCCTGGCGGATCCCGAGGTCGGCGCCGTTGAACTTGTCGGCGCTAGAGATGGCGACCTGGTGCATGCAGACCACGATCCAGTCGATGTCGCGGTTGCGGCGCGTGGCCGCCAGCTCCGCCTCCAGCCAGGCCTTCTGGGCGCCCGACGAATAGCCGCGGACGTAGCTGTCGCCGCCATCCTGGTAGGCGACGTCGTCGTTGGCGATGCTGACCACCCGCACCGAGCCGACGGTGAAGGCGTACCAGAGCCCGCGCGTGAGCTCCGTCTGGCCGGCCGCCTCGGGGACCTGGAAATAGGTCTGATAGGCCCGGTAGCCGATCGGCCCGTTGCCGAGCTCGTTCTCGTGGTTGCCGGGCGAGGGCATCCACGGGCGGCGGCTGGCGCTGCGGCTGTTGTTCGCCCAGAAATCCCACCAGGCCCGCACGCGGTCGTGGGCGAGGTTGGCGTAGCAGAGATCGCCGTTGAACAGGTGGAACAGGGGCGCCACGCGCTCCACGCCGAGCGTCGTGTCGGCCCCCGCCGGGGCGCCGAGGTTGTCGTTCACCCAGAGCGGCCCCGGGAGCGTCACCCCCGCGGGCGGGACGTATTCGCGGCCGAGCGTCGGCGTGCCCTGGTCGCCGAAGCTGGTGAAGGTGAACGCCGCGCGTCCCCGCGGGGCGGTGCGGAAGGTGGCGAACTGCGGCGTCGCCCCGTCATGCAGCGCCCCGTAGATGTAGGGTGTGTCGGGACGCAGCCCGCCGAGCTTCGCATGGTGGGCGTAGACCACCTGCCCGGACTTGCCGTCCACGTAGCTGACCGTCGCGGCGGCGGCCTGCTGCTCGAGCCGGCCGTCCATGCGCCCCAGCAGGACCCGTGGATGGTCGACCGGCTGCAGGGTGTGCCAGGAGACCACCATCTGCGACGCGGCGTCCGCGCCGAACTGCAGGTGCAGGCCCGCGACCGGGGGCGTCGTCGCCGGGTCGGACGTCGCGGGCGCGGCCTCGGCGGGTCCGGGCGTGGCGAGGGCTCCGGACGCCGCTGCGCCGGCCCCCAGGCCCGCGGCCGCCAGCAGCCGGCGTCGGCTGATTTCGAATTCGGATCCGGTGTCGGGTGAGGTCATGGGCCAGATCGCCTCGGGATTCGCCGAAGGGACCTATCCCAGCTCCGCGACAGTTCGGCAAACCGGCCCGCGCGCGATCTTCGCCGGACACTCTTCCATGTTGACGCGCGGCGCTTCGAGGTATCACGTATAACAACGTTCGATGGGCATCGGTCTTGGGAGGCTGCGATGACCCTCAGAGCCCTGGCCGCCGCGGCGGCCGCCGCCCTCGTGGCCGGGACCACCCTCTCCGCAGGCAGAGCCGAAGCCGCCGGTCAGGTCTCGATCCAGATCTTCGGCGACCCGATCATCAATGTGGACGAATGCACCGACGGCTGCCAACTCAGTCTCCTGTTCCAGGTCCGCAACAATGGGCTGGTGAATTCGGTGATCAGCCTGGGGCTCATGACGACCACCGTCGAGGGCGTGCCCGGCACCGACATAACCAACGACGTGCTGACGGCGGGGCCGACGGGGCAGGCCTTCCCCGGCTCGTGCGGCACGGCGCTGGAGGCCTTCCAGTCCTGCTTCATCAACGCCCAGTTCAATGTCGTCGACGCCGATCCCTTCGACCAGGATCACGACGACGCGCACGCCGACTGGGGGGCCTGGCTCGTGCAACTGCATGTGCCCTGGGTCGTGCCGCAACCGCCATGCGATCCGGCGCGGAGTCCGACAGGGGACGTGTGCAGCGGGACGCAGGCCAGCCCGTTCTACGACGTGCACGTCAACGACGACCGGGCACCTGTCCCCGAGCCGGGGGCCTGGGCGTTGCTGATTCTGGGCGCGGGGCTGGCGGGCGCTGCGCTGCGCCGACGCCGGGCGGTCGTCGCGGCATAGAAGGCGGTCGAGGGATATCTGGCGCTGTGGCCAAGCCGGGCTAGGGTCGGCGCATGACCCTGGAACAGCTCCGCATCTTCGTGGCCGTCGCCGAGCGCCAGCACATCACCCGCGCCGCCGAGGCGCTGAACCTGACGCAGTCGGCGGTCAGCAGCGCCATCACCACCCTCGAAGGCCGGCACGGAATCGCCCTGTTCGACCGGGTCGGGCGCGGCATCGTCCTGAACCAAGCCGGCGAGGCCTTCCTCGACGAGGCCCGCGCCGTGCTGGCCCGGGTCGCGGCCGCCGAGGCGGCGCTGGAGGACCTGAGCGGGCTGCAGCGCGGGCGCCTGTCGATCCACGCCAGCCAGACCATCGCCAGCTACTGGCTGCCGCCCCGGCTCGCGGCCTTCCATGCGAAGTATCCCGGCATCGGGCTCGACGTGGCCATGGGCAACACCGCCCAGGTCGCCCGCGCCGTCGCCGAGGGCGCGGCCGAACTCGGCCTGGTCGAGGGCGAGGTCGACGACCCGGTCTTGAGCCGCTCGGTGATCGACCATGAGCAACTGAGCCTGGTCGTGGGCCGCAGCCACCCCTGGGCGTCGCAGGCGCCGGCCAAGGCGCTGGATCTGACGGCGACCTCCTGGGTGCTCCGCGAGCCGGGCTCGGGGACCCGCTCGTCGTTCGAGGCCGCGCTGGCCTTGCGCGGGCTGAGCCTGGCCGACCTGACCGTGGCCATGGTGCTGCCGGGAAACGAGGCCGTCCGGGCCGCCGTCGAGGCCGGCGCGGGGGCGGCGGTGATGTCGGCCAGCGTCGTGGCCCTGGCCGTGGCCAGCGGCGCCCTGGTCGCCCTGCCGCTGGACCTGCCGCCGCGCGCCTTCCACCTCCTGCGGCACAAGCAGCGCTACCGCAGCCGGGCCGGCGACGCCTTCGTCGAGATCGCCAAGGGGTACGCGGGGCGGGAGACGGTCTAGGCGGATACGTTCGATCAGATCGAACGTTCATAGCTGTCATATCCGTTGGAATAGAACGATCTCCGCGCCCACCTTTGTGGTCAAGGAGCGCGCCGCAGCTTGCGGCCGCCACTCCCGACCGGAGTGAGCCATGACCGCCATCGACCAATTCGCCTCGCCGCTGATCTTGCGGCGCGCCTGGGCGCCGCCCGCGCACACCGTCCTGTCTCCCCCGCCGGCGGCGTCCGATCGGCCGTTCGAAGAGCTGCGGCGTGCGGCGCCTGAGCTTGGAGTCAGCGGCGTCCACCCGAACACCGTCGTGGCCCTGGTCGCCCTCTATGCGGCGCTCCTGCTGTCGTTCTGGCTCTTCTTCGGGACGCTCGAGACCGCCCTGACGCTGGGGGTCATCACCGTGTTCGGCATCCTGTACTTCGGCCTCATGGCGGGCGGCGTCCTGGTCGCCGACAGCGCGCCGCGCAGCGTTCGGGGACGCAGCTTCGGCGACTTCCTGGAGGGCCGGGTGCTGGTCGCGACCGGCTGGATCGCGGGCCGGGAGGCGCTCGCGCAGATCCTCGTCCTGCCCGCCGCACTGGTGCTCGGCGGGACGACTTTCGGACTGATCTGGCGGCTCACCGCCGGCTGACGCCTCCGCCCCGACACCGCCGCCCTGCAACGCCTACGTCCCGGATCCAGATCATGACCGACACCGTCCAGCTTCGTCCCGCGTCCCCCGGCCTCAAGCCGTCTCCCAGCCTTCCGAGCCTGCGCGAGGTCGTGCGGCAGTTCACGCCCAACTGGTTCGCCGTGACCATGGGGACGGGCATCCTGGCGCTCGCGCTGGCCCAGTTTCCCATGCCCGTCCCGGGCCTGAAGGCGGTCGCCGAAGGGCTGTGGGTCTTCAACATCGGCCTCTTCACCCTGTTCACCGCGCTCTATGCGGCGCGCTGGACCTTCTTCTTCGACGGCGCGAAACAGGTGTTCAGCCACTCGGTGATGTCGATGTACTTCGGCTGCGTCCCGATGGGCCTGGCCACGATCGTCAACGGCTTCCTGGCCTTCGGGATCGCCCGTTTCGGGCATGCGGCGGTGGACATCGCCGAAGGGCTCTGGTGGCTCGACGCGGGCCTGGCGCTGGTCTGCGGGATCGCTGTCCCGTTCCTGATGTTCACCCGCCAGACCCACGCCATCGACCAGATGACGGCGGTGTGGCTGCTGCCGGTGGTGGCCGCCGAGGTGGCCGCCGCCAGCGGCGGGCTGCTGGGGCCCCACCTGGCCGACGCCCACCATCAACTGACGGTGCTCATCGCCAGCTATGTGCTGTGGGCCTGCTCCGTGCCGCTGGCGATGGGTATTTTGGCGATCCTCGTCCTGCGCATGGCGGTCCACAAGCTGCCCCCCGCCGGCATGGCCGCCTCGAGCTGGCTGGCGCTTGGGCCGATCGGCACCGGCGCCCTGGGCCTGCTGGTGCTTGGCGGCGCGGCCCCGGCGATCTTCGCGGCCAACGGCCTCGGCGACTACGGCGCCGCCGCGCGCGGCATCGGCCTGGTCGGCGGGCTGCTGCTGTGGGCCTACGGCCTCTGGTGGGCGGCCATGGCCGTGCTGATCACGCTCCGCTACCTGCGCGAAGGCCTGCCGTTCAATCTGGGCTGGTGGGGCTACACCTTCCCGGTCGGCGTCTACACGGTCTGCACGCTGAAGCTTGCGGCCCTGCTTCCGATACCTACGTTCGGTGTCTTCGGCGCCGCCTTGGTGATCGCGCTCGCCGCCATATGGCTGGTGGTCGGGGCGCGGACGGTGAGGGGCGTCTGGCGCGGCGAACTCTTCGTGTCGCCCTGTCTGCAAGGAGACTGACGTCGGCGCGGACCGACCCGCAAAGCCCGGATCCCCCTGTGCTTCCTGTTGAGTTCGTCGGGCTGGGCCGCGCGCCATGTCCGGATGAAGGACGAAGACCATGAATCGGACGGCGAAAGACCAAGTCCCAACGACCAGTCGCCGAGACTTCCTCCTGGGCGCGGGCCTGGTCGGCGCGGCGGGCCTCGCGACGCCGGCCTGGGCCGAGCAGATCGTGGACCTCGGCCTGCCCGGCGGCCCCTCGAAGCGGCCCCTCACCAGCGCCTTCCCCGGCAAGAGCAACATGATCCTGCAGCGCACGCGCCCGCCGCTGCTCGAGACGCCGATGGAGGTCTTCGACCAGGGTGTGTTCACGCCCAACGACCGGTTCTTCGTGCGGTGGCACTGGGCGGTGATCCCGACCTCGGTCGACGTGACGAGCTTCCGCCTGAACGTCCACGGCCATGTCAGCCGTCCGCTTTCGATCACGCTTGCCCAACTCCTGGCCATGCCGCGCGTGCAGCTCGCGGCGGTCAATCAGTGCTCCGGCAATTCCCGCGGGCTGTTCCAGCCCCGGGTGGCCGGAGGCCAGTGGGCGCACGGCGCCATGGGCAACGCCAGGTGGGTCGGGGTCAGCCTGCGGCACGTCCTCGACCTGGCCGGTGTCCAGCCCGGCGCGATCGCGGTGCGGTTCGGGGGCCTCGACGAGCCGGTGGTTCCCACCGCCCCGGACTTCACGAAGTCGATCGCCATCGACCACGCCCGCGACGGCGAGGTGATGCTGGCCTTCCTGATGAACGGCGAGCAACTGCCGCTGCTGAACGGCTTCCCGGTGCGCCTGATCGTACCGGGCTGGTACTCCACCTACTGGGTCAAGATGCTCAACGACATCGAGGTCCTGGATAAACCGGACGACGGCTACTGGACGGCCAAGGCCTACAAGATCCCGGACACGCCCTTCGCCAACGTCGCGCCGGGGGCGACGGGCTTTGCGACCGTCCCGATCAACCGGATGGTCCCGCGGGCCTGGATCACCAACCTCGCGGACGGCGCCACGGTCGCGGTCCAGCCGTTGTTGCCGGTGGGCGGCCTCGCCATGGGTGGCGACGCCGGGGTCGCAAAGGTCGAGCTGTCGGCCGACCAGGGCCGTAGCTGGGCGCCCTCGACGCTCGGGCCGGACGAGGGCAAGTACAGCTTCCGCCGCTTCGACGGCGCGGTCCGCATCGCGGGCCGGGGGCCCGTCGCCCTGATGGCCCGCTGCACCAACACCGCCGGCGTGACCCAGCCGATGACCCCCAACTGGAACCCCGCGGGCTTCATGCGGGGCTGCGTCGAGACAACCCATGTGGTGCTGGCATGACGCAGACGCCGAATCCCCCTTCAGGGGCCAAGACCCTGCTGATGGTGTTCGCCATCGGCGCGGGCTTCATCGTCCCCGTTCTCCTGGCCCGGGATGCGTTCCAGGCCAGCCTGGCCGAACATCCGGCGGTCCCGGCAGCGGCCCAGGCCGCCGCCCCCCCGTCGCAGGTCTCGGCGGGCGGCGTCGCGCTCACCTCGGTCAGCGTCCAGTTTCCGGACGACCAGCCCTATCCCAAGGGGCCGGGCGCCGACGTCATGAACGCCAACTGCACGGCCTGTCACTCGGCCAACATGGCCCTCAACCAGCCACGTCTTTCGGCGGCCGACTGGAAGGGCGAGGTCGAGAAGATGCGGGGGACCTACAAGGCCCCGGTCGCGGACAAGGACGTGCCGGCGATCGTGCAGTATCTGACCGCCATGAGCGACGCCCTGGGACCCGCGGGCGCGCCGGCGGCAGGCGCGCCGTCCCGGACGCCCTCGGGGCTCACCGGATAGGGCCGCAGGCTTCGAGCCTATCGCGCGTGCCGGGCCGCCGCCGTAGCCGCGTTCAGCTTGCGGATACGCTCCTCGTAGAGCCGCGCCAGGCGGTCTGGGTCGGAGACGCTGTTGCGGGCGTCGCGCCAGGCGAGCTGCCGCTGGCGCAGCAGGGTGCGATCCTGGTGGGCCGCCAGGGCCGCGGCGTAGGCCTGGCGCAACTCGCCCTGCAGAAGCTGCAGCTTCGGGTCGCCGCAGATCGTGCGATCCGCTGGCGTGGCCGCCCCCGCGCAGGCCCTGGCCCCGCCGCGCGCCGGCCGTTCCAGGGCGGGCGGGGCGGTATCGGCGGCGGAGTCCGCCTCGGCGCTTCGCGAGGCCGGGGCCGGCGATTCGGTCGCCGCCGCGTCCGGCGCGCGGGTGGGCCCCTGGGCGTCGGGCGGGGTGATCGGCGCCGCGCGGAGATCCGGGCCGGGCGGCGCGGCGGGCGGCGCGGGCTGGACCTCGGGCGCGGGCTCGGCGGCGCTGGCGCTCGGAGCCGGCGGCGTTTCGGGCGGCGCGGGCGCGGGCGTGAGCGCCGCAGTCTGGACCTGGGCGGCGGCCGGTGCGGTGGGCGATGACGGCGCATTGCGGACGAGGACGGCGCCCCACCAGCCCAGGGCGAGCCCTATGGGGATGCCGAGCGCCAGCCCTGCGACCAGCCCCAGGCGAGGCGGCCGAGGTGCGGAACGGCCTGGCTTGTCCTCAAGGTGCATCCGCAAGCCCGGGTCTTCGGCGTCCGCCGCGTCGTCCCGCGGCGGCTCCGCATCGGCGTGCCAGAGGCTGAGCGGACGGTGCGTCTCCAGGGGCGGCGGAGATTCGAGGTCGAGGGCGGCGACCGGCGCGGCGGCTTTCGAAGCCGGGGGCTGCGGCGGCGGCGGCGTCTTGCGCCGAGACCGGCGCTCGGCCGGAGCCTGGGGGGCGGGCGGCGGGGACGCCCCGCCGACGGCCTCGGCGTCCCGGACCGGGGGGCGCCAATTCGGCAGCGGCGGCAGGTCGTCGTCCGTCTCTGCCGCCTCGTCGAGCTCGACGTCGACGTGGCGCGGCTCGGCCGGACGGCGCAGCATGAACGGACGGCGCTCGCCCCCGGCTTCCCGGCGCGCGGCCATTTCCTGGAGGACGGTGTAGGACAGCGCGGCGTCGCCGCGCCGGCGACTCGAATCCAGCAGTTGCCGGAGCTCCTGCCCGTTGAGGGTGGAGAGGTTGACTTGCGGCATCGATAGCCGTCCTGGGCGCATTTCAATTCCAGTCGCCAGCGCCCGTCACTTCACCAGCGGCCCCAGTATTACGTCGGTCGGCCACAGAGGGAAGGCTTATCGCGTGCCGAGACTGCGACGGAAGGTCCGCCCGGTCCTTTGCTGCAACGCGACTTGACCGCCTCGGCGACCTCGCCCATCCCGGCGCCATGGCGGTCTATACCGATATCACCGACGAGGAACTGGCCGGGCTGCTGGCCGACTTCGACCTGGGCCAGGCGCTGAGCCTGAAGGGCGTGGCCGAGGGCGTCGAGAACTCCAATTTCCTGCTGGAGACCGAGGCCGGGCGGTTCTTCCTGACCGTCTACGAGCGGCGGGTGAAGGCCGACGACCTGCCGTTCTTCCTGGAGCTGCTGCGCTGGATCGCGGGCCGCGGGTTCCCCAGCGCCACGCCGATCGCCGACCGCGAAGGGCGGATCCTCAAGGCCGTGCGCGGCAAACCCTGCGCCATCGTCTCGTTCCTGTCGGGCCTGGCGGTGCGGCGGCCGAGCGCCGCCCACTGCCGCGAGGCCGGGGCGGGCCTGGCGGAGCTGCACCTGGCGGCGGAAGGCTTCCCGCGGACCCGAGCCAACGACCTGGGGCAGGCGGCCTGGGCGCCGATGTTCTCGGGCCTGGCGGGGGCGGCGGAAGGGCTGAAGCCAGGCCTGGCCGCGACCATATCGTCCGATCTCGAACTACTGGCCGGCCGCTGGCCGAGGGACCTGCCGACGGGTATCGTCCACGCCGACTTCTTCCCGGACAACGTATTCTTCTCGAAGGGGAAATTCGCCGGCGCGATCGACTTCTACTTCGCCTGCGAGGACGCCCTCGCCTACGACGTCGCCGTCGCGCTCAACGCCTGGTGCTTCGAGCCGGACGGCAGCTTCAACATCACCTCGGCGCGCCAGTTGGTTGCCGGGTACGAGAGCCGCCGCAGGTTGTCCGATCTCGAACGAGCAGCCCTGCCGATCCTGGCCCACGGGGCGGCCATGCGCTTCTTCCTGACCCGCCTGCACGATTGGGGGGCGACGCCGGCCGGGGCGCTGGTGAAGCCGAAGGACCCCCTGGAGTACGAACGCAAGCTCGCCGTCCACCGCGCCGCGCCGGACCTGGTGCTGTTCGGCGCGCCCCAGGGCGCCGCCAAGTGACGCCGAAGGTGGTGATCCATACCGACGGCGCCTGTTCCGGCAATCCGGGCCCCGGCGGCTGGGGCGCGGTGCTGCACTATGGTGACAAGGAGAAGGAGTTGCGCGGCGGCGATCTACAGACCACGAACAATCGCATGGAGCTGATGGCCGCGATCCAGGCGCTGGAAGCGCTGAACCGGCCCTGCAAGGTCGAACTCCACACCGACAGCCAGTACGTCCAGAAGGGCATCCACGAGTGGATCCACGGCTGGAAAAAGCGCGGCTGGCTGACCGCCGACAAGAAGCCGGTGAAGAACGACGACCTGTGGAAGCGCCTCGACGCCGCACGCCTGCGCCACGAGGTCGACTGGCGCTGGATCAAGGGCCACGCCGGCCACGAGTTCAACGAGCGCGCCGACGCCCTGGCGCGCCAGGGGATGGAAGAGACCCTCGCGGCCGCCGGCAAATAGTTCAATATCGAAATTGTTCGGCTTCGCAGTTGGAGTATCATCGTTCAAATTTGAACGATGGAGGCCCGCATGGCCGCCGAGCCGGAAGACCACCCCGACGTCCAGGTGTTCGACGAGATCCGCTACATCGAACATCTGGTGAGGACCGCGATCACCCGGAAGCTCCCGGTGGGCCTGACCTATCCGCAGTTCGAGGTGATGAACCTGCTTTCGCGGCGCGGCGACGGCATCACGCCGCTGGCCATCGCCAAGGCCCTGCAGATGACCAAGAGCGGCCTGACCAACACCCTGCAGCGGCTGGCGGCGCGCAAGCTGATCCACGTGGAGAACTGCCAGGCCGACGGGCGCAAGAAGCGCGTCTGGCTGACGGGCGAGGGGCGGCAGTCCTACATCCAGTCGATGATCGCCATCCGCCCGCGCATGGAAAGCCTGCGCGACGGCTTCACCCAGAAGGAGTTCCGCGAGGCCCTGCCCTTCCTGCGGGCGCTGCGCACCTGGCTGGGCGAGATGCACGAGGCGCCGCAGAGCGAACTGCGCAAGGCGTGAGCCCCGGCCAGGGCGGGCCGAGGCTCACGCACCGACCAAGCCCTACTGCTCGTCGCGGATCTGGTCGACCAGCCGGTCGAGCTGGTCGAGACGCGCCCGCAGCCGCTCGCGGTCATCGCCGGGCAGGTTCCAGCCGTGGACCTGGTATTCGCGCGCTTCCGAGGTCTGGATGTCCCGCAATTGGCCCATGAGGTCCCGCGCGTCGTCCCGCTCGATGAGGTCCTGACGGACCCCGTCCTGGATCTCCCGGCGGATGTGATCCTCGATCCCGCGAAATTCCGGATAGCCGGCGAAGCGCCAGCGGCGGTACCAGTCGCCGCGAGGCTGGCCGTCGTACTGGGCCATATAGACCTGGCCGGCGACGGGCGCGTAGCCCTGCTGGGCGCCGGCGACTCCCGGCGCGGCCAGCGCCACGAGGCCAAGGGCCACAAGTCCTGCTGTCTTCAACATCGATAAGTCCTCCGATTGCCGTTCGGCTTGTTTCAGCCGCGCAACAAGTTGGAGGGCCGCGCATGACGGCGTTCGGAACCGGCCTGTCAGGATCGGTTCATGGCTGGGCCGCGCCTGGCGTTAGAACGGCGTCCCTTCTCGACGATCGGGAGCGAGACCATGGGCCGGCCCCGGGGTCCGAGGCCGGCCGGGAAGTCCCGGACTAGAACTTGGTCTTCACCTCGACGCCGAAGGTGCGCGGGTCGTTCACGAAGCCGGTCAGGTTGTTGAAGTCGATGCCGCCTTCGAGCTGGATGCGGTTGGTGATGTTGCGGCCGAAGAAGGCGGCTTCCCACTTGTCGCCGGCGGCGCGGTAGCCAAGGCGCACTCCGCCTTCCAGCATGTACTGGCCGGTGAACTCCTTGGATTGATAGAGGAAGAAGCTGACCGAGGAGCGGTAGGCCCAGTCGGTGAAGGCGAAGAACTCGCCGTCGCCATAGGGGATCGAGTAGGTGGCCGTCACATTGCCGATCCAGCGCGGGGCGTTGGGCAGGTTGTTGCCGTTGATGTTGACGGTGCCCGGTATGGCGCCGGCGGGGTCCAGCACCGTGCAGCCGTCGCCGCAGGGCTGGGTGGTCAGGTTCGGGTCGTCGATCCTCGTGTGGTTGTAGGACAGGCCCGCGGTGAAGATCAGCCGCTCGATCGGCTCGGCCTCGCCGTCGAACTCGAAGCCGTAGCCCTCGGCGTGGGCGGCGTTGATCAGCCGGTTGAAGTTGGCGCCGCCGCCCACCGCGGTGAGCTGCAGGTTGTCGACCTTGTAGTAGAAGACGTCGGCGTCGATGCGGGCGCGATGGTCGAAGAGGTTCGACTTGAAGCCGCCCTCGTAGGACATCAGCGTCTCCTTGCGGGCGACGGAGATGGTGTCGCCGAACAGCAGGCGGCCCTGGATCGAGGGCGCGCGATAGCCCTTGGCCGCGCGGGCGTAGAGGTTGGTGTTGTCGTCCAGGGCGAAGGTGGTGTTGACGTTGAACGAGACGTCGTCGCTGGTCGGGTTGGCCCGCAGGACCGGCGTCGCGCCGCCGCCGATCGGCGAGATGAAGCGCTGGGCGAGGAAGTCCTTCTGGTCGTTGGAGTAGCGAAGGCCGCCGCCGACCGTCCACCGCGGGGTCAGCTTGTAGTCGGCGTTGCCGAACAGCGCCCAGGAGGTGGTCTTCTGGTGCTGGATGGCGAAGCCGTCCAGGGCCCCGCCCGCCAGGGTGTTGTAGTCGAAGCTGTCGATCTTCACGTCCTCGAAGAAGTAGAAGGCGCCGACCGTGTAGCTGAGCGCGTCGCGCTTGCCGGCCAGGCGGACTTCCTCCGACCACTGGGCGTGATAGGGCAGGCCGTCGGCGCTTTCCGACGGGAAGGGGATGAAGCCCGGCCCGGAGGGCGGGGCGAAGGCGGCGCCGAAGCCGCCGTCGATGTCGCCGTGCGACAGGGTGGTGACGTGCTCGTAGGCGGTGATCGAGGTCAGCACCGGGCCGCCGAAGTCGTAGTTCATCTTCAGGCTGCCGCCGGCTTCCTTGACCTTCTGGAAGGAGCGTTTCTGGGCGTCCTGGGCGATCTTCTCGGGGTCGAAGCCCGGGACCAGGTCGTTGGTCCCGGGGGTGATGATGTTGGCGCGGAAGATCTGCGGCGTACCGTCCAGGTGGAAATAGTGGAGGTTGGCGAGCGCGTTGAACTCCGGCGTCGGGGTGAACAGGAGCTGGCCGCGCAGCGCGTATTCGTCATAGCCGCCGGTGGCGTTCTTTTCGTGGGTGAAGGTGTTGTCGATCCAGGGGTCGCGGTGCTGGTAGAGCGCCGAGAAACGGCCCGAGAGGGTGTCGGCGATGATCGGGCCGCCGACCGCGCCCTCCAGGTTGACGGTGCCATAGGTGGCCACCGAGGCCTGGCCGTAGCCGCCGAAGGTCTGGCTGGGCTTCACGGAATCGAACTTCAGGACGCCGGCCGGGGTGTTGCGGCCGAACAGCGTGCCCTGGGGTCCGCGCAGGACCTCGACCTGGTCGATGTCGAACAGCGGCACGCCCTTCAGGATCGGGTTTTCCAGGACCACGTCGTCATAGACGAAGGACACCGGCTGGGAGGCGTTGAGGTCGAAGTCGGTGTTGCCGAGGCCGCGGATATAGGGCCGCGGGAAGGTCCGGCCGAAGCTGGATTCCAGGAGCAGGCTGGGCACGCGCGCGGACAGCACGCGGATGTCGCCGCCGGAGGAGCGGATCACGTCCAGCTTCTCGCCGCCGATCGCGGTGAGCGACTCAGGCACGTCGTTGATGTTCTCGGCGCGCTTCTGGGCGGTGACGATGATCTCGCTCAGCGCCGTGGCGGACGGAGCCGCATCGGCGGCGAAGACCGGCGTGGCGCAGGCCCCGGCCAGGAGTGCGGCGGCCACGGCCGAGCTGGTGACGAGCGCCGTGCGGCGCGAGCAGTTTGCGGACACTGGAAAATCCCCCTTTTCGGAACGCGGCCGAATCTGTGGCGACGCTTGGGGGGACCTTTACTCGCGTGACACAAAACGGTCATGCGCGGAGGCGTCGAAACGCAACACAGCCCTGAGCTGTGACCAAAAAGCCATCACGGCTGGCGGGTTAACGGCCGCAAGCTACGGGGCCCGTCCGGAGAGGCCGGGCCCCTGTGGAGCGCGAGATCGCCTATCGGCCTCTCGCCGGCGTCGGTGCTACTTGCCCACCACCAGGATCGAGAAGGAGCCCGGCAGCATCGGGCCGCGGCGGGGCCGGGCGGGCGGAGCGCCAGGGGCCGGCGCCGGGGCGGGCGGGGGCGGGCCGTATTCGGCGGCGATCAGCAGCACGTGGCCGGTCTTGGCGTCGAGGGTCAGGGTCTTGGCGCCCGGCACGGTCTGGACGGTCTGCTCCACCGTGAAGCTGGTCGGGCTGAGCTCCTTGATGACGGTCAGGGTGCCGTCGCCCTGGGAGCTGAAGGCCTCCTTGGTGGCGGGATTGAAGGCCGCGCCGTCGGTCCCGGCGCCGATCGGCAGGACCGAGAGGATCTTGCCGGTCTCGGAATCCAGCATGGCCATCACCGCCGGATTGCGGCAGGCGACGAACAGCACGTGGGTCTTGGCGTCGAACGCGAGGCCCGCGGGCGTGCCGCACTTGCCCTCGAGGCTGTAGGCGCCGGACTTGGTCAGGGTCTTGGTGTCGACGACGGCGATCGCGTCCTTGTCCTCGAGGTCGACGAAGAGGTGGCCCTTGCCGTCGACCACCGACTGCTCCGGGGCGCCGCCCACGTCGACGGTCCCGGCCAGCGACCCGTCGGCGGCGTTGAGCACCGTGACGTTCGGCGCGGCGTGGCTGAGCACATAGATCCGGCCCGAGGCCGGATCGCCCAGGATGCCGTCCGGGAAGCCCTGCACCTCGACGGTCTTGGCGGGACCCGTCGACTTGGCGTCCCACATGGCCACCGGCTTGGAGCTGGCGAAGGCGTGGCCCGACTTGGGGTCGACCGCCACGCCGTGGCCGCTGACGCCGGCCACCTCGCCGGCCGGGGCCAGGGTGTCCAGGTCGAACACCGACACCCGCGCGCCGGGCCCCGAGCGCGGCACGTAGAGCTTCCGCCCGGCCGCATCGGCGTAGACGTAGTCGAACCCGCCGTCGCCGCCGACCTTGACGGTCTTGAGCAGCTTGTAGGGGCCCGCAGCCGGCGGCTGGGCCAGGGCGGCGGAGGCGGCCAGGCCGATCGCCAGGGCGCAGGTGGTCATCAACAGACGCATGGAAGGGCCTCTTGTGGCTGGCGCCCGTGGCGGGCGCCTCGGAAAACGTTCAAGCGCAGTTTGCGCAGGATTGCGGCTCAGGGCGCAAGCCCCTTGAGGAAGATGCGCGTCACCCGGCGGGCGTGATCCTCGATCATCCGGTCGGTGACCGCGTCCAGCATGCCGGCGCCCAACCGCAGGCTCCATTCCCCCTGCGCCATGGCGACGAACAGGGAGACGATCTCCAGCGGATCGTCGTCGAAGGCGATGTAGCCCTGGTCGCGGCAGCGCAGGATGTAGTTGGCGAATCGCTTCCGCTCTTCGGCGATGGCCTTGCCCACCAGCCGGGCGGCCTTTTCGGCGGAGTCGCCCACATCCATCGCGCGGGTCAGCGGCGCGATCGCCAGCACGAAGCGGATGGAGTCCTCGGCGACGATCGGCAGGACGTTGGCGGGCGACGGGTCGGCCTCGGCGGCGGCGGCGGAGCGGCTGGTCATGCCGTCGAGGCGTGCGGCGAACAGGGTGCTGAACAGGGTCTCCTTGTTCTCGAACCAGGCGTAGAGCGTCTCCTTGGAGGCGTGGGCGCGCCGGGCGATCGCCGCCATGCTGGCGCCGGCATAGCCCTTGCTCGAGAACTCCACGAAGGCGGCGTCGAGGATCTCCCTGCGCCGTGCCGCCTTGGCCGGATTTTCGGCGGTCGCCCCCATCCCCGCCTGTCTAGCCCCAGCGACGCCCATTGTTGAAGCCTCTTGCATCCGAAAGCGTCTGGTAGTACCGAACCGAACGGTACGGTACGGTTTGAGTTCGGAGAAGGCAAGCGATGGATCGCACCTATGTCGTGACCGGCGCGGCGTCCGGCATCGGCGCCGCCACGGCCCGGCGCCTGCGTGCGCAGGGTGGGCGGGTCATCGCCTGCGACCTGCACGACGCCGATGTGGTCGCGGACCTGGCGACCGCAGAGGGCCGGGCGGCCCTGGTCGAGGGCGTCGCGCGCCTGAGCGGCGGACGGATCGACGCGATTGTCGCCAACGCCGGTGGCGGCCCGTCGCAGACCAGCCTCGCCTTGAACTTCTTCGGCGCGGTGGCGACGCTGGAGGGGCTGCGGCCGCTGCTGACGGCCAGCGCCACGCCGCGGGCCGTGGCGGTGTCCTCGATCGCATCGCTGCGGCCGGCGGCGGCCGGCCTCGTGGAGGCCTGCCTGGCTCTCGACGAAGCCGAAGCGCTCGCACGGGCGGCGCAGGGACCCGCGGCCGGCGACGGCCTGGCGCTCTACGGCGGCGCCAAGCAAGCGCTGAACGCCTGGTGCCAGCGGGCGGCGGTCGAGCCGCAATGGGCCGGCGCCGGGATCGCGCTCAACGTGGTCGCGCTCGGCTTCTTCGACACGCCGGCGGCGGCCTACATCCTGTCGGATACGGACCTCAGCGCTCAGGCGGCGCGGATGGTCCCGATGCGCGGCGCCTTTCCCGGCCGTCCGGACGCGGCGGCCGCCGCCCTCGCCTGGTGTGTCAGCCCGGAGAACGCGATGATGACCGGTCAGATCCTGTTCGTGGACGGCGGCGCCGAGCGCCTGGCCCGTGGAGCCCAGTCATGAGCCGCGCGCCCTCCAGGCTTGCCCAGGCGCTCGCCCAGGTCCGCGCCCATGGGATGCGGATCGGCCTGGAAATCGCGGCCAACTTCATCCTGCCCTTCGCGATCTACAGCTTCGGCAGCCGGAGCCTTGGCCCGGTCCAGGCCCTGATGGCCGCCTCGGGGCCGCCCATCCTCTGGTCGATCGGGGCGTTCATCCGCGAGCGCAAGGTCGACGCCATCTCGATCCTGGTGCTGAGCGGCATCGCGCTATCGCTGCTGGCCTTCGCGGGCGGCGGCGGGGTCAGGTTCCTGCAGCTTCGCGAGAACCTGGTGGCCGGCCTGGTCGGGCTGGTCTTCCTGGGGTCCGCGGCGATCGGCAGGCCGCTGATCTACCAGCTCGGGCGGGCGGGCACGCGGCGGCGCGCGGCGGACAAGGTGGCGGCGTTCGAGGCCCTGCGCGACGAGCCTGCCTTCCGCCGCGCGATGACCGCAGCGACGCTGGCCTGGGGGCTCGGCCTCGTGGCGTCGTGCGCGCTCAACTGCGGGCTGGTGTTCGCCCTGTCGATCCAGCGGTTCCTGCTGGTCAGCGCGCCGATCAGCTACGGCGCCATCGGCCTGCTGACCGCCTGGACGTTCTGGTACGTGCCGCGCGAGAAGCGCCTGGCCGAAGCCCGCCGGGCCGCTGCCGCCGCCGGCGCCTAGGGCTGGTCGGCGTAGATCTTGACCAGCTTGTAGAGGAAGTCGCGGCCCTCATAGAGGGAGGTGACGCCGATCCGTTCGTTGAGGCCGTGGATGCGGCCGAGGTCCGGCTCGTAGAACAGGCCCTGCACCCCATAGGTCGGGATGCCGCCGGCGGTGAGCGGCTTGCCGTCGGTGGCGCCGGCCTGGAGGATCGGCACGACGGGCACGCCCGGCCACATCTCGGCGGAGACCTTTTCGATCGGGCCGAGCACCTTCGGCGTCAGCGGCGGCGCCGGCGCCGGGGTGTCGCTTTCGGTGCGGCTGATGGCGGTCTTCGAGACCGAGACCTGGCTGTCGCCGATGATCTCGACCAGCTTTGCGCGCACCGCCTCGCGGCTCACGCCGGGGAAGATGCGGCAGTTGATGTTGGCGGTGGCGCGCTGGGGCAGCGCGTTCTGGGCGTGGCCGGCGGAGAGCATGGTCGCCACGCAGGTAGTGCGCAGCATGGTGTGCAGGCTGGGGTCCCTGGAGAGCAGGGCGTCGGCGCGGGCGTCCTTGGGATTGGCCACCAGAGCGGTCATGGCCGCGCCGGTCTCGCCGCTGACCACCTTGGACATCTTGGTCAGGTAGGCGCCGTTGGCGTCGTTGATCATCACCGGGAACTCGTAGGCGCGGATCTTCTCCAGGGCGTCGGCCAGGCGGTAGATGGCGTTGTCGGGCACCGGCCGTGAAGAGTGGCCGCCGGGGTTGGTGACTTCCAGGGTGAAGCTCTGCGAGGTCTTCTCGCCGGCCTCGATGGTGTGGGCGATGCGCTTGCCGTGGTCGTCGAGTTGGCCTCCGGCGCCCTCGTTGAGCGCGAACTCGGCGTCGATCAGGTCGCGCCTGTTCTGCATCAGCCAGGAGGCGCCGTTGATCGGCCCGCCGCTTTCCTCGCCGCAGGTCAGCGCCATCTTGATGGTGCGCCGGGGGTGGAAGCCCTCGGTCCGGTAGCGGATCAGGGTGTCGACCCAGATCGAGGCCTGGGCTTTGTCGTCCGCCGCGCCGCGGCCGTAGAAGTAACCGCCCTCCTCGACCAGGGTGAAAGGATCGCGCGTCCAGTCCTCGCGCTTGGCCTCGACCACGTCCAGGTGGGCCAGCAGCAGGATGGCCTTGGCCTTCGGATCCTTGCCCGGATAGACGGCCACCAGGCCGCCGTTCTTCGGAAACTGCGGCGCCGCGAAGATGGTCAGGTCGCTGTCGGGAAAGCCCGCGGCCTTCAGGTGCGCGGCCATCCTCTGGGCGGCCAGGGTGCAGTCGCCCACCGAGGCCGTGGTGTTGGTCTCCACCAGCTCCTTGTAGAGGGCCCGGAAGGCGACCTGGTCGGGCCGCGTCTGGGCTTGCGATGTGGTGGCGGCGAGCAGGGCCGTGGCCGCGACGAAGGCGGTGGCGAACTTGAACATTGGTGATCCCCGGCAACTTGAGCGGCGGACTATTTCAGGCGCAGGAAGGGGCGGCAAGATCGTCTCCTCTCCCCGGAGCGCCAGCGACAGAGGGAGAGGGTAGGGAGAGGGCGGCTCGACGTTTCCGCCTTCCTCGGACGAACCGAGGGCCCTCGACGGACCGCTGACGGATCACGCGCATGCGCCGCCCTCTCCCTACCCTCTCCCTCCCGGCTTCGCCGGGGGAGAGGAGGCCCCGCCGCGAAGGTATTTGCCCTGGCGCGCCTGGCGGTCGAAACTGGTGGCTCACGCGCGGGAGCAGGTTTTTGCGGGACGGTATCGAACAGACCTTTGCGGAACACCCGCGCCCGAAGCTGAGCTACCCGTTCGAGCATGGCCCCGGGACCGGCGAGGCGGTGGATGTCGCGCCGGGCGTGAAGTGGCTGCGGATGCCGCTGGGCGGGGCGCTGGCCTTCATCAACGTCTGGGCGATCGAGGAGCCCACGCCTGATGGCAGGGGCGGCTGGGCCATCGTCGACACGGGCATGGGCGGGACGGCGACCCGCGACGCCTGGCGCGCGGCGTTCGCGGGGCCGCTGGCCGGCAAGCCGGTGAGCCGGGTGTTCGTCACCCACATGCACCCCGACCACATCGGCATGTCGGGCTACCTGACGCGCAAGTTCGACGCCAAGCTGTGGATCACCCGGCTGGAGTTCGTGACCTGCCGCTCGCTGGCCGCCGACACCGGGCGCGAGGCGCCGGAGGACGCGATCCGGTTCTTCCGCGCCGCCGGCTGGGACGAGGATGCGCTGGAACACTACAAGGCCCGGTTTGGCGGTTTCGGCCGCGGGCTGCACGCGCTGCCGGACAGCTTTCACCGGATGGCCGACGGCGACGAGATCGAGATCGGCGGCCGGACCTGGCGGGTGGTGGTGGGCTCCGGTCACAGCCCCGAGCACGCCTGCCTCTACTGCCCTGAGCTGAAGCTGATGATCTCAGGCGACCAGGTGCTGCCGAAGATCTCCTCCAACGTCTCGGTATTCCCGACCGAGCCCGACGGCGACCCGCTGACCGACTGGCTGACCTCGCTGGCGCGGATCAAGACCCGGATCCCCGACGATGTGCTGGTGCTGCCGGCTCACAACGACCCGTTCCACGGCCTGCACGCGCGGATCGACCACCTGATCGGCGGCCATGAGCGGGGCCTGAAGCGGCTGCAAGACCTGATCGCCGAGCCGAAGCGGGTGGTGGACGTTTTCCACGTCCTGTTCCGCAGGACCATCGACCAGAACCTGCTGGGCCTGGCGACCGGCGAAAGCCTCGCGCACCTCAACTGCCTGATCGCCCGCGGCCAGGCCGCGAGGACGCGGGACGAGAACGGCGTCGACTGGTACCGGGCGGCGGCCTAAAGCCATACGCCGTAAGACTTCGAGGGAACTCCCATGAGCTTAGCTGGCAAGACCCTGTTCGTCACCGGCGCGAGCCGCGGCATCGGCCTGGCGATCGCGCTGCGCGCCGCGCGCGACGGCGCCAACGTGGCGATCGCCGCCAAGACCGCCGAGCCGCATCCGAAGCTGCCCGGCACCATCTACACGGCGGCGGAAGAGATCGAGAAGGCGGGCGGCAAGGCGCTGCCGCTGATCGTCGATGTGCGCGACGAGGCCTCGGTGACGGCGGCCGTCGAGGCGACCGTGGCGAAGTTCGGCGGCATCGACATCTGCGTGAACAACGCCTCGGCGATCTCGATGACCGGCACGCTGGCCACGGACATGAAGCGCTATGACCTGATGAACCAGATCAATGCGCGCGGCACCTTCCTCACGTCGAAGGCCTGCATCCCGCACCTGAAGGCCGCCGCCAATCCGCATGTGCTGATGCTGTCGCCGCCGCTGGACATGAGCCCGAAGTGGTTCGCCGGACACACGGCCTATTCGATGGCCAAGTTCGGCATGAGCATGTGCGTGCTGGGCATGGCCGCGGAGTTCAAGGCTGACGGCATCGCCTTCAACGCGCTGTGGCCCAGGACCGGCATCGCCACGGCGGCGATCAGGTTCGCCCTGGCCGGCGACGAGGGCATGCGCCGCTGCCGCACGGTGGAGATCATGGCCGACGCGGCGCATGCGATCTTCGAGAAGCCATCGCGCGAGTTCAGCGGCAATTTCCTGATCGACGACAGCTTCCTCTATGGCGAGGGCGAGCGCGACTTCGAAAAGTACCGCGTCGATCCCACCCAGCCCCTGATGCCCGACTTCTTCGTGCCCGACTCGATGCCGCCGCCGCCCGGGGTGGTCATCGGCGGCGGGAGCCCGGCGAACCCATGAACGCGCCCCAGCTCCCCATCGCGCCCAAGGTCCAGGTTCGCGTCGCCGCCTCGTCCGACGCCCCGCTGATCCTGGAGTTCATCAAGGGGTTGGCCGAATACGAGCGGCTGGCCCACGCCGTGGAGGCCACCGAGGCCGACATCCGCCGCGACCTGTTCGGCGAGAACCCGCGCTGCTTCTGCGACATCGCCGAGGCGGACGGCCAGCCGGTGGGCTTCGCGCTCTGGTTCTACAATTACTCGACGTTCCGCGGCCGGGCGGGGATCTATCTTGAGGACCTGTTCGTGAAGCCCGAGGCCCGCGGCCTGGGGGCCGGCAAGGCCCTGTTGCGCCGCCTGGCCCAGCGCTGCATGGACGCCGACCTGGGGCGCCTGGAATGGTCGGTGCTCAACTGGAACACCCCGGCCATCGAGTTCTACGACAGCCTCGACGCGGCGGCGATGGAGGAGTGGACGGTGCGCCGCCTCTACGGGGAGGCGTTGCAGAAGCTCGCGGAGTCATGAGGACCCGCCCATGAGCGCGGCGCCGATCACCGTCCTGACCGCGAGCCCGGAGGAGGAGGCCGCCATCCGCGCCGCCGTGCGCGCGGCCGAGGGGCGGCCCCTGGCCGGGCCCGAGCATGTGGACGGCCTGCTGGCGCTGTTCCTGGATCCGCGGGTGTCCGACCCGATCTACGACCTGCCGCGGCCGTTCACCCGCGAGAGCGTCGCCGCTTGGGTGGCCGAGAGCGAGGCCCTGCGGCAGGCCGGCCGCTGCCTCCTGACGGTGACCCTGGACGAGGCCGGCGCCGTGGCCGCCTATTCGCGGATCACCGTCTGGCCCGAGCGGGCCTCTGGCGAGCTGGCCGGGGCGCGGCGGGCGGACCTGCAGAACTCAGGCGCGGGCCGCCGCGGCGTGGCGCAGGCCATCGCCTGGATGTTCGAAACGCTCGGACTGCGCCTGATCGGCCTCACCGCCGCGCTCGACAACATCCGCTCCGCCAAGGCCATCGACGCGGCAGGCTTCCGGCGCATGGGCGAGGTGGAAAGCGTGCGGCCCGACGGCGCGACGCGGCGATCGCTCTACTGGGAGCTGACGCGAGCGGAGTGGGAGCGGATGCACAGGATGTAGAAATCCCTCCTCTTTAGGGGGGGACAGGCCGCGCAGCGGCCAGGGTGGGGGAGTCGCGTTCAAGCTCGGACTTTGGAGTCCTGGCCCGCAAACCCCCACCCGACCTCGGCTTCGCCTCGGCCACCCTCCCCTAAAGAGGAGGGATGGCGGGCTGGCCCTAAGCCGGCTGCTTGGCCGGTTGCGCGCCGGCCATGGGCGCGCGGTTCAGGTCGAAGAACTTCGGCGCCATCTTCGGCACGGCTTCGGAGAGGATGGTGGCCACTGTCCAGCTTTCGCCT
>Ga0210400_10000488_pt1 | contig 44176 bp, 44 predicted proteins | sample IncBWH26MmetaG_FD_155456 | JGI IMG/M metagenome (GOLD analysis project Ga0210400, IMG submission 155456) | Forest soil microbial communities from Barre Woods Harvard Forest LTER site, Petersham, Massachusetts, United States - Inc-BW-H-26-M | ecosystem: Environmental > Terrestrial > Soil >... | reverse complement strand
TTCGGTAAAATTTCGGAAAGTGTTGATTTTTCTTGACAATGAGTGAGAGCGGGCTTATCTCTAAATTCGGAGTGAATTTTTTACGTATGAGCGCGTCCGGCGAACTCGAACCTCACCCTAGTTGCTTCGGGGAGGGGTACAGCCACTTGACCGCTATTCCGGCGAGCGATCCGCGGTGCGCCGGGGCTGATCGGGAAGGGATTCGATTCAGCTTGCTGGAAGTCCGGGCGGGGGACAACGGGCTGGGAGGGGTTATTACCGGCTGAAGCGTACGCATCGTTGCGTTTTAGTTGCCCGCGGCCGGAATGGTTTGCGGGCTTTTTGTTTTGGAAAAGAAAGATTTAACGCAGAGGACGCTGAGGCGCTGAGTTCGCTGAGAAGAGAAACCCAAGAGGACAGCCAGGAATGGCTGTGCTAACGGGGGAAAGGAGGGGGAGATGCTGTTTGCTACGGAGATTGTGGGGGCGTCGGCCTATGATTCGCAGGCGCATTTTGTGGGAAGGGTGCGGGAATTTTTTGTGGAGCCGGCGGAGCAGCCGAACCGGATTTCGCACTTTCTGATATCGCGCGGCAGGTTTCAGCCGCTGGTGGCGCGGTACGACCAGGTTTCGAAAGTGGCGCCGGGACGGATTGATTTGAACGTGAGCGAGCGGGCGCTGGAAGCGTACAAGCCGAATGAAGCGTGGCTGGCGGTGCAGAAGGATTTGCTGGACCAGCAGATTATTGACACCGAGGGGCGGAAAGTGGTGCGCGTGAATGACGTGGACCTCACCGAAATGCGCACGAACGAGCATGTGGAGTTGCGCATCGCGCAGGTGGACGTGGGGCTGCCGGGGGCGATGCGGAGATTGTTGCAGGGGATTGCGCCGTCGGCGCTGGTTCGGAGGTTGCAAGGGAAACTGCCGCAGAGATCGATCCGCTGGGAGTTTGTGAACCTGATTGAGCCGGACCCGCTGCGGCGAGTGAAGCTGCGGATCACGCACGAGAAGCTGGAGGATCTGCATCCCGCCGATCTGGCGGAGATGATGGAAGAGCTTTCGGCGGCGGAGCGGCAGGGAATTATCGCTTCGCTGGATGAAGAGACGGCGGCGAAGGTGCTGGCGGAACTGGATGAGCGGCTGACGACGCAGATCGTGGAGACACTGGATCCGGAGAAGGCGGCGGATATTCTGGAGGAGATGGCTCCGGACGCGGCGGCCGACTTGCTGGCGGATTTACCGAAGGAGACTTCGGAAGAGTTGCTGGAAGAGATGCCGAACCTGGAGGCGGAGGAGGTTCGAGAACTGCTGAGTTACGACTCGTCGACGGCGGGCGGGATGATGAACACGGAATTTGCGTACGTGAGCGAGGCGTCTCCGCGGGAAGAAGTGCTCGCTTGGCTGCGCAAGCAGGATTTCAACCTGGAACAACTGGATACGATTGTGCTGGTGGACGCGCACGCGCAGTTTTCGGGGACGGTGCCGGTGGCGCGGATGCTGCTGGCCGCGCCGGAGCAACTGATGTCGGACTTGAAGACGGAGCCGCTGGTGAGCATTACGCCGGATGCGAGCGAGAAGGACGTTTTCGAACTTTTTGACAAATACAATCTGCGGATGCTCACGGTGATCGACGAAGAGAAACGTCCGATCGGGACGGTTACCGTGGATGACGTGGTGTCGCGGCTCGTGAACGCATGAACCTGACCACCATCAACAATTTAATTGACGGGATCCGCGGGCGTACGCTGGCGTTTTTTTCGGCGGGGAACCAGTGGCGGCGGCGACTAGCGCTTTTTCTGGCCGTGATTGGGCCGGGGATTATCACGTCGAACGTTGACAATGACGCGGGTGGGATCGCGGTGTATACGCAGGCGGGCAGCGCCTACGGATATACGATGCTGTGCGCGCTGATCCCGATGACGATTGCGCTGTACGTGACGATGGAGATGTGTTCGCGGATGGGAGTGATTACGGGGAAAGGGCTTTCGGATCTCATCCGCGAGGAGTTTGGGTTTCGATCGACGTTTTTTGTGATGATTACGGGCTTCCTGGTGGATTTGGGGAACGTGGTGGCGGAGTTTGCGGGGGTGGCGGCCGCGGCGCAGATTTTTGGCGTGAGCAAATATATCGCAGTGCCTTTGGCGGCGGTGGCGGTGTGGGTGCTGGTACTGAAGGGAACGTACCGGCAAGTGGAAGTAGTGTTCCTGATCGCTTGCGTTTTTTATTTGAGTTACCTGTTTTCGGCGTTGCTGTCTCATCCGGACTGGCTGCTCGCGGCTCGGATGACGGTGATTCCTTCGATCCATGTTGACATGGGATATTTGATCACGTTGACGGCGCTGGTCGGGACGACGATCGCGCCGTGGCAATTTTTCTATTTGCAGGCGAGCTTCGTCGAGAAGAAGGTGGGGCCGCGGCAGTATCCTCAGGCGCGATTGGATGTGCTGCTGGGGAGCATCAGTTGCATGGTGATCGTGTTCTTCATCATTATTTGCACGGCGGCGACGCTGCATGCTTCTGGGCTGACGAATATCACCGACGCGGGGGAGGCTGCAAAGGCGCTGGTGCCGCTGGCGGGGAAGTGGGCGGCGCTGACGTTTGCGTTTGGATTGCTGAACGCTTCGTTGTTTGCGGCGACGATTTTGCCGCTTTCGACGGCGCACGTAATTTGCGAAGGGATGGGGTTCGAGGCCGGGATCGATCACAAGTTCCGGGAGGCTCCGGCGTTTTACTGGCTGTATACGATCCTGATTCTGGTGGGAGCGGGGATCGTGCTGATTCCGAATGTGCCGCTGTGGAAGATTTTTATTTTTTCGCAGGTGGGGAACGGCGTGTGGTTGCCGATCGTGGTGATCTTTATTTTGCTGCTGGTGAACCGCAAGGATTTGATGGGGGAGCACACGAACACGGTGGCGTTTAACGTGGTGGCATGGATTACGGCGGTGGCGATGATTGTGTTGACGTTTGTGCTGGTGGGGCAGGGGGTTTATCAGTGGGTGAGGGGAGTTCCGGGGTGAGAAGAGTTTTCAGTAATCAGTAATCGGTAATCAGTCAGAGGGATAACAGCGAGCAGATAGCAGCGAGCAGGAATCGGTTGGTTGCCTGGCGTTTCGAGGCCCGGACCCACCGCCCACCGTTCGGTCGTTGCGGAGAGATCACCTTTCCCCAAAAGCGCGTTGCGCGGGGACTGAGGGGTGTGTTAACTTTGCGGCGTAAAGGAAGATGACCTGGAATCAACGTGGCTCACTCGCTTGAACTTTCCGCTGCTGCTCTCGGTCCGGTGACCGCAGAGGAAGCGCATATCCTGAAAAAACTGGATTTGGAACGGCTGCCGCGACACATCGCGGTGATCATGGACGGGAACGGGCGCTGGGCGCAGAAACGTCATCTGCCGCGCATGGCGGGACACCGGGTGGGGACGCAGTCGGCGCGGACGGCGATTGAGACTTGCGCGCGGCTGAAGGTGGAGGCGCTGACGCTGTATGCATTTTCGGTGGAGAATTGGCGGCGGCCGAAAGTGGAGATCGAGTTTTTGATGCAGCTGCTGCGGGAATATATCCGCAACGAGATGCCGCTGATTCAGCGGAATAATATCCGAATGAGGTTCCTGGGACGGCCGGAGGAGTTGCCGGCTGGCGTGCAGAAGGATACGCGGGAGGCGACGGAGGCTACGGCCGGAAATACGGGGATGGTGCTTTCGATTGCGCTGAATTACGGTGGGCGAGCGGAGATTGTGGACGCGATGAACGCGATCCTGGCGGAACGGAACGGGCACGGGGGCGACGCGGCGATTACGGAAGAGCAGCTTTCGCGCCATCTTTATACGGCGGATTTGCCGGACCCGGATTTGCTGATCCGGACGAGCGGGGAGATGCGGGTTAGCAATTTTCTGCTGTGGCAGATTGCGTATGCGGAGATATTTGTGACAGAGACGTTGTGGCCCGATTTTAACAGGGCGCGGTTGTTGGAGGCGTTGGTGGACTTTCAGGGGAGAGAGCGGAGATACGGCGGGATTGATGGGCAGAAGAGCGCCGCGCGGTAGGGGCGGCTTTAGGCCGCCTTCTTGCTTTGCCCTCCTTTTGGATTCTTGTTCATTTATATGACATTATGGTAATAATAGTGGCGGCCGGGGGCTGCCTTTGCATTTCGCGACACCCGAAGAAGGCGGCCTAAAGCCGCCCCTACATGTCTGATCTCGAGCGCAAGCAGATTCGGTTACCCCAGCCCTACTACATGGGGTTTAGGTCTTACTTTGTGACCATCTGCGCAAGGGACAGGAAGAAGCTATTTACCATTCCTGGTGTGGTGGAAAGCCTGCTAGCTATTTTGCGCGAGCAAAGCGGGCGCTTTGATTTCGATGTGCATGCGTACTGCTTCATGCCCGACCACTGTCATTTGCTATTGGCCGGTAGAATGGCCGAAGCAAATCTGTCGGACTTGATCCGCGGATTCAAAGGATGTGCGGCGAAGAGTCTTCGGCAGTTTGGCATCTTCGACGCCTGGCAGAGGGGGTTTTACGAGCATATTCTTCGTTCCGGCGAGGATTGCGCGTCGGCCATGGCATATATTTTTGAGAATCCAGTGCGGGCAGGGCTGGCGAAAGACAATTATGCGTGGCCATATTCGGGATCGTTCGTTTTGGAATGGCGGGAGTTTCAACCTCCGGTAGAAAAGTTTGTTCCACCGTATAAGTCCGCGGAGAGGCTGGACGGGAGGAGCGACGGAGAAGGACAACCGCGATAGAATTTTTGGCGGATGGAGAACCCCAAGAAGGCGGCCTAAAGCCGCCCCTACACGCTACACTGTATAATTCGGTAGGGAATCCACTTTTAATTTGGCTGGTGGTTGGCAGGCGGCCGGTAAGGACTGTGTGAATGACCTGGAAACGCGTGTTGACGGCGCTGGTGCTGATACCGGTGGTGGTGGGATTGGTGTGGTTTACGCCGACGTGGGTGGTGGCGGTGGCTACTGCGGTGATTACGGTGCTGGCGCTTTGGGAGTATTTTGCGTTGGGGGAGGCGATTGGGCACCGGGCGTATCGGGTGTGGACGATTGTTTGCTCACTCTTTCTTGTTTTTGTCGGGACGGCTTCGCGGCCTCCGATCCACATTAACTTCATCTTTCCCGGCGACTCCACCCAGGGGCCAGTCTTGCATCCGGGATTGTTTCATGCGCTCCGGCAAAGGCCTGAATTTTTTCACACACCCACAAGCGTGATCTTTGCCTTTGTACTCGGTTTGACATGCATAGTCTTGTGGACACGGCGTCCGCTCGTGGAAGTGCTTCCGGCGGCAGGGATTTCCTGCAGTGCGCTTCTCCTTGTGGCGTTTCCCCTTTCCTTTGCCGTTTGGCTACATGATCGCGCACCGGATGGGCCGAAGTTGCTGCTGTTTGCGTTGGTGGTTACTTGGGCGGGGGATACGACGGCTTATTTTGTGGGACGTGCTATGGGGAAGCATCCCTTGGCGCCGCATATTTCGCCGAAGAAGACATGGGAAGGGTCGGTTGGGAGCATGGTTGGGTCGTTGATCGTGGCTTGGGCGTTTAGTTATTGGATTCGGATTCCGATCGGGCATCTTTTGGCGATGGCGGTGATTGGGAATGTGGCGGGGCAGATGGGGGATTTGCTGGAGTCGGCGTATAAGAGATCGGCGGGGGTGAAGGATTCGGGCGGATTGTTGCCGGGGCATGGGGGAGTGTTGGACCGGATTGATGCGCTGATTTTGTGTATTCCCGTGATTTGGTATTACGTGGTGTTGGTGAATCCGGGGACGAATTAGAGAGCCGACAGTCTACAGTCAACAGTCAACAGTCGACAGCTTCAGAGTAGAGAGAAAGCAAAAGATAACGCAGAGACGCAGAGTTCGCAGAGACTCGCTGAGAAGATTGGGTTCCTGTTATCTGATCGCTGGTATCTGTTATCCTGAAAATCAGTTCGCGGGTTTCGCAAATTCCAATATGAAAAATATTTCTATACTGGGTTGCACGGGATCGATTGGGCGGCAGACTTTGGCCGTGGTGGAGGCTTTGGCGGGACAGTTTCGCGTGGTGGGGCTGGCGGCGGGGTCGAATTTGGAGCAGTTGGTGCCGCAGATTTTGGCGCACCGGCCGGAAGTGGTGTCGGTGGCTACGGCTGCGCTCGCTGGCGAGCTAGCAACACGGTTACGCGAGAAGGGGCTTGCGCCGCTGCCGGCGATTCATCATGGGCGCGAGGGGATGCTGGCGGTTGGGACGCATGGGTCGGCGGAGATTGTGGTGTCGGCGGCGGTGGGCGTGGTGGGGCTGGAAGCTACTTATGAGGCGATCAAGCTGGGGAAGGTGATTGCGCTTTCGAATAAGGAAGTGCTGGTGGCGGCGGGCGAGTTGGTGATGGCGGCAGTGGAGAAGTCGGGAAAACAATTGCTGCCGGTGGACAGCGAGCACAACGCGGTGCACCAGTGTTTGCGCGGCGGGACGCATGGAGAAGTGTTGCGGATTGTTTTGACGGCGTCGGGCGGGCCGTTTCGGAAGACGCCGCTGAAGGATTTGGCGAACGTAACTACCGAGCAGGCGCTGGCTCATCCCAATTGGCGGATGGGGAACCGGATCACGATTGATTCGGCGACGATGATGAACAAGGGATTTGAGGTGATTGAGGCGCGGTGGTTGTTTGGCGTGCGGCCGGAGCAGATTGAGGTGGTGGTGCATCCGCAGTCGACGATTCATTCGATGGTGGAGTATGTGGACGGGTCGGTACTGGCGCAGTTGGGGCCGACGGATATGCGGATGCCGATTCAGTATGCGCTGACGTATCCGGCGCGGGTGAAGACGGATGAGGTGCAGCTGGATTGGTCAAAGTTGAAGCGGCTGGATTTTGAGAAGGCCTCGACGCGGAGGTTTCCGTGCTTGCGGCTAGCGCGGGAGGCGATGAAAAAGGGCGGGGCTTGGCCTTGTGCGTTGAACGCGGCGGATGAGGTGGCGGTGGCGGCGTTTCTGTCGGGAGGATTGCCGTTTTTGGGTATTGCGGAGGTGATTGAGAAGGTTTTGGAACGGACTGCGAAGACGAAATTTGGGTCGATGGAGGATGTTTTGGCGGCGGATGCGGAGGCGCGGCGAGTGGCGACGGAGCAGGTGTCGCAAATTCGAAAATAGAAATTGGAAAATGGGAAGAGGGTGGCGGCACGGCGGTTGGGCGTGCCGTTTTTTGTTTTTTGGAGGAGGAAAGAGAAGATTTCAACACAGAGAGCACAGAGGAGCCGCAGAGGTCACAGAGGAAAGAACGGAACAGAAGAGAGGAGAAGAGAAGAGAAGAGTGAAGAACGGAGAGTCTCTACGCTTAGGTTGTAAGAGCCCGCCCTTACAAACCAAGGGTGGGGCACCCTCAAGTACATTCGAGGTGTTCGCTTTACTGATTACCGATTACTGATTACCGATTACTGATTACTGATTACTTCCTACTGATATTCCTGGTCGATGTGGAGGATGGCGCCGTTTTCGTCGAAGGCTACGTCGAAGGCCTTCGCCTTCTTGACTAGGATGTCGGCGAATTGATTTTCCTGGGTTAGGAGGACGGCTTGGAGCTTGACCATTTCGAGCACGGCGAGGAAGGCTACGATCATGGCGTGGCGGGAGGGGCAGGCTTCGAAGAATTGGATTAGGCTGACGGTGTTGGTGTCGCTGCCGAGGATTTGGGAGCGGAGCTGGGCGATCATTTGAGCTACGGTGAAGACGTCGTGGGTTAGTTCGATGCGGACGACTTCTTTTTTGCGCTCGAGGACTTGCTGGAAAACACGGACGAGGTCGACGAGAGAGACGACCAGTTCGCCTTCGGTGCCTTCGTCGTTGTAGAGCGTTTTGTCGGGACGGGACCAGACGTTTTCTTCGATCTGCTGTTTCTGGTAGAGGAGTTGGGCGGCGTTTTTGAATTTCTCGTGTTCGATGAGGCGCTGGACTAATTCCTCGCGGGGATCGGCGGCCTGTTCTTCTTCGGAGGCGAGCGGGTCGGGCGGGAGGAGCATTTTGGATTTGATGTAGATGAGCGTGGCGGCCATGTAGATGAATTCGGCGGAGACGTCGATGTTCTGGACTTCGAGCTGGTGGAGGTAGTCGAGATATTGGGAGGTGATTTTGGAGATCTGGATGTCGTGAATGTTCATTTCCTGCTTTTTGATTAGGTCGAGCAGGAGGTCGAGGGGGCCTTCGAAGAGGGGGATGTTGATTTTGTAGGGAGAGGCCATGGGTGGAGATAGTTTACAGTTCACAGTCTACAGTTAATAGTTGAAAAGAAAAACCGGGGAGAAGATTTCAACACAGAGAACACAGAGTAGCCACAGAGGGCACAGAGAAGAGGGAGAGCGGAGCTCTTGTGGCGTTAGATCGTAAGAGCCCACCCTTAGAAACCAAGGGTGGGGCACCCTCAAGTTCAGTTGTTCGGCGCCATTACAGAGATCGAAGAACACAGGCTGAAGCCTGTGCTACTGGAGTTCGGCGCGTTTGCGGGGCCAGTGGAAGATGGCGTTGCGGACTCGGTCCATCGTCTGCTTTGCAGACTCTCGCGCTTTCGCGCTTCCGGCGTCTAGGATTTCTAGGGCTTTTTTGGGATGGGCTTCGTAGTTGAGGCGGCGGGCGCGGACGGGTTCGATCCACTTTATGAGATTTTCGGCCATGGCGGATTTGCATTCGATGCAGCCGATGCCGGCGGTTGTGCAGCCTTGGCGGACCCAGGTCAGGCGGCCTTTGTCGCGTTCTTCGGTGGAGAAGAGTTTGTGCCAGTCGTAGACGGGGCAGATGTCGGGGTTGCCGGGGTCGGTGCGGCGTTTGCGGGCGGGGTCGGTGACCATGACTTTGGTTTTCTTGCGGATGTCGTCGTCGGATTCGGAAAGGGTGATGGCGTTGTTGTAGGACTTGGACATCTTGCGGCCGTCGAGGCCGGGGATGCGGGGAGTGGGGGTGAGGAGGTGGCCCGGTTCGGCCAGAACTTCCTTGAAGTCAAAATATTTTCCATTCGGTCCAATTTCCCGAAAAAAATTATCTATGCCCATTTCCATAACGCGGCTTCTCATCGAGCTTTTGATTGCGTTGCGTGCCTCAATGTTTGGCGAAACATCAACGATATCTCTAAGTGTCCCCACAACGCCGAGTTCCTTCAACACGGCCGAATAATCGCCCCAATTCGCCGGGACTAAGAAATCCTCTTTAATTTCAAAGCCGTAGAAAAAGTTGAAGCGGCGGACCAGTTCGCGGCTGAATTCTACGTGGGAGACTTGGTCTTCGCCTACGGGGACCCACAAAGACGGGCGGCCTAAAGCCGCCCCTACACCGGATGCAGAGGTGGCCGCCGCACCGGATGTTGAAGCGGTTCCATCGGATTTCGCTTGGGGCGAGTAGAGAACAATGTCGGCGGTTTGGAGGGTGGGGTAGCCGAGGAAGCCGTAGGTGTGGAGGTCTTTGTTTTTGATTTGGTCGAGTTGCTCTTTGTAGGTGGGGATGCGTTCGAGCCAGCCTAACGGAGTGACCATGCTTAGGAGGAGATGGAGTTCGGCATGTTCGGGGACTTGGGACTGGAGGAAGATTGTGGATTTGGCGGGGTCGAGGCCGGAGGCCAGGAAGTCGATTGTGATCTGGAGGGAGTTTTCGGCGATGGCGGAGGTGTCGGCATAATCGCTGGTGAGGGCGTGCCAGTCGGCTACGAAGTAGAAGCATTCGTAGTTGGGATCGGATTGGAGTTTGACCCAGTTTTGGAGGGCGCCGAAGTAGTGGCCGATGTGGAGACGTCCGGTGGGGCGCATGCCGGAGATGACGCGATTGGTCGGGGTGCTCAACTGGTTTGGACCTCGGTGGAGATTTGGGTTTTCGTGATGCTGAAAGGTGATCAGTAATCAGCGATCAGTTATCAGGAAGCAAGAGGGTGATGCGAATGTTGGCTTGGTTCCTGATTTTAAGAGGATAGCAGATATCGGATGGCGGAAAGGAGAAGAGGGGGAGTTCACACAGAGTTCGCAGAGGAAGAGCACAGAGGACACCGAGAAAAACGAAGAGAAGAGGGGAGAGTTTGTGACGTTGGAGCGTAAGAGCCCACCCTTCGCAAAAAGCGCAAGGATGGGGCACCCTCAAGTTCCGTTGTTCGAGGCCTAACCGGAGATCGAAGAGCACAGCCAGGAATGGCTGTGCCACAAGATTGTTATTTGGAGGACCAGTTGGGGGATTCGTTGTGGCCGGAGGTGGTTAGTTGGTGGGGCTGGGAGCCGTCGGCCAGCATGGTCCAGATCTGGCGGGTGCCGGTGCGGGTGGACTCGAAGACGATGTGGCGGCCGTCGGGGGCCCAGCTGGGGCGTTCGTTGCGGCCGGAGTCGCGCGTGATTTCGAGGATGTGGCGCGAGCCGATGTCCATGACGTAGATGTCGTAATTGCCGGAAGGGCGGCGCCAACTGAAAGCGATGAGCTGGCCGTTGGGAGACCAGGCGGGGTCGACGAGGTAGCCCTTGTCGGGGACATCGATTTTCTGGGTGTTGGTGCCGTCGGCGCCCATCATGTAGAGCTGAGGAACGCCGCCGCGATCGCTGACGAAGACGACGGTTTGCAGGGTTTTGGGATTCCAGGCGGGCGAAGTGTCGCCGCCGGAATTGGAGAAGGTGAGGCGCTTGGGACGATTGCCGCTGGCGTCGGAGACGTACAGCGCGGGAGTGCCCTGCATGGACGAGGAGAACATGACCTCGGTGCCATCGGGAGACCAGGTGGGAGAAGAGTTGGTGCCTTTGTAGCGGGCGAAGGAGACGACCCTGCTGGAGTCGAAGGAGTACATGCAGATTTGGGCGCTGACGACGCTGTTGGCTGGCTCGAAGCAGGTGAAGGCGATGCGGGAGGAATCGGGAGACCAGCGCGGAGTGAGCGCGATGGAGTTGAGATGGGTAATCGGGCGCTGGTTGGCACCGTCATAATCCATGACCCAGACTTCCTTATGGCCGGTGCGGGAGCTGATAAAGGCGATTTGCGTGGAGCCTACGCCGGGGAAGCCGCCGGAAAGTTTGGAGATGATTTCGTCGGCGAACTGGTGGGCGAATTTGCGGACTTGATCGTCGGTGGGAGCACCACGGTAGACCTTACCCACGACGGGTTCGTTGGAGGTGCTGCGGACGTCGAACATCCAGGCAGGGATGGAGACTTCGGTGGCGGATTCGGTGAGATTGCCGAAGGCGACGAAGTTCGCGTTGAGAGGGGGATCGGTCCAGAGAGTTTTTGCAAGCTCGTTAGGAGTGGAAGGAACCTGCGTGGGATAGAAGCTAGGAGAGACGAGTTCGATGACGCCGGAGAAGGAGAGGTCTTCGCGGACGACCTGGGTGAAGAGGGCGGCGTGGGGTTTGGCGTTGTCGGCGCGGGGGGCGAAGTCGGTTACGGCGATGCGGGGCTTGTCGACGCCGAGTCCGGTGCCGGAGCGGAACCAGTCCTGAGCCGACGAGATAGAGGAGAACGGCAGGAGGTAAAGAAAGTAAAGGAGAAAAATGGGAACGGCGCGGGTGATTCGAAGCAAGAGTTCCTCCGGAAGAGATTGGGCTGAAGAAATAGTTTAGGACAAATTGAAAGGGAGAGGAGAAAAGATTTAACACAGAGGACGCAGAGGTGGAACGCAGAGTTCACAGAGAAGAAATTAGTGCGTGGAGGAAAGGTCGAAGTCGAAGGTTACGTCGACGTAGGGGTAGGAATAGTCGGCGGGGAGGGCGGGGAGTTTGTCGATGCCGAGAAGGGCGCGGGTGGCGGAGTCGTCCATGGAGCGATTGCCGCTGGAGGTGTCCAGGCGGATGTTTTTGATGGTGCCGTCGCGATAGATGCGGAAGGAAGTGGTGGCCTTGGCGCGGCGGGCGGAGCGGATGGCGGGATCGATACTGGTCTGAATCCAATTTTGGCTGATGGCGCGCTTGACGGATTCGATGTACCAGCCGTAACGCGCGGCGAAATCGCCGCCACCCTGGCCTTGAACGGCGAGGCCACTGGAGTAGGCTCCAGGCGTTTGCGAGTAGCCGGAGGGGATGTCCATCTGGCCGCCTTTGCCGTAGTGGGCGGCGTTATCGGGAGGTTTGGTTTTAGGTTCGAAGACTTTGGATTTTTTGGACGGCGGTGGAGGTGGCTGTTTTTCTTTGAACTTGAGAAGAGGCGTGGCGTCGGTAGGCTTGGGCGGTTCGATCTTGGGCTCTTCTTCGGCCAAACCTTTGGTGGGATCGACGACCTGACTGGGGGTGGGGACGACCGGATGCGGCATGGTGATGCCGGCGCTGCTTACGAGATTGACCTTGGTGCTGGATTCGGCGCCGCCCCCGATGCCTCCCCAGGGATTGCCGGAGTGCTGGATCCAGATGCTGAGGGCGACCGCGGCGACCAATCCGATGTGCAGCCAAGCGGAGTAGCCGAAGTAGCGTTTGAAGGGGGCGTCGTAGTTGTCTGCGGCGTAGTCCATGGCGTTAGAACGGGTGGGGCGGAAAAAGTTGCGAGCCGGCTCCTTGGGTTAAGGATAACAGCGATCAGATAGCGGATAACAGGGAGCTAGAAAGTGACTGGGTTGAAATTGTGCTGGGTGGGTTGAGTTTGGGTGGTTGGGTTGAGTAGGCAAAAGCGGTGGCAGAGCCACCGCACTCCAAGGAAGAAAAAGCAGATCCCTCCGCTGCGGCCCGCAAAAAGCGCGGGCCTCCGGTCGGGATGACGGTTTCGGGCATGTCGTATGAGACTCGGAAGTGTTGAGGGCGGGGCCACCTGAAGGTGGCCGCTACGGGGGCGTCTTGGATTGGTGCGGGCATCAGCGGTTCCGATCATTGATTGGCTGGGTGACGATGCTGATGTTGGAGATGCCGGACTGGCGGAGAGTGTCGATGATGGTGCAGAAGGCGCCGAAGGGAACGGTTTCGTCGGCGCGGACGTAGACGACGTCTTTCTCAGACTTGGATTGTTTTTTGATTTTGTCGGCGAGCTGGTGAATGTTGATGGGGTCGTTGCCGAGATAGATTAGCTGGTTTTTGTCCAATGTGACTACCAGGCGTTGTTGGGTGATTTCTTTTACGGTGTGGGTTTTGGGGACGTCGACTTCGATGCCGGATTGGAGGATGGGCGCGGTGATCATGAAGATGATCAAGAGGACGAGGACGACGTCGATGAAGGGAACCATGTTGATTTCGGAGAGGCTTGATTGCGTGGATTTGGCTAGTTGGGGCATGGGTGCACTCTCACGGATTGATGCAGGGGCTGACGGATAACAGATAGCAGGGAACAGCGATCAGGAAGCAAAGAAAACCGGTGCCCGCCGCCGACCAAATGGCGTAGGCAATGGTTTCTGTTCGCTGTTATCTGTTCGCTGTTATCCCGCATCGACGAGCAAATAGCCGGATGACAGGAAGAGTTTCTTGCTATGGCGCGAATGCTCATAGTTCACGTAAACGTCTTCTCGATTTGGGCGGCGAATTCTAGAGCGAATGTGTCTAGGCGTTGGGCCAGGTCGCGGATGTCCTGGAGGAAATAGTTGTAGGCGATGAGGGCGGGGATGGCGGCGAAGAGGCCGGCGGCGGTGGTGACGAGCGCTTCGGCGATGCCGGGCGCGACGGCGCGGAGGCTGGCGGAGCCGGAGGTGCCGAGGCCGGAGAAGGCGTCGATGATGCCCCAGACGGTGCCGAAGAGGCCGATGAAGGGAGCGACGCCGGCGGTGGTGGCGAGCCAGGACATGCCTTTTTCAGTGCGGCGGACTTCTTCGGAGGCCGCGAGCTGCATGCTAACAGTGACGGCCGACATGGATTTGAGTTTGACGGGCGTGGGATTGCCGGTGCCGGTGACCTGGGATTGGAGCTCGCGGTAGCCGGCGGCGTAGACGTTGGCGAAGGGCGAGCCTGCGGAGACGAGTCCTTGCGGATTGGCGATGCCTTTTGTGGCGCGGAAGATTTTGAGGAATTGATCGCTTTGGCGGCGAATGCGGCCGAACATGCCGGACTTCTGAAGGATCAGCGCCCAGGAGATGAGCGAGGCGAAGAGCAGAATGCCCAGCACACCGCGTGCGACCCAGCCGGTTTGCTCGAGAATGTCAAAGATGCTGCCGATGAAAAAGGCGTTCAGGAGAAAAAGGATGTCTGTCTCCTTAAGAGAGAGTAAATTTTACGGACAAATTCAACGTAGCACAGGGGTGGGGCAGGGTCAAAAGATATGAGATGCGAGTGTGTTGGGTTGGGATGCAGGGAAGGTGGATGGGGCGGTGGTGCTTGGCGGAGGAAGGTTATCAGTAAACAGTAATCGGTAATCAGTCAGAGAGGAGCGAGGGATGAAGTTTGCGAAGGTGGTGTTTTGGGTGGCGGGGATTTGGGGAGTGGTGGTGATTGCGCCGCTGTATTTTATTTTTGATTTGATTGGGAAGCGGGATCCGCCGGTGATTACGCATCCGGAATTTTATTACGGGTTTGTGGGGTGCGCGCTGGCCTGGCAAATTGCGTTTTTGTTTGTTGGGAGGGATCCGGTGAGGTTTCGGCCGATGATGATTCCGTCGATGGTGGAGAAGTTTACGTACTGCACGGCGGTGATTGTGCTGGTGATACAGGGGAAGACGAACCAGAGGGATCTTGTGTTTGCGGCGACGGATTTGACGTTGGGGGTGTTGTTTGTGGCGGCGTTTATGAAGACCAAAGATTCGGGCAGCGGGAAGGGCAACGCGAATCTCTAGCCGAGATCATGAACATCGCTGGCGTTGGCTTGGTTTTCCGGAGCGGGTTTCACGGATCGGAAGCTTTGCTCGATTGTCGGAAGGTCCTGGGGTTTCGGAGGAAGGCGGTGGTAGGCGAAAGTTCCGCGGACGCCGGCAAAGAGACCAAGGGCAATCAACGCTGGGAGGATGGGGAGATGCGGACGCACCATCACAAAGACATAGATGAAGTCCAGGACATAGAAGGAAAAGGACAGAACCGCGGCGATGCGGGATCGGAAGTGGAGTCCCAGCGCGAATAAGGCGAAGCAAAGACCTTCGACGAGTCCGCCTAAGTTCAGACCGGAGTTCAGACCGGCGTCTGAATCGCGCAAAAAGAGAATCAGAACCCAGATCAATTTGTAAGCTGAGAGGGCGACCGTAATCCAAAACGCTTCTTGAATCGCGCCCTGGGCCTGGCGGCGGAGTGAAACATCGGGCCATAACCATTGTTTCAGAAGACTCACGAGTAGAGTCCATCCTTGGGGAAATGAAAATCGCCGCGATTAGAGCATAGACAGGGATATTGCGGCAAGGGCGGAATGGCAGCCGTGGAAAGGATGTTCCGGGCTCGGCAGCCAGTGGTCGAAGGCAAGACGGGCTGGATGGTTGAATGTGATGTCTCAGATGTGAGACACTGGCAGAGTGAAGCCAGCCATCTTCCATCCGGCAGCTCGGGAGACGATTCGCTCGTTTCCTGTCGAAGTGAGGAAGGAATTGGGAAAGGCTGTCTATGATTTGCAACGGGGAGAAACGCTCTCCATGCCGCTTTCCCGACCGATGAGGACCATCGCCCGCGGAGCGGCGGAATTGCGAATTCGAGATCGGGCCGGAATTTATCGGGTTTTTTATTACGTGAAGTCGGCGCGGGGTGTTCTGATTTTCCACGCTTTTGTGAAGAAGGCGCGGACGGCACCGTTACCGGAATTAAGCATGGGAAGGAAGCGATTGAAGGAGTTGCTCTATGAAGAAGATTAATCCAGTCGTGGCAAGGAATGCCCAGGAGTTGGCGAGCGTGCTCGGGTTAACTCCCGCGGAGGGGGCAGAAATTGAACTGCGGAGCGAATTGAACGCGAAGATTGTGGGGATTGTGGCGCGAAAGAAGTTGACTCATGCGGAGGTGGCGACGCTGGCGAAGACGTCGAGAACGCGAGTGACGGCGATACTGAATCGAAATACGAAGAGTGTGTCGACGGATTTATTGCTGCGAGTGCTCTATGCGTTGGGATATACGGCGAAATTGAGGATTCAGCGGGCCGCATGAAGCACGGCCCCCCAAAGATGCGTGTGGTAGAGTGAGGGTATGGGGAAGAGTTTTGATATTGGGTTGGAACGGTTGACGGGCATTGGTGTGCCCGGAATCGGAGAGACCCAGGAAGGCGGCGTACCCTTCGCGAACGACGCTCAGGGTAAAAAGCCGGCCCTAGCGAAGGGCGTCGACACAGTTGGCACTTCGATTGAGCAGAAAAACCGCACCCCTAAAAACGAAGGGTGCGGCACCCAAGATTCGGAGGGGTCGACGTTTTATCTGGAGACGTTTGGGTGCCAGATGAATGACCATGATTCGGAGAAGGTAGCGGGGTTGTTGCTGGCGCGGGGATACCGGCAGGTGGATGGGCCGGAAGCGGCTAAGGTGATCCTTTACAACACTTGTTCGATACGGGAGAAGGCGGCGCAGAAGGTGTTTTCGAGGCTGGGGGAGTTGCGGCCGGCGGAGGGGAAGCTGGCAGTCGACAGTCAACAGCCGACAGTTGAAGAGCGGACGGAAGATAATTTTGGAAAGATTGTGCACGGTGCGCTCGCGGCAGGGAAAGGCGCACAGCTAGGAATGACTGTGCCACAAGATCCAAAACACCCGAGTCTGAGGAAGATTGTGAATGCCGGTGGGGGAAAGATTATTGGGGTGCTGGGGTGCGTGGCGCAGCAGGAGGGTGAGGAGATTTTTGAGCGGGCGCCGTGGGTGAGTTTGGTTTGCGGGAGCGCTAGTTACCGGAAATTGCCGCAGTTGATTGCGGAGCTGGAGGCTGGGAATCGTCGCGTGACCGGGTTGGATACGAACACGGACGAGACATTTGAGACGGAGATTACGCGGCGGGATAATCCGTGGCGGGCGTACCTGACGATTATCGAGGGGTGCGACAAGGCTTGTTCGTATTGCGTGGTGCCGTTTACGCGGGGGCCGGAGCGGAGCCGGGCGAGCGCTTCGATATTGGAGGAGGTGCGGCGGCTGGCGGAGGCGGGGTACAGCGAAGTGCAGTTGTTGGGGCAGACGGTGAACTCGTACTCGGACCCGAGCGCGAGGAAGATGCGGTTTTCAGAGTTGCTGGCGGCGGTGGCGGAAGTGCAAGGAATCCGGCGCGTAAGATTCACGACTTCGCACCCGCGGGATTTCGGGAAAGACATCGTGGAGGCGATTGAGACGCATCTAAATATTTGCGACCACGTGCACTTGCCGGTGCAGAGCGGATCGACGGCGGTGCTGCGGGCGATGGCGCGGACGTATTCGCGGGAAGAGTATCTGGATAAGATTGCTCTCATGCAGGCGTCGAAGCGGCCGATTAGTATCACGACGGACATGATTGTGGGATTCCCGGGGGAGACGGAAAAGGATTTTGAGGAGACGCTTTCGTTGCTCGATGAGGTGCAGTATGACAGCGTGTTTGCGTTCAAGTATTCGCCGCGGCCGAATACGCCTTCGCTGAAGATGCCGGACGCGATTCCGGAAGAGGAGAAGGGTCGTCGGTTGGGGATTTTGATGGACCGGCAGCGGGAAATACAGCGGGTGCGGAATGAAAGACTTGTTGGCGAGACGTTTGAGGTGCTGGTGGATGGGAAATCTCGGCGGGAGAATCAGTGGTCGGGGCATACTAGTTCGAACCGGGTGATGAATTTTGCTTCACCGGAGCGGGAACTTCTGGGAGACTACGTGCAGGTGAAGGTGATTTCGGCGATGCCGAATTCGCTTGTGGGAGAGATGGTCGGTAGGACGTGAAGTTTGCGTGGTGTTTGCGATTGGGGTGGGGATACAGGATAACAGTAATCAGAGATCAGCGATCAGTAAGAAAAGAAACGGAAAGAGAAGAGTTCACACAGAGGGCGCAGAGGTAAGAGCGCAGAGTTCGCAGAGAAGAGAAACCCAAGAGCACAGGCAAGAGTGCCTGTGCCACGTGGGGCGAGAGTTTGATAGTTGGTGGCATGATCGGCGGGGGATAGGGAGGGCGCGATGGAAGTGGAAATGAAGATACGCGGCCTGATGATGGATCCGGTGACGCAGATGCCGATTGTGGTGCTGAAGGATGTGCAGGGGCAGTCGGTGCTGCCGATCTGGGTGGGTGCGTTCGAAGCGAACGCGATCGCACTGGAGATTGAGAAGGTGTCGACTCCGCGGCCGATGACGCATGACCTGCTGAAGAATGTGCTGCTGGGGCTGGATGTGCATGTACAGAAGATTGTGGTGAACGATCTGCGCGATGATACGTTTTTTGCGTTGATCTGGGTGGAGCGCGAGGGCGAGTTGATTAGCATCGATTCACGGCCGAGCGATGCGCTGGCGCTGGCGTTGCGGGTGGATTGCCCGATTTTTGTGGATGAGACGGTGTTGAAGAATTCGAAGGTGGCCACCGCGCTGGCGGAGCGGGGCTCGAACGAGCAATTGAGGAATTATCTGGAAGGGTTGAGCGATGAGGATTTGGGGCGATACAAGATGTAAGGTTGGAAAATAGAAATTAGAAAATGGAAAATTGGACGGCGCGAAGCAGATCGCGCCGTTTTTGTTTTTGGGGTGGAAAAAGAGGGGACTTAACGCAGAGGACGCTGAGTTAAGAGCGCAGAGGTCGCTGAGGAGAGGGGGAGTACCCCAAGAGCACAGCCAGGAATGGCTGTGCCACTAGAGTGGGAGGTGGTGGAGGCGGCGGCGCCAGAAGGTTAGGAGGAGGAGGCCGATTAGGATTAGGGAGGCGCTTAGGCCGATCCAGAGGCCGAGGACTCCCCAGTGCTGGCGGAAGCAGAGCCAGGCGCCGAAGGGGAGGCCCATGAGCCAGTAGGCGCAGAAGTGGCAGATCATCGGAGTGCGGGTGTCGCCGGTGCCGCGGAGTGAGCCGGTGGCGACGGTCTGGATGCCGTCGAAGAGCTGAAAGGCAGCGCCGGCCGCGAGCAGGACGACGGCGTTGTGGATGAGGACGGGATTGTTGGTGTAAATGCGGGCGATGTATTGGGGGAAGACGAGCAGGACGACACTCATGGCGGACATGAAGGAGGCACCGAGAAGGATGGCGGTGTTGCCGGCGAGGCGAGCGCCGGGGAGATCGCGGCGTCCGATGGCCTGGCCGACGCGGACGGCGGCAGCCGAGGAGATGCCGAGAGGAACCATGTAGGTGAAGGCGACTGTGTTGAGGGCGATCTGGTGACTGGCGAGGGGGATGGCGCCGAGACGGGAAATTAAAGAGGCGACGGCGGCGAAGACGGTGATCTCCGCGGTCATCTGCATGGCGGCGGGAAAACCGAGAGCGATGAGGCGGCGGATGCGCGCGAGGTCGGGACGCAGCGAGGTCTGGCGGAAGTAGGCGTGGTTACGAGCGTCGTGCCAGAAAAGAAAAATAATGAGGACCGCGGCTAGATAGGTGCGGGAGATGGCGGTGGCGATGCCTGAGCCGATGACCCCAAGCATGGGAAAGCCCCAGTGGCCGAAGACGAGGAGATAGTTTCCGAGGAGGTTGATGAGGTTGGCGGTGATGAGGGCGAAGGCTACGGGGCGGACCAGGTTCATGCCCTGAAGAGCGCGGCGAAAGGTGAAGAAGAGAAGCAGAGGGAAGAGGCCGAAGGCGAGCGTGTGCGTGTAAGGGCCGGCGAGGATGGCGACATCGAGGGAGACCCCCAGGCGATCGAAGAAACGAGGGAGCGACCATACGGAGGCGAGGAGCAGAGGCGCCAAGGTGCAGCAGAGGTAGATGCCATTGATGAGAGAGTGGAAGCAGTCTTCGGGGCGGCCGGCGCCGAAGGATTGGGAGACGAGAGTGTCGAGGCCGATGAGGAGGCCTTCACCAAAGAAAGCAAAGACGAGGAAGAGGCTGGAGCTGATGCTGACGGCGGCGATGGATTGGGCGCTGTTGGGAAGGCGGCCGACGAACATGGTGTCTTCGATGGCCATGCTGATCCAGCCGATTTCGGCGAGGACGAGAGGAATGGCGAGGTGCAGAGTGGGGCGAAGCTCGGAGCGCAGAGTGGGCCAGGAGAGCATGAGGGAATAGGAAAGTGTACGGGAAGGAGGTAGAGGAGGTAAATGAGGTAAAGGAAGCCAATGAGAGGAAGTTACTGGTTAGGCGGAGGGGGCCGGAAGTTCCATTGACGGTGGGGAGTGGCGTGGATACGGTGGATTGCAGGACAGGGTGTGTGGCTTTAAGTGAAATTGAGATAGCGCGCTGGGTCGCGGTTGGTTAGCGAAGAGCGTTGAGCAGAGGGAGACGACTGTGGCCAGGTTTGATGGATTGGCGGAAAGACCGCGCGGGGAACATATCCGGGCGGGAGAGCGACTGAATTCCCGAGTGGAATTGACCGTGGAGTGGGAAGAGGGCGGGAAGACACTGCAGGCAAAGGGGTACACGATGGACGTTAGCCCGAAAGGATGCATGGCCATTGTGGAACAGGGCCTCGCGATCGGGCAGAAATTGCGGGTGGTGAACGGGATGAGCGGGAAAACGGCGGCGGCTACGTTGATTTGGCGTGGCCACGAGGGCCGAAAGGGCTGGGAGTTGGGATTGGAGTTGGAGGAACCGGCGGGGGATTTTTGGGGAGTGGAGTTTTGAGGGGAAGAGGATAGCAGCTAACAGCGATCAGCTAGCAGGAAACGGGCGAACGGCACAGTTTCGATTGTGCCGTTTTGGTTTTTGGGGAGGAAGAGACGGACTTAACACCCCGACCCGGGTCGGGGTAAACGCCGGACATAGAGGTAAGAACGCCGAGTTCACAGAGGAGAGCAAGAACAGGCCGCTCCCGGGTTGGAGGGCGGGCCCTAGAAATGCTCTGGAATTTTGGGGAGGGGGAGATTTCCACTGGCAGATTGAGAAATTGCAATTTTGGCTTGCGAATTGCGGGTATGAAACGTAGAGTGGGCCTATGCCTTGTGGCCTTTCTGCCGGCATAACAATAGATAATTCAGAGGGAGTCGAGGTGCCTCGGTTGGGGTGTGGGCGAACGTTTTAAGAAAAGGCGAAGAATCAGATTTAACACAGAGGGCGCAGAGGTAAGAGCACAGAGTTCACAGAGATAAGAGGGAATGGAAGAAGCGAAGCGGTTGGAGAGAATGCGGCGAGGAGCGGAGGCAGAGATTCGATGACTGCGATTATCACGGTTGCGAATCAGAAAGGCGGCGTCGGAAAGACGACGACGGCGATCAATCTGGCTGCGGCGATCGCGAACAAGGGAAGAAGGACGCTGCTGATTGACCTGGATCCGCAGGCGAATACCACCATCGCATTTTTTAATATGGGGGAAGTGACGGCGTCGATGTTCGACGTGCTGGGCGATGCGCATTTGCCGATGGCGGAAGTGATCAAGCCGACGAAAGATCCAATGCTGAATGTGGGCAGCGGGCGGCTGGCGTTGGCGAAACTGGAGACGGTGCTTGCGGGGCAGTTTGACGCGCCATACCGATTGAAGGATGCGCTGGCCCCGGTGCTGAAGGATTACGATTACGTGATTGTGGACACGCCACCATCACTGGGAATTTTGACGGTGAACGCGCTGGTGGCTTCGACTCACCTGCTGGTGCCGATTCAGGCGGCGTATTTCGCGATCGAGGGCACGGACGATTTGCTGGAGACCTACGAGCGGATCCGGGCGCGGCCCAATCCGCAATTGAAGATGCTGGGCGTGGTGATCACGCTCTACGACAAGCGGACAAATATTTCCAAGGATACGCACGGGCAGATTCGCGCGGTGTTCGGCGAGGTGCTGTTCAAGACGAAGATCGGGAAGAACGTGCGGCTGGAAGAGAGTCCGGCGTACAAGGAAACGATTTTGACTTTTGCTCCCAAATCGCCGGGGGCAGTGGAATACAAAAAGCTGGCAGCGGAGGTATTGCATCGTGTTGAAGAAAGCCGGGTTGCCCGTCACGCTGAAGATGCGGCATGACGCGCATTACGTAGAATCACTGACAAGTTATAGCGGGGCGGCGGTTGGACGCATGATCCCCGTGGACCAGATCCGGCCGAATCCGGACCAACCGCGCAAGGTGCTGGGAGACCTTCGCGAGTTGACGGACTCGATCCGGGAAAAGGGCGTGCTGGAGCCGCTGCTGGTGCGATATGTGCCGCGCGAGGACTGCTACCACATTATTTCAGGTGAGCGGCGGTATCACGCGGCGCGGGCGGCGGGACTGCGCGAAGTGCCGGCCATCGAGAAGATGGCAGATGACGCGGAGACTTTGGAAATTGCGCTGATTGAGAACATGCAGCGGAAGGATTTGACTCCGTTTGAAGAGGCGGAGGGTTTGCACCGGCTGGCAACTACATTTGAATACCGGCACGAGGATTTGGCGAAGAAGATTGGGAAATCGCGGACTTCGGTGTCCGAGACGATGGCGCTGATGGCTATTCCGGAGGCGCTGCGGAAGAAGTGCATTGAGAGCGGCGTGACTAGCAAGGGCTTGCTGCTGCAAATTGCGCGGCAGCCGACTGAGAAGAAAATGCTGGAGATGTTGGCGAAGATTCTCCAGGGCGGATTGACGCGGGATGCGGCGCGGCAGGATCGAAATGATGAGAAGGGACTGGCGCCGAGGTCGCAACCGTTTGTGTTTCAGTTTGAGCCGGAGGGTGAGGCGTTTAAGTTCCGGTTGCAGTTTAAGAAGAGCCATGTGTCGCGGGATGAGTTGATTCGGACGCTGCGGGAAATATTGGAGCAGTTGGAGGGGGCGGAGGAGACGCATTCTGCGGCATGAGGGTTGGAAAAGGATAGCAGCGATCAGATAACAGATAGCAGGAGGCGGTTTGGGCGGCGCGGGTTGGGTGCGCCGCTTTTTGTTTTGGGTGGGCGGAAGAAAGAGGGGACTTAATGCCCCGACCGAGTCGGGGTAAACGCCGAGCGCTGAGGTCGGCGCGCATATTTTGCTGAGAAGCGACGGAGTGAGGCATGAACGGCCCGCCTCGGAAGGCGGGCCCTACAAGTGGGAAGGGTGATGGAACTTACAGAGGGGCAGATGCGAGTATTGGAGCGGTTGTTTGGGGCCGGATTCCGGCCTATTGCTATACCGCCCTATGAGGGTGCGTTGATCGTGCACAGGGGCGAATGCGCGGCGGTTTTGGGGCCCGTGGAGAATGGCGGGTTGAAATTGCTGGTGCCGGTAACGATTCTGGTGGATGGAAATTTGAGTGTGAAGTTGAAGAAGGGTTCGGGGGATGTGTTTGTTTGGAAGAAGAAGGAAGTCGCGGCGACGGAGGAGATGTTGAAGGAGTTGGAGGCGTTTCGCGTGGAGTTGGTGGGGATTTTGGATATGGGGGAGAGAAGTTCATAGGTCAAAATTGAAAATTGAAAATTCAACCTAAAGAGAAGAGTTTTAACACAGAGGGCACAGAGGAGGAGCACAGAGGGCACAGAGAACAAAGAGCACAGGCGGGAGTGCCTGTGCCACAGTGATGGAAGTAACCGTAACCGCGAGCGGATCGAGCGAATCGAAAGATTATGACTACTTATGACATTGTTTGCGTTGGAGCGGGACCTACCGGACTGGCTTGCGCTATGGAAGCGAGGCGGGTGGGGATGCGGGCGCTGGTGATTGATAAGGGGTGCCTGTGCAATTCGATTTACAACTATCCGGTGAACATGGTGTTTTTTACGACGCCGGAGTTGCTGGAGATTGGCGGGTTGCCGATGGTGACCGGCGGCGACAAGCCTACGCGAATTGAGGCGCTGAAATATTACCGGAAGGGCGCGGAGCATTACGGGCTGGAGCTGCGGCTGTTTGAGAAGGTGCTGCGGGTGGATGGGCACGACGGCGCGTTTACGGTGGTGACGGAGACGCAGAGCGGGCGGGAAGAGAAGTATCACGCGAAGAAGATTGTGGTGGCGACGGGATATTACGATTTGCCGAATGAGATGGGAGTGCCGGGCGAGAATCTCCCGCATGTGAATCACTACTATACGGAGCCGCATCCGTTCTGGAATCAGGATGTGGTGGTGATCGGGGGGAAGAATTCGGCGGTGGAGTCGGCACTGGATTTATACCGGAATGGGGCGCGGGTGACGCTGCTGGTGAGGTCGAAGGATTTGGGACAGTCGCTGAAGTATTGGGTGCGGCCGGATATTGAGAACCGGATCAAGGCCGGGCAGATTCAGGCGCTCTTCAGCACGCGAGTGAAGGAGATCGTGCGCGAGGGGATTGTGGTGGAGAACGATGGAGGGGTGCGGGAGATGGCGGCGAGGCAGGTGTTTGCGTTGACGGGATACCACCCGGATTACGAATTTATTGAGGCGCTGGGAGTGCGGCTGGATCCGGAGAGTCGGAGGCCGTCGTTGGATCCGAATACGTTGGAGAGCAATGTGGCTGGGATTTATCTGGCGGGCGTGGTGGTGGCGGGGCGACATACGGGAGAGATCTTTATTGAGAATGGAAGATTTCATGGGAAACAGATTGTGGATGGGTTGAAGTAGGCGGGAAGAAAAAGGATTTAACGCAGAGTTCACAGAGGAAGAGCACCGAGGGCACGGAGAAATTGGTGGTTTGGCGGGAGTGGCGCGGGTTTGGTAGACTCAGTGGGCGGAATGGTTTGCTTGGCTTGCCGGAAACTGCGCAGTACTTGGCCACCTGAAGGTGGCCGCTACAGGGGATTATGGCCAACTTAATTGGGGAAGTGGCAGAGACTACTGTTGCGTTGGTGAAGGGGTTCGCGGTCACCTGGAAGAATATGTTCCGGAAGACGGTGACGGAGAATTATCCGCACGAGCCGGTACATTTTCAGCCGCGATACCGCGGGATTCACGTACTGCACCGGGATGAGAGTGGGCTGGAAAAGTGCGTGGGATGCTTTTTGTGCGCGGCGGCTTGCCCGGCGAACTGCATTTACATCGAGGCGGCGGAAAATACGGACACGAACCGGATTTCGGCGGGCGAGCGGTACGCGAGTGTCTACAATATTGATTATTCGCGGTGCATTTTTTGCGGGTATTGCGTAGAGGCTTGCCCGACGGATGCGATTACACACGGGCACGGGTTTGAGCTGGCGACGTACGACATCAATTCGTTGATCTATCGAAAAGAGCAGATGCTGGAAAACACCAAGGGAGAGATGCCAGCGATACAGAAAGTTTAGAAATTAGAAAATAGAAATTGGAAGATCGAAGAGCGCTCCGAGAGATCGGAGCGCTTTTTGTTTTTTGGGGAAGGAGGAAAGATTTAACACGGAGATCACAGAGAAAGAGCACAGAGTGCGCATAGGAAACAAACCCAAGAGCACAGCCGGGAATGACTGTGCCACAAATGCGGCTCGGCGCGGGTCGAGGGCGGCAGACTGGGCGACCTGAAGGTTGCCGCTACAAATAAACCCAAGAGCACAGCGAGGAATCGCTGTGCCACGGGTGAGCAGGGAAACGGAGTCCTATAGAAAATACAGTGATTCCAAGACAGAAGTTGGTGAGGTGAGTTGTGACGAACGCTGACGCGGGCTTGGAACTGATGGGCGTTGGACCGCAGGGTTGCGAGGCGGCGGGGCGGGCGCTGCCGAAGGGGATTGTTGAGCGCATAGAGAGGGTAGCGGGTTGCACACCTTTCCGTCCACGCGGAGCGCAGGGCTCGCTGGACAAAATCAGGAAAACCGTAAGGCTTTCGCCGCGAAAGGCCGGCGAAAGGTCAGTCGCCGTGGTGCGAAAGGTCTGGGCGAACGAGTCGATCCGCCAAAAGATTATCGGACACAGCATGGCCGTTGGAGGACACCGGTTTGGGAGCGGCCAGATCCGGCGCGGCCTGGATATCCGCGGTGCGCAAGTTGCGTTCGCGCATCTCGAGGAGCACGCGCGCGACCATGGCGTTGGCATTCTCGTCGAGCAGCTGGTCGACAAGAGAATTAATTTCCTTGCGGAGATTGGCCGCGTGACCGAGGCGCGAGAGTTCGTAACTGTGAAGAGTGTTGCTGGAAGCGGAAAACAGGAATTCCCAGGGTGGTTGAGTGCGGCAAATGGTCACGGAGCCCTCCAGTGGACGCGGGTAGCGCGCGATGCGCGACACCGTATCACTCAGTCCATAATACTGACTAGTAAGTATCAAGTAACGGGACTGTGGAAATCTGTGCAAAGTGAGGAAAAGTCCGCGCGGGTATGCAGCGGCTGCGCGGGCGATTACGAGGACCCGGATCGGAGCGCCTGGGAGGAGGACTTCGAAGCGGAGGAAGTGGAAGTTCAGAGGGAGGCGGGCGATGAACCAGGACCGGATGAGTGAAGTGGTGACTTCGCTGCCCGTTGCAGGACGCGGGGTAACGTTCCGGCGAGGACAAACGCAGCGGGAGGCGCTGCTGATGGTGCTGCGGTTGGCGGCGGGGTACGAGCAATGGGTGACGCTGGCAGAGTTGTCATGGAAGACGAAATTTCCGCCGGCGAGCATTTCGGCGCAGTTGCGGCATTTGCGGAAGGCGGAGTACGGAGGATGGGTGGTGGAGAAGCGGCGGAGGGAGTGGGAGAGGGAGGAATTGGTGTGGGAGTACAGATTGGCGGAAGGGGGAGAGAAAGGAAGTAAAGGAGGTAAATGAAGTAAAGGAGAAATGCGCGGAGGGGGAGATGAGCGTAAAGCCGGAGATGGCGTTTGATGTTTGCTGGGAAGTGTATCGGGGGGCGCGGGAGGTGATGGAGTCGAAGCGGGGAATTGGCGCGCTGAACATGGAGATGGAGACGAAGTACGCATGGCGGCCGGATGTGCGGCCGAAGATGAAAGATTGGGTGGCGGATTTTGCGCTGGCTGGGCAGGCGGCGCTGGAGGGGCCGGAGTGGGCGTCGAGGATGGTGCTGTTTCGTTTGTACTATTTGGGGCTGACGCCGTATGAGAGGGCGCGGCATTTTCTGGGGTTGAGCGAGCGGGGTTGGGTGAACTGGTCGGAGGAGATCCGGAGGCGGTGCGGGGCGGAGATTCTCAAAAGGGGGATGTTCCCGCCGCGGAAGTATTTTAATGGGGGAGAGTGAGGCGGCGGAGATGTGCTGAGACGCTCCATTCGGCGGTGTGCAGCATCGTTAGGACAACTAGGACGCCGCCATCGAAGGCGAAATAGTCACCTAGCCCGCGAAAGATCACGGCCCAGCCCGTTTCGCTCGAATCGCCGAACCCTCTGAAGACCGCCGGGAATTGCGAGAAGAAGACCAAACCGAGTAGCAAAGTAGAAAAGAAAGTGAGTTGGTGCAGGTTTTCGCATTTGCTGCGCATGAGCGCAGATGGTCGGTAGCCATAATCGTCAAATTCGGATGCCTCCCCTTTTTTGAGGAAGTGCAAGCGAACGAGAATTGGGGATAAAGAAAAAAGTTTGTAGATTGTGACAGCCGCGAGGTAGACAGCATAGAGCTTGGATAGGGCGGAAAGCTCGATCCAGAAGGCGCGGAGGTCGACAGTTTCCGTGGTCGAGTACATTGTGTTTTGGTTAGACACCGGCCAAAGTGGATTTGTGTCGAGATACAAATGGAGAAAACCAGATTCGTTGGACGAAGAGAGTTCAAGACTGAAGAACGGAGATTTATTGCATTTCGATCGTAGGAGCCCACCATTCGCACAAACCGCGAAAGATGGGGCACCCTCAAGTTCAATTCTGGCGTGGCGTTGGAAAGGAAACCCAAGAAGGCGGCGTAAAGCCGCCCCTACACGGAAGAATCAGGAGAGGATTAGCGGGTCGCCTACGCGGAGGAGTTTGTTGGTTTCGCTTGGGGCTACGCGGGTGTTGGTGGATAGGCGGTAGAAGTGGTCGAAGCGGGGGCGGGGAGACCAGGGCGGCAGGGTGGATTCGCGGAGCTGGGTGAAGCGTTTTTGGAAGCCTTCGAGGATTTCGCCGGTTTGGGGATTGCGCGGCGGGACGGGGCAACGGGCGCAGGGATTGCTGCCCTCGAAATTTACTTCGCCGATTTTGAAACGGACTACGCTGCGTTCGTCTTCGCCGAAGAGTTGGTCTTCCCAGAAGGCGGGGACGCCATTGATTTCCAGAGAGGCGCGGAAGCGTTGGCGGGCTTCGTCGACCGTGATGCCCGGAAAACCTTGCGGGGTTGGCCCAAACCAATCGGAGACGGATTCGAGTGAGGCGGTGGAGACGATCGTGGGGCCGCTGGCGACGGTGTCGTCGGGGAAACCGTTTTCGGAGTAGCGGACGAGGATTTGCTGCTCGAAGAAGACGCTGAACCATTCGGCGGCGTCCTCGTAGGCGCCGGGGAACGCGAAGGTGCGCGTGGGGATTTCGCGGCGATCGCCGGGGACGGAGAGGGTGACTTTGCTGAGGTCTGGGGAGTACGCGGCGCGGATCAGGTGGATGGCGGGGGTGCGCTTGCCGTTGACCCATTTGCCGTCGACGGAGTAGAGGGCCCAGGCGCGATCGAGGGCCAGGCCGCCGGAGGGGCTGATGCGGGCTTCGGGGACGGAGACGGGGTCGAGAGATTTGATGGGGTGAAGGCGGATGTTGACGAGGTGCGGGGCCGCTTGCGGAGAGGGCATGAGGGAAGTTTAGCAGAACCGGAAAAAAGATGACGCAGAGGACGCTGAGAGCGCAGAGTTCGCTGAGGAAGAGCGGAGAAGAAAGAAGGCGGCCTAAAGCCGCCCCTACATTTTAAGAAATAAGAGAGGGGCGCAGCGCGATACTCTCCTTATCGTCAGCGGCTGCGCCCCTCGGCGCCAGGTTCATTGCGGAGAGAAGTTATCAGGGCGGAATCAGCGACGTGGATCCGCTCCCGGCCAGATTGAATCCGAGGGCACAGCGCTGGCCGCTGCGCCCACTCTGGCTGAACCCGGCGCTTTGCGGCTCCCCGGTTTACAGAAGGGGAGCGAAAGCAAAAAAACAGTGATCGTGTTTCGAGCATCTCCTGCGAAAGTTTTGTTGAGGTCCTTCGCGTCCCGATCGGAATCGGGACGCTCAGGATGACACCTCATGTTAGTTCGACCGAGGTTGATAGATTATTGGGGCGGACGGGACTACGGCGTAAAAGCGGAAGCAGAGCCGCCGCATTTCAAGATTAGCGGCCGGAGGCGGCGGCTAGAGCAGAGGAGGCACGAGCTGGCCGAAGCGGCGAAGAGGAAGCGGACTGGAGGTCGCGAGCTTCCGCAAGGGGGAGCAGCGGGATGGTATGAATGTTAGCGATGGCGCCGCCCTGATAGAAAGCCACGGAGATGGCCGAGGGAGAGACGTCTTCAGGGAATTCGGAGATGACGAGGACATCGAAAGCGCCAAGGGTGAAGAAGGAGGATCGGAGCGTGCCGCCTAGTTTTTCGATGGGAGTGCGGATGGCTTCAAAACGATCCTGGGGATCGTGAAGCAGGCGATTGCGAGCGTCTGTTGTGTAACTGACTTGATGGCAGAAGAAGGGCATCAGTGGTCACCTTCCAGGGGAGGGCTGCAACAACTCCAAGGTGAACCCTGGGGACGGGGATGTCAAGCGAAGGAAAGATGAAATATTTGGCGGGGAAGGAGTAATTGTTTGGGGGATTCCCAAACTGGAACGGAATGAGGGGGGGTAGGGCTGAAGGAAAAGATGGATTGCAGGGCAAGATTTCCCTTGACATTACTTGAATGAGTGGTATACTGTGCAGCGTAGAGAAGTGTCGCTGGCCTCGGCAGATTGCCGGGGCTTTTTTGTTTTTGGGGAAGAGAGAAGCGCTTTAGCGTCCCGACAGTGGGGCGGGGCCACCTGAAGGTGGCCGCTACGGGGAAAGTTCGGGACCCACCTAGCAGGAAAGAACAGATGAAGAGATGTTGGGCGTATCAGGCGATTGCGGGGTGCCGGAGCGCTTGGGTGCCGTGTGTCCGCGAGGCGGAAGAGGGGTCGCGATTTTGCGCGAGGCATGGGCGGGCGATTGAAGGTGCGGTGCTGGGGGCGCTAATCCACGCGGAGGCGAGGGATGAGGCGGTGACGATTTACGAGGATTTGGCGCCGTGGAATCGGGAGAGAGGCAACAGACGGAGACGGCGCGGACCCGAAAGAGGGAAGAGTTTTTAACACAGAGGACACAGAGATAGGTCCCCGGAGAACACAGAGGAAAGGCCATAGAGGAGAGCAGAGGTAGCTTGGCGGAGGTGCGTGTTGGGGGTGGTGCTTCGATGCGGGATTGGAACTTTCCGGACACTGAACGATCCGCTGTCCGGAGAGGTGCACGTGAGCGGCGGATACTCACGGGCAAGGGGAGCGCGCAAACGTAAAGGCCGGGCGAGAGCGCGATCGCTGGAGCCAGCTGCTGGATCTGACGACGGAAGCGGAACGACCGCTGGCGGGAGTGCGCGTACCTCCGCCGCACCCCCTGCGGACCGCGAAACGTCCGGTGGTCCGGCAGATGGCGGCGGCAATGAAACGACGCGCGCTCCCATATCAGAAAAAGAACAACTGAAGGAGATGCCGGGAACCGCGTGGGCGTTTACGAAGGCGGTGGACGCGGGGGTGCAAGCAGTTGGCGTGATGCAGGCATTACTGAAGTCTGAAGACGAGAAGGTGCAACTGCGGGCATTTGAGTTGTGGGTGGAGTTGGCGTATGGGAAACACGCCGGAGGCAAGGAAGAGGAACGCGGGGCGGACATCGGGTGGAGTATACCCAGGCCGGCGCGAGATTGAGGAGGAACGATGACGAACGCAAAAGTGGTGTTTATTGGAGAGATCTCGCAGATCGCGGGAGTAGCGTCTATGGTGGGGGGAGTGGTGCTGAGCCTGCGGCACTGGCCGGCGGCGGTGGCGCTGGTTGGAGGACTTGCGGCGTATTTTGTGGGGAAGAAGCTACGGGCGCAGTAGGAGGAACCAAACGCCGAGAGGCTGAGAGCGCAGAGTCTGAGGCATGGAAAGAAGCGGATGGGGGATATCCTCGCGATTAGGAATTGGTATAGGCCATTCGCTCAGCAAGAACGGTTTCATGAGTCCCGTGCGAAGTACAGGTTGTTCGGCGGGGCGGCCGGACCAGGGAAGAGTAAGGCGTTGCTGGCAGAGGCTGTCGCGCAGGCGCTGGAAGTGGCGGGAAGCGACACGCTACTGTTGAGGAGAACTTTCCCGGAACTGGAATCGTCACTGGTCACTTACTTCCGGCGGGATGTTCCACGCGATTCGTACCGGAGTTATAACGAAGCGAAGCATGTGGTGACGTGGAACAACGGATCTACTACACGGTTTGGGTACTGCCGTAATGAAAATGATGTTTATCAGTATCAGGGCGCGGAGTTTTTGTTTATCGGGATCGATGAACTGACGCACTTCACGCTGAAGCAGTGGCAATTTCTGACGTCGAGGAACCGGTGCCCTATCCCCGAATACACGGACGGAGACAGTAAAGGCAAAAACGTTGTTCCGTGCATGGCGGGGGCGACGAATCCTGGCAACATCGGCCATGCATGGGTGAAGGCGCTTTGGGTGGACAAGGTGGCGCCGGCGGGATTTGAGCGGCCGGAACTTTACGATGCGAGCGATTATGATTTTGTCCGGGCACGGATTGAGGACAATCCGATTTATGCGAACGATGTGAATTACAAGAAGACCCTGGCGGCGCTGCCGGACCGGTTGCGAAGGGCGTTCCTGGAAGGGGATTGGAGCGTCCTGGAGGGGCAGTATTTCGATTTGTTTGAGGTGGGACGGCACACGGCGCGGGCGGAGGCGTTGCGACTGGAGGATTGGGCGCCGCGGTGGATTTCGATTGACTGGGGATTTAAGCATCCTAGCGCGGTGTATTGGCATGGGGCGGGGCCGGGCGCGAGCACGGTAATCAGTAATCAGTTTTCAGTAATCAGTCAGAGGGAATCGCGGCTGGATGCTCGGTTTTTGCCGGTGGGGGAGACGGAGAAAAGCAGATCCCTCCGCTCCGTGGCCGGCGCGCCAGAAAACGGCGCGCAAGAAAAAGCCGGCCACTCCGATCGGGATGACAGATTGGGTGGTGATGCGTTGAGATCCTTCGGCCCGGCAAAAGGCGCCGGACCTCAGGATGACAATGCTCGTCGCATTGTCACGTACCGGGAGCTTGTGCAGAACGAATTGTCGCCGCGGATGCTCGGGCAGGCGATTGCGGAGCGGACGCAGAGGGAGAGGATCCGGGAGATTTATTTGTCGCCGGATGCGTTTGCGCGGCGGACTAGCGAGGCTTCGATTGCGGAACAACTTGGCGATGTGCTGGAGCAGAACGGTTTGCCTCGGCCGGTGCCGGCGACGGACGACAGGATCGGCGGATGGCAATTGATGTACCAGTTGCTGGAGCGGGATGCGTGGATGATCGCGGATAGCTGTCCGCGGCTGATTGAGTGTTTGCCGCTGCTGGTGCGGGACGACCGGCGCGTGGAGGATGTGCGGAAGATGGATGGCGATGACGCGGCGGATGCGGCGCGTTATGGACTGGTTCCCGGCGTGAGATATGCCGGTGTTGGGGCTTCCGCTGTAAGCGGACCCGGGGCGGGGCAAGCTCCGCCCGAATTTGGGAGTGGAACGGCGCGATTTGTGCCGGGGATTCCGGTGGACGTGCAGATCGCGCGGCAGATTACGGCGGAGGATCCGACTTCGCGGGCAATTCATCAGCAGAGGTTGGAGGCGGAGGCGAAGAAGCAGTTGGGGCCGCAGAGGTTTAGAAAAAAAAGTAGGAGGTAAAGGTAGTAAATGAGGTTGAGGAGGTAAAGGAATCGGAGGCACGCTGGCGCGGTCGAATAGGTTCCGAGTGAGAGTTCGACGGTCTAAGAAGCAGATTTGGCCACCTGAAGGTGGCCGCTACTTTTTACGGGTGAAAAATGTTTGAGCTATTGAAGAGGGCGTTTACGACGCGGTATGTGGGGATGCTGGAGGGGGAAGTGGCGCGTTTGCGGATGGAGAATCGGGCGCTGATGAATTCGTTGCTGGGGACGGCTGGGTTTCCACCGGTGGAGTTTGCGGAGGCGGTGAAGCCGGTGGAGTTGCCGAGGATGCGGCGGAGATCGTGGCAGCAGATACAGAGGAAGAATGAGAGTGAGGCGGCGAGGGCATCTGCTGGGGAGTGAACGGAAGAAAGATTTAACACAGAGGTCGCAGAGGCAGAGCGCAGAGGTCACAGAGGAAGAATTCGGAGAAGAGATGATCAGCAACGGCAGAGAAAGCGCGATGGCGGGTTGGGAGCCGGGGATGACGGCGCCGGCGGATGGGAACGCGACAGGAGATGCGCGGGGTTACGGCGCGGCAGAACTGGGGGCAAATTTTGAATTGTTGGAGGAGTTGCGGCCTGAGCTGGTGAATGCGCTGCGGGAGTTGGTGCGGCAGTACCGGCAGGAGGGGGTGACGGCGCGGCGGCATGAGATCCGGCGGGTGCGGCAGGCGCGGCTTTTCTGGCAGGGGTTGCAGTATGCGTGGTGGAATCCGAATGACATGAACTGGCATTTGCCGTTCGAGCAGAAGTTCAACGACGACCGGACGCTGGAGGAGATGCCGCGCTACCAGTTTGTGACGAATTTTTATCAGGGATTCGGGCTTTCGTTTGTGGCGGTGCTCTCGCAGGACGTTCCGAGCGTGCGGTTCTATCCGCAATCGGCGCAATCGCTGGTGGATATTGCGGCGGCGAAGGCGGCGAGCGATGTGGCGGAGTTGGTGGAGCGGAACAATCATGTGGAGCATCTGCTGACGTCGATCGGATATTTTTTGTGGACGGATGGGAAGCTGGGCGCGTATGTGCGATACGTGGCGGATGGGCAGAGGTTTGGGTTTCGGGAGCAGGAGATTGTGGCGGGGGTGGAGATTCCACTGGGGCCGGATGTTTGGAAGTGCTCGAGTTGCGGGCGCGAGACGACGGCTGAGGGCGATCAGATAGCAGCGAACAGCGATCAGGAATCGGGAGATGACGGTGAGGCCTTGCCTGGGTCCCTCCACTCCGCGGCCGGCGCACCCAAGTACGGTGCGCAAGAAAATGCCGGCCGCTCCGGTCGGGATGACAGTTTTGCGGAGTACGACGAACGGAAATCGGAACGCACGATTAGTTGCCCAGGATGCGGGGCGGAGCTTGGGGAGAAGGATTTGCGGAGGGCGGAACGCGTGACGGTGCCGCGGGTGGTGGAGACGCGGCGGGTGGCGAATGGGCAGGAAGTGATTACGATTGCGGGTGGGCTGGAATTGAACACGCCGGTGTGGGCGAATGAGATGCACGAGTTTCCGTACTTACAGTGGCAGACGGAAGTGCATCGGGCGAAGTTGAAGGCGGCGTATCCGCACGCGGCGAACAAGATTGAGACGACTCCGTCGCAGGGCGCGGAAGATGTGTACGCGCGCGTTTCGCGAATCAGCGTGGAGCAGGGACTGCCGTCGATTCATCCGGGCGACGCGCTGATGAATTTGATCACGTTTGACCGGACGTGGCTGCGGCCGTGGGCATTTTATTCGGTGGAAGACGAGGATGTGCGGCGCGAATTGCTGGCATTGTTTCCGGATGGATGCTACGTGGCGTTTGCGGGCGACGCGTATTGCGAAGCGCGGAATGAAAGTATGGATGATCACTGGCGGGTGCTGCACGCGCTGCCGGGAGACGGGCAGAACCGCCCGAGCGTGGGCGATTCACTGGTGCAGGTGCAGGAACGCTACAACGTGCTGAGCAATATGCAGGCGGAGACGTACGAGTATGGCATTCCGCCGATCTATGCGGACCCGCAGGTTTTGGATTTTGACGCGCTGGCGAACCAGGTGGCGGAGCCGGCGGCGCATTTTCCGGCGCGGGCGCGTCCGGGGCAGCCGTTGGCGGCGGGATTTTTTCAACCGGCGCCGGCGCAGGTGCCTCCGGACATGATTCGGCACCAGCAGGATTTGATTGGGCCGGTGGCGCAATTTTTGACGGGACTTTTTCCGGCGGTGTTTGGCGGAAACATGGAGGACGTGAAGACGGCGAGCGGGTATGCGCTGGCGCGCGACCAGGCCCTGGGGCGATTGGGACTGGTGTGGCGTCGGCTGAAGCAGTTTTATGGCGAGGTGATGCTGCTGGGCGTGGAAGCGTTTCGGAAGAACCGGCCGGAAGATGTCGACGTGCCGCTGCTGGGGCCGGACGGGATGCTGGACGCGCGGATGATCCGCGTGGCGGATTTGAAGGGGAACATTGCCGTGCATCCGGAGGCGGATGAGACTTTTCCGCGGCTGAAGTCGCAGCAGCGCGGGGTGCTGCAGCAATTGTTTGGGCTGAAGGATCCGCTGATCCAGGAGGCGATGGCCGATCCGGCGAATATCGGGTACATCAAGAATGTGCTGGGGCTGACGGAGTTGGTGGTGCCGGGAGAGGATTCGAGGAATAAGCAGTTGCGGGAGATTCAGGCGTTGTTGGGAGCGTCGCCGATTGTGGTGGAGGTGCCTGCGGCGGGCGATCAGAGAACAGATAACAGCGATCAGGAGGCGGGCGGCGGCACGCACACTGTGGTGCTGCCATCCGTGGCGGTGGATTTGTTGTTGGATAACCATGCGGTGGAATTTGAGGAGTGCAAGCGGTGGGCGAATTCGGAGGCGGGGCAAAGCGCGCGGATGACGAATCCGGCGGGGTTTGCGAACGTGCGGGCGCATGCGGAGGCGCATTTGCGGGCGATGGGGGCGGGAAAGTGACTGGTGATTGGTAACTCGTGACTGGTGAAGGAGTTTACAGGTGGGTGCGGCTATGCCGCGCTTTTTTTGATGGAGTGTGAACAGATGAGCGGGAATGAGTCATTGATGATTGAGGATGCGGGCGGAAATTCGGCGCCGGAAATTTTTGCGCTGACGGATGAGCAGATTTTGGGGATGGAGGCGGAGGGGCCGGAAGTTGAGAACGCCTCGACGAGTCGAGATACGGTGAATGCCAGCCAGGGTCCCGCGACTGCGGCCACAACAGCGGCGGCCTCCGCTCCCTTCGACTCCGCTCGGGGCAGGCGGGAGGACAGAGCGCGAAACGATGGCGTAAACGGTGGCGAAGACAATCGAGGTAAGGTTGCGGAAGGCCTCACCCCTGAAGGGATGAGCTACAGTGCGGAGCCGCCGGGGTGGTTGGCGCGGGAGATGAAGGATCCGTGGGTGGGCGAAGAGGCGCGGGAATTGTGGGAGGGCGTGCAGAGGGCGCAGCGGGAGGCGGCGGCTTATCGGGAGGCGTTTGCTACGCCGGAGGATGCGCGGGCGTTGAAGGAGATTTATCCGGGCGGATTGGCGGAGGCAAAGAGCGCGGCGGCGCGGGCTCGGGAGCTGGCGGAGATTGACGCGGTGTTTTTTGGTGGGGCAGGGAAGCCGGCGGAGGAGTTGCGGGCGGGACGGGCGGCGTTGGTGGAGAAGTTGTATGCGCAGGACCCGGGGGCGTTTCGGGAAATGGTGGAGGCGGGGGCGCGGTTGTTGGAGCGGGCCGGAAAAGGCGAGAAAGTGACGAGCGGCGAGTGGCGAGTGGCCAGCCAGAACAGCAGGTCCCTCCGCTCCGTGGCCGCGGCGCCCAACAGCGGCGTGCAAGAAATGGCCGGCCACTCCGGTCGGGATGACAGTTTGGGTAACAATGCGAATGGAAATGTGCAACACGTTCAGGCGTATCGGGAATTTGAGCGGGCTACGAATGCGCAGTTGGAGAAGAGTGTGGGTGGGGCGATTGGGCGGGCGATGGAGGCGGCTTTGCCGAATTTGCGGCAGGCGCATGCCGGACGGGAGGGGCAAGCCCCTCCCCTACAAAGTCGACTTGCTACCGCTGTGAGGGAAGAGGTGGAATCGGAACTGCGGAGCGATGCGTCGTTGGGCGAGCAGGTGGCGCGGGTTTTGAGCGGGCGGCGATTGGATGAAGCGGCGCGAGCGCAGGTGGTTCGCTTGATTGACGGGCGGGCGCAGCAGCTGGTACCTGGGGCGGTGCGAAGAGTGGTGGGAGCTTGGACGCAGGCGACGTTGGGGGCGCGGAAGTTGGACGCAGGTGCGGAGAGTGTGGGTCGCGGCGCGGAAGAACGCAGAGTGGAGCAGGCATCGAGTTCTTCGCGGGCGACTGTGAGCGGAGATTCGTCTGCTAACAGGAATGCACAGGCGGCTGCGGGCCGAAGCGTGCCGCGGGGGCGAGTGGATTATCGGAAGATGAGCGATGAGCAGATTTTAGGGATGTGAGGGGCGAAGAAAGTAATCAGTAATCAGTAATCAGTAATCAGTGATCGGTAATCAGTAAGAGGATGCGCGGCGCGAGTGGGTTTCGCGCCGTTTTTGTTTTGGGAAGAGAAGAGGGGAGTTAACGCAGAGTTCGCAGAGGAAGCGCGCGGAGAGCGCTGAGAAGAGTTGAGCAGGGAAGTGGGCGGGGCGACCTGAAGGTCGCCGCTACGCGGGATTTCGGAAAGTACAACTTAAGGAGAGAAAAAATATGCCAGCACAAGCAAACGCGAATGTCATCGCGTTGCAGCTCGAGAAGGTGCGCGACAAAGTGCCCCTGCTCTATGAGCGCGACGACATTCTGTTGACGATGATCCAGCAGCGGGGAGACATCGAGAAAATATCCAGCCGCAACATGCGGCTGCCGCTGCAGGTGAATCCCGGAGGCAAAGCCGGCTCGTACAACGCGGACGGCGGCGACCTGGGACGCGGTGCGGGGACACAGTACGACGTGGCGCAGGTTTCGCCGATTTTCTTCCGGTTCGCGATTGAAATCACGAAGCTGGTGGAATACGCGACAACCGGCCGGGAGCGCGCGATCGAGAACTCGGCAAAGCGCGAAGTGGCGAACGGGATGAAGCAGTTCCGGGCGTTCCTGGACAAGCTGATCCAGACGGCGGGAAATGGAGTGCTGGGGACGATCAATTCCGTGGCCGGCACGGTGTTGACGATGGCCGTACCGAGCGGCGCGGCGCTGGTGTACGTGGGACAGACGATTCAGGTGTACGACACGACGCTGACGACGAATCGCGGTACGTGCCAGGTGGTGGCGGCGGATCCGATCAGCCCGACGCAGACGATCACGGTGGATGTGCTGCCGGGCGGGACGGTGGCGACGGATGTGATTGTGCACGACGGATTGACCGGCGCGCAGCCGACTTCACTGTTCGGGATCAAGTATCACCAGAACAACGCGACGACGGGAACCTGGCTGAACCTGAACCGCGCGACGTATCCGGTGCAGTTGCAGACGCCGCGCGTGAACGCGGGGAATGCGGCACTGACGCCGGCGAACGTGCGCCTGGCGATCAACAAGGTGAGGAAAGCACTGGGCATCAATCACCTGAGCAAGTTGATCGCGTACATGGCCGTGGAGCAGGAGCACGCCTGGGAAAACCTGGGGATCACCGTGAGCCAGATCATCAAGGAAGGCGGGAGCGGCGGCGGGAACGATCTGGATCTGCTGTTCACGGGGCGAAAGACGATGAGCGGGATCCCGATCAAGTCCAGCGTGAACGCGGACCAGACGCGCGTGGATTTTCTGGATTTGTCGCACTGGGGAAGGGCCGTGTTGAAGGACATTGATTTTTACGAGGTCAATGGGAACACGGTGTTTCCGATTTACGGGGCGAGCGGGGGTTTGGCGGCATCGTACATCTTCTATTTTGATACCGCGTTTCAACTGTGGTCGGACAGTCCGCGGAGCGGAGCGTTTATCGATACGCTGGCGCGGCCGAGCGGGTACTAAAAGAAGGTAATCAGTAATCAGCGATCAGTAATCAGGAAGCAGGTGGTTGCCGCGATCCTATGGTCGTTGATATCGAGCGTGCCTGTGGATGTGGCGCGGAAATTTCGGAGATTTTCCGTTTGGGGCCGCGCCACAACTGCAGGCAAAGAGCGGCCCGCCACGGTCGGCGGGCCCTACAAGTCCGGGAGTAGCGGGAGCTTAGCTGGGCCACCTGAAGGTGGCCGCTACAGTGATGACGGATGATCGAGGTTTTACGCGAGAGGCACGAGACGCCGGAGAGCGTGGCGCGGCGATTGTGTTTGGCGGGCGGAGTGAACCGGTATGGAGAGGCGAATTACCGGGTGGTGTGGGGATGGAACCGGTTGGGATGGATCGGGGGGAAGTTTGAAGACCGCGATGCGCGCGGAGATTTGATTCGCGAAGTGGTGGAGTTGCGTTGGGAGCCGAAGTATCCGCAGGTGAACCGGTGGCATGTGGAGCGTTGGGTGCCGGCGGAGGCGTATGGATCACCGCGGGCCTGGTATGCACAGACTTTGGAACGCGAGGGCGGGAAGAGCGTGGCGGCGCTGGGGCCTTACCCGGAACGCGGGGAGTATGAGCATTGTTTTACGCTGCAGGGGCCGCGTGGAGAGTTTGTGCAGTTGACGCCGACGATTGCGGAGCATGTGGCGCGGGCAATTGAGTGGGCTCGGGGAAGGGATCGAGCTTCGCAGCGCGCCAGGTTGTTTGAAAGGGAAGCGCAGGAAGAGCGGGCGTATGAAGAGTGGGCGTTTGAGGTGATGGATGATGGGGCGCCGGCGTTCGGTGGGGCACCGATGGTGGCAGTGGGGTGAAAAGCGGGCGATTCGCATGACAGATAACAGCGATCAGATAACAGGATGCGAGAAAAAGCGGATCCATCACCCGCAAAGGACGCGGGTTCGGGATGACATTTTGTGAGTCTTCGTAGCCATACCCCGTAAATTGAGAGCGAGGGTGAAAGAGGATGGTAGCGAATCGAGTTGAGGTGTGGTTGAAGGGCATGGTTGCGGCTGGAGTGAGCGGGGCGGCTGGCGGGGTGATGACGGGATTGGCAGCGGTGGGGATTGACCCGGGGCATTTCAATTTGTCGGCGGGGATGGGCGCGACGGTGAGGATTGGGGCGGCGGCGGCGCTGATCAATGCGGTGATTGGGGTGGCGGCGTATTTGCAGAAGTCGCCGTTGCCGGGGGAGTAGGGGTGAAGTTTTTAGCGTTGGCCTGTTTGCAAGGCCGGGATTAGTTGCCTTGGCCGATCGGGGATAACAGTAATCAGTTATCAGTAATCAGGAAGCGAAGAGGGCGTGGAATATGCCAGTTGTTGGATCGAGTGCTTATAACACGGCGGGGCAGATTACGTCGCTGGTGAGATCGCTGCTGAATGATGCGCAGGGGAATTTGTTTACGGATACGGTGCTGCTGCCGTATTTGAATTCGGCGTACCGGAAGGTGCAGCGAGCGATCGGGAACACCGGCGGCGGTGGTTTTATCCAGGACGATGCGCTGCTGGTGGTGACGGCGGTGGCGGGGCAGGATGCTTCGCTGCAGGTTTCGATCAGCGACGCGACGGCGCCGCCGAATCAGTTGCCGACGGATTTGTTGGTGCCGCTGAAGATCTGGGAGCGGCCGAATCTGTCTACGCAGGAATTCGACGAGATGGTGGATTTGACGCGGCACGGCGGGTTGCCTTCGCGGGTTCAGGATGTGGTGCTCAGCGTGTGGGAGTGGCGGGCGGATGGATTGTGGTTTTTGGGGGCGACGCAGGATACGCAGATTCGTTTGCGTTATTTGAAGGCGTATCCGGATTTTACGGATGCGACTTCGCCGGTGCTGATCCGGAATGCGCAAGAGGCGCTGGCGTATGGGACGGCGGCGGGCGCGGCCTGGGCCCGCGGCAGCCCACTCGCGGAAAAGTGGGACGATGCGGCGTCGGACGCGATCGAGGACCTGGTGGTGGCCGCGGTGCGGAGAGAGCAGCAGAGCGGGCGACGGAGACGGCCGTATTCGGCACGGAGCGGGTATACGCCGTTCTGAGGTGGAAAGTAATCAGTAATCGGTAATCAGTAAGAGTCCGGCCTTGGATCCAGTGGTTGTGCCGGGGCCTGCTGGTTGCCACGATCCCTCCACTCCGAGCCGCAAAAGGCGCGGCTCTCCGGTCGGGATGACAGGGCTAAGACTGGAACAAGGATTACGCAGAAGCTCTGAGAGCGCAGAGATTCGCAGAGGAAGAGGGAGGAGAAGAACATGGCGATTACGATTTCGTTGCTGCCGAGTAATGTGGACGGCAGCGCGAGCAATTTTGTTTATGCGGTGGCGACGCTGGCGTTTTCGGGGAATTATCCGTCGGGTGGAGACACGCTGGATTTCACGCAGATTGCGAATGTGTTGCCGTCGGACACGATTGTGCAGGCGTTCGCGGAAAGCCAGAACGGGAACAGCGGGTATTACATCCCGATTCAGGGAGCGGCGCTGAACAACTGGAAGCTGAAGGCATTTGTCGGCGGCGGGACGGAGATTACGCCGGGAGCAGCGTACCCGGTCGGCGTGACCGGGGATATCGTGCAGCTTTCGATCACGGCCCGCAAGCTGCTGTAGTTATTAGTCCCGGTACAAGTGCGCTTTTGCGACATGAGCTTTCAGCAGATTTCGCAAGGCTGCCTGTCTGTCCGGAGAAGGCACAAACCGTTTTGGGATGACATGCGCGATGGCCTGTTGAGGATAAAGGAGAAACTGGGTCGAGGTTTCCGTCGCTGAGGCAATGGCCGCCCAGTCTAGGTTACTGCGGGAATGCGGCCCCGTTACTTCAATGCCCGCATCGGAAAAAACGTACGACAAAGTGCCTTGCACATTCGGATTGGTTTTGAGGATCTTTTTCGCCCCGAGATACGGACTGATGAAGAAAGCGTAAGGAGTCAGGACAAACGGAAAAGCCAAGCCCAGTGACGAACTGAGTGTCCACTCCCAGTGCTGTTGAGCAAGAAATATCGAGCTGGGTACATAGGCAGCACAAATAGCCATGATCACCAGAAAAAACCAAAATCGCTTCCATAACGCGTACAGACTAAAACGATAAATATCGCCGATGGAGAGCTGGCCTGAAGCTGTTACTGTTTCGGTGGTAGTCATGTGAATTCTGCGGCGTAGTCTACCATGCGACCGCAAGGCGTCAAGCACCCAAGACAGTTCATAAGGATTACGCAGCAATGATACGATCGAAAATGCGTATGGGGATTTTGTGGGCGATTGTGGCGATGGCGCTGCACTTGTGGCCGGGGGTGGTGAAGCCGGCGCATGGGCAGGGGTCGCGCAAAGACGACATTGTGTTTAACACGCGCGGAGTGCCGCTGGCCGGGGCAACGGTGCGCGTGTGCGCGATGCCGGCAAGCGGGCAGCCGTGCACGCCGCTGGCGCTGATTTATTCGGATGCGGCGCTGACGCAGGCGCTGGCGAATCCGACGGCGACCGACGGGCTGGGGAATTATTCGTTCTACGCGGCGCCGGGGAAATATGAGATCGAGATCAGCGGGCCGGGAATCACGACGAAGCAACTGCCGAACGTGATTTTGCCGAGCGATCCGGCTTCGCCGACGTTCAGCAGCATCAGTTCGACGGGCGGAATCAACGCGTTTTCGCTGGCGTTGACGGGCAACCTGACGGTGAACGGCAGCACGAGCGTGGTGGGAAATCTGGCGAGCGGGACGCTGACGCTTTCAAACCAGGGAAGCGCGCAAGGAGCGGCGAGCAGCGGTACAGTGAATCTTTACACCAAGAGCGCCGACAAGCGTTTGTATTACCAGGACGAAACGGGAACGGAGATCGGCCCGATTTCGGCCGCAAGCGGCGCGCAGACCAACCAGTCGAACACGTTCACGGCGCCCCAAAACATTGACGCGGATTTTCACACGAAGGGACCGAACCCGTGGCTGGATGTAACGCGATTCGGCGGGTACATCGGGCCGAACTACAACGCGCCGGCTACTACCTGTTCCATCACGGCAGGGTCGGCGTCGGCAAGTTGCGCGGCGGCCTCTGATTTCCAGAACGGGCATGGAATTTTGATCCTGGGCGCGGGCCCTGCGCCGGCGATTGCGACGCCACAGGCTCCAACGGTGACCCCGCTTTTCCAGGTGGGTGCAACGCAGCGAAATTATTGCGTGGCGGATCGCGACTGGGCCGGTGGCCTTACGCCTTGCGGGCCGGTGGGAGCTACCACCACCGCGCCGGCGTCGATGGCGCTGCAATCTTACGCGATCACGGGAACCTGGACATTCAGCAATGGGATTTACACGGTGACGACTTCCTCGGCGCACAACATGCCGACCACGGCGTCCGGCGTCCAGAGCGAACCCTATGCGCAGGTTGAGATTCAGCGAGGGACGACGAACAATCTCCAGTGCGAGGGCGCTTTTTCCCTGACGGCAGTTCCGACGGCGACGACATTCCAATTTACCCGCAATGATTTGACGGCGACGGGCGGAGCAAGTCCGGCGTGCACTGGCGGAACGATGCGAGTGGCGCCCAAGATTATCCTGAAGTGGGATTCGCACTACACCTACAGCGTGCAGTCCGCGACGTGCTCCGGCGGAACGGCAACGGTGACGATCTCTCCCGGAGTGTTCGGCCCGACAAATACCGCGGCGCCCACCTGGGTGGTGCCATGGTTTGTGAATGCGATTTTTACCGGGGTGACGGACACCCACTACAACGGAACTTTCTCGATCAATAATTTCAGTCCGGCGGGCACCGCGCCCAACGCCGTCCAATATTCGATCGGAAGCTGCGCGGGGGTGTCCAACGTCGGGGCCGGCGGCACGATGACGATGGTGCCGGGCAAAGCCGTCAAAAATCACCTGATCTATGAGTGCACGGGGACATCCTGCGCGCTTCCCGCGAACGCGGCGAACTATTCGCTGGTGGGCGTTGCAACGGGCAACGATGGGTTCTTTATAGACCGGGGATGGAGCACAAATGCGGCAAGCGTGGATGCGGGCGACGCGCCGGCGACGGCCCCGACCGCGGCAACAAACGAATATCTGGATACGACCATAGCTGCCGGGGGCGGAACTGCATCCCTGACGATTGCGAAGACAGCGAGCACCACTGTTTCCAGCGCGAAAACATTTCACGACAATGCGCCGAGCCTGCTGGCGGCGTGCGCGGCGCTGGCCGCAAATACAACCGGAGCGAACGGAGGGCGGATCGTGGTTCCGGCGGGGACGAGCATCTATCAGTTTTTCCCGCTGATCGGCAACTTCGACATGAATGGCAATACCGGTCAGAATCCAAAGAATTGCCCGGGTAACACCACGATCGAATTCCACTCAACCGTCTATGGGATGGGAACAATCCTGATGGGTGGCGGAGACAACCTGGTCGGAGGCCAGGGCGCAACGAACTGCCTGTCCGCTTTCTACCATGTGAGTTCATCGCTCTCCTGCTACCAGGGAACGGCTTATCCGATGGTGTACTTCGAGCCGGAATCCTCCTCCGGCGATTACTTTGAGAACCTGGTCTTCCTTCCCAACCAGACTTATCAGAGCGGTCTTTATATGGATGAACAATTGAACCATGACGGCAACGTGGCGCTGCGCTTCGAGCACGTTCACGTGGATGGAGGTCCGCGCAGTTATCCCGTGGTGAACAAATCCGGGTTTGGATTCTTCTGGAATTACGGCGGATGGAGCTCCCAGGGCAATAATTTCTCCGAGGGACTCGATTACATCATCACGCAGAACTGCGGAATGCCGGCGTACCTGCCGTCGACGGCGCCGATGCCTTACATTTTCACCACCAA
>Ga0210400_10000486_pt1 | contig 44293 bp, 40 predicted proteins | sample IncBWH26MmetaG_FD_155456 | JGI IMG/M metagenome (GOLD analysis project Ga0210400, IMG submission 155456) | Forest soil microbial communities from Barre Woods Harvard Forest LTER site, Petersham, Massachusetts, United States - Inc-BW-H-26-M | ecosystem: Environmental > Terrestrial > Soil >... | reverse complement strand
GGGTTTACCGTAATCAAAATAATTTACGTCGATATCGTAAATCGGAAAAATCTCTTTCCCTGCTTCCACTTTGCCGGAGTAAATCATCAGAAACATGTCCGGGCAGCCGGGATAAGTAAAGACAACCCTGTAATCCACCCCCACAAAATCGAGAAAAAACTGAAACTTACCGTTTTTGCCGGTTGTTAATTCAGTTACTTTAGTGCTGCCTTTATAAATGGAAATATTAGCCCCTTTTAACGGTTGATTGTCTTTTGCACAGCGCCCGGCAAATTCAAGATAGCCTTTATCCTGCGCATTAAAGGCAACAGAAAGCAAAAGCAGTAAAGAAATTAAAATTTTCTTCCTCATAAATTACAGAGGAAAGGTACTAAAAAAAAGGAAATGCAGAAGCTGTTTTTTCGGATTAATTGAGCACTACCGAACCCTGTCCTATCACTACTCCATCGCAGGTAATTTCTATAATGTATTTGCCCGGTATAAAGCCTGTGCTGCCCTCACAGGTCGTAGTTACTCCGATTTCTTTACTGGCATAATCAATTACTGTTTTACCGGCATAATAACCCGATGATTCGTTAAACCGGAAACGATAGTTTTCATCGTAACCTTTAGCCAACTCTTTACCATCGGGCGTCATAATTCGTACAAAAACATCTTTCGGGCCGGTTTTGGTGAGCTTATTTTCACCCAGCGTATAGCTTACACGAATTAAATCCGTTCTTTTGGCTTTATTGGTAATACTTTGTTTTTTACCGCCGCGTTTTACATCTATACCTTGCGCAATTACGTTATAGCAGGAGAGTATAGAAGCAGTATTGATGGTTTTTTTAAGTTCTTCTTTTTCTTTGTTAACCTGGTCGAGTTTGCTTTTTTCATCATCCAGTTTTTTTATCACTTCCTTTTTCTCTACAACAAGTTTTTGATTGAGTGTACCCAATGAATCAATGGTGTGCACATAGCCCTGCATAATTTGCCTCAGGGTTTCTGTTTCTTTACGCAGTTTGGCTATTACATACGCGTCGCCTTTGTGTTTCTCGGCTTGCTTGATGAGTTCTTCAATCTGTAATTTCTTCTCATCAATTTCGGCCTGTAATTTTTTATCGTTGGTTTGCAGATTTTCGTAATCTGTTTTTAACTGAAGCAGATCGTTTTTAATATTATCGCGCTCCAGGTAAACGGTTTTAATAATTTCTTCTTTTTGTACAACGGTTTGCTTTTCGTTATTAAGCAGGTATACCAATATGCCATTTCCGACTAATGATAAACTTAAAAACAGCCAGGGCAAAAGGCCTATTTTCTTTTTCGGATTTTCTTCGTTGTTTGTTTTAATATCTTCCATAGTTCTATTACGATGCAAAAGTACGGATATTTCACATTAAGTTAAGCAAACTTTTACAAGGTATTAACAGCGTTGTGTTACTTCCGCAATTCAAAATTCTGCCCGAGGTAAACCCGGCGCACCTGTTCATCATTGGCAAGATCTTCGGCACTGCCCTGTTTTATTACCCTTCCTTCAAATAGCAAATACGCACGATCCGTAATACTCAAAGTTTCATGCACGTTGTGGTCGGTAATTAAAATACCGATATTTTTGTCTTTTAAGCTGCGCACAACATTCTGAATATCTTCAACGGCAATAGGATCAACGCCTGCAAAAGGCTCGTCAAGCAAAATAAACGCCGGGTTTGTGGCAAGGCATCGTGCAATTTCGGTACGCCTGCGCTCTCCTCCCGAAAGTTGGTCGCCCAAATTTTTTCGCACATGCCCGAGGTTAAATTCTGCAATTAATTCTTCCAGTTTTTTTTCCTGCTCCTCTTTACTGAGCTTTGTAAGTTCTAATACAGCACGCAAATTATCTTCAATGCTCAGTTTTCGAAACACTGAAGCTTCCTGCGGTAAATAGCCTATTCCCATTTGCGCGCGTTTGTACATAGGCAACGTGGTTATTTCTTCGTCGTTTAAAAAAATTCTGCCGCTGTTGGGTTTTATCATTCCCACAATCATATAAAATGAAGTTGTTTTACCTGCACCATTAGGTCCGAGCAAACCAACTATTTCACCTTGCTTTACCTCTATGCTTACCTCGTTGGCTACGGTGCGGCTACGGTATTTTTTAGTTATTTTATCTGAACGTAATATCATTAGAATTTATTTACTGCCACAAATTTTGTTTATTAGCAAAGATAAAAAACACAGACTCTCATATCGGGATTTAAAAACTACTCTGTGAAAAAAATACGTGAAAATTTGCGCAACCCGTGGCATTTTTATAAAGATATAGATTTTTTATTCTAAAAACTTAACTGAAATCCGGCTTTGATACCGAAAGGTATTCTTATATTTTGAGTGTAAGATAATCTCCAGAACGCGTCTATCCTAAAAAATTTAAAAATGTTTTCTACACCGGCGCTTAATTCCTGGTACGGTCCGCTATTAAGCGAATGCAATGTAGAAGGAAACAACAACATTTGCCTGTTATTTTTATTCACATCCCCAAATAATAATTTATACGTAACCACTTCGCGCCATTTTAACTTACGAAGGAAGGGTATTTTATTAAACAGCAAACCCTCAAAATGATGAAATAACCAAAGTGAGGCATACCTGTCGCTCGCAAATTCATAATAACTCATCATATTGTATGCCATATAATCATACACAAAGGTTTGGTTACCGCCATGCAACTCTAAAAGCGGGTAAGGCACCTTGCCGAATATCTGTCCGGCCTCCGCCACATAATCGGTATAACCTAATAAAGAACCCCAGCGTAAACGGTGACTGATATTAAAAACGAGTTTACGGTAATTATATTGCCCTTCGTAAATATTTTTGAGCGATTGGGTAATTGTTAACTGCAGGGTTGGCCAGGTTGTTCCCAGGCTGGTGCGCGAAAAATCGCCGTCAATAAATTTTTCCCTGTATGCAAAACGTGTACTAAAGCGCAATTCCGAAGTACGCAAAAAAGGTTGAATGGCCGAATCACCTTTTGTATTAAGATAATAATAATTTGCACCACCCACCGCGTTGAGTGTACGGCTTACAAAAGATATTTTATTGCTGAAACCCTGGAACCATTCTTTCTCGTACCAAACGGTTGTCTGATCAACACGTGTTAAACTGCGCGGAGATACGCGACGTAAAAAAGTGGCAAAAAGGTTATCATTGGTAAAACCATTCTGGCTTTGCCCCAGAATTTCCATATCGCTTTTATAATTCATGCCAATAAGTTGGCGCGTGGGTTTTTTAGAGAGGAAAGCGCGGAAACCAACGGAGTATTTCCATTTTTGATCAAGTGTTCCGTAAGCAACATATCCGCTCAATTCATGCCATCGACTGAACTGGCTGCTGGTGCGCCCTCCAAAACGGAAGCGCGGCCCCTCCACGGCATTTGAACTGTAAAATTTATGAAACGGACCAATATCAAAATTGCCGGCGTTAAAATATCCGGACACGATTACAGAAAATGCAGTCGACCAGTTTTTATAAAACCTCAGCGATTGGATTGTATCTATCATGTGATAGATTTTATACTCGCGCGTAGTAAGTGAATCGTGGCGCGTGGTGTCCCAGTAAGAATTTGATTTTTTATCGGCGCCGTCTTCTACAATGATATTATCCCCTCCTTTAAAAAATTCTGTTCCTTTAGGTTTATTAATAACAATGTTTCTGTAAGAAGTGGTTTTGCGCCCGTAAATTCCCGTTTTATATTTTCCTTTTCCGAAACCGGTTAAGTCAGGAATAAAATCAATTACAATACGGTCTTTTTTCAGCATCCAGACATTACCCGTGTAATCAAACTCCTGAATTACATTTGCCGAATTAATAAAGTTAATATTGGCATCAGCCGGAATGCTCATCTCCAAACGCTTTACTCCAAACGTGGTATCGGCAATCCACATATTTCCGCTAAAGCAAAGTTCCTGCTGGCGGCGTGGTTTAAAGCGAATGTGATAACACCATTTGTTATCAATATACAAACTGTCTTCCAGGTAAAATTTATAATTAAAAATGGCATTATCGGACAAAGGCGATTTAAAATCTTTGGCAAAAATAATCAGGTCGTTATCATATACATTTATATTCTGGTACATATCCCCCATCACCTGCGATATACTCGCATTTTGCACACCTGATATGCGCGATGCTTTTATGATTTCCTTTTTTTCTTTCGGGGCATTCTTAAAAAATAATTCAGAAAGTGTTTCTATCATAAAGAGAGGCAGAGATGGTTTTTCGGAAGAGTTTACGCTATCTACATTATTAAAAACAAATTTAATAGGTTTAAAAGCCGCGTTTTCTTTTAATCTTTTCGGAATATTATTTAAATCAAATTCAAGTTTATTATACACTTCGTACTGATAAGCCTGCAACTGATCTTTGTTATTTGCTTTTTTGTGCGCAAGTGCCGCGCGTATAATTCTGAATGCGGGATTCTCTCCGGCCTTTACGGTAATTTCGGTTAAGGTAATACCGCCTTCTATCGCAAAAAACGGAATGTTTATTGTTTGAGTAACTCCTTTTTTTATCGCAATTGAAACCCGCTTAAATCCGATATACGAAGCAATTAACGAGTCGGATAATTTATCCGTGGTAATACTGAAGTTGCCGTCAAAATCGGTGGAAGCACCGGCCGGAGTTCCTTTTAAAATAATATTCGCAAAGGGCACGGGCTCTTTGGTTGAGGCATCATAAACTTTTCCGGAAACAGTGTATTGAGAAAATGTTTTTCCCGCCAACAACAAAAATATAATTATAAAAATCCTCTTCACAGGGGAGTGAAAGTAACTAATTTTTTGAAATAAAAAAGAGGTACAGGGTTTAAGCATATGTCAAACAAACCTGTATATTTAAGCCGTATATTTTGGGTATGAGTATTAACAAAGAAGACAAAATTTTAATTATCGGGGCGGGCGGGCAAATTGGCCTTGAGCTTTTAGAAGAACTGAATAAAATCTACGGCCCTTCAAACGTAGTGACAGCCGATATAAAATCTTCCGGCGCCTTTACGAGCAACCCCTTTGAAACATTAGATGTTTTAAACGCAGAAAGTTTATTCAATATTGTAAAAAAACACGGAATAAAACAGGTGTACCTTTTAGCTGCATTATTATCCGCTACTGCCGAGAAGAATCCCCTATTTGCCTGGCAATTAAATATGCAGGGGCTTTTTAATGTGCTTGATCTGGCCAAAGAAAAATATTTAAGTAAAGTATACTGGCCAAGCTCTATTGCTGCTTTCGGGCCAACTACGCCACATATAAATACTCCACAATATACTGTAATGGAGCCATCTACAGTTTATGGTATCAGTAAACAGGCGGGCGAAAGATGGTGCGAGTACTATTTTAATAAATATAATGTAGATGTAAGAAGTCTACGTTATCCGGGTTTAATCGGATATAAATCGGCTCCTGGCGGAGGTACTACAGATTATGCCGTACATATTTTTCATGACGCAATTAAAAAAGGTAGCTATGAGTGTTTTTTAACCGAGAAGACTGCCCTGCCTATGATGTATATGCCCGATGCCATTAAAGCCACCTTACAATTAATGCACGCCCCGGCAGAACAGGTTAAAATAAGGGGCAGTTATAACCTTGCGGGTATCAGTTTTACTCCAGAACAGATAGCTGCTGAAATTAAGAAGCATATTCCGTCTTTTTCAATTACTTACAAGCCGGATTTCAGGCAGGCAATAGCCGATAGCTGGCCGCAAAGTATGGATGACAACGAGGCCCGCCAACATTGGGGATGGAATCCCACTTTTGATTTGGGTGGAATAGTGAGGGATATGTTATCAAATATCAAGTAAAAAGTTAGGTTTATTGTAACCTTTTAGTGTCCTTTTTCGTACAATATGATGGATGTGCCTCATTAATCTATCAAAAAGGAAAATACATCTAAAAGTTTTCGTGAATGCGAAAGATAATTTATATTTTTGGTAAAATTATAGTGATGAAGGTTAATATTAGGCTGATAATTGGTATTTTTATGTTGAGTTATGGTTATGCTCAACCTCAGTCTTATGAGCTGGACCCCTCTAACGGTAAGGACAGCATTAATATCATTGATTTTAATGGTTTAAAACAGGGCCGGTGGATCATTTTCGGCAAAACAAAACCCAATACCTGCTACCAACCTACCTCTAAAGTAGAGGAAGGAAAATACACCGATAACCGCAAAAACGGCATCTGGAAAGAATATTTCTGTAACGGCAATACCAAAAACAAAATCACCTTCCAAAACGGCCGCCCCGATGGTTACGCCATTATGTATCACGAAAATGGTAAAATAGCCGAAGAGGGTACCTGGAAAATTAACAAATGGACAGGCAATTATAAATTATACTACGATAACGGAAATGTACAACAGGAATTTACTTTCAACCCGACCGGTAAACGCGAAGGCCCCCAAAAATATTATTACGAAGACGGTACACCGCAAATTGAAGGAAATTGGAACAACGGTAAAGAAGCCGGTGTTGTGACCGAGTATCATCCTGACGGAAGCGTTAAGAAAACTGTAAGCTATAATAATGGCGAGGCCGATGTTCAATCAATAAAAGAATACCAGCCTAAAAAACCAATTTCAGACAAACCGGTTTTGGCTGACAACACCAAAAAAGTTACCATCAGTAAAGATGAAACTCTGCAGGATCCTAAACAAAAAGGGCCTACTATTATCAACGGCCAGTTCATCTTATACAACAAGAACCGCCAGAAAACGAAAGACGGTATATTTAAAGACAATCGTTTAATGGATGGAAAGAATTACATTTATGATGAAAATGGGATATTAAAACGTATTGAGGTGTATAAAAACGGTGCTTATGTGGGCGATGCGCAGATAGACGAATAACCTTTTTGACAGGATCAAGATTACAATAAAAATATTTTAAATGCTTCTGAAAAAATCAGGAGCATTTTTTTTGAGTTAAACGAGATAATAATTTAATCGCATGGATTCACAGAGCTATCTTTTTTTATTTCTTCTTAAGAAAGTCTTTGATAGAAATGTAAATCCCTACAACCACGCCGGCAAGACCAAGGACTAAAGTAAAAACAGGCACTTGTTTAAATTCCAATTTTTCATCCAGCTTCATCCCTCCCCAAAAACCCAATAAAATACAGGCCAGTATCTGGAAGGCCATGCCCGAATACTTTAAAACACTGTTTGGATTATTGGTTGGCTGCGGTTTTTTGTCCGGCCCCTTGGCTGTCATGCGTATGCTGAATATTTTTTACAACACCGCCCATACTGCAGGTTCCGGTAAACTGGGCATCCGGTTCAATAGAGATTTTTCCGGTAAAAATATCGCCGTTAATTTTTGCGGAAGAACGCAGCATTAAAAGTTCGGAAACGCTTATTTTTCCTTTTATTTCGCCTGATACATCTGCATTCTGGCACTCAACCTCGCCTTCAATTCGTCCGCTGGGGCCGATAACAAGCTTGCCTTTAACGATAAGGGTGCCTTGCATAACACCATCAATACGCAAATCGCTGTTCGATTTTACGTCGCCGGTAATGGAAGTTCCGTTTGCCACCAGGTTAACCGATGAGCTGTCGGAAGACATGGATTTGGTATTTTTTGAAAACATTTCGGCCATAATTTTCCGCAAGTTAAGAATATTTGTATTTCCACCAAAAACCGCCTGTTTTTGCCTATTTTTGGGCAAAATGAGCCAATTTAAAAACGACTTGCTTCTACGTGCTGCCAAAGGTGAAAATGTTGAGCGTGTGCCTGTATGGCTTATGCGGCAAGCCGGACGCATACTACCCGAATACCGTGCCGTAAGGGCAAAAGCCAAAAATTTTATCGAGTTTGTAAAAACATCTGAAATGGCAGCCGAAGTTACCGTGCAACCGGTAGATATTTTAGGCGTTGATGCCGCAATTATTTTTTCGGATATTTTGGTAATACCCGAAGCAATGGGATTGCCTTATCAGATGATAGAAGCAAAAGGTCCGCATTTTGAAAAAACAATTACTTCGCAAAGCGATGTGAATGCTTTGAAAATTTCTGACGGAAGTAATTTGCAATATGTGTACGATGCCATCCGTCTTTCTAAAAAACAATTAAACAACCGCGTTCCTTTAATTGGTTTTTGCGGGGCGCCCTGGACATTACTTGCGTACATGGTTGAAGGCAACGGAAGCAAAACATTCAGCAAAGCAAAAAAGTTTTTATATACGCAACCCAAACTCGCGCATCAAACTTTAGAAAAAATTACACAAAGCAGCATTAACTATTTAAAAGGCCAGGTGGAAGCCGGCGCTGATCTTATTCAGATTTTTGATTCGTGGGCGGGAGTTTTATCACCCGAAATGCACAATGAATTTTCTTTAAGGTACATGTCGGCTATTTGTGATGAACTCAGCAAACAAGTGCCTGTAACTATTTTTGCGAAAGACGCACATTTTGCTTTGTCCGAAATTAAAAATACAAAATGCAGTGTTGTGGGAATTGATTGGAATACAAACCCACAGGAAGCGAGAAAAAATTTAGGAAACAGAAAAACCTTGCAAGGCAATGCAGATCCCTGTTTATTATATGCTGATTTTGACGTGATAAAAAAAGAAACAAAAAAAATGCTCGATGCTTTCGGCCCGCAAAATTACATTGCCAATTTAGGCCACGGTTTATATCCGGATACTGAAAAAGAGAAAGTTAAATTTTTTATTGATTGTGTAAAACAACATACATTTCAGGTGGCAAAGGTTAATGCGTAAACTTCTTTACATATTTCTTTTTTTTGCGGCTCGTATAAGCGCACAGACTTACGATTTCAGAAATTACAATGTAGATGACGGGCTTGCGCAATCGCAGGTGTATTGCATTTACCAGGACAGCCGAGGGTACATGTGGTTTGGCACGAACGGCGGCGGAGCCTCCAAGTTCGACGGCAAAACATTTCAAACCTTAACCACCGCTAACGGAGGCCTTAGCAATTATATTTATTCTATCACCGAAGATAAAAATCAGAATTTATATTTCTCTACCTACGATGGTCTGCAGATAAAAGGAAACTTTAAAGACCTGCGTTTTGATTCTACCAATGGTTTATCGCATAACGCCGTTTACAATGTGCTGATCGATAAAACCGAAAAAGTATGGATCGGTACGCAGAAAGGAGTTTGCTTTTTGGATGAAAATAAAAAAGCAAAAAAATTAAGCGGCGATGCGACACTTGAGGCGTCGGCCGTTTGGACCATTTACCAGGACAGCAACGGCGATTATTGGTTTGGTACCATGCAGAACGGAGCCTGCCACTACTCGCCAAACGCGCAAAATAAATTTACCTGGTACTCCAGCAAAGACGGTTTAGGAAGTAATTTTATCCGTTCGTTTAACGACGATAACAAAGGAGATATTTTGATCGGCACGCTTGCGGGGCTTTACAAATACAGCAAGAACAAAATTGAAATGGTAGAAATACCCGGGCTGCTCGTGGGCAATATGGCATTCACCTCCATCAGCAAAGACAAAAACCAAAACATGTGGTTTGGCACCAACGAAGGCGCGGTTAAAGTTAACGGGTTAGGCTCCCTATCGTTTAAAGTTGAGAATGGATTGTGCAGTAATATTGTTTTGGCAACATTTATAGATAACGAGGGTGATGTTTGGTTTGGTTCTGACGGGGCGGGTACAAGTAAACTGGCTTCAGAAGCAATTTCAAATTTAAGTGTAAGCAATGGCTTGCCGGGCGATTATATAAATTGCATTTACCAGGCAAAAAATAAAAAATACTGGTTTGGAATCGGCGATAATGGCCTTGTTACGTACGATCTGAAATCTTATAAATCCTACAAGCTCAATCCTAAAAATCCGGCCATCGAATTAGTTGACAATCATGTGAACTGTATTGCGGAAGATGAGCAGGGACAAATATGGGCCGGAACCATGGCGGGCTTAAGCGTTTATAGTGGAACTTCATTTAAAAATTACCTGGCCGATAACCAGAAATACCGCACCATTTATTCTATTTACCACACCCAAAGCGGCGTGCATTATATTGGCAGCGTTCAGGGCCTGATGGTTTTTAACGATGGAAAAATTACACCGGTTGAAGCTGTAAGTAAATTGGTAACAGCCGGAAATTTTGCTATCTACGGAATCGTGGAAGACAATAGAAAAACACTGTGGCTGGCCACTTCGAAAGGAGTTGTAAAATACGATGGTGTCAGAGCCGAGTTGTTGAATTCTAAAAACAAACTCACCGATAAGATCGTTTACAATGTGGTGAAAGATAAGAACGGCAATCTTTGGTTTGGTTCCGAAGAAGGCGTTTTTTACTATGATCACAAAGAGTTCAGGCACCTCAGCGAGTCCGAAGGATTAGCGTCCAACCAGGCTTATTTTTTATTATTTGATAATCAAAACCGCTTGTGGATAGGGACCAATAAAGGTATTGACGCGCTTAACGTGACCGAGTATGTAGGTAATAAAAAAACAAGCATAAAACATTACGGAAAAGAAGAAGGCCTGCAGGGGCTTGAATGTAATTTTAATTCGGCCTGCAAAGACAGCGACGGGAAATTATGGTTTGGTACGGTGAAGGGCATTACCACGTTTAATCCACGCTTTGAAAAAATAAATTATCACGAGCCTTCCTGCTCGATCAGCGATATAAAAATTTCTTTCGAAAAAATTGACCTGAGCAAATACTCAGCAGGCCTCGACTCTTTGTCGGGTTTACCCGTCGGGCTTGAATTGCCTTACGGGAAAAATCACGTCACTTTTGATTTTATCGGTATCTCGCAAACCAATCCGGGTAAAGTACAGTACCAGTTTAAACTGGAAGGTGTGGATGATGATTGGGTGCCGCCCGCTAATAAAAATGAGGTTACCTACTCGTCTTTACAACCGGGCGATTATACTTTTTATTTAAAAGCGATGAACAATGATGGCTTTTGGAACAAAGAGCCGGTACAATTTAAGTTCAAAGTATTACCGCCCTGGTATCGTACCTGGTGGTTTTATACTTTGTGTGTTGTTATTGCACTTGTAAGTATTTATGCATGGAACTCATACAAAACACAAAAATTACGTGCCGATAAATTAAAATTGGAAAAAGAAGTTCAGTTACGCACGCACGAATTACGCGAGGAAAAAGAAAAAGTAGAAATCATTAACAAAGAAGTGATTGAACAAAAAGCGGTTATTGAGCATAAAAACCACGAGATAACCGATAGTATTAAATATGCAAAAAATATCCAGGAAGCTTTATTGCCGGCTATTACCGGCTTGCAAAAAGATTTTCCCGATTCGTTTGTGTTATATATGCCTAAAGATATTGTGAGCGGGGATTTTTACTGGTTTACCAAACGTGAGGGAAAAAATTATTTTGCGGCGGCCGATTGCACGGGTCACGGAGTACCGGGTGCGTTTATGAGTATTGTTGGAAATTCATTGCTAACGGAGATTATTTCCGAGCAACATGTTTACCAGCCTGCCGAAATTTTAACTCATTTGCACGTAGGTGTTAAAGCTGCATTGAATCAGAATAAAGGAGAGTTTGAAAGACGCGACGGAATGGATATTGCATTGTGCGCGATTAACAAAGAGACTTTAGTACTTGATTATGCAGGCGCTAACCGTGCCTTATGGATATACAGAAAAGATGCGGCTGATAAAGCGGAAATTATTAAGCCGGATAAATTCCCGATTGGCGGTTTGGAATTTGACTTTGAGGAAAAACGCCGGTTTACACATCATGCTGTTCAATTGCAAAAAGGTGATTGCGTGTATGTATTCAGTGATGGTTATGCCGATCAGTTTGGCGGGCCTAAAGGGAAAAAATTCATGGTAGCTAATTTACAGCGTGCGCTTGCCGAAATTTCTATCAAGCCGATGAAAGAACAATATGAACATCTGGCCAAAATTTTTAACAACTGGCGCGGCGTTTACGAACAGGTGGATGATGTATTGGTGATTGGTGTACGCGTTTAAGTAGGTAAAAGAATACTTTCTGGTACAGATTTCACCGATAATGCAAATTAGTGCAAATGGAAATCTGTGTTATCTACGAAATCTGCGACTTTTTTGTCAGAGAAGATTATCTCACAACCGTGATATACCCTTTTATATTTTTTGTTTGAGAATCTGTTCCGCAATCAATTCTGTATTGTGCTGTATAAAAATATGTTCCTTCATCCCCGCTTGGTTTCCAAATTGCATCTGTACCTTCACTCTCAAAAACTTTTTGCCCCCAGCGATTGTATATTTCTATTTGCAGGGAAGAGAATTGGTATTTTCCGAAATCAATTACATCATTAATGTTATCATTGTTCGGCGTTACAATATTTGGCATTGCAAAGTTAAAAGCAGTGAGTTCAGGTTTTATAATTAGTGTATCACTATCCGTACAGCCGTTCGCATCTTTTACATGTACCCAATAGGTTCCGGCAGTTGTTGCCGTAATAGAAGAAGAAGTAGCGCCTGTACTCCATGTATAAGTTGACGCCGGATTAAACGCACTTAATAATAAATTTCCTTTGCAAAAAGTTGTATCGTTTCCTAAATTTATGTGCGGACTTGAAACAACCGTTAAATTAATGCTATCTCTTATTGCACAACCGCTCACATAATTTATATCTACATAATAATTTCCCGAAACTGTAAAATTGCGAACAGGATTATGGTTTGCATCAAACCAATTATAAGCAAGCACTCCTCCCTGCGTTACATTTGCATGATAAACATCGCATGCAAGTGTATCTGTTTTAATCGGGTTCAGCAAATATGCATTGACAGTGTCCGTTCGTGTGCAACCTTGTGTATTAGTAACAGTCACCCAATATTTTCCGGGATTACTTACAGTAATTATTTGCGTACCCGCGCCTGTGCTCCAAAAGTAATTTGTAAAACCGGAGCCTGCATCAATAGGGGTTGCGGTAAACGTATTACACTGTTGTATATCAGGAATATTAATTTGTATACCCGCGTAATTAGCATCTATGAAATTAGGAAGTCCATATTGGGCATATTGAAACCCGGGCGGGCCGAGTAAAACTCCGTACCATTGAAAATTACAAGCTGTCCCGGCAGCATTAGGATTATTGATAACGGCAAGAGTGTCTGTTGACATCCGGGCAATGTAAATTTTAGAGTCAGGTCCCATTTGTAAAGCATAAGCCACTCCTGTTCTGGGTCCATATCCCGTGTTTGCACTTATTTGCTTAATGACAGTTTGTGAAGCAATAATTGTTGCAGGAATTCCACTGCTTAAATCATATTGATATATGGCGGATATACTATCGCCCGGATAAACACTTGCATATAATTTTGAATTATCCGGTGAAAAAGAAATTCCATATGCCCCGCCATCGCCTTTCAGGTTTATTGTTACAGGGTTGTTAATTATGCCGGTAGAATTATTAATATCCAATATCTCAATCAAAGGCAACGAATCCGAAAAAATACCTACTGCAACTTTAGTACCATTAGGAGAGGCTTTCATATAACCCGTTGCTTCATCATTACCGGGAGCAAAAAACTGGTGTGAGGTGCCGGTGTTTGAAACCACAGGTGTAGTATTTATACCGGAAGTATTTACCAAGTAAGCATTAAAGGCATTTGAATTGTAAGAATGAGTAATTATCCAATAGTCCACGCCGTTACAATGCCGAACTGCAGTAATTTTTTCTGTAGCCGGTGCCGGAGTAAGTGCCTGATTTTTTATTGTTACTTTTCCAAGCCCGTTATTTAAACTCAAATCAACAACCGAATAATGCACTCCTTTATTGCCTGCCAGTTTATCAGCTGATATAATAAAATAAAGTTTAGGGTTGCCCGGCCAGGGAACAATTAAAGTTTGCGTGGTAGAATTATTACCAAACATCCCGTAACTGTTACTGATTATGTTATTATTCATGTCAAAAGCAGAAAGCCCGTTTGTAAAAAACAGGTTTTGGCCTGTATTCTCATCGCTTATATTGGCGCACGCGTTGCTAAAAAAACTGGGTCCCGGAGAAACCTTTACAGGGGCGCCGGAACTGAAATCAAGTTGGGCTTGCCCGAATTTCCAATGCCAAGCTTCTTTACCGGGCTGGGCGTTGGCAAAAAGATTAAAGAGTAAAATAGTAAAGAATAAACTTTTTTTCATATTAAAACCTGCAAACCAAAGTTACAACAAAAAAAACAGGAAGCCCCTACCACTTAATAAGTAAAACCTGCCAGTTACCAAAAAAGTACCGCCACTTATAGTCGTGGCGCCGAGAAATTTAAAATAACCGAGAAAAAAGGTGGTACTGTTTAAAAAAATTACAATAGGCGGGGACACGCCTGGATAAAAAACTCATCGCTAAAACACCCGATTACATCTTCTTCTTCACAATGGCAAAATTGCCTTCAATTTCAATGTTCCAGTTTTTATCAAAAATGCGGGGTAAAAAGCGGCGGTATAAATACATGCGCGCGTTGGTGTTTCTTCCGCCTTCATCATCGCGGTCAACTGAATGAAACTCGTAAATCATTATTTTTGCATGCTCGGTCATAAAAGTGCGCACAATCTCTGCTATCGTGTTCATTACACCATAAACCTCGCCCTTATTGGTGGTAACGTATTCTTCACCCTCAAATTCATCATTTATTACTCCGAATACAATAGTAGCGTGCAGAATATTGTCCTGGCGTCGGCCAAAACGCACCTCATAACGTAAGCCGGCAGGCGTATTAAAGTAATACACACTTGCCGATTTAATGGCAGGAAATTCAATGTCGTAGTACTTATATCCTAATTTGTCTGTTGGCATAAATCAGCCCTCAAAATACAAAAAAAATTGCTTTCAAAGCTAAGTGTTTACACGTAACTTTGTAAAAAACGGGAATGAGCGAAAAATATACGCAGCGAGGAGTTTCGGCCGGAAAAGAAGATGTGCACAAAGCCATAGCCGGTTTAGACAAAGGCCTTTTTCCGAAAGCATTTTGCAAAATACTTCCTGATATAGCAGGCGGTGATGCCGCTTATTGCAACATTATGCATGCCGATACTGCCGGATCAAAACCCAGCCTTGCTTACGTATATTGGAAAGAAACCGGAGATAACAGTGTTTGGAAAAATATTGTGCAGGACGCGCTGATTATGAATATTGATGATTTGATCTGTGTAGGCGCTGTTGATCATATTGTGGTTTCCTCTACCATTGGACGGAACAAAAATTTAATTACAGGCGAAGTAATTTCTCATTTAATAAACGGAACCAACCGGTACGTTGAAGAATTAAATACTTTGGGCGTTGGTTTAACTCTTGCCGGTGGAGAAACTGCCGACGTTGGAGATATAGTACGTACGCTCGATGTAGGTTTTACTGCTTTTGTGCGAATGAAAAAAACCGAAGTAATTGATAACGCAAATATTCAGGCAGGAGATGTTATTGTCGGATTATCTTCTTTCGGAAAAGCTACGTACGAAAGCGAATATAACGGCGGGATGGGAAGCAACGGCCTGACTTCCGCACGTCACGATGTTTTTTCAAAATACATTGCCGATAAATACCCGGAATCATACAATACCGATTTACCGAAAGAAGTTGTGTATTGCGGCAATTTAAAGCCTACCGATAAGATTACCATTGAGCATCATTGCGCCGACGGAACAACGATTAAAAAAGAAATTGATGCCGCCAAACTGGTGCTCTCTCCTACCCGCACATATGCACCCGTAGTGAAAAAGGTTTTAAGTACAATCCATAAAAAAGAAATTCACGGAATGGTTCATTGCAGCGGCGGTGCACAAACAAAAGTTTTACATTATATAGATAATTTGCATGTGCTAAAAGATAATTTATTTGATATTCCGCCCTTATTTAAAATGATACACGAACAATCGCATACCGATTGGAAAGAAATGTACAAAGTGTTTAACATGGGGCACCGTTTAGAATTTTACGTAAATGAAAAAACCGCGAAAGAAATTATTTCTATTGCTCATGGCTTTAACATTGAAGCAAAAATTGTTGGAAGAGTGGAATCATTTAACGGAAAACAGGTAACCGTAAAAAGCGCTGAGGGAGAATTTGTTTATCAATAATGGATTTCATCAATTTCACAGAAACCCTTAAAACCATTTTACAAAACCATCCTTTGCCCGGCCCCAACGCCCAGCACATAATGGCATCTGATTTTTACAAAGAAAAAAGAATCGACCTCGCAAAAATTACCGGTTACAAAAAAAGTGCAGTGTGTATACTGCTTTACGAAAAAAATAAAACGATTTATTTTCTCCTTATAAAACGGCCGGATACACATCGCTATCACGCCGGACAAATTGCATTACCGGGAGGAAGTTGCGATGCAAATGAAACATACGAACAAGCCGCCTTGCGCGAATTACAGGAAGAAACAGGTATTGTTATACCCGAAGAAAATATTATCGGGAGAATCTCACCTCTTTATATTCCCGTTAGTAATTTTTACATTCAACCGGTTATAGCTTTTGTTAAAGAAAAACCCAAAATCCATCCCAGTCATGAAGTTGAGCAGGTAATTGAATTCTCGTTAAAAGATTTGTTAGATGAAAATATTTTATCCGAGACCGAAGTTACCACAACCGGCAACATAAAATTAAAAACCCCGTACTTTCAGGTACAGGGTTTTGTATTGTGGGGCGCTACTGCTATGTTGTTAAGTGAAGTAAAACAACTCTTAAACCAACACCGCGTTACTTTTTCTTTTCTATTTCAGTAACCGCGTTATCGTAACACAAATAATATTTTCCTTTTTTCAGGGTGGTTATGTCGCAGGTTGCGCCATAACCCTTTTTAACTACGTTACCGTAAAAATCGTACACCTCGTAGCTGGTTTCGTTATTAAAGTTTATTAAATCTTTGTCAATTTGGTAAGCAGGCCTTTCCATTAAAGAATTGTATATCACTACATCAGAAAATCTTGGTAAAGAACCGAAACCAACCTGTTTTACTCGGAATTTATTTTCGCCGCTGTGCGCAACCACTTTAAATTTATAATCGTGTGCCTGTGGTGTGCCGTCGCCGTTAATTTCTCCAACGTAAACCCATTTGTTCCACTTAAATTGTTCAATGATGAAGGGCAGTGAACCAACTTCATTTTTGGTTGTCCAACTAAGCATCGCGTCGTTGTTAATGGTAATGCTTACTACGTCAAACGTAGGTTTTGGTTTTAATGCTTCGGGGTTTAATATTTTAGGAATGCAACCGTCTTTGTGTTCAATCTCAACGGTAATTTTATCACCGGCTTTAAATTTAAACGGAGTAAAGTCAATTTCGAAAGCGCTTGAGTTAACCTCGTCAGTAGTTATTTGTCCGTTTACTTTTACCTGGAAGGCGCAAAAACCTACGCCGTTACTTGAAAAACCATTTTGGATAAATAAGTTCTTTTGCTGGTATTTTCCTTCTACCACCAAAATCCCCGCGTTGGCGCTCATACTCAGTGCCCCGAAAACGGTTAAAATGGAAAACAAAAATTTGTTCATTTCTCTTCTTTTTTTGCAAAGATACGCCTTTTTTTATTTCATTATTAAGGACTTAAACTTTACGATAAAAAATAAAATACTGAAAATCAATACTATAACTAAAAGTATTTTATAAGTTTTAGGAAAATGTCTTCGATTAATCTTTAAATCCTTTCGATAAGCATAAATCATTAATACGACGAAAGAGATAAAAAACAAAACTGTAAAAATTATCCTTCCTTTTGTAAACATGAAAAAATTAGCTTAAGTCGGGCAAAGATATATTTTTGCGGAGATAAATGAAGTCACTTTTATTAACTGTTTTTTTGTTTCTCCTTTTTTCCGGCGCTTCGGCTTCAGAAATTGAAAAAGGATTTAAAGCGCTCTCGATCTACGATTACTTTAAAGCTAAAGAAATTTTTTACAGGCAATTAAAAAAACATCCGGCCGAGGCAGGCTTTGGTTTGGCAACAATTTATTTCCGGAACGATAATCCATTTCATCAGTTAGACAGTTCGTTTAAATATATCTGTATCAGTAAGAATTATTTCTCGCTGCTTGAACCGGTAAAAAAAACGGAGCTGCAAAAAAATTTTAAACTTACCGATAGCGCACTTATTATCCTGCACGACTCAATCTGTTTTAAGGCTTACAAAAAATTTATTTTGCACACAGGCCCCGAGAGCGCCGAGAATTATATGCAGGTATATTACAGTTCTGCCTTTATAAAAAAAGTAATGTGCCTGCGCGACAGTTTTATTTTTCATCGCGCCGACAGGAAACTGAATGCGGAAGCTTTTAAAAATTACATTTATACTTATCCGCAATCATGTTATTTGAACGATGCGCGCAACCTGTTGGAGTTTGCCATCTATATGGAAACTACGGCAGATAAAAATGATAAGGCATACTTATCTTATTTAGAGAAATATCCCAAAGCAAAATATATTCCTTATGCCAAAGAAGAATTGCTTAATTATTACATAAAACATAAAAACGCCGGGGGAATTCATGATTTTATAAAATCGTACGGCGCCAATTATCCTACTGCTCTTGCCTGGAACATGTTGTTGGGAATTGAAGCCCCGCATCATAGTAAAACCGAACTTGAAGCTTTTTTAACCAAATACAGCGATTACCCCAAACGCGAAGAAATTGAAGAAGAATTTACTTTTTGGCACACGCCTTTTTTCCTGATAAAGAAGAGCGATCACCTGGGTTATTGCGACAGCAACGGAAAGCAAATGATAGAACCCATGTTTACCGATGCCGAAGATTTTAACGAAGGTTATGCCGCGGTACAAAAAAATGATTTGTACGGATACATTAATAAGCCGGAAAAACAAAAATAGAATTTCAGTACGCCGAAGCATCAGGCTTCGCAAATAATGTTGCCATTGTGCAAAAAGATAAAAAATATTTTTTGATTGATTACAGCAACAAAATACTCAGTGCCAGATACGATGATATTGCCGAGTTTTCGGAAGGACTCGCCATTGTAAAGAAAAATAATTTGTACGGAGCAATTAATCTGAACGGGCAGGAAATAATTAAACCTGCTTTTGATATGATGAGCGATTTTTCAGAAGGGTTTTCTGTGTTTTTAAAAAACGGTAAATACGGTTTTTTAGATAAGCAGGGATTTGTAAATATCTCTGCGATTTACGATTGGGTATCGTCGTTTAAAAACGGGCAATGCCGCGCGCAATACAATAAATTATTCGGGGTATTAAACCATAAAGGAGATTTTATTATTGAACCCGTCTTTGATGTAATTGATGAAGCTTATAACGGGATTTATTTATTGGTAAAAAATAATTTATATGGTTTTGCCGACAGCACCGGTTGTTTTATAAGCGAAATAAGATACAATTACCAACCTTCTTTTAAAACAGCCACGCTCGCCGATGGAAAATACATAAAACTCATTGGTGCTACAAAACAAGAATTGCAAAACATAAACGGCGCAAAGTATTTTACAGAACATGCTTTTGATGAAGTAAGTTTGCCCGTAAATAATTTCGTTCTGGCAAAAGAAAAAAATAAACTAAACTTGTATAGTTTAGCAAAGTCAACGTTTTCAAAAAAATCTTTGTTATCCGCTTTTTCTGACGGAAAATATTGGTACCTGAAAGATAAAAAAGGCTTACACACCTACGATTTATCATTAGAGAAATTACAATTTACATTACAGGCAAACAGCGCTTCCTTATTTGAATACAATTATTTTTTAACTGAAAGCGAAGAAGGAAAAGGATTGGTTGATAAAAAAGGCGGAGAAATATTACCTATGCTTTATGACGAAATTAAAACCACACGCCTTACCAATCTGCTTTATATTGAGAGAAATGAAAAAGGCGCTTATTTTCATATAAGCACCCGTTCTTTTATTTGGAAAGAAGAAGGTTTTGATTCCTTATAAAGCCGATGAAGCGTAAAGTGTTTCACGCTCACGCGGGTTCACTGTCATCACAGGGATATTAGAAATATCGATTACTTTCTGAGCCAGCGTTCCTACAAAACGTTCTTTAACGGTAAGCCCCGGTTTATTCATAATCATAATCAAATCCGTTTCAATTTTATTTGCGTACTCAACAACAGTTTCAGCAATGTTATCGCTTGGCATGGTTTTGTTGCTGCAGGTTACACCTTTACTTTTAATGTATTGTTTTACCTGGTGCACATAAGCGTGCAATTGGTTTTCATATTTTTCGTCTTTTAAAGAAAAAATTCCAAGCACGCGTATAGCGGCACCAAAATATTTTGCAAACTCAATGGCCATATCCACTTTCTCACGGCTTTCGCGTGATAAGTCGATTGGCATTAAAATATTTTCGCAACCGTCTCTTTGTTCGCGGCCACGAATTGTAATAACAGGGCAAGGGCACTCACGCACCATTTGCGAAGCACTCTCAGAAAAAATATCAGCAGATTTCATATGAGATTCAATACCAACCACAACCAATTTAGCATTTACCTCTCCGGCAACGCGCACAGTTTCTTTATAAACGCTTCCTTTGATATTCATAAAATCGCAGGAAACACCCGATTCATCCGCAGTTTTTTTGGCAAGCTTGGTTATCTCATCGTATTTTTCATCACCTTGCTTTTCATAAACATGCAAAAGCAGCAACTTAGAGTTGGTATATCTGGCAAGATTATACGATTGTGAGATGGCGTAAATGGATTGTTCGGTAAAATCAAGGGGTATCAGGATAATGTCTTTCTTATCGTTTGCGTCCATAAAAAATTTGTTTTGTGTTGCGAAGATAAGAAAAATAAAAATAATGAGGATAAAAGCTTGATTTTTAAGGATGAAGGCGCTTTTTTACTTTTTAAGGTCCTTGCCGCCAAACATGAACGGCAACAGGTTTTCTATGCTCTGTGCCACATACGTTTTAGCACCCTGAAAACCCATTATAAGGCGGATTTTTTTGCCTTGCTTTTGCTCATATTCGGCAATTACCTGCCTGCACGCCCCGCAGGGAGTTACAGGGTCTTTGCTGTTCGAATGACAACTAATTGCAATACTTTTTATTACCGCTGATTTATTTTGAGCAGCGGCATAAAAAAGCGCTACTCTTTCGGCACATATACCGGATGGATAAGCAGCGTTTTCCTGGTTATTGCCGGTTATTATCTGACCGTTATCCAATAAAACTGCGGCGCCCACTTTAAACTGAGAGTAAGGCGCGTAAGCTTCTTCAGCGATTCTTTCAGCTTCTTTTAAAAGTTTTAAATCTTCGGCAGGAAGCGCGGTGCCTTTTTCAAAAACATCGAGGGAGATAACATATTGTAATTTTTCAGCTGCCATTATTTTTTTTCAGGAGGTGTGATGTCTTTATCATTGAGCACATTGCCCAAACTATCATAAGTACGAATGTGTATTTGCACACCGGTGCTGTCGTAAAAATTCCAAACGCCGATGGCCTTATCGAATTTGTAAGCACCCTCGTAATACAGCTTGCCGTTTTCGTGATACACTTTTGTGGGGCCGTTCATTTTCCCGTTTTCAAAAAAACCATCACTCCAGACAAAACCGTTAGGATAATAATAATACCATTGCGCGTGACGTTTACCGAAACGGAAAAAGCCTTTTACTTTCATTAAGCCGTTATCGTATTTCAGAAAAAACTCACCGCTGTAATTGCTGTCGGGCGGGGCCATTTCGTCCACCATTTTATTTATTTCATTCTGTTCCGCACCCGCATCTGAGTCAATGTTACTTGCTTTTACCTCTTTTTTGTTTCCGCTGTTTTGACAACTTGCGAGAAGGACCATAGATGTAAATGCTGCAAAAAGTAGTTGTTTCATTTTATTTTTTTCTTTCTATACTATAATTAACTAAAAGCTCCAAAGAAGTTTTTGCTTCACCATCTTTAAAATCTTTCAGCAAATTTAGTGCATCGTTTTTATATTGTTGCATTATTTTTTCGGCATAACCGATCCCTTTTTTCTCAAAAACAAATTCAATCACTTCGGCTACCTTTTCCGGATTTTCGTTGTGATTTTTAACTATATTGATGATCCGGCGTTTTTCAGCACCCGTTGAATTATTCAACGCATAAATCAAAGGCAATGTCATCTTTTTTTCTTTGATATCGATGCCGGTTGGTTTGCCTATATCTTTTCCGTCTCCAAAATCAAACAAATCATCTTTTATCTGGAAGGCAATACCGGTTAAGGTACCGAATTTATACATAGTATCAATCACTTTTTTATCCTGTGCAACAGACGCTGCACCCATTGCACAACAAGCTGCAACCAAACTTGCGGTTTTTTGTCGGATGATATCAAAATAAATTTCTTCAGAGATATCCAGCTTGCGGGCCTTTTCTATTTGCAGAAGCTCTCCTTCGCTCATTTCGCGTACTGCATTACTTACTAATTTTAATAAATGAAAATCGTCGTTGTCCAAAGAAAGCAGAAGCCCCTTAGATAAAAGATAGTCACCGATAAGAACCGCGATTTTATTTTTCCACAAAGCATTTACCGAAAAAAATCCGCGACGCTCGTTACTGTCATCAACCACATCATCGTGCACCAAAGTCGCTGTATGCAATAGTTCAATTAAAGCAGCGGCACGATACGTACTCTCGTTAATCTCACCATGCATTTTTGCAGAAAGAAAAACAAACATCGGCCTTAACTGCTTGCCTTTGCGTTTAACAATGTAATTGGTAATTTTTTCCAATAAAGGTACATTGCTTTTCATCGACTGTTTGAATTTTACTTCAAACTCGTTCATGTAAGATTCAATGGGCGCTTTTATTTTATCTACAGTAGACAAGAGTATAATTAGGAGGGTAAAAGTGCGAATTAATTAGAAACTTAGCAATAATAAATTGCTATCCTTGATATGTGGAAGGACGCCCGGATACTTTATGCTTTTGCCGTATCCCCTGACTCAGATCAAAATATTCAAAAGTTTCCTTCATCTTTACCTTTTCTGGGACTCCGTTTTTCTCATTTACTTTATTAAATTTCGCATACACCCTGCCCAATGAATAATACAACCCAAATAACACTTCGTAGTCCTTTACTTCTTTTGCATATTTAACTGCTTTTTCATAGTTTTTTATTGATTCTTTGTGCATCATTAATGTGTCATACACAAGTCCCCTATTAACATAGATATTCATGAGTATTGTTTTATTCCCCTTATCATTGATGCATTTCAGGGCGGTGTCAAGGTACAATAACGCTTTCTGCGGCTCATTTTTACAGGCATATCCAACAGTTATACTATTGAGGCCTTTCGCTTCTCCGGCCTTAAACCCTAATTTTTTTGAAAGTTCTCTTGCAAGTTTTCCATAATCTACTGTTTTGTAAAAATCCCGATTATTTTTTACTGTATAAAAGGATCGGGCTATTTTGACAAACATATTTACTTTATTCGTATCGGCTTTCATTTTTGAAGCAAGAGAAATAAGACTATCCGCATTTTGCGCAAATGAGAAAGAAAAAGGAAAGTAAATAAGAGTCAAAAAATATTTTGATACCTTCCTCATTTTAAAATTGGTTTAGTAGACTTATTCTTATTAGCCAATTGCCCGCAAGCAGCATCAATGTCTTTACCACGACTACGGCGTATGTTTACAATAATTCCTTTTTGCTCCAAACGGTCTTTAAAGGCCATTAAACGTTCTAAGGTAGTTTGCATAAACTCTCCTTTATCAATCGGATTGTATTCAATGATATTTACTTTGGCAGGAACTTTTTTACAAAATGCGGCGAGTTCATCGGCATCAGCAATTGAGTCGTTAAAATCTTTAAAGGCGATGTATTCAAAAGTTACGCGCGTTCCTGTTTTCTCGTAAAAATAATTTAATGCTTCCGCTAAGTTTTCAAGCGAATTACTTTCGTTAATGGGCATGATCTTGTTACGCTTGGCATCATTCGCCGCATGAAGAGAAAGCGCCAGATTAAATTTTACTTTATCATCACCCAGTTTTTTTATCATTTTGGCAATGCCTGCTGTTGAAACAGTAATTCGTTGCGGACTCATATTTAATCCGTCGGGAGAACAGATCCTGTCAACCGAACGAATGGTTTCCGTATAATTCAGTAAAGGCTCGCCCATACCCATGTACACAATATTTGATAAATGCTGATTGTATTTTTCAGTTGCAAGTTTATTTACCAAAACTACCTGGTCGTAAATTTCTCCGGCAGATAAATTGCGTAAGCGTTCCAATCTTCCCGTTGCGCAAAATTTACAGGTTAAACTACATCCCACTTGTGTAGATATGCAAACGGTCATGCGCGAAGTGGTTGGAATTAAAACACTCTCTACTACTTTGTCATCAAACAATTTCATAGCGCATTTTATAGTGCGGTCGCCGCTGACTTGTATGTCATCAATACTTACGGTGTTAATTGCAAAATGTTCATTGAGTAATAAACGTAAATCTTTTGAGAGATTACTCATTTCGTCAAAACTACGTGCGCTTTTTTGCCAAAGCCATTCCCACACTTGTTTGGCGCGAAAGGCTGCTTGCCCGTTTTCTTTTAAGAAAGCAGCGATGTCTTCTTTTGTTAAGGCGCGTATATCTTGCTTTTTAAGCATGGTGCAAAGATAGTTAGATTAGCCCGGTTTGCCACAGATTACGCGGATTACTCAGATTTTTAATTGAAACAGCCAATGTTACAGATTCCGGAGATAAGCACGAATTATTTTATCGGTGAAATATGTGCAATCTGTGGCTTTATTGTATTTTTGAAGCTATGCGTTTTATTACTGCCGAAAAAATATTTAGCATTAACTCCGGGCCGCTTGAAAAAACTGTGCTTATTGTGGATGATGAGGGTAGTATTTTGGATTTAGTGAACGAAGAAACTATTGATTCCATGAAAATTGAACGATACGAAGGATTTATTTGCCCGGGATTTGTAGACACACACTGTCACCTTGAACTTTCTTACATGAAAGGAAAAATTGAAACCGGCGGAGGTTTACATCATTTTATTAAGGAAGTTGAAAAATTAAAAAAGCCCGGCGGCGACGAAATTTTGCAAGGAATAAAAGATGCGGATGCGGAGATGCATAAAAACGGAATCGTTGCCGTTGGAGATATTTGTAACACTTCAAATTCCTTTTCTTTTAAAAATTTCTCTGAAATTTACTATCACAACTTTATTGAGGTTTATGCTTTTGACGAAAGTCGCGCCGAAGCCGCTTTTGAAAAAGGGTTGAAATTGCAGGATGAGTTAAGTACCAAAAAAAACTCCTCCGTTATTTCTCACGCCCCTTACTCCGCTTCTGAAAAACTTTTGGCCTTGCTCAGTGAATATGCTGAGAAAAACCATTCTGTTCTTACTATACACAACCAAGAGACAGCTGACGAAAATTTATTTTTTAAAGAGAAGAAAGGAAGTATTTTAGAACGGCTGAATTATTTTGGCATCGATACTTCTAACTGGAATGCTCCCGGAAAATCAAGTTTGCAATATACTTTACCTCAACTTCCCTCAAACAACAAATTGCTTTTAGTACACAATACGTTTACATCCGCCGAAGATATTTCTTTCGCGAATAATTACAACAAAAATCTATTCTGGTGTTTTTGCCCGAACGCGAACCTGTATATAGAAAATAAATTGCCTGATATAAATTTATTCTTGCAAAACAACTGCAACATTACTTTAGGTACTGATAGTTACGCAAGTAATTGGAGTCTGAGTATTTTAGATGAGATAAAAGTCATTCAAAAACATTTCCCGAAAATTGAATTACAGGAAATCTTAAAATGGGCAACACTGAATGGTGCAAAATTTTTAGGTATAGAAAATACTTTTGGCAGTATTGAAAAAAATAAAAAACCCGGGTTGAATCTGATAAGCCCCGATTTAAAAACCGTAACGAAAATCTTCTGATCTTTTCAACTTTGTTATGCTGAATCGGCTTTAGCTGCGTGATTCATGAAGCATCCGGCTGTTTCTTATTTTACAAACTAAAAAAACAGCCGGATTCCTCGTAAACAGCCCCTTCGGGTGTCGGAATGACAAACAACATTTTATTTCTCATCCGGAATAAACTTAATGGAAACAGAATTCACGCAATAACGATTCCCCGTCGCAGTCGGGCCATCATCAAAAATATGCCCGAGATGCCCGCCGCATTTAGCACATAAAATTTCGGTGCGCTGCATGCCAAAAGTGTTGTCGGGTTTTTTAATTACACGGTCGCCACCCAAATCATTATCAAAACTGGGCCAGCCACAATGACTTTCAAATTTCATGTCCGAGGTAAAAAGCAGGGTACCACAACCAGCGCAAACATATTTTCCTTTTTTAGTGGTGTTCGTGTATTCGCCTGTATAAGCAGCTTCGGTTCCTTTTTCGCGTAATACGTGGTATTGTTCGGGTGTTAATTCTTTTTTCCACTGCTCTTCGGTTTTTACAATTTTATTGGTATCCATAATTTTTTTGTTTTGAGGGTTTGGTTTTGTTGTACTTGTTTGGCAACTTGCAGTTACCGCAGTAATGAGTAAGATTGGCAGGATTAGAAAAGTCTTACGAATAGTGATATTTTTAACACTCAGGTATTTGTGAATCTTTGATTTCATGGCTCTTTTTAATAATAGACGGGCAAACAGTTAAAGCCTTACAACAAATTTACAAATATTTTGCGTTAGGGATTGAGGCTTTGTTTGAGCTCTTTTTGCAGAGTATAAATTTAAAAAGTATAATTCAAGGTTTTCGACTCCGCTCGAACTGACAGTATGCAAAAAAGCGAGTGCCGAAAGCCCGGCCCCACCAAAATTTAAAATTGAAGGAAAATTACTAATGTGGGGAAACGCCCAAATTAATTGAATGCATTAAAGCCTGTAACCTGTTGTCCGGTAATGAGTAAATGAATGTCGTGCGTTCCTTCGTAGGTGATTACACTTTCTAAGTTCATCATGTGGCGCATAATCGGGTATTCGCCTGTGATGCCCATACCACCATGAATCTGACGTGCCTCGCGCGCGATTTGCAAAGCCATGTTTACATTGTTACGTTTGGCCATAGAAATTTGTTGAGGGGTAACGCGGCCTTCGTTTTTCAAAACTCCAAGTCTCCAGGTTAATACCTGTGCTTTCGTAATTTCAGTAATCATCTCCGCCAATTTTTTTTGCGTTAACTGAAATGCCCCGATTGGTTTACCAAATTGCTCACGCTCCTGGCTATAACGCAAAGCGCTGTCGTAACAATCTAAAGCAGCGCCGATAGCACCCCATGCGATACCGTAGCGTGCGGAGTTTAAGCAACCTAACGGGCCTTTTAATCCTTTAATAGTAGGGAATAAATTTTCTTTAGGAACTTTTACATTATCAAAAACTAATTCTCCGGTAGCACTTGCGCGTAAACTCCATTTACCATGTGTTTCGGGAGTGGTGAATCCGGGCATACCACGTTCAACAATTAATCCGCGGATTTCTCCGGCTTCATCCTTTGCCCACACAACAGCGATATCAGCAAAAGGCGCGTTACTGATCCACATTTTCGCGCCGTTAAGAAGTAAGTGGTCGCCTTTATCTTTAAAATTGCTGATCATTCCGCTCGGATTTGAACCATGATCGGGTTCTGTTAAACCAAAGCAACCCATTAAATCACCGGTGGCGAGTTTGGGTAAATATTTTTTCTTTTGCTCTTCTGTTCCGTAAGCATAGATAGGATACATGACTAATGAACTTTGTACAGACGCGGTTGATCGCAATCCGCTGTCGCCACGCTCCAATTCCTGCATAATAATTCCGTAAGAAATCTGGTCTAAACCCGGTCCGCCATATTCGGCAGGAATATATGGCCCGAAAGCGCCTATTTCAGCAAGGCCTTTAATCCATTGCTTGGGGAACACACAGGTTTGGCAAGCTTCTTCAACGATGGGAGTTACTTCTTTTTTTACCCAGGCACGGACCGTTTCGCGGATGAGGCGGTGCTCTTCGGTTAAAAGTTCTTCCACTAAAAATAAGTCGTGAAAATGAAAATTATCGGATGCCATATGCGTTACATTTAAGTGGCAAATATAAATAAAAAAAGGGGCACCGTGAAAGTCCCCTCTTTTCCACAAATCCTTCTCCTGAACAAGAAGGATTCAGGGTGAGATCAGCTACCTGCTTATAACAAATTTTTTGCTAAAGCATTTTGAGCCGGTTTTTATTTTCACAAAATAAATTCCGTTCTCCATTCCGCTTACATCGGTTTGCAAAAGATGGTTTCCCGTCACTAATTTTTCCTTAGAAATTGTTTGAACAAGTTTGCCTGAGATATCATAAATCCCGATAATCGTTACTTCTTCTTTGTCGGTAACTAATTTTATAAATACATCGTTAGTGGCCGGCACCGGGAAAACCGAAATATATTTATCGGCATCGTATACTTTTATGGCGTTAGCAGCACAAACCTGAATATCTGCCGAAGAAGATAAAAGGCCTGTATTGTTTGTTTCGTTCGTTTCGGCAACGTTGTTTGCTGTATCAACCCATACACCCAATTTGTAATTACCGGCAGGAGGAACTGAAGGCGCCTGTGAAATATCAATGTTCCAGTTGGTTATTGGCAGGCAGGCCGCGGCGGATACACTGTTAATACTAACGCTGGCGATACACCAATGACTTCCCGAACCGCTGTCGTATAAATACATTGACACAATAAACGGTCCGATAGCTGCAACGTTTTGGTCATTATTGCAAATGTCGACACTAATGCTGTTAACCTGGTTATTGCAACCCGTAGGTGGGGTATAACTTACATTCATTCCCGGAGCAAGGTCTTGTGCAAAGTTGAAAGCGGGAATCAGCACAGACAATTTGCATAATCTTTTAAATAGTTTTGTTTTCATAGTATGGTGTTTTAAATTGTTTTTAAATTCACTACAAATTTGAAGTTAATTGCTTTGGCATTGTTTTTGAAACTGCCCGCACGCATGTAAATGCAGGCCGTTATAAAAAAACAAAAAGCCCCTTTATCATTGGGTGTTTCAATAAAAAGAATATGAGTTCACAGAATCACAACATATTGCTTAAAGAGAAGTTCTCAAAGCTTTCCGCACTTCAAAAACAGAAACTGAACAGCGAATTTAAGAACGCGCCCCTGATGCTGAAACTGCTTGATTTCTTGGAAAAGCAAAAAGAGGTCAATTTCAGTTCGCATAATTGTATTCAACAGGTTTATGGCGTTGATTTAAACGCAGCCGATTATAAAACCGTAGAAAACCGTTTTTTTAAACTGAGAAAAAAATTAATTGATACGCTGTCTGAAAACAATGAAGCAAAGACACAAACACACAGCCTTGATGAAGAAATGGAACTGCGCGAGTGTATTGAATTATTTAACAAAGGAGAAAAAACACTGGCCTATAAAAGATTGGAAGAACTGGAAAAAAGATGCTGGAAAAAAAATATTTTTGAATTGTTGCCGCGTGTTATCGACCGGCTTATTTTTTGCAACCAATCGTTTAACCGGGTAGAAGACAATAAGCCCATTTATAAACGCTACGACGAAGCCGTAAAATTAAACGCGACTGTGTTGCAGGTTTTAAAAAAAGTAAGGCAGGTTTATGAGATAAACTACGAGAAAGGAATTTCTCACGCAAAAAGCGAGTTGCGCTTTATTAAAAAAATGGCTGATACCAATCCGAAGTACCCACGTTTTGAATTTATTTACCACCACTTGTCTTTGTACTATAAATTAGGCTCGGCCGAATACATTGATAAAATGCAGGTATTGGGAAAACACCATGCAGCACTGAAAAAGATTTATCAGGCGCATGGCAACATGACGATTTTTTACACGCCTAATTACGAATATTACCAGGAGGTTCATCTTAAAGAAATTTCGATGTTTTACCTGTATAACAAACTTGATTTTGAAGAGGCTTATAAAGAATCCTGCGAATTGAAAAAATTTATCAGTGATAATAACTCACCAAAAGCCGAATCATTTTTTTACAACGCGTTCAGGGCTGAACTTGCAGCAGGCCATTATAGCGATGCCAAACAAACACTGGATGAGTATGCTGCTGTCTTGCGCAAAAATAATCAGAACGACAGATTACCGTTTTTGTACACGTTGCAAATGATGCTGTACGTGTACGCTTATCCGAAAATAAAAATTGAAAATATTTCTTACGCCGAAAAAATGTTTGAACAATACATTAAATGGGCAGAGAAAAATAAAAACCTGATTACGCCATATGAAGAAGCGCTAATTGTAAAAGCGGGTTTTAATCACATAACGGGAAAACAGGATGAAACTATACAAATACTGAAAGAGAAAAATATAGGCAGCTATTTTGAGAACAAAGATTTGTATCATTTATTTGTTTTGTTTAACCGCTTTTTTGCCGGCTATAAAAAAATTATTTCTTCGCAGGCTGAATTAAAAAATAAAATAAATACTTTAAAACATAAAGTACTTGCACCAAATTCCGTTTTACTTTTAAAACGCATGTCTGAATTTATACAATAAAAAAAGTCACGCCGTTGGCGTGACTCTTTAATTTCATTTTCTTTTATCAGGCCAGGTTGATTACATCAAAATCCACCAATAAAGCGAATATAAACCATAACACAATGGTTAAATGTAAAAGGAGGCAAATCCAGAAATTCAAAGTTACGCTTTTGCCATCGTGAAGGTACATAGCAATTAAACAGATAAACGGAAACAGGGAAAGAATAACCAGAAGAATAATGTTGGTGTCTCCGCCGGATCTTTTTTGTTGTTGACTTGCATTTTCTTTTTTGAATGCAACTGCCTTTGCTGTGGTAATAACAGAAGGGTTTATTTTATTATTTTGCAAAGCCACATGTTTATTAAGTTCGGCACGGTAACTTTGTTTATGCGTCACTTTTTCTTCTTTTTTATTAATTTTTGCACTCGCGCTCAAAACGGGCGCGGTTGCTTTTTCATTCTTCATAAAACTTACAATAGTAGGGGCCATTTTATCGGCTGCAATATTTGTAGTTTTAGTTGAAGCAATTTTTTCACTTTGTTTACCGTGATGCATATAATACCCTTTGGTATAATGCCTTTTTAAAAGAGTCATTTTATTGCCGCAGGAACTTACTAAAATTGCAAGGGCTAAAAACGGAATTAGTTTTTTCATATTTTTTCGGTTAAGTTAATTTTGTACAAAGAAAAATTAAAAATGGAGATAAAAGTCACCTGTTAATAATTTATATTCATCCGTATAATCGTGGTGATTACCTTTTTCAATACTCAGGGTGTGATCAGAGAGCGGCCCCGATTTAAAAGAAAACTGCATCAGGTGGCGTTTTTCGGCATCGTTGAGTAATTTTGTTTTTACCCTCAGGCGTTTTACCAAAAACAGGCCTTTTTTCTCAGCCATCGTTTTAAAATCAAGTGCCTCTTTGGTAGGAAGTATGGTATAAAATTTTCCGTCGGGACTGAGAAGGTGCTTAACACCCTCTATCAAATCCAAAAAAGGCAAAGTATCGTTGTGTCGCGCATGATTTCTTTCTTCGTCGGGCGCCTTGTAAGAATCCACAAAATAAGGCGGATTGCTGATAATGACATCGTATTTCCGGGTGTGTGTTTTAATAAAATCCTGCAAAGCGGTGCGATGCACTTTTATGCGGTTGTGCCAGGCCGAATGAGATGCGTTTTCCAGTGCCTGTTCATACGAGCTTTGTTCAATGTCAATCGCGTCAATTTCTGCATGCGATTTTTGTGCCATCATTAACGCAATTATACCGGTGCCCGTACCAATATCTAAAACAGATTTTGCTTTTTCTACATGTGCCCATGCCCCGATAAGTACAGCATCTGTGCCAACTTTATGTGCGCACTTATGCTGAAAAACGGTAAACTTTTTAAAAATAAATGATTCGCTGGGCATACATTTTACCAAACTTTCATTTAAAGATACAAAAAAAAATCAAATGGTTGCCTCAGTCAAGGTAAATATCTATCAGCCCTTCGGGCGCACGATAAAAAACAGTCTTCAATTTAACATCTGCCTTTTCAATTAACTTCTGGTTAAAAGGCAAAAGCACTTCTTTATCATTAACCCGAAGGGAAAACATACGTTGGCCGGGCATTTCCATAATTTCAAGTATTATTCCCAAGTCGCCTTTTTCTGCATCTATTAACCTGTAACCTGTATAATCAACCTGCTTTTTTTCTTTTAACAAATTTTTCTTTTCCAACCAAACCTCTTTGCCCACCAGTTTTTTAGCCTCTTCCGGGTTTTTCACCGAATCAAAGGTCAGAATTAAATTCTTTCCGGAGGTTTTAATTTCCGAAACAAAGAATGGTGTATGCACACCGTTAATTTCAAGAAAAACAGTTTTTACTTTTTGTGCATCAGGCCCGGGGCCGCTATCCGGGTTAAGGATGAGAGAACCCTTTATACCATGCAAGCGGGTAAGTTTGCCTGCTTTCACTAAATCTTGCACCATAAAAAAGAGTACTTTTGTGGCACAAAAATAAGGCCTTTTGGCGGGTAAAGAAAAAATATATTTTGCATCCGATTTTCACCTCGGTGTACCCGACTATAAAAGTAGTCTGGCGCGCGAAAAAAAAATTGTGGCCTGGCTTGACCGGGTTAAGCATGATGCCGCCGAAATTTATTTAGTAGGTGATATTTTTGATTTTTGGTTTGAATATAAATACACGGTTCCCAAAGGCTTTGTGCGCCTTTTAGGGAAAATGGCTGAGATTACCGATAACGGTACAATCGTTCATGTTTTTACAGGCAATCATGATATGTGGCTTTTTGATTATCTTCCGAAAGAAACCGGGGTAATTTTACATCGCGAACCGATTGAAAAAACATACGGCGGAAAACAGTTTTTAATCGGCCACGGCGATGGATTAGGCCCCGGCGACGGATGGTATAAATTTTTGAAGAAAATTTTCGCCAATAAATTATGCCAATGGCTTTATGCAAGATTGCATCCTAATTTTGCTTTTGCCTTAGCTACTTATTTAAGTAAACGCAGTCGTATCGCAACGGGTAAAAGCGACAGCCAATATTTGGGTGATGATAAAGAATGGCTGGTGCTTTATTGTAAAGAAAAACTCAAGGAAAAAACTTTTGATTATTTTGTTTTTGGCCACAGGCATTTACCTATTGAAGTAAAAGTTGGTGAAAACTCCACTTATATAAACCTGGGCGAATGGGTAAATTATTATACCTATGCCGAGTTTGACGGCACCGCACTTCACCTTAAAAAATTTGTATAGAAAAGTGTCCCGACCGTTTATTTTAAATAACCTTCAGCTTAACCGCTTTATTATATTGCTCTCGGCAGTGGTTTCGATTTTTATGTTTAAATACCGTTTTTCCGGCCAAAGTGGTAATGAATACAAAGACGTGATTAGCGGCGACGGCAAAGGATATTACGCATATTTACCGGCCGTTTTTATTTATCATGATTTAACTTTTTCTTTTTTTGACAAAGACCCCGAAAAATTCGGGTACCAGTACTCCAATACTTTTTTGTTGAACCAGGATAAAAAAAATTTAAATAAATATACATGCGGTGAGGCCATTTTATTATTGCCGTTTTTCCTTATGGGAATATTGTACAGCTGGTTTATGGGATGGTCTGTTGACGGATATAATGGTGCTTTTCATGTTTTTTGCGCATTGGGCAATTTATTTTATTTTATCTCCGGGTTATTAATTACCAAGAAAGTATTACGCTGGTACAATCTCTCAAATACAGCAATTGCCGCAAGCCTTCTTGCAATAACTCTTGGAAGCAACATGTTGAATTACGTGGTATATGAAAGTTCGATGTCGCATGTATTTTCATTTTTCATCATTGCGCTGCACGTTTACACAGCCAAACGCTTTTTCGACTCGCCCTCATTAAAAATAATTTTACTGGGGGGCTTAACGCTGGGCCTTATTGTTTTAATCCGGCCTATTAACGGTGTTATTGTTTTTGCTTATCCCTTTTTAGCGGCGGAGAAAAACTTTTTTGCTTTGCTTAAAAGTAATTTAAAGTATTTTTTAGCAGCCGGGGCAGTTGCAGGCAGTATAATTTTTATCCAGCTGATATTCTGGAAACTTGAGACCGGTAATTTTTTGGTTTACGGATATAAAAACGAAGGCTTTTATTTTGACCGGATGCCACCGGTTTTTAATTATCTCTTTAGTTTTAAACGCGGAGCCTTTATTTATTCGCCTGTTTTGCTTTTCGCTTTTATCGGCCTTTGGAAAATGCGTCGTGAAAAAGCTCAGGTATTATGGCTTTTATTTTTTTTACTTTTAGTGGTGTACGTACATGCAAGCTGGTGGAGTTGGTATTACGGCGATGGCTTTGGAGAAAGGCCTTTGATTGACTTTTATATTTTCTTTGCACTGCTGCTCGCTTTTGTTTTTGAAAAAATCAGTAAAAAAATAATTCGGATTACTTACTGGTCGCTGCTGATAGTTTTTACTTTATTACACCAGGTATTTTTTTACCAGTTTATAAAAGGCATCATTCATCCTTACTCGATGGATTTTGAAAAATTCAGCTATGTGTTTTTGAAAACATCAGACAGATATCGGTATTTATACAAATGCGAAACTGAAGATTTTTATCATCCCCGGGGAGTTTTTGTTTCAGACAGCCTGTTTTATTCTCTTACCGATACCAATTTCGTGTTTCCTAAAAATTTTTACATAGTTAAAAAAAACATCCGGCAGGGTGCCTATTACGAAGCAACCGATATATATCCTTTTAATTATGAAATAATAACCGACAAATCGTGGCTCTTTAAAACACGTTTTGCCGAAATCGGATTTGATTATATGCAGCCATTGCCCGATTCAGCCGCCGCAAAGATGACAGACTATGTCACCATGTTCAGCACTGATAATACCATTTCTTATTATAATAACAATCCTTTTGTGGGAAGGGCATTTAACACGCCCATGCAATGGAACCATTCTTTTGAAAGATTAAAGATCGGAATCCCTGAAAAAACCGGGCTTTATATCCGTATTTTTATAGATAACATGAAAAAGAAAAAACTTTTTATAAAAAACCTGAGTATTAAAATTGTTGAAGCAAACCCTTAAAAAATACATTTATGAAAAACGATTATAAATTCGGCACTAAAGCGATACACGCCGGTGCGGAGCCTGATCCGGGCACAGGAGCTATTATGACTCCGATTTATCAAACCTCCACCTATGTACAGGAATATCCCGGTAAGCATAAAGGTTTTGCTTATGCCCGTGGAAAAAACCCCACGCGTGAAGCTTTGCAAAAAAATATTGCGGCTCTTGAAAACGGCAAATATTGTTTGTGTTTCAGTAGCGGTATGGGAGCAACCGACGCAGTCATTAAATTATTGAAACCGGGCGATGAAGTAATTACCGGCGATGATTTATACGGGGGAAGCTATCGCATGTTTACCAAAATATTTGCCAACTACGGAATTAAATTTCATTTTGTAGACATGACAGATGTAAACGTTGTTGCCGGGTATGTTAACGCCAACACAAAACTCATATGGGCAGAAACCCCCACAAATCCAACAATGAAAATTATCGATATTGCCGCTTGTTCGGTTATCGCTAAAAAACATAATCTGATACTGGCAGTTGATAATACGTTTGCTTCTCCGTTTTTACAAAATCCCTTAAGCCTTGGGGCAGATATTGTGATGCATTCTGTTACAAAATATTTGGGCGGGCACAGTGATGTAATTATGGGGGCTTTGGTTATCAATGATGATAAGCTTTACGAACAGCTTGCCTTTATTTTAAATTCATGCGGCGCTAACCCCGGACCTATGGACAGTTTTTTAGTTTTGCGCGGAATTAAAACCTTACATGTGCGTATGGAACGCCACTGTTTTAACGGAAGAAAAATAGCTGAGTATTTAAAAACACACCCGAAAATTGAAAAGGTATACTGGCCCGGTTTTACCGATCACCCCAATCACGAAATTGCAAAAAAACAAATGCGCGATTTCGGAGGAATGATTTCTTTTGTGCTCAAAAACCCTTCGGTTGAAGAAACTTTCCGCACAGCATCTTCTTTTCATGTTTTTTCACTTGCCGAATCTTTGGGCGGGGTAGAATCATTAATTAATCACCCGGCCACAATGACACATGCTTCAATCCCTAAAGCCGAGCGCGAAAAAGCAGGCGTGGTTGACCATCTTTTACGCCTAAGTGTGGGAATTGAGGATATCGAGGATTTGTTAGCCGATATAAAGCAGGCTTTGGGCTAAAAAACAACCTGTCCCACTAAATTACCGCTTGTAATTTTTTTTATTTGCCCTTTTTTTATGTACCTTTATTCTATATATTGGTACTCTTAAAATCCTATAAAAAATGAATAAATTTTTACAAATAAGCGCTGTTGTAATACTGTTTACAACATCTGCTTTTGCGCAGGCACCGGATGGTTGTATTACGCACAAAGCAATGAATGATTATTTCAATCAAAACCCGGAAGCCAGAAAGGCCTATGAGGCACGCGAGGCAATTTATGAAAAGCAGGATGCCGAAGCTGCTAAAAACGGGTATAAAAATACCGCGACTACTGAAAAAAGTGGCCTTAACTCAACACAGGGAACGGTTTACTATGTCCCGGTAGTGTTTCATATTTTACATCAAAACGGCCCTGAAAATATTACTGATGCGCAAGCTATTGCTTGTGTAAGCGAAATGACAACCCGTTACCGCAAACTTAACTCGGATACGGTAAATACAATCCCTCAATTTAAAAGTATTGCGGGAGACGTTCAGATAGAATTCCGCCTGGCAACTATAGACCCTAACGGAAATTGCACGAACGGAATTGTTCGTCACGTTGACCCGCATACCGTTTGGATGCAAAATAATTTTTCATGGTATACCTATACCTGGAACCCAACCAAATACCTGAACATTTATGTTGTAAAAAGCATTAACGGTACAGCTGCGGCTTATACTTATTTACCCGGAACTTTTTCTTCCGGTGCTTCATCTGACGTAATCGTTGCGCGTTATGATTATGTTGGCAGCACCGGTGCGAGTACTCCGTCTCACGGGTTTTGTATTTCACACGAGGCAGGCCACTGGTTTAATCTTCAGCATACATGGGGTAATACAAATAATCCCGGTGTTGCTTGCGGTAATGATGGCGTAGCCGATACCCCTATTACAATGGGTTCTAACCTGGTTTGCAATACTTCTATGGCAGTCTGTACTCCGGGCGTTGTTGAAAACGTTCAAAATTATATGGATTATTCTTATTGCTCAACCATGTTTACCGCAGGCCAGGTTGCACGTATGCGTACCTCGGCAACAAGTGGAACTTCCGGCAGGTCTAATGTTATAAGTGCTTCCAACGGAATAGCTACAGGTATTACAAACCCGCAAATATGCATTCCTATAGCTAATTTCCACGCAACAGTGCGTACGGTTTGCCCTAACGCAATTATAACTTTCAGTGATAGTTCAGCTAATGCACATCCCACTTCATGGAACTGGAGTTTTACCGGCGGAACTTTGCAGGGTGGTACAACCGTTACTGATTCTATGCCAAAAGTAAGCTATGCAGCTCCGGGTACGTATGCAGTTTCTTATACGGCAACTACTTCTGCAGGTAGCGGAACCATTAATAAAACAGGTTATATTACGGTTCTTACCAATATAGCTTCTTACAATACTCAGTTTACCGAAGGTTTTGAAACTACTACTTTACCCGGCGCTGATTGGTCGATAGGCAACTTAGCAGCAACAGACTGGGCTATTACATCAAGTGCTGCGGCTACCGGTGTTAAATCTGCCGAATTAGATAATATGGTTAATACTGCCGGTAATATCAGCATATTAGAAAGTACATCGTTTGATATTTCTTCTTTTATCACTCCTAAACTTACATTTAAGTATGCCTACAAGCAAAAAGCTACAACAGATAACGATAAAATGCAGATTTTCTCTTCCATCGATTGCGGATCAACATGGGTATCCCGTTGGAGTCGTAACGGAAGTACACTGGCAAACGTAACACCTGCAAGCGCAACAGCCTTTACCCCGACTTCGGGACAATTTACAACCTACACAGTTAACATTAACGGCGTTGCCGGGCAAAACAATGTACGTTTCCGCTTTGCATTTCTATCTGATTTCGGAGGGACCGGAGCAGTTGGAAATAATATTTTCCTGGACGACATTAATTTGTTTGACGCTTCTGTAGGAATTACTTCCGTTGAAGAAATGGTTGGATTAACTATTTATCCGAACCCATCATCGGGCACTATTAACCTGGATATGAATTTATCTGCAGTACATAATATTTCTGTTGTGGTAACAGATGTTTTGGGCCGCACTATCGAAACCATTCCTGCTAAAGAATACAGTGCCGGAGCAACTTCTTTGGCCATAGCGCAAAAGAAAGTTTACCAACCGGGTGTTTATTTTATAAACATGGATGTGGATGGAAAACAAATTACTAAAAAAATAATTATTCAGTAACTCTGAAAATAAAAATAAAAAAAGCCCTGTCATTGAACAGGGCTTTTTTGTTTTACAGATGTTAAATTAGTTAGGAACTAAATCCGTTTCATCTGCCGCTTTCTTGCTTTTGGCTAATAATTCTTAACATTATCCTGTTAAAAAGGTTTATTTCTTTTAAAAGAGCGCCTTTTGTTTTATCTTAGATTTGCAGATACCTATGAAACCCGAAACTAAACTATTAACCGAATTCTTTACCAAGAAAAAAATTGGCGGCGAAGTAAGCATAAACGACTTGCGTGATAAAGAATTTTCCGGCAACAAATTATCTGCAGAAGAAAAACGCGCTATAAAAAATTACGACAACTACCGCATAAATGTACTTAACGCGCAAACCGAAGAAGATGCTTTCCACAATACCTACCGCCAATTACAGGTAGTAGCCAATCTCGGCGACTGGAAAGAATTTTTAAAAGCCGATTACGAATAGTCTACGAATACGAATTTGTACGAATATACGAATGAGGCGCATTTCATAAACCACGTTAATACATTTTCACTTACTACTTTTTGCATTACCGGTTTTTATTATTATCCGAAGGAAATACTGAAGCAAAACTCCCGATTCGTATGGCCGCTATTCGTAATTCGCATACTTAAAATTGAAAATAAATAAATGGCTGCATATCCGCACTCATAGCCTGATACAATAAAAATACAGCTACCACAACTGCTAATCCCATTACAGGAACAGGAACAGAACTGAATAAATTGCGATAGTATTCTTTCATCCTTTCAGGAATCCAATGTATCAAATACCCGGTTAAAATCACCAATAAAACCGCGCGGTAAGAAATTAACACAGGTAAAATTAAATCGGGGCCGAAATGATTTTGAATGCGGTCAAACAAATCACTCACCGTTTGCAAATCATCGCTGCGAAACCAGATACGCGTAAAACTGATAAACACCAGCGTAACAAACATAAAGAAAAATTTAGCAAATAAATTATTTGTGTTTTTAAACGGAGAAATTTTTTGCCAGAGTTTATGAATCACCAAACCCAAACCGTTTAATCCTCCCCATATCATAAACATCCAACTGCTGCCGTGCCACAAACCGCCCAGCAACATCGTAATCATAATATTTACATTGGTGTTTACGGTTTTTTTAAACCCTTCAAAATAATGCATAAGCACGCCGAACAAAACAGCCACTCCCGGCAAAAAAGCAAAGAGACGAAGATTACCGCTCAGCAAAATAAATACGCTACACAAAATAAAAAGGCAAACGTAAGTGCCAACTGTTCCCTTTTTATTTCCGCCCAATGGAATATATAAATATTCTTTCAACCAACTCGACAAAGAAATATGCCAACGCTGCCAGAATTCGCTTGTACTTTGTGCTTTGTAAGGTGAACGGAAATTTGTTTTTAAACGGAAGCCTAACAACAATGCAACGCCGATTGCAATATCTGTATAGCCCGAAAAATCCGCATAGATTTGCAGCGAGTAACCAAAAATTCCCAATATAACCTCAACACCGCTGTAATAATTCGGGTTTTCAAAAATGCGGTCTACAAAATTTACACCCACATAATCGGCCATTATTTTTTTGGCAAGGCCATTTAAAATCCAGAACAAGGCCAGCCCGAATTCCACTTTTGATAATTTATACGGCTGATGTATCTGGTATAAAAATTCGTGCGATTTTACAATAGGCCCTGCCACCAGGTGCGGAAAAAAACAAACAAAAAAACCGTACTCAAAAATATTGTTTACGGGTTTTACTTTTTGCCTGTACAAATCAATAATGTATGAGAGTGACTGAAAAGTAAAAAAAGAAATTCCCACCGGTAAAATTAATTTATCTACACTAAAGGCCGTGTCAAAATAACTGTTGCTGAAATGCGAGAAGTGGTTGAAGAAAACAAAATCAGTTCCGGCAATCTGATTTGTACTCTCCGTAAAAAAATAAGCATACTTAAAATAACCCAACAAAAGTAAATTGATGCAAACACTGCAAGTGACAAATATTTTTTTTGCCCAATTTTTTTTTGCCCTGTAAATTAGTTGTCCCCAGGTATAATCACTGCAAATAGTAAAAAGCAAGAGGATTAAAAAAACACCACTGGTTTTATAATAAAAAAACAAACTTACCGCAAGTAAGTAAATGGTGCGCGCCTTACTGAACTTATAAAGGAAAGAATAAAATACAAGTACAGCCGACAAGAAAAACCAAAAAAACAATTGGGTAAACAGTAAGGGCTTATCCTGCTGATAAGCAACAATGCTTTGAAAAATATGTTGAAAAAATTCGTTCAATACCGGGAATTAGCAAATTAAAAGTAATTGCTTTCAGCTCCGGTAATAAAAGGTACTTAATTAATTTTCAAGAACGGGTTGTTAACTTTTTTTGCCGGGAGCAAAATGGTGGAATTGGTATCCTAAACTCAGGATAGCACCTACTGTACCAAAACGGTGACTGGCATTACCGTTGCCCCTGTATTGCACGTAACACCACAAATAATCGGCATAAGCGGCTTTTGCGGTAAACTCAAGGCAAAAATGATTTAAGAACTCGGCACGCAAACCTGTTTCTACTCCTGCGATAAACCCTGCCAAATGCCAGCGGTTATTCAGGCGATTTCCAAACAATGTTACATCAGTACGTGGTATAACTACTCCCGCACCCGGTTTAAACATCCATCCTATATTACTTTTACCGTCTTTACTTTTAAAAATTTTCCAGCGTTTTATATAATTCAATTGCCAGAAGTTTGCCCCATCGGTATGTTCAAAATGAAAATAATTTCTTGGATAAACACAAAGGGTATCAAACGAATGCCCGTTAATAGTTCCTTTAACATGCATTTGCTGCCCGTCAGTCACCACATACTTTGCATGGTCATAATTAATTTCAAGCCCTTCGTCTTGCTTATTATTAAAATAACAACCAACACGTACGCTGAATTGCGGAATAGTAAAATTTGCCACATCGCTCCATTTAGAAGCTATCTGATCAAAATCGGGGCTGTCCTGTGCACTAACATCATATAGAGTAAAATCGTAAGGCTGATGTGTAGGGTTCGGATCGTTAGGCGTTCCCTTATTTGTAAAATGTATAGTACTTTTTGTAAAAGCCCAGCGATTATATCCCCAGGTCCCGTAAAAAGTAAATTTTCTCACCTTTCTTCCCATTACAGAATCAATCTGCGAAAAAGACGGCATAGCAGAAAAAACCGCGATCAGTAAAAATATTCTCCTTATATTTTTCATTGATAAACTCAAGGCGCAAATATCCTTAATTATTTGTAATCCAAGTGTTAAAAATAAATTATACCACAAAAAATATATGCCACTCTTATGTTTCTATTTTTGTCCCGGCATACCTGAACCAAGGGTTGTTGTTGGCTGAGGTGTTGCACTAACAGCCGGACAATTTGCAAGTCCCACTTTTGCCTGTTGGTGGTTCGGGTTTAGCTGTAAGCATTTTTCAAAAGCCATTTTCGCTTTTGCGTAATCATGCAACGAGAATGCAGCGCCACCTAAGTTGTACCATATCTCAGGATCCTGTGGATAAATTTTAGAAGCTTTCTCAAACCAATAAGCCGCGTTCTGCAAATTGTTTGCTTTAGCGTCGGCAAATGCCTGTTGCACATACACGTTTGATAATACACGGTAATACGTTCCTAAAAATGGGTTGCTTGGATACAGCTGATAAGCCTTGCCCCAAATTTCCTCGCATTTGTTGTAATCACGCAATTTAAAATAAGCCAGGCCTAAATTCAGGTACCCGTTAACGTATTTCGGATGCATCTCTAAAGCGTGATTTAAATAACCAATGGCTTTATCCAAATATTCCTTTTCATGCTTCTTGTTAGCAGGGCGTTCCGATAAATCTATCCAGCGTGCGCCGGCATTACCTAAACACAATACACTGTTTGGCATAGTATTTACATCGTGTGTAAATAAGGTAATATCGTTTTTCCAAACAGCATTACGGGTAATCGTTCTCCAGCCGAATAAAATCGTAATAACAGTTACTACCATCCACAAAACCATTTTATGCGTTTTAACCGAAGCAAAATATTTTTTTCCTTCTTCGGTAAACAGCCAGGCTATACATACGGCCCATCCCAGCGACGAGTGAAAAATCAAACGTTCGCCCATGGTGGCACCAATATCAAATAACAAATTACAGATCATTAAAAAGTTTGCAAAGAAAAACAACAAGCCCCATGCAGCGGGGTGTCTTTTCTTGTATAATTTATATGTAAATACTGCCATTGTAATATAAATTGCTAATGATAAAAGCGTATCCCAACTAAGAATATCCCTGTACGGAATACTGTTGTACGAATAATCCGAGCTTAATACAGCCGGGAAAAACAACAACATTAAATATTTAAGCCACACATAAATTTTGGTACCGATTACCTGAGTGCCCTTGGCTAACAAAAAAGGGTTGTTTAATAATTCCGTATCAGGTACCGGTTTTTTAATAGCCACTATACTGAAACGAATCATAAAATACAACACGAATGCGGCACTAATACCTAACATTAAATTGTAATAGTTTTTCAGCTTAAAATCTTTGTCAAACAAAACAAGTGTCATCGGTATTCCAACAATCAATGTAATGGCATACTCTTTTGACAAGAGCGACAAGAAATAATTTACCGCGCTCCAGATAATATATTTTGTTTGCCGTGTTTCGGCATATTTAAATACCGTTATAAACGTGAGCGCAATAAATATCATGGAGAAAATTTCGTCGCGGCTTTTCATATTCGCAACAACCTCGGTGTGTATCGGGTGTATACAAAAAAACAGAGCAGCTAAAAATGCCAGGTCGGGGTATTGCGGGAACATGTGATTCCGGAACAAAAAATAAATAAGCAAAACACAAAGTACATAAAACAACACGTTGTTAAAATGCCGCAGCATACAACCCTCCGTAAGGCAATCGTTATCGTTCCATAAACCGTCGCCGTTAATATCTTCCTCGGGGTCGGTTTTACCGTTACCGTTTTTATCCCAGCAATTGGCAGGTGGTAGTTTTCCGTCTTTATAGCTGCCTATAAATTCCTGTTCAATCGCAAAACTTACAATAGAGAGAGGCCTGTAACGTCCGCCGGCCAGTTGCGCCTTGGCATTCATTTGCTTGTAAAAACTGTGGTACGCATCACGGCTCATGATACTGTCAATGCCACTTACGCCTTCCATAACGTACTCGTTTTTGTGGATCACAATCCCGTCATCAAGCGCAAACTCGTTGTAAATGGTGTTTATGTAAAAAATAAACCCGATGAGTGCCAGTATGATGTAAGGGATCTTGGGGTTTGAGAAGGGAAACAGCTCAAAAGGTTTCATTTCTATTGTAAACCCTTTTTTATTCTTTTGTTTTGCCATAATGAGTTACAAATATAGTTTTTGTTAGCTAAAAACCGTAATTTTTATCTCTTTTGGGCCATGGTTTTGGGTGTTCCCCGTATTTAAAATTCCCGGTTAATGAGTATCTGTGACGGGTCGGGCTTTCGCAAGTCGCAATAACGCAACAGCCGGGCGTTATGTGCTCCAACACCGTTGCTCAATCCCTAACACAAATACAATGTTAATTATATTAGCAAACAGTTTAATCCCCGATGATTGTCTATTCGTATATTCGTACCTGCGTAATTCGTACCTGAGTGAACCCTAATTTAAATCCCGAAGAAGAAAATTTAACCCCCGCCGATAAAGAAGCGGAAAAGGCCTTGCGCCCGGTGTTGTTTGATGATTTCAGCGGACAGGAATCTGTAATTGATAATCTTCGCGTTTTTGTGCAGGCCGCAAAGCAAAGAGAGGAAGCGCTCGACCATGTTTTACTACACGGTCCTCCGGGTTTGGGAAAAACAACTTTAGCACATATTATTTCAAATGATTTGGGTGTAAGCATTCGCATCACATCAGGCCCTGTATTG
>Ga0210400_10000485_pt1 | contig 44340 bp, 71 predicted proteins | sample IncBWH26MmetaG_FD_155456 | JGI IMG/M metagenome (GOLD analysis project Ga0210400, IMG submission 155456) | Forest soil microbial communities from Barre Woods Harvard Forest LTER site, Petersham, Massachusetts, United States - Inc-BW-H-26-M | ecosystem: Environmental > Terrestrial > Soil >... | reverse complement strand
GGCGGCGCGGGGAAAGAGATTCATCGGTATCGAAAGGGTAGAAAAATACTTCGACATCGCATGTCGCCGCATCGAGGAAGCCACGCGTCAGACCGACATGTTTATCGAAAAGCCGCCTCCGCTCAAGCAGGGGGCGCTTGAGCTATGAGCATCCAAGCCGTCGCATGGGCGCTTGAGCAGGACATCCCCGGGACCGCAAAGCTCGTCCTGGTGTCGCTCGCGAACCATGCCGACCACACCAACGGGCACTGCTGGCCGGCGGCCGAGACGATCGCGCGCGAGGCGTCGACCTCGTTGCGCTCGGTCTACCGCTACGTTGGGGCGCTGCGCCGCAACGGCTACGTCCGCGCGCTCAACCGTCGCGGCAACGACGGCAAGCAGCGCGCCAACGATTATTGGCTCCTGTTCGATCGCGCCTCCGCGGCGTGGAACTGGGCCGAGGCTGAATCCGAAGGTTCCGATGACGAGCCGCAAGATCAAGCGACCGAGGCCGAGACCGACCCATCATCTAGCGTTCATGTAGATGAACCGACTGCCAATTTGGCATACGGTGAATTTACCGGCGAGCCTGTGGATAAGTCGCCGCCGACTGCCACCGTGGCACACGGACCGACTGCCAATGGTGGCACACGGCAAGACTCCCTTGAACCGTCAGGAGTAGAACCAAGAGCGCGCGCGGCGCCCCCCGCGGGGTGGCGCAAAGAGGCATTCGAGGAAGAGGAACAAAATCGAGCGGCAGAGGACGCACGACGCAAGAGCGCTCCGGTTTGCGTATTCGTCGGTACGCGAGCATGGGACGCCTGGACGACGCCGCGATGGGGCTTCAAGCCGCATAACCCAAGGCTTTTTTCGCGCTACGTCATCGACGGTAAACTCCGCGTCGGCTGGTATTTTCCGACCCTCTTTCCGCCTTCCGGCCCCGATCCCCCCGCCGCCCTCACCCCCGAAGAATCCCGCGAGGTCAGCAATTTCTAAAACAGGGTGGACGCATGGGCATGGCAATTCCGAGCGCGGCGATGGCCTTGGCAAATCTGGCGGCGCAGCAGGCAACCGAGCGCGAGCGCGAGCGGAGACGAGTTCACAGGACGCACGACATGCGCTGGTATCTGCTCCAATGCGCCGCCAAATCGGACAAGCGCGTGCAGGATTGGCTCAAGGATCGCGGATTCGAAGCCTACTACCCGCAGGTCCGCGAGATGCGCGCGGTTCCCAAGCGCAAGCTCACCGCAAGCCAGCGCCGCGCCGACATGACCATCATGCGCCCGCAGACGGTGCCGTTCTTTCCGCGCTATATGTTCGTGCGCTTCGATATCGAAGGCGGCCTGTGGCGCGACATCTTCGGCTTCGTCGGGATCATCGGGTTGCACTGCAACGGCGATCTGCCGGCGCCGATCGCGGACGGCCTGATCGACGAATTGAAGGCCAACGAGATCGACGGCGCAATCCCGGGCAAGACAAAATCCAAGCACATCTTCAAGCTCGGCGAGCGCGTGCGCGTCGAAGACGGCCCGTTCGCGTCGTTCTACGGCACGGTGGAAAAGCTCGCCGACGTGCCCATCGAGGCCATTGACCCGGACACCCGAATCAAGGTTGCTGTTGACATCTTCGGACGGCCAACCCCGGTCGAGTTGGAAGTGCGTCAGGTCGCCAAGCTCCCGTAATCGTCACGTCCGCGTCACGCATCCGTCACGGCAACGTCACGCCGATGGCCGCGCATGCTTTCTTCCTTCCGGGTTACCGGCACCCCAAATCGGCCTCGCCGCGCTTGAATGCGCTGCGGGGCTTCGCTATTTATAGGAACGCTGCGCGGCGGTCCCATCCACCCCCTCCCCCGTCGTCCCCCGCCGCGCAGCGTTTCGCAAACTGCGGCACAATCTTGACGAGGCGGAATCTTTCGGAATCCCATGGCGAAGCGTGATCCCAGTCTGGCGCTGCCGGAGCCGCGCGAAACCTACGCGTTCGAGCGCTCATGCGGCCTGACGCCGACCGAGGCATGCCGGCGCGCCGCGGGCGAGAAGGCGGTCAATAACGGCGCGCCCACCAAGTGGGAGCGCTCACCGCGGGTGCAGGCGCGCATCCGCTACCTGCGCACGCTCGGTCAGACCGACGAGATGCTGGCGGCGAAGCGCGAGCGCATCGCGGAGCGGCTCGAGCTCGCCGCCTTCGGCAACATCTTTGACTTTTGCACGATCGCGGCCAAGCAGCCCGAAATCGACTGGAGCAAGGTCAAGTCCTCGCCTTACGGCGTGATCGTCGCCGGCTTCAAGTTCGATCGCGAGACCGGACTGCTCACCGATTTCGACCGCGACAATGCCCTGCAAGCGCTCGCTCAGCTCCGCGACATGCACGGCTTCAAATCGGTCAACAAAACGGCGCTCACCGACCCAACCGGGCAGCAGGCCGCGCAGCCGTTCGTCGTCAAAATCGTGCAATTCTCCGATGTCCAGCCCCCTCGAGGTAACGCTCCCGCATAGCGGCTGGCGGCCGCGGCCGCACCAGATGCCGCTGTGGTGCTATCTCGAGGGCGGCGGCACGCGGGCAAGCGAAGTCTGGCATCGGCGCTCCGGCAAGGACGATGTCTGCCTGCACTGGGCGGCCGTCGCCGCGCACAAGCGGGTCGCGACCTACTGGCATATGCTCCCCGAGTTTGCCCAAGGCCGTAAGGCAATCTGGAGCGCCGTCAATCCGACCACGGGCGTGCGCCGTATCGACGAGGCGTTCCCGCAAGAGCTGCGGGCGAACACCGTCGATGACGAGATGTTCATCCGCTTCAAGTGCGGCTCGACCTGGCAGGTAGTCGGCTCCGATCGCTACAACGCCGCCGTCGGCGCGCCGCCCGCTGGCATCGTGCTCTCCGAATGGGCGCTGTCCGACCCTACCGCCTGGGCCTACCTCGCGCCGATCCTCGCCGAGAACGGCGGCTGGGCGGTGTTCATCACCACGAGCCGTGGGCGCAACCACGCCTACACGACCCACAAGATGGCGCTCGCCAACAAGACTTGGCACGCGCAGACGCTCACGGTCGATGACACCGGATTCCCCAAGCATCTCGTCGAGGCGCAGCGGCAGGAATATCACGCGATCTTCGGCGATGATGCCGGCGATGCGCTGATCGAGCAGGAATACTACTGCTCGTTCGAGGCGGCCGTGCTCGGCGCCTATTGGGGCAAGCAACTCGCCGCCGCCGAGCGCGAAGGGCGCATCCGCAAGATCGATGTTGATAAGCGCTTCCCGGTGCATGCCGCCTGGGACATCGGCGTGGACGACGCGATGGCGGTGTGGTGCTTCCAGCTCGGCGCCGACGCGAACGGCCGCGCGATCATCAACGTGGTCGACCACTACGAGCAGAATGGCGTCGGCTTCGATCACTTCTGCGATTGGTTCAAGGATCGCGACTATCGCGGCGTCGATTGGGTGCCGCACGACGCCAAGGTCCGCGAGCCCGGCGCGCCAGGCGCGCGCACCCGCATCGAGACGCTGCAGGAGCTAGGCAAGAAGATCGGCCGCAAGCCCGCGCTCGCGCCCGATCAGAAGCTGATGGACGGAATCAACGCGGCGCGGCGAACCATCCCGTTCGCGCGGTTCGACACCGAGCGCTGCGCCAAGGGCCTCGACGCGCTGCGCGACTACAAGGCCGAATGGGATCGCGAGGCGCGCGTCTTCAAGAAGACGCCGGCGCACAACTGGGCAAGCCACAGCGCCGATGCGTGGCGCTATCTCTCGCTCTGCTGGAAGCTGCCGCCGCCGATCGCGGCCGACGAGCCCATCCGCGGCGCGACCGAAATGACGATCGACGAAGTGTGGAAGGCCGCACAGGCGCGCCGGCAAGACGCGAGGATTTGACCCATGTCCCGCGCCTCCGACATCTCGGCCGCGCTCGTCAACCACACCGGCGAGAAATTCACCAAGGCCGAGGTCGGCTACGCGCACGGCACCAAGGCCGAGCACTGCGGCATCTGCACCCACTACGCCGCGCACGGCTGTGAGCTCGTCGAGGGCCGTATCTTTCCGGCCATGTGGTGCCGCAAGTTCGACAAGAGGGCGAGCCGATGACGACCAACGCATTCTCGCCGCAGACCGGTGCGACCGCCGGCAAGACCGTCAAGGTAACGGCGAACAACACGCCGACGAGCGTCGCCGGCACGGTCGATTCCACGGGCCTCGAAGGGGCGGTGCTACGCATCTATAACGCCGGCACCGTGCTCGTCTTCGTGCGCTCATCATCGGAAGCGCAGGCGTCAATCGCGGCGACCGCCGCCGATATCCCGCTTGCAGCGGGCGCCTCGATCCTGATTCAGAATCCCCAGCCTGCGGGCAAGACCGGCGTTGCGGTGCTCTCCTCGACCACGACATCATGCGATGTCTATTTCACGCCGGGCGTCGGCGGGGCGAGCTGACGCGCCCGCATGCGCATCCTCGGCACCAACCTGCCGGAAGACGCCTGGTTCAATCCGGTCGCGGTCGCGACGACGGGATCGAATATCCTGCTTTCGGGGCAGCAGACGATTGATGGCGTCGTGGTCGGGCAATATCCGGCGGGCGATCCGCGCAATCTGCGCATCCTGGTCAAGGACAATACGAACGCAGTCCAGAACGGGCTCTATGATACGAACTCGGGGACGTGGACGCGCTGTCTCGACGCGAATGACAAGACGCAGTGGGCGCAGGGTTGCCAAGTCCTTGTGACGAGCGGAACGGCGAATGGAGGAATCGCCTACCGCTGCACGACGACCCCGACGAACGGACAGATTATCCCCGGCACCAGCGCGTTGACCTTCGCCATCTCCTATTTCGCATCGGCAAACGAGATGGAAACGCTGACGCTGGCGATGCCGGCGGAGTTCGTCGTCGTCGGCTCACCGACAAGCGGAAATAATCCGACTGTTACGGTGACGAAGGCCGCACAGAACGCCAATCTTGTCTATGCGGGGCCCTCCTCAGGAGGAGCCGTTGCGCCGAGTTTTCGCGCGATCGTCGCGGCTGATCTACCATCAAGCGTGCCGCTCGCGGTCACGAACGACACCAATGTCACGGCGTCAATTGCCGGGCAGAACCTCACGCTGGGGTGGACCAGCACTCTTACGGTTGTGCGCGGCGGCACTGGCGGTGGATCGGCTTCTGGCACGCTGCTCGACAACATCACCGGCTTCGCCTCGACGGGATTTCTTCAGCGCACCGGCGCCGGCACCTACGCGTTCATCGCCGATCCGATTTCCGCCGCGCATGGTGGCACTGGATTGGCCACGCTCACGGCACACGCGGTCCTGCTGGGAGAAGGCACCGGCAACGTCGCGTTCGCGACGATCGGGACGGCGGGTCGCGCGCTAATCGACCAGGGCGCCGGCGCCGACCCTGCATTCACGGCGATCTCCGGCGATGCGACGCTTGCGGGCAGCGGGGCGCTCACGATCGCGAACTCCGCCATCACCCTCGCCAAGATGGCGAACCTCGCCGCCAACTCGGTCATCGGCAACAATACCGGCGCGCCGGCCGCGCCGATCGCGCTCACCCAGGCGCAGCTCACCGCCATGGTCAACCCGGCGACGGCGTTATTGTCGGGCGCGCTGCCGGCCTGGCCGAACAACACCACGACATTCCTGCGCGGCGATGGCACCTATGCGACGGTGGCGACGCTCGGAGCCGGCGCCCTCGCCAACCCGAGCGCGACGATCGGGCTTACCGCCGTCAACGGCTCTGCCACCACGGCAATGCGCTCGGACGGCGCTCCGGCACTTTCGCAATCAATCGTGCCGACATGGAGCGGTTTCCACACGTTCTCGTCGGGCGTTACCATGTCTGGCAACGTTCCGGCACTTTCGACCGTCAATAACCAAGGGCCTTTGCTGCTGCAAAGCGGCGGACCGCAACTCACTTGGATCAGCACGGACTCGACCGGCTACGAAACCGGGACGGCACAGGCCGGCAGCGCGACAACCATTACGCTACGGGCGGGTGCGAGCGCGGTCAACAACTTCTCGAAATACGTCAACGCGACCGTGACCATCACGGGCGGCACCGGAAACGGACAGGTCCGGCAGATCGCCTCCTATGTTGGCTCGACCAAGGTCGCGACCATCTCGGGCAGCAACTTCTCGCCTGCGCCCGACAACACCAGCGCCTATTCGATCGGCCGCGTCGACTACGGCTATTGGCGCACGATCGCAGACGCAAATTGCATTTATTATGAGCTTTGGGAAAGCTCGGCGCCCTTGACTGGTTCGGATGGGCCGTTCGGTCAGCAGGACGAATATTTCAGGTTCAACCGCTTCATCCACGTCAATTCGATGAACTACCCGTTGACCGGCAACGGCAACCGGGATTGGACGCTCGCCGCAAACTACGTATGGGACGCCGAGTCGGCGCAGACGCCGCGGAACTTTAAGATTCAATCGCTCTCCGCTGCGACAAATACATTGATCGATGCAATCGTTGTAACGCCGAACAATGCGACGCCGATCGTTTCCGTTCCGAATGGCACCTATTTGCAAGGGCTTACCTCGCCAATCGTTGTCGCTGGTGCAGGGGGCGGCAGTGGTATAACTTCTAATTGGCAGCTGGCCGGAAGCAGTGTCGCTGCGTCGATAACGGCATTGCGTTACACGGCGCCGGGCGGCGGTGGATCATTGTTTAATTTTGGCAGTTCGCGCGGCGCTGCGCCCGGCACGTTCAGCGCAGTACAATCCGGCGATGGCCTCGGCAGTTTTCAGTTTTACGGTGATAATGGCACGGACTATACGGGCACCTCGGCTATCTTTCAGGCACTCGCCGATGGCAACTTCTCGTCAACGAGCATGCCGGGCAAGTTGCTATTTCGTACTGCAAAAGTCAATGCTATTGCCACCACCACAGGCCTCACGATCGACAGCGGGCAGAACGTCGTGGTCGGCACAGGTTCGGCAATTGCGACAAACGCCACGCTCGGCTTTTTTTACATGCAGACATGCGCCGGCACACCAACTGGCACCCCGGCCACGAGTTATACCGGGTCCATACCCATGGTCTACGACACGACCAATCATCAGTTTTGGATTTACGACGGAGCAGGCTGGAAGCAGCCAAAGACTCCGGCCGCCGCGGCAATCGTTACGTGGCAGTAATTGCCAAGAGGATGAATAAATCATGAAGTTTATTCCATTCGGCCGGCATGGCGAGTTTGCGGCAAAGGACTTTCTGGTTTCGATGTTGCGCACGTCACCGGCCGGACAAGACCTCGGTGAGATGCGTGATCGCCTCAAGGTGCTAAAGAAACTCGAGAGTGCTCCGCCGGAAGGCGCGACGCTTGAGGACGGCGAGCATGCGACGCTGATGCGCGTGCTTAACGGGCGCCGCGACTTTGCGATCACGAGCGGGGACATTATCGAGATTGCCGACGCAGTTCTGAATGCCAAAGAACCTGCCACATCCGTTACTTAAAAAAGACTGGATACGCTGTCATGCCCAAGCTCCACCCCATGCGAAAATCAAAGGCCGATCGCGAGGCCGACGAGACCCGCTATTCGATCCCGGCGACTGCCGAGGACGGCGACCACGACGGTGTGTCCGTCAACCTCGACCATCACCACCTCAAGAACATGGGCCTCGACGCCGGCAAGATGAAGCACGGCGACCGCGTCGAGTTTTCCGGCGAGGGCCACGTCGAGCATGCCGAGGTGCAGTCGGGTGAGCACGGCGACCGCCACTCGGCCCGCATACGCCTGAGCCGAGCCGGCATGGAACACGAGGGCGAGGAGCCGGCGCGCGAGCGCGAGAATCTTCGCAACGAGATCGAGACCATCCACGGCAAGGCCGAGGAGGCGCGCGAGAAGCGCTCGGAGGCGAGGGGTGCGCGTACCGCCAAATCCGGCGAGAAGGTGCCGGAGAAGGCCGGCGGCTGACCTTGCCGGTCCGCAAGTCCGTTGCGCCGCGGCCAGCCCCGCCCGAGGCGAACACCCTCGCGCCGCCCCTGCCCGCACTTGAGACCATCACGCGCTTCCTGCGCGAGCGGCCCGCCTGGCAGACGCATGATTTCTTCGAGGTCCCGTCCGAGCTCTTTCTCGCCGGCCGCGCCGAGATGAAGGAACGCATGCGGGCGCGGGGCTTCTCGCTGCCGGTCTCGGAAACCTGTCCTTTCGAAAACTTCCTGCTAGTCGGCAAGGTCATCGTGCAGGGTGAATGAATGGCGCGCTGGCACTACTACGACGATCCGGATTGCCGCAACGGCGATGTTATCATGACATCGCGCGACTATAAGCCATCATGGGCTTGGCGACGATATGTCGAACTGCGGTCTTGGTGGATCAATATGCGCCGGCCGAACTGGTATTGGCGCGTAGTTGTTTTGATCCGTGTCTGGCGCGCCACGGTAAGGTGATTGATGGTCGACGTTGTCGCCGCATCGGCCGGAGAACGCATCGAGACCGAGAGCGATCTCGGCACGGGCGAGGCGGCGACCTATGCCTATTGGATGGCGCAGGAGGAAATCGCCGAGAAGGAAGAGCGCAAGTGGGTCAAGCAGGCGCGCGAGATCGTCAAGCGCTACCGCGACGACGATCGCGGCGAGCAGATGAGCGGCCTGCATCGCTTCAATGTGCTGTGGTCGAACGTGCAGACGCTCAAGCCGACGCTCTACGCGCGCACGCCCAAGCCTGACGTTGACCGCCGCTTCAAGGACCAGGCGCCGGTCGCGCGCTTTGCGGCGCAGTTGCTCGAGCGATGCCTTTCCTATTCGGCCTCGGCTTTCGACTTCGACGCGGTGATGAAATCCGTGGTCGAGGATCGGCTCCTACCGGGACGCGGCGTTGCGCGCGTGCTCTACGTGCCGCACTTCGGCGAGGAGATTTCCGACACGAAGACGCAAGGCGAGACCACGCCCGCCGCCGCGGAGGATGAAGGCGAGGGCGAGGATCAAGCGGCGGCGCTCGCCGAAGAGGATGCCGACTACACCGGGCGCGAGGAGGAAGGCAGCGACATCGACAATGCGGGCGACGACGAAAGCGGCGAGGAACACGCCCGCGAGGTCGAATATGAGGAAGTCGTCGCGCAGTATGTCTTCTGGGAGGACTATCGCGAAGGCCCCGCCCGGCAATGGGCCGAGGTGCCGTGGGTGCGCTACCGCGCGTATCTCACACGCGATGAACTCATCAAGCGTTTCGGCAAGCGCAAGGGAAAACTGGTCAACCTCGACTACGCGCCGGCACATTCGCCCGAGAAGGACAGGGACGGCAAGGACGTACCGCCCGATCTCTACAAGAAGGCGGAGGTCCGCGAGTATTGGGACAAGGGCAAGCGCGAGGTGATCTGGATCGCACCGGCGACACCCGACATCGTCCTCGATAAGAAGGATGATCCACTACGCCTACCGGATTTCTTCGCCAACCCCGATCCGCTGCTTGCGACGACGACAAACGACAAGCGCATCCCGGTTCCGGACTACATCGAGTATCAGGACCAGGCGCGCGAACTCGACCACCTCACGGCGCGCATCGACAAGCTCACGACCGCGCTGCGCGTCGCCGGCGTCTATCCGGGCGACGAGAAGACTGTGCTCAGTCAATTAATGGACCCGGGTACCGACAACCGGTTGATCCCGGTCGGCGACTGGCAGAACTGGGCCGACAAGGGCGGCCTCAAGACTTTCATCGAGTGGCTGCCGATCCAGCAGATCGCCGAGACGCTGCTGCAACTCTACAACGCGCGCGACCGAGTCAAGGCAATCCTTTACGAGATCACCGGCATCGGCGACATCATGCGCGGCATGACGCAGCCCGACGAAACGCTGGGCGCGCAGGAATTGAAGGCCGTGTTCTCGACCCGGCGCATCACGCCGCAGCAAAAGGACGTGGCCCGCCTGGCCCGCGATCTATTGCGACTTATGGGTGCTGTGATCGCCGAGCACTTCTCGGCGAAGACGATCTCTCTGATCACTGGGTTTCCGCAGCTCGCGCCGGTGCCACAACTGCCGCCCAAGCCAGCCGAGCCGGTGCAGAGCATTCTCGCCCGCATTCAGGCGGCGCAGCAGCAGCCGCAGCAGGCCCCACAACAAACACCCGGCGCGCCGGCGATGAATGGCGCACCGCAGCCGCCGGGCGCACCCAATAGCGCCGGCGGGTCGCCGCAGGCCCCGCAACCGCCGCCCGATCCGCAGGTCGTCGCCTATCAGCAGGCGCTCGCCAAGTGGCAGCAGATGGCGCAGCAGGTCCATGCGATCGAGGCCGCGAACAAGCAGAAGCAGGACCAGTTCGACCAAGCCGTCCAACTCATCAAGGACGACGGCATCCATGGCTTCCGCATCGATATCGAGGCTGACTCGACGATCGCGCCCGACGAGCAGGCCGAGAAGAAAGCGCGGACCGATTTCCTCTCCGAGTTCGTGCCGCTGATGGAGCAAATCGTGCCGATGGCGCAGGGCAATCCGGCGCTGGCGTCGCTTGCCAAAGAAGTGGCGCTGTTCGGCGTGCGCGGCTTCCCGGTCGCGCGCTCGCTCGAGGAGACGATCGAGAAGGCGTTTGACGCCATCGCGCAGATGCCACCACATCCGAGCCAGCAGCCGCAGCAAGGCAAGGGCTCGGCGGCCGACAGCTCGCAGGCTCTGGCGCAGCGCGAGCGCGAGACGCAAGGGCGCGAGCAGATCGAGCGCGAGAAACTGGCAGCGACGCAGCAGCGCGACGCCACGGCACAAGCGATCGAGCGCGAAAAGGCGGCCGTGCAGGCGCAGACCGACCGCGAGCGGCTCGCCCTCGATACCCAGCGCGGCGCCAAGCAGGACGCCATGGCGGCCGTGCGCATGACGCATCTGGAAAGCGGGGACGCGGCGAGGCTGACGTAAAATGCCCGATGACGCATCAGGCATTCCGCTCGGCTCGCTCCCGCGCGATTTGCAGGCGCAACCGCCTCTGTTGAGTTTGCTACAACGGCTCGGGGGCGCGGCGCCCGCACAACAGCAAGCCTATCGGCTCGCGCAATATGGATTGGATACCGGCCCGGCAGTGAGTGCCGCATACACACAAGACCCGAGCGCGTTGGCCAACAGCGCTTATCGCCTCGCCACCATGCCGGCACGCGGCGCACTCGCCGCCGGCAACTTCATCGGCGACACCGCCGACACCGTGATGCACACGGACCCGATCGACCATGAGACCGGAAACTTCAGCATTCCGGCGATCGAGACATCGACACGGCTGGCAATGAGCATGGCGGCGCCGGGCACGATGTTTCGTGCGGCTCCGGCCGGCTCGGTCGGTATGTTCGCGGGGCCGAAGGCTCTGACAGCCGATCGCAATATGCTGGATATGGCGCAGGAGATGGCTGCGAAAGGCGTGCCGCGCGAGGAAATCTGGCCGGCCACTGGCTGGTATCGGGGCGTCGACGGAAATTGGAAACATGAAATTCCCGACACTGGCCTGCGGGTCATTCCCGGAACCGGCGCCGGCATTTCTGGAATGGATTCAGTGATCCAGCATCCAGCACTTGCGGCGGCATATCCTCAATTCAAGAACATGGTTTCTGATGTTAAGCTTGTAGGGAAAAATCCGGGCGGCCTTTTCGACGGCGGCGTCAATGTGCGGGCAACCGATCCTAACATGATGCGTTGGGTAACGGCACACGAGCTGCAGCATCCCATTCAGCAGATTGAGGGCTTTGAAAGTGGCACCGGGATGCGCGGCTACGCCGAGGAAGCACGCAAAATTCTCGGTCCCGGCGCGAGCGACGATGCGGTGCGAGGCCTCACTCACATCGCCTACATGCGCAATGCCGCCGAGGTCGAAGCGCGCAACGTCGAGGCGCGTTTGTGGATGACACCGCAAGAGCGGATGGCAAAGCCGCCATGGCTGACGCAGGACGTGCCGGACGAATTGCAAACCTTGAGTCCCGCAAGAGCGACCACGCGATGACCATCAACCTCGACACCGAGATCGTCGCGACGCGCTTCGATGCGCCATCGCACACCTGCTTCTACACGATCGCACGCGGCGGCAAGCGCTGGACGGCGGCGCTGCATATCGATGCCTTGGAGAAGGCCGGCGCCAATAAGACGCTGCGCCGGCAGACACTCGCCGCCGCGCTGATGAATGCGATGGCGGGTCCGCCGGACGAGGACGAAACCTGATGCCGCGTTTTCGCTACGATAAGGACATGGACTGCATCATCGAAATCCGCGACGGTGGCAACTATCCCGAGCCGGAAAAGCGCGCGCGTCCGCGCGGCGTGATCTCCGATCTCGATCCCTATCGCGCGGTTGCGTCCGACGTGGCCTGCGGCGGCAAGCGGCCAGTCATCACGGGGCGCCGCCAGCATCGCGAATTCTTGCAGCGCAACGGCTATGTCGAGGTCGGCAACGAGCGCGGCCCGGCGCCCAGCGATGCGCCCTCGCCGCAGCAGGCGCGCGGCGACCGCGTCAACGACATCCGCCGCGCGCTCGGCGACTTCGGGTCGAACACCGGCTCGCGTCATTAGTTGAATTCGGAGCATCCATGGCTGACGAAGAAGTAACCGGCACTGGCGAAGGCCAGCCAGCCGACGATATCCGCTCGGCACTCGCATCCGCGATTGCGACATCGGAGGAAACCGCAGCGACTGCGGCGGCCGATGCCGCGCGCGCGGAGCCCAAGCCGAAGGAAGAGAAACCGGCGGGCGAGACGAAGCCGGAAGGTGAGACCGCGCCCGAGACGAAGGTCGCTGCGGCGAAGCCCGTAGACAAGAAAGAGCCGCCCGAGGAAAAGCCCGAAGGCGAAGCCGGCACGGCGGCCGAGACCAAGCCGGCCGACGACAAAGCCGCCAAGGCCGAGGCGGATAAGACGGCCAAAGCCGCGCTCACCGGCAAGTGGTCGGCCAAGGACAAGGAGACCTTCGCCAAGCTTCCGGCCGAGGGGCAGGACTTGATCCTGCGCCGCCACAAGGAGATGGAAGCCGCCTTCACGCGCAAGACGCAGGAAGTCGCGGCCCAGCGCAAGGAATACGAGCCGGTCGACAAGCTCTTCGAGCCCTGGGCCGACAAGATGAAGGCCGCTGGATTCACCAAGTCGTCGATGATCCAGGCTTGGGCTAACGTCGAGCAGCGGCTGATGAATCCCGCCGATGCGCCCAACGTCATCGCCGGCATCATCAAGGGCTACCGCATCGACCCGGGCAAGATTCTCGCCGCGCTCGGCTTCGCGCCGACCGAGCAGCGCCGCGCCGGCGGCGGCGAACTCGAAGCCGTCAAGCCGAACGGCGACGGCACGCATATCCAGCTTCCCGCCGAGGTGGTCGAAAAGCTCGCCCGCCTCGATCACATCGAAGGTCGCCTCAATGAGCGCGACCAGCGCGATCTCGACGCCGCACAGCACACCCGCCGCGAGGCGGAGACGCGCGTCATGAGCGAGATCGAAGCCTTCAAGAGCGCCGAAGACGGCAAGGGCAATCCGCTGCACCCGCATTTCGACGAGGTCGAGTCCATCATGGCTCGCCTCGCCGCCGCGGCCATCGCAGCCAAAGAGCCCGTGCCTCCTCTCGCGGAGCTCTATGAAACCGCCGTGTGGGCAAACCCCTCGACGCGCGACGCCATGAACGCAGCCAAGGACGCCGCCCGCGAAGCGGCGGCCAAGGCTCAGCGGGAAAAAGCGGACGCCGAGGCCAGGGCCAAAGCGGCAGCAGCACGCAAGGCAGGCTCGTCAGTGACGGGAGCCCCAGGCAGTGGCCCGGCTCCGCGGCAAGGACGCGCGACCGAGCGCTCGCTGCGCGAAGAGCTGGAGGCCAACGCCGCCGAGGCTTCGGCGCCGTAGCGCCTCTTCCCATCAACCCCGGTCATGAAAGGAGATATCCCGCATGACCGTGCCCAACACAAACTGGAGCGAGATCACCACGACCACGCTCTACAACCGCTCGCGCAAGCTGGCGGACAACGTCACGAAGAACAACGCGTTGCTTCGCCGGCTGCGCGAGAAGGGCAAGATCAAGTCCTTCGACGGCGGTCAGGCGATCGTGCAGGAGATCGAGTTAGCTATTAGCTCCCTCGCGGCGTAAGCCACGAGCGCAAATCGGGTGAATTCGGTGAAACTCTCCGGCGTTAATATCATCTTCGATCAACCATCCAAACTTGTTGGGCGCATATCTGTGTATCGCGCGCTCGCACAGGAGCGGCTGGTTATCAAGAAGATGCCACGGAGACAATACCGAGCCAAGCCGCGCCGGGAAATGGTAGCGCGGAAGGTGTAACGACTAGGCGGTGAGTCCCAACAATAATCCGCCCACGAGCGCCCGACATCCTTACGGGATGATGAGATAGTCTGAGCTGCACGGCGACGTGCAGAAGCGCGGATAAAGAGCCGCGCGATAACAAACCTGACTCGGAAAACGGCACCTACAAGCGGTATTCCGGCTACGACATCCTCAACATCACGCCGTCGGACGTGTTCACCGCGGCACAATACCCGATCGCCCAGGCTGCGGCGGCGGTTTCCATCTCCGGGCTGGAAATGCTCCAGAATTCCGGAAAAGAGAAGATGATCGATCTGCTCGAATCGCGCATCGGCAACGCCGAGCGCACGATGCAGAACAATCTCTCCAACGACTGCTACTCCAACGGTAGACCAACTTTCGCGCTCGCCGCGTGACTGTGCCGTTGTAAAATCGGGTGAATTCGGTGAAACTCTCCGAACAGCCAATATTCCGAAAAACCAAAGGCGGGTTTGTTGAGCTTTTGATTTGGCGGAAATATTGGCCGCAGAGACAATACCGAGCCAAGCCGCGCATGAAGCCCAAAAGGCGAGAGGTGCGGAAGGTGTAACGACTAGGCGGTGACGAAAGAATAATCCGCCCACGAGCTCCCGACGCTTCAACCGAAGCGAAGATATAGTCTGACCTATGCGGTGACGCATAGAAGCATCGGATAAAGAGCCGATGCGATAACACTGCTGACAGCAGACGGGGGAAAGCAGATCGGCGGTCTGCAGCTCCTCGTCTCGGCGACCAACAACTCCGGCACCATCGGCGGCATCGACTCGTCGGTGTGGGGTTTCTGGGAGAACGCGTGGCAATCGTTCGCGTCGGCGGGCCTCACGGCTGGCGCCGCGACGATCCAGACGATGATGAACCGGGCATGGCTCGCGCAGGCGCGCCAGGCTGACCGTCCGGACCTCTTTATCGCCGACAACGTGTACTTCCGCTACTACTGGGAATCTCTCCAGGCCATCCAGCGCATCACCGACGATCGCAATGGCATGGCGGGCTTCGCCTCGCTCAAGTTCATGGACGCCGATGTCGTCTACGACGGCGGCTTCCAAGGCAACTCGACCGGCAACGTCACGACGCTGGGCTCCGGCGGTTCCTGGCTTTCGGGCTCGGGCGCGCCGGCGAGCACGATGTATTTGCTCAATTGCGAGTATCTGTTCCTGCGCCCGCACAAGGACAGGGACATGGTGCCGCTCGATCCCGATCGCTTCTCAGTGAACCAGGACGCCATGGTCAAGCTCATTGCCTGGGCCGGCAATGTGGCCATGTCGAACCGGTTCCTGCAGGGCGGCATCGGCGCATAAGGGAGGAGAACAACATGGCTTGGATTCCGACTTCTCCCCGCTTCGGGCTTCCCCCGATCGGCGCCATCGTCGCGTCGGCTGCGAACGTCTACCAGCCGGTGCTGCCGGGCGAGATCATCACGGCGATGGACCAGACCACCTACCACGGTGGCGAGTTCATCTGGCTCGCCGGCGTCGGCTCGACCGCCATCGGATCGTTGGTCACCTATGATCCGCTCAACAAGACGACGACGCTTGCGCCGCATACGGCCAATCTCGCCCAGCCCGTGGCTGTGGCGATGGCGGCCAACACGTCGACGACCGGATACGCGTGGTATCAGATCGGCGGCGCGGCGGTGATCAAGCGCGTCACCGGCGGCAAGACTTCGCCCAACGTGCCGCTGTATCTGAGCGCGACCGCCGGGTCGGTCCAGTCGACCGCGTCGGCCGGCAAGCAGTTGCTCAACTGCATCACGGTCAATGCCGCAACGGTCGCGTCGGCCACGACGACCATCCAGGCGCTGATCAACCGGCCGTTCGCGCAGGGTCAGACCACTTGATGTCGACGCTCACAACAACGGAGGCGGCCCGTGGGCCGTCTCCTCTCGTTCATCCGAGCGCGTTCATTCACGAACGTGCATTCGTCTCCAATGCGCGCGTCGGTGCGCGCACTAAGATTTGGCAGTTTGCGAGCGTGATCCGCGGCACGATCCTCGGCGAGGACTGCAATGTGGCGAGCTGCGCCACGCTCGACGGACCTGCGTTCGGCGACCGCTGCATCGTCTCGCAGGGTGTTGCGATGGGGCCGGGCTTTCGCTTCGGCGACGATTGCTTCATCGGGCCGAACGTCACGATCTGCAACGACCGCTGGCCGGCAGCGCACAAGCGCGGCTTCGACGTGAGCGCGTTCACGCGCGGGCGTTGGACGGTCGTTGTCGGTTCGGGTGTCGGCATCGGTGCGAACGCCGTCGTCCTGCCGGGGATCTCCATCGGGGATGATGCGATGATCGCGGCGGGCACCGTCGTCGAGAAAGACGTGCCGGCGAATTTTCTACTGCGGCGCGATGGCGCGCTGGTCAAGATCAAGCCGGAGTGGCGCGAAAGACGGATGCGGATCGTATGCTGAATATCGTCACGCTGCTATGGCACGCCAATGCGCTCTCCCGCGACTTCTCGTGCTGCTACGACGAGTCGTGGGTGATGAAGTTGTTCGACGGCTTCGCGCGCAACCTCACGCGGCCACACCGGTTTGTGCTGTTCACCGATCGCCGCCGCGACCTCGGCGGTCGCGACGTGCTGCAAATCCTGATCGATTCGGCGCCGCCGGCTTACGGTGCGTGCATCGAGCCTTACCGCCTCGATGAGCCGATGATCCTTGTCGGGCTCGACACGGTCGTCACCGGAAACATCGACCATCTCGCGGATTATTGCCTCAACTCGAACACGATAGCGCTGCCGCGCGATCCGTTCCATTCGACGACGGTGTGCAACGGCGTCGCGTTGGTGCCGGCCGGGCAACGCAAGGTCTACGAGACCTGGTCCGGCGAGAACGACATGGACTGGATGCGGGCACAGCCGCATAAGGTCATCGACATACTCTTTCCTGGCCACGTCGTGAGCTTCAAGGGCGATGCGAAGCATCACGGGCTGCGCGATGCGCGCATCGTCTACTTCCACGGCCACGAGAAGCCGCACGAGCTGCCGGATGTCGAATGGATCGAGACGCACTGGCGCGTCGAGGGCGAGACGGTCGCGTCGGAGATTCCTGCCGGCTTCGTCTCGTCGGAAATCCAGCAAATCCAGGCGCTGCCGAACACGTCCGATGAAATACTCTTCCGCCATATCGAGATCAATTCGCGGCGCCCGCTCCCATGGCTCAAAGGTAATCCGGCCCACACCGGGATTGCCGTCCTTGTCGGCGGCGGCCCGTCGCTCAAAAGCCACGTGCCGTTCATCAAAGGGCATTCCGACGCGCGGCATACGGTTTTTGCGCTCAACAATGCTGCGCGTTTCTTGAACGAGCGCGGCGTCACGGCGGATTATCAGGTCATCATCGATCCGCGCCCGGAAAACCTCGAATTCGTGCGCACGTTTTCCGCGCATCGTTACATCCTCGCCTCGCAATGTCATCCGAGCCTCTTCGAGCACCTCGCGTTTCGCGACGTGGACGTTCTTCATACCGCATCCGATGGTCTCGTCGATCATATCCCGCCCGGCACGACGGCGGACCTGATTGGCGGCGGCACCACGTCCGGCCTCGTCGCGATCTCGATGGCTTATGCGCTCGGCTATCGCGAGATTCATCTTTACGGCTATGACTCCTCCGATGCCGACGACGGGCAGGCACACGCCTATCCGCAGGACGAGAACGATCCGGAGAAGCGCCGCATCAAGGTAATTTGCGCGGGTCGGCATTTTCGTTCGTCCTACGCGATGTACGTCCAGGCGCAGAAATTCGAGAAACTTGCGCGGCTGCTCGCCGATGCCGACGCAATCCTCTTTGTCCACGGCGACGGGCTGTTGCCCACCATAGCGCACGAGATGAGCAAAGGAGAATCCAATGGCCTTCAAGCCGGCTGAGACGTTCCAGGGCGTCGTCGACTTCACCAATATCGATGCGAGCGCGGCGCGCACCGTACAGGTCGGGATGATCGTGCGCGGCATCGATACCGCGTCCGGGCAGGGCGCGGGCGAGTTCATCTATCTGCCCGGCGTTGCCTCGCTCGCGGTCGGATCGCTCGTGACCTACAACCCGCTGGCGAAGACCGTGACGCTCGCGCCGCACACGGCAAACCAGAACCAACCACTCGCCGTGTCGATGACAGCGAACACGGCAACCACGAGCTACAGTTGGTATCAGATCGGCGGCGTCGCCAAGATCGCGAAGACCGCGACCAAGATCAGCCCGGCGGTGCCGCTCTATCTCTCGGCGACCGCAGGCTCGGTCTCCTCGACCGCGTCGGCCGGCAAGCAGGTCGTCAATTGCATCAGCGTCAATGCGGCGACCGTGGCCTCGGCAACCGCGACCGTGCAGGCGATCATCCAGCGCCCGTTCGCGCAGGGCGCCATCACCTGACAGTCACCCGCCATCCAACAGGAGAATCCTCAATGGCTACCAAGGCAGAATTGATGGCGACCGGGATGCCGGCCTCGCAGGCGAACAAGCTTGGCCTCGATCCGACCTCGTCCGTCACGGCGGCAGGCACGACGCTGGCGACCGCGACCGTGCTTGCCGGCAACAACTCCAACGTCACGACGAGTTCGATCGGCGGCGGCGTGCAATTGCAGGGAGATTTCGACCAGGCGTATGTCTACAATGCCGGGCCGAATACGCTCACGATCTATCCGCCGTCCGCGTCGGCGAATTTCATCGGTCTTGCGGCCGGTGTCGGTGCAACAGTCGCCGCCGGTAGCGGCGCGACATGCTGGCCGAGCGACCTCGGCATCACGTTCAACATCTCCGGGCCGTAATTCCGGCTCCGCAACAGGACAAGCAAAATGACTGTGCAAAACGGCGCGTTCACGCGCACGAATTCATTCGGTTCCGATGGGGCGAGGAACTATCCGCGCTTCCATACCGCGGAAGTACAGGATCATGTCGCGACCGAGCGCCAGGGGAGGCCGATCTTTCGCACCGAGGAGCGCGTCGAGATCATCATGCCGGGCAATCCGCAGACGCGGCCGGTCGCGCGGGTGACGCAGGAACACATCCAACGCTGGCCCGACGAATACGAGCGCTTCAAGAAGGGCATGGAGATCGCGGTCGACGGCACGCCCCTCGAGCAGTGGCCTCTTCTCAAGCGCGCCATGGTGCTCGAGTTGAAGGCACTCGGCTTCATGACGGTCGAGCATGTCGCCGCGATGACCGATCTCGCCACCCAGAAGATCGGCATGGGCGGCATGCGGTTGCGCGATCTCGCCAAGGCGTTTCTCGACGATGCGGCGGCGAACGCGCTCAATGTCCGGCTTGACGCCGACAACCGGCGCAAGGACGAGCAGATCGACGCGCTCACCCGCAAGGTCGAGGAACAGGGCACGCTGCTCGAGCGCGTTTATGGCGAATTGCAGGCGATGCGCAACGCGCCTTCGCCGATTGCCGCAGCGGTGCCGAGCCATGCCGACCCGATCGCGATGGCGCGGGCGGGGCTGCCCGCGGAGGCGCCGGCGGAATCCTCGCTCGCCGCGCTCGACGTGGCGCCCAGGCGCAAGCGCAGCGGCCCGCGTGGCGCGACGGAACAGCAGCCGGCGGCGCAAGGCGAACTCGTCGGGACGGGAACGACTGCATGAGCGAAGAGAAGGAAACCGACAACGTCATCACGTGGCCGCGGCCCTCTGCCGCAGGGGCTGCGGCGGCCGGTCCGCCGGAAAATATGGATGACGTGGTCGCAAATCTTCTCGCCTTCTGTACGCGGCTCGATCAATCCTTGACGTGCGCCGTCGAAGTGATCGGCAATCTTGATATGCGCGTGCGGCGTCTCGAAAAGGAGGTCGTGGACATGCAGAAGCGCAAGCCCACGATCCTCGACGCGCAAGGTCGAAAAGCGAACTGACATGGCCAAACTCACCGCCAAGGGCCGCGACCGCATCGCCCCGAAGAACTTCGCGCTGCCGGGCGGCCGTTATCCGATCGAGGACAAGCCGCACGCGCGCGCCGCGCTTTCGCGCGTGTCCGCGAACGGCTCACCGGCCGAGAAGGCGAAGGTGCGCGCCAAGGTGCACGCGAAATATCCCGGCATCGGCGAGCGCAAGGCGACGCCCGAGGGTCGCACGCTCGAAAAGCGGCTCGCCAAGCGGAACGACCGCTGATGCCGTTTCGTTCACGCGCGCAGCAGGCATGGGGCCATACGCCGGCCGGCGAGAAAGCCCTCGGCGGGCCAGCGAAGGTCGCCGAATGGGATGCGGCGACCAAGGGCCGCAAGCTGCCAGCGCGCGCCGAGTTCGGCTTTGCGGCGCAGGGCCGCAAGGGTGGTGCGACAAAACCTAAGAAGAAGCGATAGATGGCGCTCATCGACATCTGCACACTTGCGCTGCAAGACCTCGCCATCGCGGTGCCGACCGCCTTCGTCGGCAATTCCGACGAGACCGCGACGCGCACGCTCGCGGCGGCGCAACTCGCCGGCAAGTCGCTGTACAAGCGGCCCGAGGGTGGATGGGTCGCGAGCATCAAAGAGTATGATTTTGTCACAGCCGCGGTCGCGGCGCAGACGGGCTCGATTGCCAATACGGGCGCCGGCGGCGTCGCGGTGATCTCCGGGCTCTCCGGCATCTCGGCGATTGCGGCCAATACGTGGTACGCGTTTGGAACGGGCGTCGCCAACAACTCGATCGTGACCGCGACGACCTCCTCGACCGTGACGCTCAACACCAAGGCGACGCAGACCGGGGCGGGCACGTTCAATTTCGGGCAGTCCGATTACGCACTGCCCTCCGACTTTCATCATCCGCTTGACAACACGTTCTGGGATCGCTCGCGCTTCTGGTCGATGCGCGGGCCGCTCTCGCCGCAGCAGTGGCAGCTCTACAAGTCGAGCGTCATCGGCCGCGCCTCGATCCAGCGGCGCTTCCGCTTCCGCCGCGAGGGCGGCAATACGGTTCTCTCGATCGATCCGGTGCCGACCGACAACGGTTCGGCGCTTGTCTTCGAATACGTATCGAACGCCTGGTGCCAGTCGTCGGGCGGCACGCCGCAGACGCAATGGCTCGCGGATACTGATACGGGATTGCTCGACGAAGACCTCTTGATGCTCGGCACGCGCTGGCGCGTGATGAAGCGGCTGGGCTTCTCCTATGCGGACGAGCTCGACGAATACGAGCGCGAGGTATCGAAGGCGGTCGCCCGCGACGGCGGCGCCGCGATCCTCGATCTGACCGCCGGCAACAACAATCTCACGCTGATCGGGCCATGGAATCTGCCCGAGACCGGGTTTGGGATGTGACGGGGGGATTGTAATGTTTGTGTCCTTTGCAATAGTCGATTGCCTTCTTGCGATGCCTCATTGGGCGGCACAATTCGACGATCCGATCGAACGGGAATGGTTTCGCTATGGCCTCGCCGCGGCAATCGCGGACGGTTGGATTATCGGCGCATGAAACTCCTAACCCGCGATCAGCGCTTGCAGCTCGCAAGCCAGCCGGTCGTCCAGCCGCAATCGGTCGCCTCGCCAGTCAAGGGTTGGAATACGCGCGACGCGCTTGATGCGATGGACCCGCTCGACGCGGTGACGCTCGACAACTGGTACCCCGACGCGGGCGGCTGCGTGGTGCGCAACGGGTTTGCGTCGTTTGCAACCGGCGTCGGCTCGGCGCCGGTCAAGACGCTGGCCGAGTTCAACGCCAGCGCGACGCGCAAGCTGATCGCGGCGGCATCGGGCAATTTCTACGATATCTCGGCCGGCGGCGCGGCCGGCGCGGCGCTCGCGACCGGATTCGCTAGCGACCAATGGCAGACCGAGTCGTTCCTGTCGCGGACGTTTTTCGCCAATGGCGTCGATACAGCCCAGGTCTACGACGGCACGTCGTTTGCCAATGCGGCGTTCACCGGCGTCACACTCTCGACGTTGATCGGCTGGCGCCAGTACCAGCAGCGCCTCTTTGCCTGGGCGAACAACTCGACCGGTTTCTACTTCGCACCGCTCAACTCGATCTCCGGCGCGCTGTCGTTCTATGATCTTTCGGCCTACGCGCCGCGCGGCGGCAACGTGATCGCGGCGACGACTTTCAGTCACGACGGCGGCAACGGCGTGCAGGACTATATCGCCTTCATGATGTCGTCGGGCGACGTGATCATGTTCTTTGGCAATGACCCGTCGAACGCGAACAACTGGACGCAGATCGGCCGCTACCGGCTCGGTGCGCCGGTCTCGGCGCGGGCGGTGTGCAACTATGGCGCGGAAGCGTTTCTGACCACGGCGGACGATCATGTGCCGCTACAGCAGCAACTCGTCGCCTTGAAACTCGGGCAGTTGCCGCCGCGCTCGAAGGTTTCAACGGCGGTGCAGGCGGCCGTCAAGGCTAATTCATCCGCGTTCGGCTGGCAGGCGCTGTACTATCCGCGCGGCCGGCGGCTGATCTTCAACGTGCCCAATCCGGATGGCTCGTTCGATCAGCACGTGTGCAACACCGGCGTCGTCGATCCCAACGGGATCAACCCTTGGTGCCGCTTCCGCAACATGCCGGCGTATTGTTGGGGCCTCTACAAGGACGCGCTTTATTTCGGCGCTGCGGGCGGCATCGTCTATGCGGCCGACACCGGCAACCTCGACAATCTCGGGCCGGTCAACGCGGTCGCGCAGCAGGCGTGGAACACGTTCGAAGACCCACAGCGCAAGCGAGCAACGGCGGCGCGGCCCGTCATCTCGACCATGGGCGCGCAGGGGATCACGTTCTCGCTCGGCTTCGACTACGGCGATCTCGCGATCAGCGACGCGCTGGTGATATCGGCGGTCGGCTCGCCATGGGATATTAGCCCATGGGATACCTCGCCCTGGTCGAGCGAAGCGAACGTGACGACGCAATGGCACATCGCCGGCGGGCAGGGCACCGCGATCGGCATCGGGCTCAAGGTCGCGGCGAATAATCCAGTGCTATGGATGCGGACGGACTTGAAGTTCGAAGAGGGGCAGGCGCTGTGAAAGAGGCCTTCGAGATAATTCCGAAGCGCGACTATCGCGCGTTGGGGCATGCGATTGCGCATCTCCACCCGATGACGCCGCGTGGCTACCGCTTCAAGAGTGCGGATACCTGCCAGATCGTGATCGGAAAAGGTACATCGATCAAAGCTGGCGGAAGAGTGTGGCACACTGGAACCTATATCGCCCACTATCCGAATGCTCATCTTCGGCCATGACCGCGCGCTCGCGCGTTGGGCCGGCGAGCGCATCGGCATTGCCGACTTCGGCCCCTGCGTCGCAATCGGCGTCTCTTACGGAAACGACATCATCGCGGCGGCTGTCTACAACCAATACCGTCACCCCAATATCGAAGTAACCTTCGTCACCGATCGCGCGCCTCATGATCGCGGCGCCGTCCGCGAAATCCGCCGCTCGATCGGTCCGTTGTTGCGCTATCCCTTCGTTCAGTTGCGGTGCAAACGCATCACCGCCGTTACCGGGGCCACGAACCAGCCCGCGAGGGCCTTCCTCTGCCGCCTCGGATTCAAGCAAGAAGGCTATCACCCGGAGGCTTTGCCGACCGGGGACGCCGTCTCCTACGGGCTCTTCGCGCGCGACGCGGCCCGCTGGCTTGCAGAGGAAGCACCACATGTCGAAAGGCGCAACGCCGCCTCCCGCCCCTAATCCGGTGCAGGTCGCCCAGGCACAGACCGGGACCAATATCGGGACCGCGGTCGCGCAGTCGGAATTGAACAACGTCAACCGCACCGGTCCGGGCGGCTCGACCACGTTCAACCAGTCCGGCGGCTATACCGATCCGACGAGCGGGCAGTTCGTTCCGCAATATACCGAGAATACGCAGCTCTCCCCGCTGGGCAACCAGTTGCTCGGCGGCCAGCAGACGCTTGCGAACGAGGTGTTGCCGTCGATCCAGCAGGGCGGCTCGCAGGTTTCTCCGCTCAACATCAACGGCGGCGCCAATGCGACGATCGCCAACGCGGGGCCGCAGGCGTTCGATCCGACCGTCGCCAACGCGGTCTATGGCGAGCAGAAAGGTTTCCTTGATCCGCAGTGGACGCAGCAGCAGAAGGACTTGACCGATCAGTTGTCGCGCCAGGGCATCCCGGTCGGCTCGGATGCCTATAACAACGCGATGACGAACTTCAACAATTCCAAGACGCAAGCCTACCAGGCGGCGAGCGGCAACGCGATCGGGCAGGGCTCACAAATCGCCGGGCAGAACTTCGGCCTCGCGCTGCAAGGCCAGCAGCAGGGCGTCAACCTGCAGCAGCAGCAGCAACTCAATCCGATGATGCTTCTTGCCGCGCTCACGTCGGGCGCCGGCATCGGCGGGGGTGCGTGACATGGTCTCTCCGCTCGTACAGGCGCTCGCCTATCAGGGCTCGGTCAATCCGGTGCCGTCGTCGGTCAATCCGACGAACGTCGTCGGTGCATATCAGCTCGCGAGCGATGTGGCCGAGAAAAACTATCAAGCGCAGATCGCCAAGCAGAACGCGTTTTGGGGTGGCCTTGCGGGGCTCGGCGGCGCCGGCGTTCTTGCGTTCGGTCGCCCCGCCGCAAGCAAGCTGTTCGGCGGCACGCCGGCCGCGGCGGCGACGCCGGGCGGGGTGACGGCCTCGCCATTGGCGGCGGTGACGGGCGGCGGCGATACCGGCGGCATCCTCACCGGCGGACAGTCGCTCGGCATCTCGCCCGGAGCCTTTGCGGCTCAGCCGGGGCTTGCGGGCGCCGATGCGAGCATGTCCGGGCCGCTGGCAAGCCTCATGGGCTCGAGCGCTGCGCCGAGCATCGCGGGCGATTTCGGGCTGGCCGGGGCAGGCGGGCTTGCTGGTAGTGCGGACAGTGTGGCGGCAGGCCTTGGGGCTGGTGCCGGAACGGACGCGCTGGCGAGCGCGGGCGCGGCGGCAGGGGCCGATGCAGGCGCATTCTCGCTCGCCGATCTTCTTCCCCTCTTGGCGTTGGCCTGAGCCATGGCATCCGATCTCGCAACCATGCTCTTGTCCGGCAACGCGGCCGGTGTCGCCATGGACCCGGCCATGGCGCAGATCGCGCCCGATCTGCAGCTCGCCCAAGCGATGACGCAGCAAGGCATCTCGACTGCGCCGGCCTATCCGATGCAGGCGCTCGGCCGTCTCGGGCAGGCGCTTGCGGGCGCCAAGATCATGAGCGACGCGACCGGGCAGCTCCAGGGTATCTATGGCAATGCGGCGGACGCGGCGTCACGCTCGCTGCCGCAGGACCATCCGCTGCAAGGAGCGCTTAAGAGCCCTGACCCGTATGCGCGCATGGTGGCGCTGCAACAATACCCCAAGGCGCTGCTGCTCCTCGGCGAGGCGAAGGGCGTCAAGCCGGGCGAGGAATTGCGCTATCCGGTCCCGGGCACGGCGCCGGCGGCGGCGAACACCGGAGGCGCCGCCGCGGCGGCCGAGGCGGCGAAAAATCCGGCGCTGATCGCGCGGGCGGGCGGGATTGCGTCAGCCGAGAATCCGGCATTGATCGCGCGCGCCGGAGCGACCAAAGCCGTGCAAGCGCCCTACGAGGGCGGCGGCGATGTCGTGGTGCAGGGGCCGAACGGGCCGGTGCGGATTCCGGCGACCGCGGCGACGCGCGCCGCGATCCAGCCGGGCGGCCCGCAGGGCGTAGTACGTCCGCCGGACGAGCAGGTCGTCGGCGGCCCGGCGGCGGGCATCCATGTGCCGGGTCAGGCGCCGGCCGCGGGCGTCGGTGCGGACAATTTTGCGCAGCGCTTCGCCGGTGTCACCGGCGAGCCGGTCAAGACGCCGGAGTTCGAAGGCAGCGTGAAGGGGCAGCAGGAGCTTTACGGCGAAGCCAACAAGGCGCTCGGCACGGTCATCGGCGAGCGCATCACTGGCGGCGGCAAGGCCACTTACGACAAGCTCAATGCGCTTGACACGATGGAATCGGCGTTGCGCACCGGCGGACCGAACGTGATTACCGGTCCCTTCGCCGAGTCGATCCTCAAAGGCCGCGAAGCGCTCGCCGGCATGGGCATCAACGTCGATTGGCTCAAGAAGGGCCTGCCCGAGACCGAGATCATTTCCAAGATGAACGCACAGCTCGCGTCCGCCTCCGCCAAGGCGATGACGGGCCGCCCGACGCAAAGCGAGTTCAATATCTGGATGCGTAACAATCCAGGCCTCGTCACGAGCCCGCAGGGCACCTTCGCGCTGATCAATGTGCTGCGCCAGCAATCGCAGCAGGACCTCGACCTGTCGCGGCTCGCGATGGACAAGCACAATTGGGACAAGTGGCCGCAGGTCGAGGCGGATTATTTCAAGGCACATGGGCTGACCAATCCGCTTACCGGCAAGCTGATGCGCGATGAGATCGCGGCGGCGCGTGCGAGCGGCCAAGGCGCGCCCGGCGTGGCGAACACGGGTGGCACGCCGGTGCCGGCGGTCGGCAGCGTCGTCAGCGGTCACCGCTTCCTGGGCGGAAATCCGCGCGATCCGAAATCGTGGGAGCAGGTCAACCAGGGCGGCAAGGGCGGCCAATGACCGACAAGCCACCCTGGCAGCTCGACTGGGGCGCGCCCGCGACCTCGCGCGCGGCGCCTGGCGCGCCTGCTGCTGCTGGTGCTGCTTCGGTCATCAATCCGTGGGAAGCAAATTGGGAGGCGACGCCATCGGCGACGCCGGTTGCACCGCATGGCGATGCGGCGGATGTCGGATTGTCGGCGGCGGCCGGCTTGCGTAGTGGCGGGCTTATGATTCCGTCGATGCCTGGCGATATCGTCGATCTCGCGGGGAGAGGAATCCAGAAACTCATTGATCTTGCGGCCCCGGAATCTCATCTCTCGACGCTTTCGCCGCATGGCGCGCCGCAAGCGCCCGTTGATGCTCCCCTACCCGCGCAGATTCCGGAATCGATGCGACACAATGTCCCGCCGTATCTGCGCACACAAGTTCCGGCAAATCCATCGTTCCTCGACGCATGGCGCGCGGTCAATCCCTTTCCGACTTACGACAAGGTCTCGGATGTGGCAACGAAGGTGGGCGTGCCGGATTACGAGCCGAAGACCGATGTGGGCCGCTACGCCAAGACGATCACGAGCTTCGCCCCGCTTGCCTTGACGGGCGGTGAGGGCATGGCGATGAACCTGCTCAAGGGTGCGGTCGCGCCGGGCATCGGCTCGCAATTCCTCGGCGATCGGTTCGCTGGTACATGGCTGGAAACTCCGGCGCGTATGCTGGGCGCGCTCGGCGCCGGGCAGGTGTCACAATTGGCGCATGCGGGCGCCGCGAAGGCCGCAACCTTGGGCGCGCAGGGCAGCACGGCGGCGCAGATCGGCGACCTCATCGGTGCGCCGGTGACGCGCGGTGCGGTCGCGCGCGTGGGGCAGGACGTGCGCAACGATGCGGTGACGCCGGCATCGGCCGCGGCGCGCATGGCCGATCTCGGCCCGGAAGGCATGATGCTCGATGCCGGGCGGCAGTTGCAGGGCCGCGCCGAAGCGATTGCGACGCAGCCGGGCGCCGGACAAAATACCGTGCTCAACGCGGTCGAGGGCCGCACCGGGAATTTCGGGGATGCGACGGCGGCGCGCATCAAGGACACGCTCGACACGCACATGGGCGCGGCGCCCGACGTGGTCGACCTCACCAACCGGGTGAGCAACATCGTCGATGCGCATGCGAAGCCCCTCTATGATCATCTAATGGCCGCGCATCCGGTCATCAACGTGCCGGGCGACATCACCAGCCGGCCGGCGGTCGCTGCGGCGATGAAGAATGCGACGACGCTCGCCGAGCAGTATGGCGAGAAACTTACCTCGCCGCCGCAGACGAACACGATCCTGCAGGGTCCGGGCTATCACATTGCCGACGACGTGACGCCAGCGGCGCAGACGAGCCTGCGCTACTGGGATTACGTCAAGAAGGATATGGACCGCCGCATCAACTCCTATATGAAAAGCGGCGGAACGTCGGAGCTCAACAGCGCCGACAAGGCCGATCTCGGCGGCCTCATCAATGCGCGTAACGCCTTGCGCGACAATCTCGATGCACAGACCGGCGGCGCCTACGCGCAGGCGCGCAAGGTCGCGGCGCAGAAGCCGCAGCTTCTCGAGGCGCTGGAGAACGGCCGCAGCGCGCTCGGCACGAAGCTGCTGCCCGAGGAGATGACCGACGTTTACAACAACCTCTCGATGCCCGAGCAGACGATGTATCGCGCCGGCGTGCGGCGCGAGATCGACCGGGTGATCGACACGGCGAGGAACGACGGCGCCGCGGCGCGCCGCATCCTCGACACAAATCAGAACCGCGAGAAGATCGCGGCGATGTTCGGCAATGATGCCGCGCAGGCGATCGACAACCGCATCGCGGCCGAGACGCATTTCCAGAACACGACGAACAACATCGCGCGCAATTCGCGCACGGCGGTTCGCCAGCAGTTGCAGAAGGACACCGAGTCGCCATCCGTCGCGGCGCCGCCACAAGCCAACATCATGGGCTATGCGCACAAGGCGATCACCGGCGCCCTGGAGGGCATGCGCAATACGGGCATGGAGAACACCCGCGCCGCGATCGGTTCGATGATGACGACGCCGGCGCATCAGGTGCCGGATTTGGTGCGGCTCTTGGCGAACTACGGCGCGCGCGCGGCCCGCCTCGGGCAGCCCGGCCTCACACCGTCCATGTCGAGCCTCGGCCGCCTCATCGCCAATAGCGCAATGTCGCGGCAAGGCAGCGGATCGCAGCCCGGCCAAGCGCAGTAGTGCCCCACGCGAGCAATGCCGCGAAGGCGAAGATCGCAAGCGGCGTGTCGGTCTTGGTCGCGATCGTATCGCTGATCAGCCAGACATAGAGACAGGTCAGCATCCCGAATCCGGCGTTGCGCACGACGCGCGGCGGCGAGGCCGCCCGTAATCTTGGCGCGGTCGGCAATTGCCGCTCAATGACGATCAACTCGGATTTCTTCGGCGGCAGGATCATAGGCAGGGTCATCACGAATGTCCTGGTCAGGCGGCGGCGTCTTCAACCGGCTCTATTCCTGGGTCGCCGACAAGGCGGCCGGGCTCGATATTTCGTCGAGCCGGATGGACGCCGACGCGAACGATATCACGGCGAACGGCTTCGGCAACTGCCTCACAAGAGATGGGCAGGGGAGCGCCACGGCCAACCTGCCGATGAACGGCTTTCGCCATACCGGTGTGCAGGACGGCCAGGCGAGGAGCGACTACGCATCGGTCGGGCAGGTCGTCAATGGCGTGGTGAGTTGGGCGGTCGCGGGCGGCACCGCGGACGCCATCACGGCGAGCTATACGCCCGCGATCACGGTGCTGGTCGACGGGCAGCTGTGCGGCTTGCGGGCGGGCGCGTCGAACGCGACGACGACGCCGACGTTCACGCCGAACTCGGGCACCGTGACGGCGCACACGATCACCAAGCTCGGCGGCACGGCCCTCGTCGCCGGCGACATCGCCGGCAATCTGGCCGAGACCATCCTGCGCTACAATCTCGCCAACACGCGTTGGGAGTTGCTCAATCCGGTCACGGTTGCGGCCGGCTCGGTCAATACGGCACAGATCGCCGCCAACGCGGTGACGCTGCCCAAGCTCGCCAACGACGCAATCCCGTTCGGCGCCGTGATGATCAACGGCACGATCGTCGAGAGCCACACCGGCAACGCCGAGACCTTCGCGATCAAGACGCTCGCGGGCGCCGATCCGACCGCAGCCGATCCGGTGTATTTCCTGTTCCGCGATGTCACGGTCGGCACCGGCGACTATACGATCCGCGCCGTCACGGCGGCATTGTCGGTCACGATCCCGTCCGGGCAGGCGATGGGATTCTCCAATTCGACGCCGGGGCGCATCTGGATCGGCGCGCTCGACAATGCCGGCACGGTCGAGCTGTTCGTGATCAATGCGCTGCTGTCGGGCATGTACGTCTACCCGCTGCGCGGCTGGGGCATCATCTCGACCTCGGCAGTCGCGGGCGCGGCCTCGGCCGGCGTCGCCTATTCGACAACGGCGCGAACCTCCAAGCCGTATCTGGCGCTCGGCTATGCGACATGGGAGGTCGGCGGGACGCTCGCGACCGCAGGGACGTGGAATGCCTCGCCGGTGCGGCTGCAGCTCTTCCAGGCCGGCATGGTGCCGCTGCCGGGGGACTTGATCCAAAATCCGAGGAACGAGACGGGGGCGGCGGCGACGGGGTCGAGCACCTTCACTTTCAATGACAATGTTCCGACCACGAGCGGCGGCGACCAATATATGTCGCAGGCCATCACCCCGACGTCGTCGGCTAATATTCTCGAAGTCGAGTCCATGGGGTTTTGGTCGGCATCCGGCACCGCAGACGATATTGCGATGTTCCTGATCCAGGATTCCAACGCCACGGCGCTCTCGGCGTCGACGATGCAACTCTCGTCCAGCTCTATCAATTTGTATCCGGCCTATCTCAGGCATAATCTTCTTGCCGCGACGTTGAGCAGCACCACCATGAAAATATATGCAGGCGGCACGACCGGGGCGACGACCAAGACGTTCAACGGGACTTCGGCGGCGCGGAAGTTTGGCGGGTCGCTGTGTTCGTATGTCGAAGTGCGCGAGCGGATGGCTTAGGCAAAGCCGACCGCGCGGGAGTCCAGGAAAGCCCTCCCGCGCGGGCGCCTCACACCACGCTTACGTTGCCAGCAAGTAGGGAACCTCGGCGTGGTTGACGTGCCCGTAGGCGCGCATCAACTCGCCCATGCTGTTGCCGGGGGTAGCCTCGGTCGCGGCTGGCGGTGCCGAGTGATCGGGCAGGCTGTCGTTGATCTCCTCGCGCAGCGTCGTGCGCGCGGGCGCCGTGGGGCTCACGGCGGCGGCGTGGTAGCGCGAGGGTGCTTTTTCGAGCTCCACGTGGAGCGCGTCGTAGCCGGCGCGCAGATCGAACAGCGGCATGACCTCCTCGACCTCGACCCACGAGGCGTTGAAGTGCTTGCGGATAAGGCCGATCTTTGCCTGCTTGTCCTTGGCGCCCGTTGACGGATAGTGCGTCGTGAGCAAGTCCTCGATCTCGGCGAGCACGATCTTGCGCTGCGTGGCGCGGTTGTCGCGCGGCTCGCCCCTCGGAATGATCCCGGCGCTGGTGCGCGTCGTGTCGACGCCGAGCTGGCGCCCGCCGAGGTTCAAGCACTTGATGTGCGGCAGGAACGACGCGAAGGTCGGATCGGGGAATTCCTTGCCGTCGAGCAAGGTCGAGCGGTCCTTGATGACGTGGGCCATGTGCTCGTCCGACTTGGTGTCGAGGTTCATCCGGCGCTCCATGAGGACGAGCAAGTCAGGCTCGTATCCCATCTCGCCTTCGGCCTTCATCTTGATGCCGGTCTTTTCGAGCTGCTTCTTCTTGGTGTCCTCGTCCTCGACCATGTCGAATTCGTAGCCGGCGCGGCCCGCCGCGATGATGTGCAGGCTGGAATTGACGAAGCGGTCGGTGAACTTGCGCCACTCCGCCTTGAGGAACGCCCAGTCCTGAAACTGCAGGCGGTAGCCCGACCGATTGTATTCGGCCGCCTTGCGGGCGCAGTAGGTCTCGGTCAACTCGACCCAGAAGTGCGTAAGCGAGTCGATCAGCAGCACGGACGCGGACGCCTCCGCTTCGTTGACGAGCGCGAGCAGATCGGAGAATGCGCGCGTCTTGGCGGTGATCATGGAAAGCCCCGCCTTCTTGACGCGCGGCAAAATCCAATCGCTGCCCTTCTCGGTGTCGGCGAACGCGATGGGCTTGCCGGCGTCGGGCAAGCCCAACTCGCGCATGTGCAGCACGAGACCAATCGCGGTCTCGGTTGCGGTGAAGGTTTTGCCCGATCCCTGGAAGCCCATGAGGGCCATCTTGAGATAGGCGGCTTCGTTGTGGGCTGGTGCGAACAGAGTCATGGCGTTGGTTCCTTTGTGTGTGGGTGACGGTTGTGGAAAAATCAGGCGACCGCGCGGCGGTGTTTGAACCGCCAGTCCGGATCGATCGCCTCGCCCAACTCCTCCTCGCGCGCCTCGACGGCCGCGCAGATCGTATGCGTCGCGTTGCCTTCCAAGGCGCCGGAAAGCTGATCGCAGAAGAGGGTGAGATCGACATCCGATCCGAAATGCACCTTGGCCTCGCGGCCGATCTCGAGGAGCGCATCATCCACGATCTTGGCGATGTCGAGGAGATCGCGGGTGAGCGCCTGCGCGTCGCCCTTGTCGGCCTCGCCGACGAGGCGGGTCATCATCAGGCCGCACAGCTTGCGTCCGGCGTTGTGGATTGCGGTATCGAGGGGGTTGAGATTGGCCGCGGGCGGCCGAATCGGTGTAGATGCGCAAAAGGCTAGGGACATCCTGATCTCCGTGTTCCTGGTCTTGCGGCGGGCAAGTGACTTTCTCAGGGACGCTTGCCCGCCGCGTATTTCTGTGATAGCACGCCCTCATGGCGCCTGTCAACCGTGCAACCACGAAACCGAGAGAAAAGATGCGGGCGTCCGAAATCGGGACGCCCGTACAGGTGCGGCTGCAGGCCGCATTGCTCGCGGTGATCGACGATTGGCGGCGCCGTCAGGACGACTTGCCGGGGCGGCCGGAGGCCATCCGGCGCATGGTCGAGATCGCGGCGAAACGAACGAGCTAAACTTTGCAGAGCGGCGGCGTGGAAAGCAGACACGCGGTTGACGGATGAAGCCGAGTAGGTGGCACGAAAGGCAGTCGCCTAAAGTCGTGAGCTTATAGAAGCGCCCTCATGCCAAGGGGGAGACGCCCGTGTGAATCGGGCAGACAAGCCGGAGTTGCGCCCGGCCCGCTCTGCAAAGTTTTGCACCTTGCTCTGCGCCTGCTTACTGTGACTCGCGTGCGTCCGCACCGCGTTCATTGTCCCGCCTACGCTCTTCGAGCTACGGCGCGGCAGGCCGCAAATCCGAAAAACCACATGAGCAAAGCCGACCTCACCCTCGTTCTCGCCCTTCTCGGAACGCACGGCCTCGCCTGGTTCGGCGGCTGGCTGCGCGGCGACCGTGACGGCTACGACCGTGCACAGAAAGAAAAGAAAGAGCCATTGCCTAAGAGCCTCGATTGGCTCAAGGTGCATCGCGAGAAAGAACAACTCCCATGAGCGTCTTCGTGGTGATGGTCGAGACCAAACAGGGGCGCGGCGTCGTCGGCGTCTTCGCGCGCGAGATCGACGCCAACACCGCCGCGCGCGATGCGGCCGGCGACGGGATACAGGCTTGGTATGAGCCGTTCGCGGTGCAGCAGCCTGCGGCAAAGCAGGCCGCATGAAGCCCCTCCTGCTGATCCTCGCCTGTTTCATCCCGCCGTGGCCGCCGGTCGGCTACGGCCCGCTGCCGCGAGAATTCATCAACTGCTCGGGAGAACATCATGCCCCACATCCTCGACACCAACCGCGACACCCGCGGCCACTACGATCGCCTCAAGGCAGCCGGGTATGACACCTACATCCGCTATATCGCGGCGCCGCCCGCGCGACAGGACAAATGCGTGAGCGACGCCGAGGCGCGCGCCATCGCGGCGGTGGGCCTGCAGCTCGCGCTCGTCTACGAGGTCAACGGCCGCCCGCGCGGCGCGGATGTCGGGCACCGGGATGGCGTCTACGCCAAGAAGCGCGCGCAGCAGCTCGGCGCGCCCGCCGGCACGATCATCTGGTACACGGCTGACGAGGACACGACCGACGCGATCTTCGGCCCGACGCGAGACGCATTTGTCGCCTTCCGCGACGCCATCGCGCCCTACCGCTGCGGCGGCTACGCGTCGGGGTGGATGCTCGACAAGCTCTTTTCGGCCGGCGTCATCGTGGCGCGTTGGCTCACCGACTCGACCGGCTTCCGCGGCAGCAAGGCGTCCGCCGCCGCCGGCCGCTACGAGCTCAAGCAGGCGCTGCCGACGCCCGTTGCGGGCCTCGATACCGACCCTGATGCCGAGCATCTCGACGTGACCGGCAAGGGGCCGGACATCGGCGCATTCGTGCCGTTCGGTGCCGCGGCCGGCGCTGCGGCGATGCCGCCCGCACCGCCCGATCATCCTGCGCCGCCCGCACCGAAGCCTGCCGTGTCCGTCGCGACTGCGCCGATCGTCCCGCCGCCCGATCGCCAAGCGGGAGGCGGATCATGAGCTGGGGCTTGGTCTTCGCCATTATCTTAGGGTTTCTCGTCATCGGCCTGTTTTACCGATGATGACGATCGAGGAACGCGATGCCGTCATCGAGCGCTGCGCGGTCGCGGCCGAAAACGAGCTTGACGGCAACCATGAAGGCAATCTGCGTGCCGCACAGATAGCAACGGTGATCCGATCAATGAACGGTGCGCCGATGGTGCCTGCGCAACCGAATGGAGCCACACCATGAAATGGCTTGCACTCGCCGCCATCGCGGGCGGGATCGCCCTCGTCCTCACCGCTCACGATCATGATGGCGGGCGCAGGTGTGCTGCTGGTCGTCGCGGGCGTCGGCTACTTCCTGGTGCGCGCGTTCATCGCGCTGTGAAAGGTGAACCATGCCCGCCGCCTTCCAAATCCTGATCGCATTGTTTCTCGCCGTGATCGCCACGCTAATCCTCGCGATCATCGTCGGCGGCAAAGCGTGGCTCGTGTTCGCCGCCGCTGTCGTGGTGCTGGTGATCTTCCTCGTGCGTGCGTGGAATTGACAACCAAAGGAAAAATAAACATGCAAACCCCATCGCAAGCACAGGTGATAGCGGCCGGGCGCCACGTTCTTACCGCCGCGGCGAGCATCGTCGCGTTTGCGTCCGTCATGCACCTGATCAGCGGCGACGAGGCGGGCAAGATCAACGACGCGCTTTCGCAGATCGGGGCCGGCGTCGCCAGCATCGCGACGGGCGTCGGCACGCTGGTCACCGTCCTGTCGGGAATATGGGCGGCCTACACGGCGAGCACCAGCCATCAGGTCGCAGCAGTCGGCGCGCTCGCGACCGTCCCGGGCTCGGGCGTTGCCGGCGTCATCACGACGCAGACGCCGGAAGGCCGGGCTCTCGCGGCATCCGTCCCGGGTCCGACCGTCGTGCAGGCCGGAACGTCGATCGCCGCTTCGATCGCAGTACCGAACAAGACGTAAAGGAGTCCGTCAAATGTGGGGATGGATTGTCGCGGCAATAGCCATCGGTCTGCTTGCATTGGGCGCTTGGTATGTCGGCGGCGCCCTGTGGCATATGACATTCAGAGGATAACGCCGACCGAAACTTTCACCAGAACCAAACCCGGAGAACCTACCCCATGCGCAAACTCATCCTCGCGGGCGCTTGCGCGCTCGCGTTTCTTGTCCCCCTCGGCGGCTGCGCCGAGGTGCAAAAGATCGAGTCCCTCTTCTCGATTGCGACCGGCAATGTAGTGCCGCCGCAGGCGGTCGTGGTGGCCATCAACGCCTTCGACTCGATCGAGGCCATCGCGACCGACTACCTCAATCTGCCGCGCTGCGGCACTGGTCCGACCATCTGCCGGGATCCCGCCATCACGGCCAAGGCGATCCCGCTGATCCGCGCCGGCCGTGCCGACCGCAATGGGCTCAAGGCGGCGCTGCGCGCCAATCCCGGCGCGAGCATCAGCCTCGTTACGGTCTACAACGATCTCGGCAACACCACGTCGGCGCTTTCAGCGCTGTTTGCGAGCAAGTGAAAAGGAACGCCATCATGAGCGCCATCATCGTCCAAATCCTGCAGCTTCTCGCCACGTTCCTGCCGCGCATCATTGCCGGCGCCTCCGCCGCGGAGGTCACCAACATCATCGGCATCATCGAACAGGCGGTGCCGCTCGCCGTCGACGTTGGCGAAGCGCTGGCCCAGCCGATCCGCAACATGATCACGGCCTTGCGATCGAGCGGCGTCGTCACTCCGGCCCAGCTCGACCAACTCGATACACAGGAAGCAGCCCTCGACGCCGCCTTCGACACGGCGACTGCCGCCGCGACCGCACAGGATGCCGGCCCGTGATCCGAGGCGCCGCGCTGCTGGCGCTTGTGCTGGCGGCGCCGGCCCAGGCGGCCGAGCTCTCGCCGCCGCTCTCGCTCGAGCTGATGCGCGCGGCGCTCGCGGCGGGCGGCCTCAACCGCGGCAAGATATTCGCCGTGGGCGAAGCCCGCTACGCGATCAGCGGCGTCACGGTCGAGCGCAACCGGCGCGTCTTCACGATCCGCGTCGTGATCGATCCGCTGCAAATGCACGTCGACACCAGCGGGGCACCCAATGGTGCCGGACGGTGACGGCACCGATTCCGACCCGGGTGGCGCTGCTGTGGGTTTGGGGGAGAAATTGACGCAAACCAATGGCGATCTTCCGGCGTGGATTCAGGCTGTGGTCGCCGCGCTGATCGCCTGCGGCGGCGCGATCGTCGGCGCGGTCGGTGCGTCATGGCGCATGGCCGAGCGCTTCGCGGCTGGACGCACCTATGTGGACGCGCAGACGCAGGAAACCCGCCACGTATTGCGCGCCGACATGCAGCGCGAGGCGGCGGCGAACGAGACCGCGCAGCAGAAGCTCGAGGAGCGCGTGCGCAAAAACGAGAACGATATCGCGATCCTCAAGGACAGGAGGGGAAGACAATGAGGTCCTTGCAGTGCCGAACACGGCTGGCGCCATCGTCGGGCTCAGCAGCGGCGCTGCTCTGCGCCCGGGTGACCGCACATGCACCCGCCCGACACGCTCCCCTCTCGTGAACCAATTCTTGTAGCCGCGTCATCTTCAACAGCACGGGGAATTCCTCGCAATGCAAATCCGTCTTCTTGCGGCGCTGGCCGCGCTTGCCTTCTTTCTTTTCGCACTGCCGGCGCAGGCTCGCGCCCATCGGCACTACAACCATGTCCGCGTCGCGCACGCGCCAGCACCGTCCGCGACCGGCTGCACCATCATGATCTTCGACAACGACGGGCGTACCCGCTGCGGCGGCGCAATGCCACAATTCTCGAGCGTGACCCGCACGCCCTCGCCGCGCCATTACGCGGCCCGTGGGCGCCTCCATCGCGGGGCCTATGTCCGGCGCGACGTGACGCCGAATAACGCGCCCTCGCCCGCGCTGCGCGGCATCGGGGCCTCGCTCGCCGGATTGCCGGGCGAACTCATTGCGAAGATCGAGGAGATTGCCGGCGCCTGCCCGGGCTTCCGCGCCATCAGCACCTTCCGTCCTGGCGCGCGCGTGGCGGGAACCAATATCCCCTCCCTACACGGCTTTCATAAAGCGGCCGACATCGCGGGGCCGAATTATGCCTGCGCCTATGCGCATCTGCAGGGCTGGCCGGGCGGCGTGTCGACCGACGCCGCACGCATGGCGCACATCCATCTGAGCTGGGCACCGGGGAGCCGGGAATTCGGGGCGCGGTTCGTCCATGGCGGCGGAGGGCACGGGCATCGGGCGCGGCATGCGCAGCACCGGCGCGCGCGCTGGCGCAGCGGTTAGCGGGTAGCGGGTAGCGGGTAGCGGCGGGGATCCAGCATCAGTGAGCGCTACGGGTGATGCCCCGGCCAGAACGGGTTCTGGCACTTGACGCCTTCCTGATAGCCGCCCGGACCGCAATTGCACGCGTCGGGATAGCACACGTCATCGTCCTGTGTGCGGCCGCAGCAGATATCCACCAACTCGCCGACCGTGCGATCCTTGATGAAGTCCCTCAGCGCGATGCCCTCTGCGGTCAGCCAGCCGTAGCGCGGCGAAGTGCCATACTCGATCACGTCCACGCCATGCCGGCAGAGGACGTTGATCAGCAGCCACGCCACGGGCGCCGTGAGGGCTTCTTCTAGCTTTTCGTATTCATAGCAGTGATCGCCGTTGCGCGTTCCGAGCGCATCAAAAAAACTCTTGAGCGCGCGCAGTGTGTGAGGCTCGCCCGTGCCATATCCAAACCCGAAGGCATTTCCCTCCCAGTCCGCGAAATTCTGTTCGATCGTTTTTGGCATGCGCTTATCTCTTGTCGCTCGAAACTAACCGCAGTCGCGGCTGGATCGCATCCATAGGCATTTCGACGCGGTGGATTGGCCGGGTGCGGAAGATGCACCGAACGACGCCATCGGGGATTGCCCGGCTCAGCGGGACATAAAAATCGAAGCCCATGGTTTCGTCGATGTCACCTTCGAGCATGCCGCGCTCGACTTCATAGCGAAGCTCGTGCAGAAGCTTCTCGATCCGCTCACGGCGGAAGTTCGTCGGGTCAGCCATTTTCAGAGCCGATCATCTATCTGCGCCGCCATCGCGAAGAAGTGCTGCGGTTTGTTCGGCCGAAAGCTGCGGCTTGGGAATGCGATTACGCGGCTCGCTAGTGATTAGCCGCATCGCGGTATCCCACCTCGCAACGTCGTCAAGCGCGCTCCGCTGAATCAGCCGCCGACGACGGCGCCTGCCGCGCGTCCCTACCGCTGTCTTCGCCGGCTTCCCTTTGGCGACCCGCAGCCCGAGGGCGATCTCCCGTGAGAGTTTGCCAGACCGCACATTGCAATTACAGTTAAAGCACGCAATGACGAGATTGGCCGGATCGAGCATGGCCCCGCCGTTGAAAATCTCGACGACGTGATCAAGGGTTGCCGTATCCCTCGGCACCTGACGGCCATTCGGCGTCTTGTGCCGCACCACTGGTCGCTTGCACCAATGACAACTCATGCCGTCGCGCGCGGCAACCTCGGCAAAAAGCCGCTCGTAGACCTCTTTGCTGCACCAGCTAGGCATCGATTCTCTTATTGCCCATGAGTGCACTGCGCGAGATGGTTCCGAATTGCGATTCCCACCATCTCACTAGAGACACGGGAATCGCGCGCTATTTTGAATATGCCTTCAAGGGCAACCCTCGCCCGATCTGGAACGTCGATGCGGGCTTTTCCATCGTCGTATGAAATTGACGTGACGATCATTCCGATCCGAACTCCGTTCTCAAAATAGAGATAGCCTTCGTTTATCCCCATGCCACCGTGACCGCAGCAAGCGTATTTCACGCCTGGTAGTCCAGGAATGCAAGGATCGTCATCGTTTGAACGAGTTAACTTGCAGACTGGGCAAGTCCAGCCATTCTCCCATTGATATGCGTCAGTCATCGCTTATCCTCGGATGGGCGCTCACAAGCCTCACGCCAACGCGCCGCCCATTCTTCCTTGGGGAACGACCGAGCATAGAGAAAGCCGAGCAGCTCCCCTATGCTGAACCCACCACGGCAACCGCGGCCCTCAAGATCGACCATTGCAGGCTGCGGGCTGTAAACGTGGCAGTATACCTCGTAAGCCCGCAAGGCCAAAGATTCCGGCACAACTGGCTTGAGATGCGGGCGAACAAAGTCCTGCGTTTGCACCGGATGAAATTTGGTCATGGTTTATCGCTGCTCTCCGGTTTAAAGACTTCGACGCCAACCTCGCCGTTGCAAATCTTGTCGATCGCGTCGATCGCGAAGTTCCGTCCTTCGAAGTCCGTTCCGTGGTGGAGCCGGATTAGTTCGGAGTTTTCCGTCAGAACATAGGGTCGCGCGGCGAACTTGATGCTCATTTGCTTTTCTCTGACTGCTCATTGCCGCACACATCGGACGCGACAATGATGCCTTCGTCGATGAAGGTTTTGCCGCCATCGGCACGCGTGCCGATGTGCTTGCCGTCAAGCGCTTGGATGTAGGTCCGCAGCCGCTCGATCTCGTCCTTCGCGCGGCCGACGATCCCGATGACCTCCGCTGACGAATAGGTATCGCCGCCGAGGCGCTGGACCCTTTTCAGTTCGTCGAGCACGTTCATTTTGTAGGGTCCTCCGAAACACCGTCAGCACGCTCTACGATCACCACGCGATGCGATCGACACCACTTTGTCCAGATGACAGGAAGGCAGTAGCCTTGTTGGGTAAGTAGCCCTGGGCGACGGCGCTCGTAGCTGATGCCACAATCGGTAACGTGTGTGACGTGGCGCTCGCCGATGCTCGGGTACTGCGAGCGCACGACATCGCCAGCCTTCGGATTGAAGATCGGATCGCGGCCAGCCACAATCTCATCGACTTCCCTATTTGTCAGCCGAGTCATCGTCGCTGAACCTCATAGCTCGTGTAGTCCGGCGTTGCCTCGCGCACGATCTCGACGCCCAAGTGGTCGAGCAGCGCAACGAGCACTAGCCGCAAATCCTTGTCGGGGACATCGGAGAGCGGCGTTACTTCCCGGTAGCGATCCAGCTTCGCAAGCTTGCTCATTTGCGATCCTCGGATTTGATAACCCTAAGCACTATGTCGGGCTCCTGCGTATTCGCCTGCGGGACCTACAACCCTCTCGGTGCTCGATACGGTGCAGCCTTTAACTGTTCACTCGTCGGCGAGCTTCGGCTACTTGCGATCAACACCCGATTTGTCCACGTCTAGAATGTCACTCGATTGGTGGATCGTCACGGACTACCTCGCCGGTATCGAGGTTCACGATCTTGACACGGCCTCGCCGGTTGCCGCGGACTGGAAGTGTGTCGGCGAAAGCTTTTGCCTCAAACACGGAAAGGCGGTGCCATGTCCGACGCTCGCGGTCCCGCCCATTCTCCGAATCTCGCGTATGAAGTATTTGGCACACCATCGCTAACTCGCCATCTATGAACCGATCTCGTGTGCGGGATCGATATTGCCGATGCGCTCCGCATTCTCGGCGATGCGTGCACGCTCGAACGCCTCCGCAATGCTGTCCTGCATTGCGCGAGGCAGGTCGTCGTAGTTCTGCTTGCAATGAACCTTCGCGTAGTACCATTTCGCTTGGTAGGCCCAGAACGCACATTGATCGGCGAGCATGGCGACTTCGCGAATGTGCTCGTCGCATTCCTTGCAGCGTGCCATGTATCGCTCCGCTTCGTATGTTGCGGCCTCGCCGTCTGCCACCATGGCGTCGGCGCAGCCCTCGCTCGAATAGACCTTGCCCATCGCTAACCTGCTACGTATGCCGACTATTCAGCGATGAGATAGTCGGTCGACGGCTCGGCACCGTGGCCGTTCGGCGGCGCCTGGCGTTTGACGGGATCGAACGCGGCGAGCTGCCGGCGGTGCGGATCGAGGCGCGCGGCGAAGGCCGCAGGCTCGACGTGCTTCGGCAGTACGGGATCATATCGCTTGCGGGGCATCGTAGTCTCCTCTGTTGTTCACTAAGCGTATTCGTCGTCAAAGTTGCAAGCGAAGTTCGCTTGCTTTCCGCACTTCGAGCACTCGCACACGTCGCGCTCGCCATCGCACTTGACGACGCGCCAGTGATGCTCGTGCGGTCCCACGTCGATCTCGGCCGCGTGGATCGAGTAGCCGCCGGTGATGCGCTCTGCGGAGTTCATGTGACTGCCTCTTTCGCCGGAAGCGCGGCCTCGATCTGCGCCAGCATGGCGTCCGTCAGGGCGGCGTCAGGGATAGATGCCAAGCGGTCGCGCAGCTCGCGCCGCTTGTGTAGCCGCGCCGCAAACGCCCGAGCCTCGGTGATCTCAGCGTCCGTCGTGCTATCCCAAATCTTGAGATTGCGGCGGCTGAACCGCATGCGCTCTCCCCTCTCTGAGGCGGACCACCTTGGTCGATCTTCCCCATGTGGCATCCATGACGACGGGCGCCACTGCCGCGTGCTATCCCGTAGGGTGAAATTGCCGTTCTTGTAGACTTTCTCGACGAAAGCCTCGCGGTAGTTGTCGCCATGAAAGTCCGAGATGGCGACGCGCGCGCCTGGCACGAATGGACTGTTCTCTACGGTGCGCATCGTTGATGTCCTGTATCCGAACGTATTAAGCCGCGAGATCGTGCCACATCCTGCTGAGCGGCAAAATGTCATCGACGGGCTTGTCCTCTGCCATCTTCTCGAAATCGACCGGAACGCCAGCCTGCAGAGCGCCTATAACTGCGCTCACTTTGCGAAGCTGAGCCATTGACCGCGTGATACGGTCTTTGTCTGCATCGTCGGATTCGAGCATTGCGGCAGCGAGCGCGGAACGGAATTGAGCATCCTCGCTCGTTTCCATCCAGTGATTTCGCGTGGCGCGCATCGCCTTCTCGATCCGCTTCACAAGATCGGGCTCACCCTTGCAGGCATCGCGTGCCTCATGCACCGCAATCACCATCCCACCCGTCATTCCGCCGCGCATCTATGTTCTCCGTGTTGTCGGATCAGCGAACGCCAATCTCGCGATACTTGATGCCGACCTCATCAACCAGCGTGCGCGCGAAGGCAATGTCCTCGTGCCATCGCGACGGTGCGGCTTTCTGAGGGCGCGAAACGATTTCCGTAATGCCGGCCTGGATGATCTCGACCGTGCAGCGCGTGCACGGGCACCCGCCCCACACGTCGCCGCTGGCATCCGTCGCCGCGAGGTACAGCGTGCAGCCCTTCAAGGGGATGCCGACCCTCGCCGCATTGAGGATGGCGTTCATCTCGGCGTGCACGACCAAACGCAACTTGATGTCACGGTCGTTCAATCGCTCCGGCGTGTCGGCGATGCCGCGTGGGAAGCCGTTGAATCCTGTCGACCGTATCTCGCGGTCAGGACCGACAATAACGGCGCCGACGCGCGTCGACGGGTCCTTTGAGATGCGCGCGTTATCAAAGGCGAGTTGCAGAAAGTGATTGTCCCAACGTTCGCTCATTTTGCTCTCCTAGCGATACCGTATCCGTGAACCTATTGGGTCTGCGCCCACCTCATTGCCGCGACGACGCGGTCAACCATTTCGCTCGTCTCATCGTTGATGCGCAGCGCCTCGCAGGCTCGACGACGAAACTCCGCTTGCTCTTCGATTTCGCGTTCTGCGGAGCGCTTACGATAGAGCGCCGCAGCCGCCTCGTGTTCGGACCGTACAATTGAGGGATCGCGCAAACGACCTGCAGCGACTAATTCGCGGACCTTCTCAAGAACGAGTTGCTCGGTTGGCTTCCAGTCCGGCGGTTCGTCGCGGCCGATCGCGCGGATGCGCGCGTGGCGGCGGTTTTCCGATCTAACCGAGACCTTGCCGGGGTAGCGGGTGCCCGGCCGCTCTTCGAGTTCGTCGCCCTCTTCTTGCTCGAAGGTGTGTGTTTGTCCGTGGCATCCATGATAGTTGACGCGCGTGCGTCCCCATCTGACACCGTTGACCATGATGGCGCGCTCGCCCTTGGCGAGACCCTCTGCCTTCACAAGTTCGATAAGGTAGGTGGTGGGTCTCTCGGCTGCGATCGTACTCATTTTCGTGTCCTTCGATACGTCGTCATCGCACTTTATCGATGTCTGCCGCCGTGATCTTGCCGGCGAGCAAGAGGCGCAAAAGGATGACGACCGTTCCCTCTGTGCCTTCCGCCGCCCAGCGGCGAGACGTTGCCTCGTTCACCCCGAACAGCCGCGCCGCGCCGACCTGGGATAGGCCCAGCTTGTCGAGCGCGGCGCGATATTGGTTGGGGGTCACTTGCGATCTTCCTCGATGGACTGCCGCACGGACGCGAGCCCGTAGATGTTCTCGTCGTCGTGGTCGATCATGTGCTCGTCGATATCGTCCTGAGCCGCCTGATAGTGCTCGAACGGTCCGCGCTGCATCCAACCGATCCGGTAATGGAGCCCGTCGCCCTTGCGAACGATCGGGATGCCCTTATAGGTGATGGCCATGGCTCACCCCACCTGCGCCGGAAGCTTGGTGTCCTGCGCCCACTGCTCGCCCTTGATGTAGGCGTCGACCCAGCGCATGGCCTTGTCGAGCGATGTGGTGCGGTAGAGCGGATTGAGGAAGCAGCCCGGCCAGTAGACGCTGACGGTCGTGGTCAGCTTCGTCATGCCGGTCGGCACTACCCTCAGTCGGTAGCCCTTATAATCGTGGCTCTGCATCTGTCTCTCCATCGCCGGGCACCATTGCCCTTGCTGATGACGTTACGTAGCGCATTTTGCGCTGTAGTGCAATATGCGCTAATCACGAATTGTTACATGCCCTGATCGGAAGTCACTGCTGCGGCCTGTAGGTCGCCGCGATGTACCGGCTGAGCGGCAGCGGAATCTTCGCGATCATGGCACTCGCCATCTTGCGGGCTGGCGATTTGGAGGATGTCATGCGGCTGATCTTGCCGTCGCCAGCAAACCACTCCCGGCCGCTCCCGCGCTGCTTGACGCCTTCATGCTCGAGCGGGTTGGTCAGATGCTTCGTGTGAGCTTCGCCGTCTCGGACGTGAGGGGCGCCGTTCGTCTTGCGCCCATCCGGGTTTTGCCCTTTGCCGCTAGTCGTGCTGTGGGCGACGTTGAACCACGAGCCGCCGCTATTCTTGATGCTCTCGCGCAATCGCCGTTCGGCGGTCCCGTTGAACGCCACGGGTTTGTAGTCTGGCGTCCCGTAGCCGTTGAAG
>Ga0210400_10000484_pt1 | contig 44346 bp, 64 predicted proteins | sample IncBWH26MmetaG_FD_155456 | JGI IMG/M metagenome (GOLD analysis project Ga0210400, IMG submission 155456) | Forest soil microbial communities from Barre Woods Harvard Forest LTER site, Petersham, Massachusetts, United States - Inc-BW-H-26-M | ecosystem: Environmental > Terrestrial > Soil >... | reverse complement strand
GTGTCGGGGTCGCGGTCGTGGTCGGGGTCGCGGTCGTGGTCGGGGTCGCGGTCGTGGTCGGGATAACATTTTTAAAAGGTCGTCAAACAAACAAAACAAAAACAATATGATAAAAATAATCTTAAAAAAGAGAACGCAGTACCAGTAAAAATAACGAGTTAAAAGTTAAACAAAGTAGGGAGTAGCTATTTTACAATTTAATGGTAACAAAATTAACACATACACAAAAAGCAATTTTAGACGAGCCAACAAAAGCATTAATGGAAGCAGGTTTTTTATCAACTGACTTAAAGATTACCGATAATTGCCGATACTATATGGAATACTTAGATTTTATGGAAAAGAAAACTAAAATTATTGCAAGAGCCAAGGAAATTGTCGCTGAAAACGCTAAGAAAGTAAAAACCGTTGTTGTGAATTGCGAGCAAGAAGCCGATAATGAGGATTAATTAAAGATTTATACATTAGCCAAGTACCTACTCTATTTGGCTACTGGATTAAAATTTTAATTATTATCTTGCAAAAGAAAAATAATGCGAGATAAAAAAACAATGGCAAAAATATCTATAAAAGAATATGGTAAAATAGCAAAGGTTGGCGATGTAATTTTAACTAACATTGCAGGAACAGTAAAAGAGGGAAAAGTGGATAGTATCTTAAAAAGTGATGGTAAATGGAGGTTTGAGGAAAAAAAGACAGGTCAAAAACATGGATACTTTAATTTTAATACTCAAGATTTAGGTGCATGGGTGAAAGTTTTAAACGCACCACCAAAGATTTTATCTATGGCTAAAAAAAGAAAAGAACGATTAGTAATTGAGGTTAAAAAATTAAAAACTGGTATTGCCATTGATTTAAAGATACCATGGGAAGTGGAAAACTACTATAAAGAAATAAGCAAGGGAGAAACAAGCCAAAGCAGTCAATGGTATAATGGCGAGGGAACTGGTGCTACCTTTTATAAACTAAACACTGAAATGCAAAAAGAGGAAAAAGGCATTGATAATGGCATTTATTCTGATTTTGGGAGTGGATTAATTAATAGCAATGAGGAAATAAATACAGCCATGTTGCGTGTGGTGGGGGCAAGCAATGGTGTAGTTATCACCAGTACAGGATTTGCAAAGGTTAAAAATATGGATTTAGAGTTTTATGTGCAAAGGTTGGGAGAATTTGTAAAAACACTGTATGAAAAGAGCTTATCTGAAAAAACCGTAAAAGCGATAATTAGTTTTGAGATATAATATGAACATTAATTCTTTTACATTCGGATTTGAAATTGAGGGGGTGTTTTCACATACTCTTATACAGGATTTAAAAAAGAAAATATCAGTTAAAACAAAGGGCGACGGAAGCGTCCAAAGTGAGGATATTTTTGGAAAGTACAATTTGAATGATAGTTTTTTAGAGGATGTTGAGGAAATAAATGTTGGAATTTTTAAAAAAGACAGCGAGCTATTTGAAACTTTAGAAATGATAAAGAGCAAAGAAAATCACTTTTGGGATAGCTCATGCGGATTACATTTTCATATCAAGCCAAAGAGAAATGTTGAGCAGGTTAAGGTAAGAATTATTGACATGGATTTTTTAAAGAACATTGAGCAATTTTCTTATGCAAATTTATGCAAGCACATTAAAAGCCGTAAAAAAAATAAGTATTGTATACCATATAAAAACATCTTAGCAAGCCTAAATGACTTTAAGCACGAGGAAAAATATAGATTTGTCCGCGTACATCCGCAATATAACACCATGGAATTTAGATTTTTTTCTGCTTGCGAGCATAAGTGTGAAAATATAAGAACATTTTTAGATTATTTTGTTAAAGAATTAAACAAAGTAAAAACGGTTAAGAAAAATACTGTTGAATTAGAGGAAAATAATCAATTAATACACTATAAAAATAACCATATAGTTGATACTACAAAAAACTTTATTGCTTTGAATATAAACCATAAGATTAATGTAAGGGTAAAAAAAGGGGAAAGTAAAATTGACGCAGATTATTACAAAGATAGGTATAGTACAAGACTATCAGAGGAAACAGAAATAGATGGCGAGGAAATACAAGATTGTAGTGAGGTTGATTGCGACGAGTGCAGTAGTAGCGATTGTGAATGTAATTGTCATGCTTAAAATATAATTAAAAAATATACTTATGTGTTTTATTTTAACAGCGATAAAGTTACAGGAAAACGAGGAAGCCAAAAACGCTATTTTGTCTATTCTTAAAGAAAAACAGGCAATGAATCCCCATGGTACAGCCAGCGTGTGTTTTGACGATAAGGCTACGGAAATTAAGAGGGGATTATTTGATAACTGGTCGGATATGAAAAAAACATTGGATATATTCACTATTACTAACTACCATTTTAGGCAAGCTACCATAGGAAAAAAGAATTTAAAAAATGTCCATTTTTGGAAAATAGGAAATTGGATATTTTGCCATAACGGACATATTGACGCTATGGGAAATGAAATTGAAAGCGATAGTTTGGTATTTTTTAAAAGTCTGATAAAAAAGAACTATTTGACTAAGGATAATCAATTAAAAGGTAAAAGTATTAAAGAATATGTTAATACAAAAGATTTTTGGGGAAGATTTTTGATTATTAATTCTAAAACAAAAAACATTTATTTTTTTGGAGATTATGAGTTGTACTTAGTGAATAAAAGCTATCTTGTTTTTACAAGTACCAGTGTTAATTTTGAAAATAAGTTAGATGTTATGGGATTAGAATTTGATATTGGCGAGAGTATAGAAACATTAGATAGTAAAATTGATGGTATTTGGATGTTGAATTATAAAACCCAAAAATTTATGCAGATATTTGAAACATTTAAAGATTATTCATGGGGTGCTTATGGGTATGGGGGAAATAAAAGCAGGGCAAGAGAGCATAATCACAGTGCAACATTTAATTTTGAGGAAAAAGATAACATGAACAGAAACGAGGTGTTAGCGAGCAAAATAATAGAAAAGCAGGAAAAAAAAGAACGAAGCGACGCAAGCTACATAAAAGAGTTTTACGGCAGATTTTCAGATTTAATTAAAAAAAAGCCACAAATTGCCGATGTGATACAAGAGGAATATGAAGTAAGTGGCATTAATATATGGGGTCGTACCGAAACAGAGCAACACTACTGGGATAAATGGATAACGCCAAAGTTGCCAAAAGGAAAAAACATCAGTTTTGACGACGTGCCAAGTGGAACGAATATGTTAGAGATAATGGAATAAAATAGTGTATAGGGACATTATAAAAAATGTATCTGGGACGACAAGTTTCTATTGCTTGTACATTAAAAATGAAGTTATATGCTAAAGTTAAAAGTGAACGAGCAAGCAAAGGACAAGGTGGAAATGAATTTTTAACTGTTGAAATTATGGCGGAAGGTTTTGAAGGAATACCAACGCGTGCAAATTTATATCGCTTATCACTATCAAAAAATGATAATTATGGGGGATTATATGCTGAGTTGTTAAAGTATTCTAACCATGAAATTATTGTCCTTGATAATATAAAAGGTAAAAAGCAAAAAACGGCAAAAGAGCTACGAGGAATTTGTAACATGTGCGGTTTGAGCAGATACGTTATAAATGACTACGAATGTACAAAGTGCCAAAGTACAGACGTGGGACTTGTGGATTGAATAGCCTATAAAAGCAAACAGCCGATATTAGATGTTTTAATAGAGAACATCAGTATGTCGGCTTTTTTGTTGTTCACTTTGTCGCACAATAAGAATAATAAAATTAATTAAGATACTTAACTATTTATGAATCAAGAACAAGAGAAACAAATTTTAAACTTATTAAAACAAAATACAAGAAATATAAAAACAGTTAATAGGCTTTTGAAAACTTATTACAAAGAAGATTTTAACCTGAAAATTTACTATCAAGCAGATTTTAAAAAGTTTAAGAAATTCCAAAAGTAGGTAGGGAAAATTTGAGGTAGGCGAGATTTAAAAATCTTAAATTTAAAAGTTAAAAATAATTATTATTTAATATTCTTAACTAATTTTTAAAAACCCTTGTAATATCTTGGTTAATAATATCTTGACAAATTTTTGTTTATAGAATATGTTAAGCTGGGGATAACTTTGCTATTGACATGAAATATGGTACGAGTATAATGAAAATATAAAGTTAAATAAAATTCTATGAAAAAATTCTTAGTTTGTGATATGGGAGAGCAAATAAATCCAAGATATGTAGTGGAAACAATACAAGATATTCCAGAAGATTTACCTTTCCACCCTAATACCTTATTTATAGCCACGAATATATTTTTGATTTCTTCACACTTAGAACAAATTCCTCCACTAGTTTTCACTTCTTTTACTTATAATGCCCATAGAAAGTTTACTACTAATAGATTAAACTTTGTAGATATTAGTGGGATAGATGCTCATAATATAAATTGTTTAGTGATGATAGAATTTATTCCTATTGTTCAAAGGCAATTTCAAATTGGAGATAGGGTTAGAAATATAAGGGATAGGAATATAGAATTTACGGTGGATGTTATTCAAGTTCAGGCAGATGGAAATAGAATTTTATGGGATAATACACTACTTTATAGGTTCTACGCAAAAGATATTGAATTGGTGCCGACCTATGTTCCCAAAATAACATGTCCTGAAAAGTTTACCATAGGGTCCGATATAGAAGTGGCGTTCGTTAAAAATAAAAAGATGGTAAATTCCAATGAAGATAGAGTTTTCCAGCATAGTTATAACGAAGACAGCCATTTTGGAACTGACCATTCTGGAGGGGTAGGAGAGTTCAGACCACAATTCGGGAGCCATCCCATGGAACACTGGAATAATTTAAAAGGGTCTATTAGAAAAGTGGTTGAGGGAGGGTATTTTGAAGAAAGTGTTTCTCTTAATTCATCTCATATTTTGGGAAACTATGTCGTAGGGGGACATATCCATTTTGGAATTAAAGACGCAACTCTCATTAAAAAATGTCAGTTGAATCTTGATTATTGGTTGCTTCCTACTATCCAGCCGTTATTCCCAAAAGAAGTATTTATGAATAGAATACGAGTTGGATATGGTAGGCTTTCTACTGCCCATATACGAAATCAAAATCATGGATTTGAATACAGATTAGTGCCAAGTTTTATCTTTGATGAAAAAGTGGCAGCGGGGATACTTTGCTTAGCTTATGCCATTGTAAAATTAACCATAGAAGGAAAGTTAAAGGTCAGATTAGAAGAAGTGGATGCAAACTGGATGCAAAAGTTTTTTGAAGATTATAATAATTACGGATTGAATAACTTACACGATGTACGGCAAGAGTCTATTAAAAAACTAATAGACAAAAATCTTTTAAGAGGTTTGCATCAATACATTGTTCCATTATTTCAGGCAATACAACAGGAAAAGCAATTTTCTGGAGATGTAGCTGAGGGGTGGGGAATGAAATACAATTATGTGTTCAATAGGAGGAGTGAAAAAACGCCACTTACCGCAACAGTTAATGATGGCGGATGGGTTATCACCCATCATATCTGAGAATTGGAAGGATAAATTTGTAAAACTTATCTGTGATATAGAAAATTGCGGATTTAGGGCAACTGGCTTGACTTTGGTGGAATTAAATGGTAAAATAGAAACTACTAAGCATAATACTAATGCAACTGAATTTTTTAAGCGAGAGAATGTAAAGACCTTATTGGAAAAAGACTTCCAAACCATGATAGGACACTGCCGTTTTCCCACAAAAGGAGATGTAAATTTTCAGGTAAACAACCACCCCTTTGCGTATGGAAATACTGTTATTGTCCATCAGGGCATTCTTAATAATGATGAAGAATTAAAAAAGAAATATGATTTTAAGCCCGAAGGCGAAACTGATTCTTGGATAATTGTGCACCTTATAGAAAAATACCGCAGCGAAGGAAAATCAATGTTAGATGCCATCGCTCAAGCTCACAGTGAATTAAAGGGAAGCTGGGGCGTGGCACTTGTGGATGTATTAGAACCAGAAAAAGTGTATTTATTCTGCCATGAGAAAAGTTTTAAAGTGATTTACTTTCCCGAAGAAGAAATGTTTATGTTTTCCACTGAAGCTAATAAACTTGATAAATATACTTTAGACCTACAAACCCACTTTGATTATTTTGATGAAATGAGAGAATTGCGCACTGCAGAATGTACCGTAAAAGATGAAGAGTGCTTAGTTTTGGGAGGAGAAAACGAAGTGGAAAAATGGACGCTTCCAGAACCTGTAAACTGGTGGGGAGGAAAGGGGAAATATAAATTCGGAGATGGGTATGGCTATAGTAGTAAAAAAGACGAGGAATATTGGGAAAACTGGCATAAAAAAGATGAGCATGGTGGCAAAAAGGGTCGGCACGCTATGCATGGAAATAAAGTATTAGCGCTTCCTGAAAAGGTTTCAGTGAAGATACATTAATAGTATGGTAACGAGTACGGTAACGTATGAAGTTGGAAAACGTGTAAAAAACATTCATCCAAAATGTAAAAATTACCTAAAAAGAGGGAAGGTAACAACTATAATGGATGGATGGGTATTTGTAGTGTATGATGATGGTTATGGTGGTCAATCAAATAATCCGTCAAAGTATTATGAATTAATAGACTGTGGCAAAACAAATAATGCCATGGAGAAAATAATGGATATAACAAAAGCGTTTGTAACGGCTTTTCTACCAGAACCAGAGAAGTCGTACAGAAAAGCAGGCATCACTAATGGAGATGGGATTTTAACAGACCAGGGTGGTAAAATTTTTCTGACATATCTCCTAACAAAAACTCCATCATTTAAAGCTGATGTAGTTGATGGAATTTTGCAAGATTTAAAAGATGAGTGCAAATAATAGGTAAATAATTGGTGTATATTCCGACCTTTCTTCCCAAGTAGTTATAGGAGACAAATTCGTTGGAGCTGTGCAAAGGGTGTAGAGACCGCCCGTGGCTCATGGTGTCCCAACTTAATTCATCTGAACGCACGATAGACAGGTGAGAAGATAGTCAATGCGTAAGCATTTAGCGGAAAGTAATTTCCGTTTCTCCTAAATTATTTTATGGGCAAGAAGGTAAAGTTATGGATTATCAAATACAATAGCAGGTAATGAATTAAAATCTTATTAATATATGATTTACAAGAAAAACACTTCCCCCATAGGGAAATTTATTGACAAACAGCTTCTTAAAAATGGCATGAAAGCAGTTATTTTAAATGAAACCATGTCATACCCTAGCAAATTCACCAATCCCAAAACAGGAGAACAGCAAATGCAACATATAGCTAAAATAAAGGTAGAGGGAATTGAAGGGGAGTTTAACACCAATCTTAATATGACTACTATTAAGGGATTAATTAATGCGTTTGGGGAAGAATCAAAAAATTGGCAGGGAAATTCCTTAACAGTAGAAGTGAAAGATACTATTAATGGACTTGCTGTTTTTTTACTGGCTGATGGATATAAATTAGTGAGAAACGAAGATAAATATTTGGATATTATAAAAACCACTCAACAAGAACAGTTAAGTGTATCGTAAAGAAAGATAAAGTTATGGATGAAAAAGAATTAAAACTTATTAAGCTATTAGCTGAAACCGAAGGTTCATATTGGTGGGGAGGGGAAGTTAAAATGGCTGATTCTAAAAATGAAGCTAAAAGATTAATTGATAGTAAGTCTGTATTTTTTGGTGATGAAAAATCTCCATGGGATACATGGAAACCAATAAAAGTAATTCCAGAAACTGAAGGAATAATAAGAATTGGAAAAAATCCTAATAATTTAAGATTTTTAAGAATTAAACATGAAAAAGTTCAATTTAAAGAAATAAGTTGGTTGGAATATCATTTAAAAGTATTATATGAAAAATCAATATCGCTTTTTAAGCGAAGACGAATTTGGAAAACCCTGTCATAGACACCAATTATTAGTGAAAGATAAATGGGTTGATATGACGGGCGCAAGCACGATTGCTGATGTGCTTGGAAAAGTACTCACCTGGTGGGCTAGTGGTAGGGCGGTAGAAACTTTAGGCTGGTCTAATCCACATCCAAAAATTGAAGGTAAATACACCATTGTTCCTTTCCAAGAGCGTTTAGAACATCTAAAACCTTACTATGACAAGATAAAGGAATCAAGCGAGGAAGATTACCTTGAGCTACTTGATGAAGCTTATAAGGCTCATTCTGTGCGTTTGGCAGATAGCGCAGAAGCAGGAACTGATTTACATGCTCTTTTGGAAGAATATGTTAAACAGTGTATAAACAGAGGAGGAGAACCTGAAGAATATAATGCAAATGATTTAAGGGTAAAAGAATTTTCAAATTTTGCTCTTGAATACATTAAACGATTTATATGGGCAGAGGCTCATATGTACGATGAAGATTTATTTGTAGGAGGTATTTCAGATTGTGGCGTTGAAATGAATGATGGAAGTTATGGCATTATAGATTTTAAAAGCGCAAAAGAAACCTATTTTAACCATTTTGTTCAAATTGGAGTTTATAACTTACTTTTAGAAAAGAATGGCTTAATGGACAAAGATGGTGTTCCTCTAAAAACTCAAGTTAAAAGTCCCATTTCTAAATATTTTGTTATTCCATTTGGAGCAAAAGAGTTTACCGTTCATGAAAATACTAATGTAGAAGAATTAAAAAAATCTGCTCTTTCCTGCATACAGTTATATCGTGCAAAGGCAAATTTTGAGGGAAAATAATATGAAATTATCCTACGTCATTGCGTTAGCATCATTATTCATCGTTTCTTTTGGCCAATTTATTTGGGCAGCTATATTTTGGAATAGTAATCTTTTTGAAGGACATTGGATTGTTGGTTTACTTGGATGGGGAATTGGTGTAATAGATGCTCCATTTTTAGCGTGGGATATAGTGAAAGAATTAAATAAATAAAACTTATGCCATTCAAAGATACTCAGGAAGGTCAAACACATTACGAAAATGATAATTGTGGAATGAAAGAGCATAATGAAAAAGAGAAATGTGCTTGTGGCGACTCATCTAAACCCTACGACCATCATTCAGAAGTATGTTGTTGTGCAGTACGACATTTTAGTCAAAAACCTGCTGATTACCTAAGCGTTGAAGAAACAAAAATACCATTTTTCGGAACTACTTATAAAATTACAGGGAAATGTTACCAAGACTGGGAAGAGGAATTTGAAAAGGTAACTTGTTCTCTAAAAAAGAAATCAGACCAATACTGTGCATTATGCGATATGTGCAAACATGATATTAAAGATTTTATTCGTTTGGAAATTGAGAAAGCAAGAATAATATATTACGACAAAGGCCGCGAGAATAAAGCTCCGATGGGTGTTTCCCAGTGGCAACAGCATGGCGAAAAGTATGGGTATTGGGAGTTTTTTGAGAAAAAAGTTTTAGATAAAATTGAAGTTGAGGAAAAAGCAAAAGACGTAGCAAGAGATATGACTAAGAAGTTTAAAATAAGATGAAAATAGACAGATTTTTATTAGTACTTATTTCGGTAACAATCGTGTCCATAATAATGAATACGACTTATGATTTTTGGCACTGGATTAAGGGTTTAATTGTGCTTATGCTTATGCCAATTTGGTATTTGTGTGGTAGGCAAAATCAATTTAAGAAATATGAATAAGGAAATTAAATTAGAAAGAGTAGAAGTGTATCCATCATATTCACAAGGACAAATAATTTTTAGTTCTGATATTTTTCAATGTACATGCGGACAGTGGAGGAGATTTGATGAAAAATGTATTCATATTATTAAAGATGGGAGGATTATTGATTATAGAAGTGAAAATTTAATTTAGCCCATATTCAAAAAATTAAGGAATAAAAGATATGAATGGAGAAAAAATATTATATTGGTGTTTAGGTATTTCTGTTATTGCAATTTTATGGATATTTATAGTCGGATTTGCTATAACTACCTTAGAAGTAACGGGAATAATAAAATAAATGAGTGAATACAAAGATACAAAAATAGGATTTAATATTAAAACGCCTAAAAATAATGGGACAGATAACAATAAGAGGTCGTTGTCCAAGCAAAAAAAACTCTCGCATAAACACCCGTTCTGGAAGGTCTTTCCCAAGCGTTAAATATACTGCTTGGCACAGAGAAGCTTCACAGCAGCTTTTAGGACAACCTCAGGTGGGGAATAAAGATATTACCTTACAATTTTGGTTTCCCGATAACAGGAAAACAGATTTAACCAATAAAGCAGAAAGTATTATGGATTTGTTAGTTGATAACTTTCATTTAACCGATGACCGTTGGCAGGAAACAGGTCCTGTGCATCTTATCCCTATGGGTGTTGATAAAAATAATCCTCGGTGCGTTATAAGTTGGAAATAAATTTATGGCACATACAAGAATTACACGATATTGTAAAATATGTGGTGACTTAGTTATAGATAAAACAAGGGGTAATAATAAATTAATATGTGATAATTTAAAATGTAAAAAGGAATTTACGTTAACGCGTGTAAAAGAATATAATCAAAGAGTTCGTAAAACTCCAGAATGGAAAAAAAAACAAGCAGAGTGGCTTTTAAAATTAAGAATGAGAAATAAACATAATCTACCCAAGTGGCGATGTTCAGATTGCGGATGGGAGAAACAGTTAGATTTTGACCCTTTGGGCAAGTTTGCCACTAAAAAAATACAGGCAATAAAATGTGAAAAGTGTGAGCAAGAAAAAACCGCCGATTAAGGCGGTTGTTGTTTTACTGGCATCCATCACATAAATTCTTTTCTGCTGGGTCCTCAAATTCTTCATCTGGCATGATTTTGCGTTTTTAACTGCTAAAATAATATTTCCAACATGACCAATTTCTTTGAAGGTCATTTTTAAATGCCCACCCCATCATTAAAATTTGGTCTTTGGTGCTGTAATAATTGAGATGAGTACCTCTTTTTTTATTAAATAAATCCCAAGTGGCTTTATGGAATTGTGCCACTCCAAATGCTCGTCCATTATCCCCCACTGCGTTGTATTTCAAATTACTCTCACAAACTAAGGTTTGATACATTTGTGTCCTATTTAATCCCATATTGTCAGCAATATAAACGATTGCACTCTTTATTTGTTCTGCGGTGGGGGTTTCAGATAGAGACTCAAGGGGTGTTTTTATGACTTGCACTGCATAGCCTATTTCGCTGTGGGTTGTAGTTGGAACAAAAATACCTACCAAGGCGAGTGTGCCAATCACTCCCAATAACAGTATTACTTTCCATGCTCTTTTTTTAATATCATATTGTTAATGGGACAACAGGGGACATGAAGTCCCCAGAGTCCCTTGAAAAGTTACAGTACGTTTTCAAAGACATCCTTGGAAAAAGTGGTTTTTTTGTCTGAACTAGCGGGAGTCCAGAGTTCCAAGAGGAGAATGTTATTATCTCCCCCTAAGGATTGATAATAGTTCTCCAACAGGCGAATCGCTCTCTGAAGGTCAGAAGAATCCTTAATGTAGAATGCTTCATCACGCTTCAGGGCAACTCCGTTTTCTCCGATTAAGGAGAAATCTCCAAATGGAATCTTCATTGTCTGCGCTCCCTTTTGTTAGAAAAATGTAACTTACCCTGTAGTGGCTCCTGAGTTGCACAGGAAATGTGAATGAATTATTCCACACCAGACTGCCACCACTTTAGACATAGGAGAACCTGACTCTTATATCTATTATACACTATTCAAAGCCGAATGTCAATACCCTACGCAGGCATAATAGTGTGAATACCCAATGCAACTGATAAAGGCAAAAGCGCAGAAACATTAAAATGCATTCCAATGACCCATAACACAGCTGCCACTATTAGCTTCCAAAAGTCCCAGTCCATTAAATCCACTTTTAATCCATTGAACATGTTTTTATTACGTTTTAATTTATATTAAGCTTGCAAGTTAAGAGATACAATAATGTCACTATCTACCATTGTTTTTGCCTTAGCTGCTACGGCGTTATCATCCATTACTCCATCAAATTCCCATGTTCCAGAAGAATTATGGTCATTATCCATAGAATCAAAACGATGCCAGGAAACAATAGTTTTATCTCCAACAACTTCTATTTTTGTAATTTCTAATTTATGTCCTAATTCCATATTATTTGTTGCGTTTAAGTTAATATTATCAGGTACGACCTTTATTAAATATTGATTCAAAATGTTAATGAAAGTATTCAATCCGTTAGTTCCTCCATTCACTAATTCTCTCACTAATACCCAATTTTGTGCATTGCAAGCGGTGGCAACTGATTTATCTTTAAAGTATTGGGCTAATATAAGGGCGGCTACATTAGGTTTTAGAGCCAAATCTGGGTTATTTACCAAATCTATATCTAATTCCTGGGCATAGTTGATATAATTATTTTTTCCTGTAAGCTGGATATATCCTCTCCCTCGGTATTTCACGCCATCTCCCCATGCAGTATTTCCTAAATCATTTCTAAATTCATAGCGCAAAGCAAAAAAGGTATTTTCTATAACTGGCAAAAAGGCTCTCCCAACTTCCACTCGTGCAGTGGCCAAGGCTCCTATAAGAGTTAAATCGGTATAGATACCGACAATTTTTAACGCAGTATAAATGTAATCAAAACAATCCGCAGCTGCCTGTTCGTTAGGTTGACCCTTATAAAATGATAAAAAACTTTCTTTTGTAAACATAAAATGGTGGCAGTTTTTATGGAGAACTGCCAAACTCCCTGACGGCCCTAAACGAACCGTGATTTATAATGGCCATCCGTGGCCAAGCGGTGCTATTCCCTGCACCTGATGGGCGTCACCTCCTTTGTGGTTGTGCTTGAGGATGGAAGTGCCTCGGCGCTCCCTGCCTGTCGCAGTATTGGCAAATCGTCCGTGCCGCCATCGTACCTTCGGGCGCTTTCCCGAATTTCCAGTGGCTCCAGCAGTTATCGTGGTCTAAGACCCTAAACTTGCCGCAGGAGCGACATACTTGCACCCTTTCCATCGTTTCATCTCCTTATTCCATGCCATCCTTTCCAGTATGGCAATGAGAATTTTGAACCGCGACTCACGGGTTAACTCCGCCATTTGTTCGGTGAAGTCGTTGGGCAATTTGACTCTCTCTCTCAAGAGTTTTTTCATTTTGAGCATAATTCACCCAAAGCTCCAGTGCCAAGGTCTTGCCTGCGATGAGGTTTACGTTGGCCTCAAAAATGAGCAGGTCAAGCACCTCCTGCAACTCTTTTCTGTCCGTGATTTTCCGTTCCAAGACGCGCACTGCCATACAGAATCCTCCGAAGATGTGATTGGTGAAGTGGCCGATACTGCAAAAGTGTTTTAGCTTAACTCTGTGATGAGCAGAAATACGCGTATGGGGACCTTCCACCCCTGTATTACGTCAGATGATTCTCAGTACCCGCTTTCGCAGGTATAGGTTATCAACCTCATCATCCTAAGCTGAATTTTTTACAGCTTCAACTTTCACAATATAAGCAACTCCACGATATTAAAGAGCTATCTTTATATATTAATTATACTAAATTCAAAGTTATCTGTCAAAGTCAATTTTTCATTGAATCTTAATCTAATTACTTATGAACCGAAAAATATACTTGTATTGCAACTAAAATTAAACCAATAACAGAAATCCCTCCTCCAAATATCCATCCGTAAGCAGTCAAACGTCCATCAGCTCTTGCTTGTTGCTTTTCAATTAATTCAACTTTGCCTTCAAGTTTTCCAACTCTGCCATTGGCAAAATCTTGACGCGTTATAATACCATCTACTTTTCCTTCCAGTACTCCTAATTTGTGCATTATTTCACTGTGTTGTATTGATGTGTCCATTATTTATTCTTTACTTTGAGTAATAATTATGATATCATTGAAATATGATAAATAAAATATGTATAATTTGCAGCAAAGAGTTTAAGGTTTTTCCATGTAGATATTCTACTACCCATTGTTCTGCTAAATGTCGTTATATCCATGACAAAAGCATCAAAAGAGGGAAAAATAATCCTATGTGGAAAGGAGACAATGTTAGTTATAAAGGAATACATCTTTGGCTTAAGATTAATTATGGAAAAGCTAATAAATGTGAAAATTCTAATTGCCTTAGAACCTCTAAAATTTTTAATTGGGCCTTGAAAAAAGGTTTCTCTTATTCTCATAATAGAGATAATTTTATTAATCTTTGTAGACGGTGTCATTCTATATATGACCTTAAGGAAGATTCTCATAAGAAAACTGGTCTTAAGATTAAGGGGCACAAATCTTGGAATAATTGGCAATCTATTAAAAGAGATAAATTTGGAAGATTTTATTCTAAATAATTTTTGTTTAATCCCAATAATCAATCCCTTTAATTCCCCAATACTTAACATTATTTGATTGTGATTTTCTATATCTGGCATACTATTGTGCTTTTTGGGCAGGATACGTTAAAGCTCCCGTATTATTAAAAGAATTAATGGCATCTATCATGGTCTGTAAGTCTGTAACCGATTGCTGGGCATCTTGCAACCGGTTGTTTAAGTCATTCAAGTCAAATGTTCCAATACTTTCAAGAATGGAAACTGGATTACCATCCACGTCGGTCGCTAGAACGGTCTGATATAAAGTGTAATTTCCGTCGTCTGTTTTTTGGATTGAAGTTATAGTCATATTTTTGTAATTTAATAATTTTATCCAATTCGCCACCATTCTGCCGTAGTGGCGTGATACATATATGAAGCGAATGTCGCAACAGCAAGTGCAGTTAAAGCACCAATAATTGTTCCACCCGACATCGTAAGAGCTGTTACAATTTGAGTGGAAGAAAGTTGTACTACATCACCATCAGTAGGGCTTACGGGCAACGTAATCGTTAGCGTAGCCAAGGTTCCTGCTGGATTAATAAGCAAATTAACGAATCCCGTACTATTTACAGTAACGGTGCTCCCTGTCGTAGGAGTTGCGTATTGGGTGCTGGGGATTTGTCTTGAATCTATGGTTTGATAATTTGGCATAAGTTTAAGCTAATTGTTCAAGGATAACCGATAAATTATATGTTGGTGATCCTGTAAACGTTCCAGTGGTCGATACCGTTATAGCTGTTGCTGCATTATTGATAGCAAATACAGGAAGGGTAAAATACCATCTATCTATAGCAGTAATAGCCGTAGCCGCCGCTCCGGTAGTTCCTCTGATAAGTTGCAGGGTTTCTGTCTGTGTCGTTCCCGAGTCATCTTTATATGTTACCACAACTGTAAAACTGGCAGGCGTTGTCCAAGCGGTAACATTCACCACTCCGCAAATTCGGTATCTTCCTGCTGAAGCCGGCGGAGTATAGTTTATGGCATTCGTTATTGCTCCCGTGTTTCCCGTAGTTGAGTAAGATCCATAAATAGCCGGAACTCCTAGTCCTGCGGTGGCTATTCCTTTGTAGTTAAAGACAATTCCCGTGTTATCTATAGCGTATTTATCAGTCGTTCCGGCGCTTCCGGCCTGTAGTCTTAATAAGTAGTTTTGCCCTGTCGGGAGAGCGGTTTCAATCACCCCTATCCTCAAGGCCTCATAATGTCCCGAACCTGGAGTTACATTGGAATAATTAATGGTCGGGTTAATGTCAACTCCATAAGCTACCATAGTAGAGGTAGAAACAGGGTTATAACTTGCTTTCACTAAGAGCGACCTCGCATTTCCTGAAGTGGAATTGTTGTTTCCTGAATTATTGATAACAACTCTGTTAACTCCTAATGAAAGGTCTAAATCGCTAAGTAATAAAAGTCCAGCCGAAGTAACTTGTAAAGAAGATTGTGTTAGACCTGAACCATAAATAGTTAAATTTCTGGCACTTCCACCTCCGCTCCCCTTTTCCACCCTAATTCCAAAATCATTGGCGGCCACCACTCCCCAGCCAATACTTAATCTTTCAAAACTGGTGGAGGATGTAAAAGTGTTATATAGACGGTAAACCTGGGCATTCGTTCCGTTGACCTGGGCTAAAATGTTGGCTGCATCTCGGCTTAATAAAGTATCAGCAGTACCTGAGCCGTTATCCCATGATAAAGTTCCCGTAGATGCAAGTTTTAAGAGAGAAGTTCCATCGGCTGCAAGTCCCAAACCTAGTCTTGCAAATTGCGGGGTTGAAGTAGTTTGAATTCCTTGAATAGTATCAAGTTGGGATGAGGAAACCTGTAAATTAGCACTTACAGCTGCAATGCTTGGGACACCAGTATTTGAAGTAACTAATATTGCATTATTAGCTGAAGCAAATCTAGTAAGCACTCCACTTGAATTTCGGTAATGCATATCATTTGTGGCGTCACTTCCTAACGTAATAGTTACACCACCCAATATAAACCCTGTGGAAGCACTTCCAGACACTAATGTTCCAACAGCAGTTAAAGATGAAGTGACTACCGTTGACGTAAGCGTGGTTCCCGTAAGTGCGCCTGCAGGAGCGGTAGCGACTGATAAATCTGGCGTAGTATTTGGATTTGTAACAGTGATACTGCTATTATTAGAAGTGACAGTAGTCACACCGCCTCCTGATGAAGCAATCGTAATGGTATTTCCCGAAGGCGTAAGGGTAATGTTAGAACCTGCAGCTAATATAACTGCTCCTGATATTCCGTTAATAGTAGTACCCACAGCAGCGGCAGAATTTGTCCATTTGCCCGTACTGCTATTATACGTGAGCACCTGGCCATTTGTAGGGCCAGATATTGAAACATCATTTAAAGAAGCAAGCAATGAAGCTCCTCCTCCATGCCATCGCATATCTAATTTTCCTCTTGATGGCTGATTCCAAAGTCCATTTTTAATATCAGAAATATCAAGTTTTCCCTTTAACTGTTTTACTGTTTCTTCTAAGGTTGGAATATTAAAAAGAACTTTATAATCTATTACACCTTCTAATGTATTTAATTTTTGTGCTATTTCTTTTGGAGTATCAGGAGAGCCATCCTTACCATCTCTCCCATCAATTCCTTTACCATCTTTCCCATTTTTACCATCCTTGCCATCTTTTCCGTCTATGCCGTCTATGCCATCAATTCCTGGAGAACCCTTATCTCCAGGTTCTCCTTTTTCGCCATCTTCCCCTTTATCTCCTTTAATAGTGCTAACGCCCTCAAAGCTTAACTTCCTTTCTTTTTTTAATTCAGAAATCACTTCATCTAATTTATCAAGTTTGCTAAGTTTAGCGTCAACCTCATCTAACTTTTCCAGTTTATCTGAAATCTCCTGGCTTTCTAAATACGCAGCAAGGTCTTTGTCTTTTTTAAACAATTCAGCTTTTATTCTTTTTCTTAGTTCTTTATCCATAAAATTTATTATTCAATGGAGAATTTCTTCTCCACTGTAAATATCCTCTATAGAAAATATTTATACTCCTCTCACTTCCATCTTCCCAACCTTGCCATTATGTTGTACATGCTCGGTTGCATTCTTAAAATGCTCATGCAAAGATGACTTTTCATGTGCGGGGCTTAATCTGTGAGGCATGTGTTCTGCAATCACACTGTGAGGTGTGGCGTGCAAAGCTCTGGTGTGGCGATGGGGCAACGGGTGCTTTGGAAGTAAACTATGTACTTTATGTGAATATGTTTCCATTGTTTTGTGCGTTTTTTGATGTGAACCGACCTTTTTCGGTAAATGTTTTCCTTTTGTAGCAGCATCCCATTCTGAAACATTAACTCCTTGCTTTTCTAACTGTGCTTTATGAGTGTGGAAATAGCCAGCTTGCGCTTGTGACTTATACGGCATCAAAATTTTGTAACCTTACCTATAAGATTTGTTTGTCTTACATGCGGCAATGCTAACGGTTTAAATGTTTCTTTTGTGACCTTGATAGGTTTGATGGGGTTTCCCTTTGCTTTAAAAAATGAAGGTGACTGCATCTTGGGCATTTTAGGAACCTTAATTTGTGCCATTTTAGGGTATTTGGGTTTAAATGCTTGACTTTTATATGCCATGGGATTATAATGCGTTTATGATAGTTGAAATAATAATTGCTATAATATTTTTTATCATTGGCTACTCTTTAGGGTAAAAATGGAGCTACTGTTTTTTTAAGTCCTTCATATCCAGTTATTCCTAATACTGTTGTAATTGCTCCACTTTTAATCTTACGTAAGACATCTCTTAATGTAGCCTGACGATTTGCTTCAATCTTTTGACTTTGTAGTTCTTTTTGTGATACTTCTAGTTCAGCCTTAGCACTCTCTATTCCTGTTTTTGTTCTACTTGCTATAGTGGCTTTATTTTGATTTGCTAAAGCACTATTTTCAGCTTCCGCTTGCTTTGCCCAGTCACTATTAGCTAGTGCTGCTTTTTCATTAGCATCCATTTCTGCAATAATTGCTTTATTTTCTGCGTTAATGGGGCCAAGATGTTGCTCTAATGTATTAATAAATTTAACACTCCCAGGGTCTTTACCTTGTGCAACTTTAACCATTGTATTTGCAAGAGTTTCTGATTTAGTTCCAGCTTGGTTAAATATTTGACCCTCTTGAACTAATTGGTCTCTAATAGGTGCCCATTCTGACCACATCTTATTAGCTTTTGATAAATCAACACCATTATCTTGTAAATGACCTCCAAGAGCACGAATAGCATCTTGAGTTTGCATATCAGCAGAGCTAAAAACTTTAGTTCCTTTTGTACCAGCACTTGAAACATTTTGACGCAAAGATTTTATCTGACTATCGGCTTCACCAATAGTTTTAGGTCCACCAGAATTTACTCCATTAGCATCAGTAGTTATCCCTAATTGTGATTTTATTTGAGCCGCTTTAGTTGGGTCGGGATTAGATTGGTCTATTTTGTCACCCAAATTACCTTGTAAAGAAGCATCTTTTCCACCAGCTTCACTCATAGCACTATCAACTAAATCCAAATAGTTGTTACCTTGTTTTTGCAGTAACTTTATAAATGATGGCCGTTGAGAAACTACTTTTTCATTTGATGCAGTTCCTAATTTTTTAGTAAGTTCTTGAGCCTTTTGAGTAGTTGCTTGTGCATCCTTGGTAGCTTGGTCAACAATTTGTTGTTTGGCAATTCCATGATTAACTTCAATATTTGCCTTATCTATTTCTGCTTGAGTTTGTAATTTTGTTACCTTAGAAGTATTAGCATCTTTTAATGCCGCATCTTTAGAATTAAACCATATATCTCTTTCATTAGGTTTTAACTTAGCTACATCTTCTGGAACAGTTGCCAATATTTCTGCTTCTGTTTTAGGAACAAGAGCACCTTTAATTGCATTTGGAATATTTCCAATATCTTCAGCAATATTTTTTACTCCTGTTGCTAATGCTCCTGGTAATCCACCTAATGCTTTTCCTGTATTAATACCTTCAGTTAAATCTCCGCCTCCTGAAAATCCCAGTGCCATATTTTCTGCACTCATAGCAGGTCTTTCCTGCATACCCTTAATCCATTGAGGAATACCTCCTTTTGCTAAATCTGCTGCACCAGGAAATAAATTATCCACTACAGATTTAATATGACCTCCTGTTAATTGGTCTCCAGCCTGAAGCATAGCTCCAGGAAGATTACCGCCTAACGCTGTATTTATTGCGCCCCTGAAATCTGGCTGATTTTGTGTAGATTGGTCGGATTGCTGTGTTTGAGGTTGTTGAGATTGTTGCTGCATTCCTTTTAATTCATTAATCCTATCCTGATTAACAGGCTGGGGTGGTTGAGCAGGAGTAGTAGTACCAGCTATTTTATCAAATTGTGCAAACGCTTGTTGGTCATCCATATTATTTATTGCGTTATTTTTCCATTGGCTTTTAACCAATTAAACACTTGGGTATCTGTTGTTCCTGGAATTGCATACATTGCCATAATATTATCTGCTGCCGTTTTACCATTAGGCCACATATCTGTAGAATGAGATTGAAAAAAAGTATTAACATCATCTTTAGCTTTTAAATCAACAACTTCAGCATTTAGAGGCTGACTTAAGTCATTAATATGCTTAGCAGCTTCTGGGTCATCCATAGATGCAGCAATACTTTTAACTACACTACTATAAGTAAGATATTGATTGTTATACATCATATCGGCAGCCTTCCTAATTGAAGCAACGTCTTCTGGATTAAGCGTACCTCGGTCATCAAATGTTGTTTGTGCTTTTATAAGAGATGTTGCTAATGTATTCCCAAACATATTACTTAAAACCTGAGAGTTACCTCTAAGAGTTGTTGAAGCAGGAACTGACATTTTAATAAAACTTGCAAGCATAGATGCTTGAGTGGCTGGGTCTTTTGAATCTGCAGCAGCCAATATATTTGCATAAGCATTAACTACTCCACTATAATTTTTTCCTATTGGGTCTTTATCAAGTGCATCATTAGCTGCCTTTACTGATGCAAGCTGTTTTGTAGTTAAGTTTCCTGATGCTTTATCTGCTGATGCTTTTGCAGATTCTTGAGCAAATGCAATAGCTGCTGCTTTATTAATATCAAGCTGATTTTGTTGTTTTTGAAATGAAGTAAAGTCTATAAAAGGTTTACCTTGTGCTTCCAACCCTCTCTTATATTGAAGATAAAGTGCAATAGTTGGATTAGTGGAAGTCTGAAGCAAATCACCTGCTGCATTTAAGGCATCATCAACTGTTTTGGCACTATCTATTTGAGCTACCTGTTTATCAGTGGCACCATTAGCCTTAGCTGCCGATGCAATATCTTGAATCGGTTTTGTAACTTCATTATATTGAGTTGTTGCAACATAATTCGCCTGTGCTTGTGCATCATCTTTTGCCTTAACGATTGAATCATTAACGGTCTTTAAATTATTAAGCATATCTGCCTGATTTTTTTCTTGTTGCGCTAAATTAGCCGTTACTGCGTTATAATCATTAGTCATAAAGGCATTCTGAACCGCTGCAATGGCTGCCTGTTCTTGGCTTTGAAACTCAGTTACCCTATCTAAACCAGTTTGAATAGCCCGATTAGCCTCAGCAAGTGAACCCATTGGGTCATACTGCCCTCCTGCTCTTGCGCTTGCTAAAGCTGAGGCTGCAACATAACTATCGTTGGCGTTTCTTTGAGCATCAATCATGGCATTCCACATATTTGTCAGAGCAGCTATTTGCTGTTCCTCATTATTTAAAAGGCCAGTTCTGTATTGTTGTAAGGCATTATTGCCCTGATTTTGAATGCTTAAAATGTTCTGGTTCCCCGCCAAAACCTTCACTTGAAACTGTTCATCTGAAGAAATACCATTGGTGTTGGCCCACGATTCATAGGCTTGAGGATTTTGGTTATACCAGGTTGCTTGACCATCTTGGGTGGTAACATCTATATTTTGAGGAGTATTTTGATTGCCTTGAGGAGTAAAATTTCCAGCATTATCTTTATAACCGCTTAACTGCCCATTATTATCATAAACTGCAGTTTGCATACCTCCAGTAGCAGTTTCTCCATTAGGAACTCCTCCAGCAGCTGAGGTGAGAGCAGCAGTCTGTTGTTGTTCTTTTTGTGATTGTTGTTGCTGCTGTTGCTGCTGTTGCTGTTTAGCCACATCTGCTGGGTTAGGAATATACCCAGGCTGCCCCTTAGAAAAAACCTGTTGGTATCCATTCTGTCCAGTTTTTATCATATTTCCCTGGGCATCGTAGGTTGTAGTGAGATTTTGTTTATTGGCAGCAATTATAGCGGCGTTATTTGAAGCGTTGGTATTTTTAGTGATGGCAGAATTGACTACATTGCTTGCATTATTAGAAGTGACTACTGCGGGAGCCTGGGTATTTCCTATTGGATTTATAGATGTCCCAAGAGCGCCTGGAGTGTAGGGCGTTGAAGGATTAATAGTGGCTGCTCCCCCATAAATTGGCGCTTTATAATTTGTTGCTATCTGGTTAGGTGTTTGTGCTTGAGGATTAGCCGTAGAAGTTGCTGTATTTGCCATTTATATTGCGTTATCTTTTATATGAAGCCGTATAAACACTGATTGAATTGCTTTGAGTGGTTGAATTATTAGAAATAGAGAATGAAATAACTCCATTAGAAATAGCAATGGCTATATTAGAAGTAAGGTTAGTGGCTGCTGACCATGCTCCGCCATTTTTTCTCCAGTAGTAATCCACACTTGAGGTTCCATTAACTACAAAGGCTAAATCAACACTGTCGTTAACAATGATTGTGGTCAATGATGCTGAAGCGTTTTCAGTGCTTCCATCTCCTTGGGTGGCATATAAAGTGGCAGTTGGGCCAGCGGTATAAAGAACCTTAAATCCGATATGTTTTACTGTGTAAACCACTCCGCTTCCAGCTCCCGCTAAGTACCCTATTCCAAAAAACGAGCTACCTGATGTTCCCTGAACATTACAAAGAATTGAGGTTGAAAAAACTGGATTTCCTGCTGTTATATCGTTGTTGGCATTAGTGGTTGTTGGAGACCATTGAATATCTGCTCCGCTGGTAGTAGTGTTAGAGGTAGCCAAGACAATACCAGAAGTTCCAAAAGTAACCGTTCCGCCAGCCACTAAAGTTTTGGTATATCTAGCTAATGTTTCAAAATTAGCCACTGCATATACTGTGGTATCTAAAGCCGTTCTTACAGCCTTTTGTGAAGGATAAAGAGTATCTGATGTAGTTGAACCGCCAAATAACGGGTCAGTGGAAATATTTCCAGCAAGCTGAGCATTATTTCCCACAGGACTCATAAGTTGAAATTCAGTTCCATCATATTCAATCTCAACTATTTGACTGGCTAAAATATCATTTGCAACTAAAGCAGTATTAAAGTTTTTAGTGATGTTTTTAACTCCCAAACCATTAACATTTATGGTAGAAGCTCCTGTATTAGCATTGGCTGCTTTAAAAGTAAATCGTTGTCCTGTTGTATAGGCTGTCGCGGCTGGACTTGCAGTAATGACATAGGCATTAGCTGCTCCCGTATCACCAACATAATCAGATAACAGTGTGCTTCTTGCAGTTTGGGGATTCAAATAAAGTTCAGCTCCCGTAGAACCCGCTGCTGTTTTGGCATCAGTTTGAGCTTGAGTGGCTTCTTGGACAATACCCTTTACTGTCGTAGAAGCGTTGGATGCTCCAGAAGCAACAGTGGCGTCCACATATGTTTTAGTGGCAAAATCTTTTGAATTTGAGGGAGTGGCTGTTGATTGCGGTAGAATGTTAAAAGTGTAAAGACTGGTGATTGTTTCGTCATTAGCAGTAGTGGCAAACTGATTATAAAACCCAGCGGTGTTGCTAATAACAAAAACCGCTCCTCCGATATGAGTTTTTGTGGTTCCAGATGTTTCTGTATAAGGATAATTAAATAAAACAGTGCTTACACCTGTTAACGTGGCCGAGCCGTCTCCATTCTGAGTTATTCCTGTAAAAGAAATCTGTTCTTCTTGTGCTCCATTTCCAGGGTCAAGAGTTCCATATCCCTTCGTTCCAAAAGAAGTCATCATAACTGCATTACCTTGAATATCTAACATACTACTCAAAGTAATTGAAGTTGCTCCAATAGATATGCCAGCCCCATTGAGGGTAAAAGGTTGAGTCTGGTAAAATTTCTGATTTATTGCCAAGGTATTTTGCGTTTTAAAATTAAACTTCTATTGATGTTGGGATATTCATTGAATAATCCATAGCGGGACCAAACCTCAATATTTCAAAATTTTGATTAGGTGAATTGGTGGAAAAGCTGTATTGAACCTCAAAAAAATCAAGACGCGGGAATGTTTGAATTATCCTAAATTTAGGTGGAAGAACATTTCCTCCGCTCACATCAATATTCCCGCCCAGCGGATATTTACCAAGCGGTTGTTTTCCTAAAGAAGCGTCATCTTTTGTTCCGCTGCCAGTTCCAAGACATACATACTGGCTATTATTACCGTTTATCGTATATTTTGTCGGAGTTGCGCAACCATTAATATCATAAGTTATTCCAAGGGTTAAATTAGTGTTGGAAGATATATACCCCTCAACATAAAACTTATTAAAGTTTTTTAAAGTAAATGGTGAACCATAGTTTTGATATGAAAAAGTTGCATTTATTAAAAATGCATTGCCAAGAGGATTAGTTACGGGGTCAACCCTATCTGCCCTTCCAGTAAATAACTGGTAAGATTCTGCAGTTGTAGAAGAATGACCATACAAAACCTCATTAACAGTATAAAAAGAAGTTACGGGAATAGTCTGAGGAGCTTCCCAATAAGATTTAACAATATTATAAATTCTAACAATCCCTGCTTTTGGAATGGCAATATAAATAAAATATCTGTTATAAAAAATAGAAGCTCCTGTAAAGTCGTAACTATCAAAGTCTAGTTTAATAGGGTCTGACATATTAGTAGTCTGGGTAGTTCCTAAAATCTGTTCTACTCTCCCCAATGTATCTAAGGTAGGTTCGCGGGAAATAAATATCACATCATTCTTCATCGCAGAAACCATTGCCTGAGATTGAGCAGCTGCGTTATCATTAGTTTTTAATCTGGCAACTGTCCAAGTATCTACATTATAAACAACAGGGGCAGCTGGATTGGAATTATCCGTATAAGTGCTGGTTGCCAAAGTTATCTGATACCATTGACTATGCCCAGCTGATATAGTAAATGCGTTCTCTAAATTAATGAAGGCAACAGGAGCAGCATCTAATTGAAATTGTTGTCCAAAACCGCTTACATTAGTGGAAGATAAACTAAAATCTTTGTAATTATTTATTTTAGAAACATATATAGTTTGGTCATTTAAAGAGCCAAGCCATAACTGCCTATTAGAAGCCTGAATTAAATCGTTCTGTGCTAAATTCATAGAGGTTAAAGAAGCACTGGCTGTGGTAATCGGAGTTTGATGAGCAATATCTCCAACATTAACTGACCCCACAGGACCTGGACTAACACCTGTTAACGTGGTGGTAGTTTCCCCACCCGTGTAAGTGTAATCAACTCCGTTAATGGTTATTTTTCTGGTTGCATGAGATGAGTTGCTTGCGTAAAATCCTAACTGTGCCCACGTTTTTGTTCCAGTAGTAGTTATAGTGTTATTAGTTACAGAAGCTATTGTTGTAATTCCTCCACCCCATTCAAAAACATTAGCGGTCCCGTTCACCATCAGTATTTCATTTAATGTTTCATTTTTGTCCCACCATAGTGTATAGTTAAATTTAGTTCCTGTTAAAGAAGAAAGAAGATTTCTCCAGGTGACGGTTCCATTTGCATCAACATAACGGTACTGCAACACCCCGCTGCTGGCATTTCCTGGGGTGGCAAAATAACTTCGTAAATTCCTTTCCCCCGACAAAACCATATTTGTGTTGTAAGAAGAATCTATGGGGCTGGCAACTGAAGAAGCTGAACCGTCCAACACATACCCAGCTCTGGCTTGTATGCGTTCGGCTACATTAGTTAGAACATTTTGAGAACCAACCACTAAAACACTGGCAGGAAGATTAGTCTGGTCTTCACGATTTCTGTAGCCATAAGAAAATTTATCTATAATATCAAACTCATGCACGCGCGCAGAAATAAGCCGCTTGCTTTTAAAGTAAGAAAGTGCCCTAACTCCCGCTGAACTTGGTGCTTGATTTTGTGGTGCTGGAGGCATATGTTATTTAGTAAAAAAATCTTCTTCCTACCCAATTACGATAAGAAGCATTAGGCATTTTATAATATTGACTCTTAGGCTTTTGCCATTCGCTTTTATATTGTGCTTTATATTCTGCCAAAGCTGTATTATATTTTTGCTGGAAATACTGGTCATCAAAAAACATTGCATCTAATCCTTGAACTTGCTGAACAGCATATGTTGCCGTTAAAAGATACAAAAGGTTTCTGGATTCAGTATCTAAATTAATTATGTCACTATCGGTTAAAATAGTTTCTTGAAAGGCCCCCGTTACTGAATTTTGATAAAGATATTTTGAATAATATTCAATTTCAGAAATCATTCCCAGTCTTGAATAGATAGAATTAAATCTAAAACCTGTCATCTGAGTTGAGTTGTAAGTCCAGATAAGAACAATAGTGTCCACAGCTGCAACATTAGGGTTTCCTACTTTCGTGGCAGTTGACCATGTTGCTTGCAATAAATTCCATCCATTAGCAAATGCAGTTCCTGATTGTGTTGTGGTAAGAACCTGAGACCAATAATTTGATGTATCTGAACCCCAGCGAATTTCAACAGAAGTTACATTCGCTGCGGTGGGAAGATATGTCCAAAAGAAAATTTGAGATTGAAGAAGATGAGTGGTAAGGTCATTGGCAGTCATAGTTGAATTAGTGAGGGTGGCCGTTGATTGTCCTGCCAACGTATCAAATTCAACTGATGATTGTGCTCCTGTGACAAATTGTAAATTATCCTGGCGTAAGTTTGTTGCGCCTCCTGTTCCTGTCCATGTTCCATTATCTGAAAGACCATCAGCTTGATTAAGTAATATGCCGTTAGTAATTAAATTATTATCAATCCTGATTGTTTTTACTCCTGTATTATATTGAATGGTAAAGTTGGGCTGTAGGGTATAAGATTTATTAATATCAAAAGTTTGATTATAACCGTTTAAATATCTATCCAAGTAAGTTCTGTTGGCTTGGGGACGTATATCAATAATTTTGGTTCCTTTTAAATCAACAGGAAGGGTATAATCATACACTTGATTAAAAATAGGACTTGCCAGTTGTGTGATTCTTTTAGTTTCCTGGGGGTCAATTTCTAATAAAAGTTCGCTACCAGCTCGCTGGATAACTTGATTAAATCCCTGCAATTTATTTGCAGTTGTCCCATGAAGGGAATTTATAATGTCACTTTTTAACGCTTGTATTGTATAAGTAAACCCCAACTTATTTTGCGTTTGCTATTTCGTTTATCGGGTTCATTGAACCCGATAAACTACAGTTATATCAGATGCTCCTCCTGTAATGACCCTTAATCCCGTAGAAAGAGTGATTCCTGCTGGTGCTCCATAATTATATGTCCCTTCTGCAATACTGGCTTTTAAAACCCCTACTACTGGAGTAGTACCCGTGGTATTATCAACAATAGTAATAGTTCCAGCTGATGTGGCATTAACGATGATTGCAACTAATGAACAGGCTCCCGTAAAAACCTGAGTAGTTGTTGCCGAAGATATATGTGCGTATGCGTTTATATAGTTCATTTATTTTGCGTTTGAATTATATTCTCATCACTCCCCACAGAATGAGGAGAGTGAAAATATAATTATTAATTATACTAGGCAACCACAAAATACATCCAGCTCGGTGTAGTTTGAGCTGAAGCATTAGGCGGTATGTTAACCACAAAAGTTGTAGCTGTTGTAGTAACAAATGGTTGTGCTACTGCTGCATTAGCTGCTGTAGCAACACCCGCTGCATTGACTGCTTGTAAGATAACAGTCTTTGGAGCAACCGTGTAAGTCTTATTGAACGTAATCGTTAAAACTGTCGTGCCTCCATTATTATTCGTGCCTGTCGTAGTGATGATTCCCGATGTGTCAGTGGACCCAGCTGTAATTGCGGCAGCTGTTATCCCATTTTGAACAGTTACTGCAATCGTTGGGGCAGTCGTTTGATTTGAAGTCAAATGACCATTAGCTCCAATAGTGAATACATTTAATCCTCCATCATTAGCAGCAAGATAAAATCCTGTTGTTAATGTGGCTGCTGCTGCTGTCAAAGTCAACAATTTTCCAGTAGTGGTTCCAGTTGCTACGATTGATGCAACTGTTCCAGTAGTAGTACCAGAAGATGTTACCAATACTTGAGTTCCAGCGGTTGAAGCTGTAGAAGATAGATTCAATAGAGCGCCAGAAGTAGTAGCGGTATCAACTGATGTTGATGAAATTTGAAGCAATGAGCCTCCTGAAGCAATTACCGCAGTTGTATGGGCAATGCTTAGTCCTAATCCAGTAGTTAAGGCAGTATCAGAAAGCAACGCTAATGTAGCTACTGCTCCACCTGTATTAACTAAGGTAATAAGAGAACCAGAAGTGGTTGTCGTATCAACTGAGCTTGATGAAAGACTCAAAAGAGAACCTCCAGAAGCTATTACTGAGGTTGCGTGCAAAAGTTTAATACCAAAACCTGATGTTAAAGCTGCTGCAGTACCTAAGTTAAGCAATGTTCCAGTTGTTACTCCAGAACCAACAATAGAAACTACATTACCTGTAGTGGTAACAGTTCCTGAAGATGTAACCAATAATCCATTACCAGTTGTTAAGGCATTAGCTGTTACGTTAAGTGCGTTACCAGCTGTGGTATTGGCACCAGTAATTAACACTGTGTTAGAAGCTCCTGTTGTTGAAACCCCCGTGATACTTACTACATTTCCAGTGTAACCAGTGGTGTAACCAGAGGCTACTACTGAAAGAATAGTATTAGTAAGCTGACCAGCATTAGTTGCAGTCATCAATACTGCTGTGCCTCCAGTTGAACCTGTGCTTGTAAAAGCAGCAAGATAATTAGTTCCAGTATCTACTGAAGACGATGATAGGTTAAGCAAAGCACCTCCGCTGGCAATTACTGAGGTAGTATGTGCAATAGTTATACCAAACCCAGTTGTTAAGGCAGCAAGAGTTCCAAAATCTAATACTTTTCCAGTAGTAGTTGAGGCAGCTGCAATAACCATTGAGCTTCCAGTAGTAGCGCTTGTTGTAAGTGCGAATACTCCAACGGTTCCAACATAGGTTCCTGTTGATGTTACAAATAATGTTGAACCATCAGTTGAAGCTCCCGAAGTGATGCTTACCAGTTTACCGCCAGAGGTTTGATTTGCACCTCCGCCAGTTACTAATAAACCAGTTCCAGAAGTTAATCCTGTTCCTGAAATTTGCACTAATCCTCCAGCTGTAGTTGCAGAGTTAGCAACTACGTTTACCAAGGCATTTCCAGCTGCTGCTGTATATGTTCCAGTTGAGGTAACAGTAAGTCCATTACCTGTTGTGGCTGCACCCATAGCAACTTCAAGCGATTTTCCACCTGATGCTAAGTTTGCTCCACCTGAAGTGATAAGAACCGCTGAACCTGTTGTTAAACCTGATGCAGTTACCCTTACTAATCCTGTAGTAGTAGTAGCTGCAGTTGCAGAAACATTTAATAATCCATTTGAACCAGTAGCATATACTCCAGAAGAAAGAATTTGAATTCCAACTCCTGCTGTTGCAGCTCCCATTTCAACATCAAGCACAATACCCGCTGCTGTAATGTTTGCTCCACCTCCATTAATCTGTAATGGAATACCAGTAGTTTGACCTGTGGCGTTTATAATGCCAAGGTTTCCAGTGGTTAATGAATTAGCTGTTATTAAAAGAATTCCATCAGTTCCTGTATAGGCTCCCGATGAAAGAATTTTAAGGCCTGTTCCAGCTGTTGCAGCTCCCATTTCCAAATCCATGACAATACCGCCAGAAACAATATTGGCTCCTCCTCCTGTAATAGAGTAAAGAACACCTGAAGTTTGACCAGTTGCAGAGGCTTTTTCAATAGTACCTGTAGTCAAAGAGTTGGCTACGATTTTGAATATACCAGCTGTATCGGTATAAACTCCAGTTGTGGTCGTGGTAATTGATTGACCAACAGTAGCTGCACCAAGAGCCAAACTCAATAGCGCACCGCTATTAGCAGTCATTGAAGTGCCGCCTGTAATAACTAATCCTTTACCAGTGGTAAGAGATGTTGCTGAAATTGCAGCAATCGTACCAGTGGTTGCAGTATTAGCTGTTAAAATAAGAAGACCAGCTCCTACATAAGCTCCAGTGGTTGTTGCTACAAATCCACTGCCAGCCGTGACAGCATTCATAGTAGCCTTAAATACCGCGCCTCCTGTAGTAAAGGTTCCTGTTGCTACAATACCCTCAAAAACATTTCCAGTAGTAACGCCTGTGGCATTATCCTGAATAGAACTACCTGTGGTAGTAATGTTATCGGTTTCCGTGAATGGAATCGGCAAACTTCCTCCCCCTCCGCCCGATGTTAACTGGGTAAAAGTGCAAGAAGTAGCAGTTCCAGTATTGGTGTAAAGAGCACCACTATCAGTTGCTATTAAAAGACAACCGATAGCATACCCAGTAGCTGCAGAGGGAATATTAGCAGCCGTACATTTAACTAAGATATTATTTCCAATATCATCAATCAATGCGGGTTGAATATTCTGTCCTCGCAGCGTAAATAAATTTGTACCTGCTCCCATTAATTTATGCGTTTGTTAGGGGTTTTTCAATAAGATACAGAGTTATAGAAGGAAATCACTTTTACCTATATTACAATCTCTGCAAGAAGTTATTAAGTTATCTTCAACATATTTTCCACCTTTACTCTCTGGATAAATATGGTCAACTTCTAATTCAACTTCTGGAGCTTTTCTGCCACAATATTGGCAAATAAAGTTATCTCTTTTAAGAATTTGAAACCTTAATTTATAAGGACGATAATTTTCTGATTTCTTTCTTTGCAAAATACCGTTTCTTCTTCTATATAGTTCACATCTTCTATTGTCGCACTCTCTACAAATATATCCTTTATTTAATGGTTTACTATGGTCATTGGGAAATAAGTTAATATCTTTTATCTCAAAACATTTATAACATTTCCTTTTTCTTCCCATAATTCTGTATCTTATTTTTATTATTTTCTTATGGTTAAACCCCCAAAACCTCTAACTGAGAAAGAAACTATGTAGCATCTCCCAAAGCACCTATTGCTCCTACATAATCTGGAGCATACACTGCTTCTCGGAAGTTAGCTTGGTATAGGTAAGTCCTGTTATTTGAGAATGTCCAATCTCGCAAGCTAGTTTCAATTCCTTGCCTAATTAATCGTGTGACAGCATGATTTCTTGCAAGCAAGAACCAAGCTGTATCTGAACCTCCAGAAACAGTAGCATCCATCCATGGTGAAGAATAAACTGTCATACCATAAGCTGAACGATACACGTTAATGTTGTTGTTACCTGAATCTGCAATTAATGCTGAATCGGTAATTTCAATAGCGTGTTTATGCAATTTAGAAGGAACTAAGAGTACTGATGGATTGTTTCCCAAAATTACTCCAGCTTGATTCTTTTGCTGTCTTAACATCACTATTGCAGCATATAGGGTGGTTGGGTCTAATGCTGTTGTCGCTGTCCCTGACTGAGCTACTTTTAATTGGTTAGATTGTGTCTGACCATTAATAAGAGTGTGATTTCCAATGAATGTAACTCCATCTGCTGTTAATGAAGTGCTAAACGCACCATTAAAGAAAGCAAATGCATTCTGGTCCTGAGTTCAATTATGTTACTTCGTTAGAAGGATGGAATATTTCTATCCATCTCAATCTTTTAGTGCTTCTCCCAACAGTCGTGGGTTTTTAGATATTTTGCAAATTCTATTAGGATATTTTTATCAGTCAAAATATGTTTTTCAACATATCCTAAAAATAAATTACATTGTTCACATAGTAAATCTCTTGTTTTACCATTACTATGACAATGGTCTATTTCTATCCTCTTTTCAAATTTTAATTTGCAAATAGCACACTTACCTTCCTGTAAAATTAGTTTTTGATTAAAAGTTTCATGGGTTAATCCATACTTAGCTAATAATCTTTTCCTTGCCCAAATTTTCATTTTATCTCTCCTTTTTAAATAATATTGTTTAAATTTTTCAGGATTATTTCTTCGGTATTGTTTATCGTAATCTCTAAAATGTTGCGGTTTAATTTTTCGCAACCTTCTTTTTTCTTCTCTAGCATATTTCCGAGCTAATTCAGGATGTTTTTTCCTCCACCTTTTACTTCTTTCATTCGCCAATAACTTTTGATATTCTGTTTTCATATATTATTTTTTAATAATGTGTTTACAATATATCATACCGTTACTGATTGTGCAAGTTTTTTAATTTTACAAAGGACTATTTTTCAAGATTGTTCAGACTATACTTTCATCCCATTACTGGGAGCTTAACCTCTAGTCGTTACACCGTCCCTATAAGGGCTTGGCTAGGTATTGTCCCAATTATGGGAGTTCCACCTAATTTGTTAAGTTTACTTAGCATTTTCTCAAATGCTTGGCGCAATATATCTACGCGAGCTACCATGGCAAAATCTGCCACAGCCTTACCCCACACACCGTGCATGTTGTCGTCAATAAAGTTTTTGCTTACTTCAATACTTGAAGCAAAATCTTTAATGTAAGTGGTAAGTTGATTTGCAACTTGCGGTGTGGATACTGGAACGGTTTGAATTTCACCAATTACTGGGAATAAACCAGAACCTTTGAATATTTGTTCAATATAGGCTGCATGGGTCGTCTCAAGGGGCTTAAAGATAGCCTCAGTCCTTGCAGTTGCTATTGAAGGGAATATGCTGTCATACTCAAAGTTTTGATAAAATACATCATCAAGCTGAGTTTGCACGACAGCAAAATTCTGCGCTTCTGTTAACATTTATATTTGCGTTTGTTAAAGTACTTCTAATTAATCAATGAAACTCAAACTATTCCTAAACATGCAAGCTACTTTGCCTGGATATTTTGTAACATCTAAATAAGCAACTATTAATCCAGACGTTGAAGAATCTGAGGCCAAAATAGTGAATTTAGGAGGAACGCTTGTATCCATTTTAATTAATACTCTAGAACCAATCAAAGCATTATATGTTGATTGACTAGGCGTAGTACCCGTACCATATGTTGCAGCATTATCTGCATTCATTAAAAATATGGTATTATTTTCCAGTGGCATCACATATACAAATCCATCAGCGGTATCAGTTTCAGTGGATGTTCCACCTCCTTGACCAGAAATTACGATTCCAGCCACAAAGTCAGTTCCTACAACTGGTTTAGCTGATGTTCCTGTAGTGAATGTGCCCCAAACCTGGGCATAATTAGCATTAGCACCATTACCTAGTGTTTTATACACTGGTTCTCCTGTCCTGAAAGCTTTAACATAAGTAGCTCCAGTACCTTGAGCAGAAGAATTGGCTTTTACTAACCATTGAGAAGAACCACCTTCACCAAAAGCGGCCTCTGCTAAAACGGTAATATCGTTTATCGCCATTTTTTCATGCGTTTATTTATTCTTACTAAGATTTTTTTGATAATTTTGCCAAACCTTATCAGGGTTAACTCCGCGCTTTTTCATCTCAGCTAAATCTTCTGGACTCCAAGGGGAATTTTTGATTTCTTCTTTTATGGTGTCTTGGCTTCCACCACCTGGCATATTTGAAATTTGCGAACGGTTATCCAAAGCGACTTTCATTTCAGAAACCGTTTTTCGTAACTTCTTGCCATTAGCAATAGCATAGGCCTTTTCAATGTCAGCACGAACCGAAGATTCATCTAAACCACTTTTTACAAGCGAGTGCTCGTAATGGTATTTAATTAAATCCCTTTCTAAAGGATTAGAAGATAATTCTCGCAACATTGCATCTAGAGTTGGTTTTTGAACCAACGTAGACGCAGTTTCAAGAACTGTTCGCCTAATCACTTCCTGAATATCAACCTTGTCTTCTTGAGCAGCTTGCTCTTTGACTGCATTGACATCCACAGTGCCATCATTGACAATTTTACCTTTATCTATCAAAAGAGCTTTTCTATAATTCTCTTTATCAGAATTAGCTATCGCTTCTCTCGCCAAAGCAGATTTTAATTCTGCTTCGTAATCTATTTCCACTGGAGCAGATGGAACCGTTTCAACTCCCTCCCCTGAGGCGGCGGGGATATTAACCTCGTTTTCTTGTGTCATATTTTTTAACTGGATGACGGCCCCAGCGAGCCATTAATATTATAAAAGCCACTTGTTAGTGGCTATCATAACCCTTAGAGGTACTCTTTCAAGGAGAAACGCAGCTTCTCTATTAAAGTACATTTAAGGGTCGTGAAAACCACTTACTATGTTTGCTGCGTTACTTCTAATTTTTAAGGTTCACCTTTTAATTTGTACAGGTTTCCAACTTTTCACGATTTTATTTATATCTCTCATTACTTCCAAATTTTTCAAAAGGAGTTTTCCCGAATACATGTCCTCATAACTCTGTGCTTTATTAAACATTCTCTCTCGCGCTTGATTAGCTAACGTCTCCTGATATACCTTCCAAATTCTAGTCTCCTCTAAAAATTTTACTTCATTCTGTAAACTTCTAATTTCACCTTCGGTAAGTTGTTTCCCTCCGAAAAATAAAGTTCCTTGCGGGGTATAGGTAAAAACGTCTTCAGCGTTTACCTGGCAAATTAGTTCTTTAAGAAGCCAATTTTTTATTCTCTTATTCATATAATCTGATAAACCCCAACAACGTCGTTCAAATCAATTTTATTTTGCATTTTGTAACCACTTAGTCCATCCACAGCTTCTGCCTGACTACCATACATACCTATAATTTTTAAATTATGCACAGCAATCCACTGTGTCGGTTGCTGATTTCCCAAATCCTGAGTTTCAGTTGGCTGTGTTGGGTCTGCACTCTGCTGCTGGGTATTTACATAAACTGTATTATCCATTATTTTTTAACTTCTTCTTTTTTATCATTCCCCAAAAATTCTGAAAGCTTATGTGTTTTCAACTGGTCAGCTAATACACGATTGGATTCATTAAATATTCCATCACACATTCTTAGGGCATCATCAATCGTCTGGTCTTTTAACATGTTCAAAATCTTAGTATATTTGACAGTCAAATGTTTATCTTTTCTATTTAATTGCTCTATCAAGCCAAGTTCCTTAATAACTATCTTTTTTGAAAGGTTAGTAAAACCTTGGTTGATGGCAATTTTTAAAGTTTCAGTGACACGTCCCACATCTTCCAAATTTTCTGTTACTTCATTCATTAAAGGAACAAACTTTTCATCAATAAATTTCTTTCTTGCTTTTTCTTCTTTATTAAATCTTGCCTCCATTAACAACTGCAACTTTGACTTGTGAATCTGTTTTTTCTTTTGCATGATTTTTTATTTAATTATAATCCTTATGAAAGTTCTTAAAATGTTCCTTCATTACCTTATTTGTAGAAGCGCGAAACTCACACTTGGCACATTTAACATTATCAATGCTTGGATTTTCAACATTGCTTTTTTCTTCCGCTGCAGCTATATCTTTTGCAGCATTTTCAATTTTTATTCCCAAATCAACAGGTGGTTTTTCCAAGATATTAACCACTTTAGTAAAAAGACTATGGACATTATCTTCTGGGTCAGCTTGGCCTAAAAAGGTAAGAAGCTTTTCAAATGTCAAAGATTCCAAATCTTTATAAGTTGTCCCATCACTAATCACCCTTCCTTTTCCAGATGAATCGGTGACGGTTTCAGTATGACCAGTTTGTGGAATTCCAAAAGTTGCATGGAGGGCATCGCGGGTTTCTTTTTTTAATATGATATATTCGTGAGTTGAAATTTGGTCAATCATATTTTTTTAAAGTTAAATCTTATTTCTTTTTCACTCACCATAACTACTTCAAGCCCATATACTTCTCCCTTTTTTACATTTCTTAACCCATACATTTTAAATATTTTACCTTTTGGTTTTTCAGAAGTAATTGTTAAAAATGAAACATTTTGTTTAACCATTTTTACTTACCCAATAAAGCAGGAGTAGGTTGTGAAACATTCTTACCCAGTGCGTTAAGTGGGCTTTTATTGTAATTTACACCTTGTTGATTTCCTTGATTACCCTGCTGTTGTGGTTGTTGAGCACCCTGCTGTTGGGGTTGTTTGGAAATAAACTTATCTGGGTCCTTTCGGCTTGCTGGGTATGCTCCCAATAAGAACACTTTTGTAGCTTCCTCCTGGTCTATAATTGGATTCTGAATAGCTCGGTCATATTCTTCCAGTTTAAAGGCTCGTTCCAATTCTTCTGACATTGGATTTAAAATATCAGGAGAAACTGTCACCATATACTTTAAGTTGCGAATAAGGGTTGGATTAACTTTATAAAGTTCAGTTTTTGCTTCCATACCACCCTGTTCTTGCAATACTTTAAAACTTTCCTGCAATAAATCTTTATTGCTCACCTGTCCCTCTGGCAACTCATTGTCAAATTTAATCTTTTTTGTTTTAGAACCCTGTCCTTTATTATATAAATAAAATGTTTTATAAATAAGCTGGCTATCCACGTTGCCCTCAATATCTTGAACATTAGGAATGGTTAAGTATTGGAGAATATCGTTTAACCTTAACTGTCCAAATCCCCTGACGTGTTCTGAAACCATTTTCACAAATAGTCCAAGAACTGTTGAGGCATTCTGTTCTATGCGAGAAATTTCATAAGCCGTACTTTCTCCTGGCTGCTGTTGCCCTTGTTGTAAAGGTTCTGCGGAAGATTCATTGATGTTTTCTTCCACCTTTTGCAAGGCATCCATCGCAGTTTTAATACCTTGATTATTCTGTCCAATGGAAAGAGGTTTTAAATCAGAACTTGGGTCAACTAACGTGGTTACGGAGCCTGGAATAATAACATCAGAACCAATGACATCGTTTCCAATGTTAATCATTGGCGGCATAATGGATAAATATGCCCCATCAATAAATAAAGGATAAAGGGTGTTAATTATTTTGGCTTCTGGCCCCATATGGAATGCCAAAGACTTATAGTAAAAACATCTTCCCTCATCAATAATTGAATATCCAAATTTATCAAATGGATACTGCTTGTCATTACGGGGATTAGCATTATCTGGTTCAGTTAAAACTACACCATTAACCATGATAATTTTTATATCATCAGCTTTTCTCCAAAAGGTGATTTCTTCCACTTCTTCCTGGCGCATATTACTGTCATATACTTCATAAAACAATCCGTTGGCATCATTAAAAACTATCTGAACACCAGGAGTGACATATTTAAAATTGTCATATTTCTTTTCATATTTTGCCTTTGATAAACTATACGTTTGAACTTTTCTTCTAATAAGCCATCCCTGTTTTTGTAAATCCCTTTCATAAAAGTTTTCAATGAATAATTCATCAACGGGAACTACTTCATCTATAAAACCAGACAAATTCTCATCCAGCATTAATTCAGTTTCATATCCTCCTCCTTCCTTTTTCCCTCGCTTGACTTCTCTAAAAGTTTCAACGTAGTCAGTGTAAACGATTGAAGCTGGAGACCAGAGTGCAGTAATAACCGCATAAAGAGACGTTTTTGCATAGTTTGACTTATCAGCTGCCCATTCTTGCAGACATTCTAAAACAGTAGCTGCATCTTCTTCCTCATCATCCTGCTGGTTATAAGCAAATACCTTTGGAAATAACAATCTGGCAGTTACATGGGCTGCAATAGACATTATCTTATTGCGCACCACGGGTTTCATGGCGCGTGATTTCCAAGCATCAACTAAATCTCCCTCTGGGCTATCGCCATCGTTTGATTGATAAGTGTTAAATGCCATCTTATCAATCATAAACCTACTAAGAAGCGAGAGGTCATTAAATTCACGACGGGGTTTATTTTGAGAAACGTACCCTAAGTAAAAAGCGCGCAAAATATCCTGACGAATATCTTTTTCGGGACCCGTAGGCTGGTATTTAGCAACATTGTCGTTAACAATAGTTTTTCCGTTGCTAGTAGTGGCACTAGGTTTTAAAAGAGCTTCTTCTAAGTTATTACCGCTTCTTATAATTGACAAAAATTTGTTGCGTTTAAAACTATCTGCTGCTGTGAGAATTGAGTCCCGCTACCGCATTTCCTAATTCCGCTGTTCCAGAATAAAAACTACTCGTAGGTATAGATGTGGTGACTTGATTGCCACTAAATGAATAATCATCATCACGAGTGATGTCCCGCAAAATAGCGGCCAATAAACGAATTTGAACCTGTGCATCAGGCGGTTGTGGCTCATCACTAAGAAGTGAATTTAATTTATTAGCAATATAATTTGTTATTTGTTGTTTATTCATTTATAATTTTTTAAAATAATCGCTATTATCGGTATCTTCAATAAAACTTGTTTTAAATATCATCCCACCTTCTCCAACCTTAAAATATTCATACATATCAGTATTATCAGAATATTCAAATATTTCTCCAGCTCTTATTATTAACGTAATTGGATAAAAACAAGCAATATCTTTTAAAAGTTGATATCTTTTCACTATCGTTTTCTTAAGTTAATGTTGCGAGGAACAAATTGTTTTGCTGTTACGCGAGAAGATTGGGTGGTTTGGGGTTGACGTTGCAAATTTTGAGGGATAAATTGTCTTGCAACTAACCCTGATTGCAATGGCTGCATCATAAGCGCCATTCGGATTGCATCTAAAGCGTGGTCATTTTCTTTAATGGGATTTTCCTTCTGGTTTGCCATATCCTCCTTATCTGGATAGGAATAGGTTTCAAGTTCTAAGATAGTGTTAGTACAATTTTTATGAACAAATAGTTTGTTGGCTTTAAAAAGTTCACGGACCCGCTGAATACCATTCTGGACTGAATCTTTTTTCTTAATAACTTCTCTGACATTAACTCCCATGCGCCTTAATACTTTTATAGCACTGGGATTTTCTGGGTCAGGATATACCTTGTTTAAATTCAAACCTGCAACATATTCTGCAACCTGTTCCTCAGTCTGGCCTGTTTTATACCATTCATCAGTTATCCAAAAATTATTATCATCATCGCGGATAATCGTGATAATGGCGGTTGGATTAGTGTAGCCAAAGTCCACACCCGCTATTGTTTCAACAATTCCGTGAATCTGATTTATATTGTCAAAAATATGTCTTTTTCTATCAAACTCTTTGTAAACCAACCCTTCTGTCTTACGGAAGTCAGCCAAATATTCCTGGGCAAATCGGTCTTCGGTGAGTTCTTTTTTGGCTTTCTCAATTTCTTCAACAGGGATAAGGGGATTATCATAAGTGGTGAAGTGGAAAGATTTAAAATCAGAATCTTCCAACTCCATATTGTAGAGCTTATAAAAGTGGTTAAAACCTTTCGGCGAGCTTATAAAAATAGCTTCTCCTTTGCGGTCAGTGAGAGTGGGCCTAAGTACCTCCTGCCAACTAATCCAGAAGTCACGCATGGAAGCCACCTCATCTAAGATTAAAAGGTCAAAACTGCTTCCCCTGGCGGTTTCAATAGATTCCCAGCCGCGGAGGGTAATAGTACTTTCTTCTTTATTAATCGTGCGAACTTTAATTTCTAAACGGGCCTCGTTAATGGATATAATTGCTCCCCGCAATTCAGCCTTTAACATTTCCCATATAATATCTCTGGCCTGCTGAAAGGTGGTGGCGAAGTAAGCAATCTTGCTTGACTTATAAATTGCCTTACCCTTTATTTCTTTGGAAGCTAAAACAGTTTTCCCGAAACGTCTCCCTGTGCAACAAACCCTAAATCGGTGGGTGTCCTGGCAGATTATTGATTGGGACGGCGTTAACATGTGTTTGTGGTTGCGAGTATTTCTTTGCGATAATGGGTTCCACTTGAATTATCAGTGGATTTTCTTTGTCCCCACTTATAGCTTGCGGCACCTTGCCATCCATTCGTTCCATAATCATTTCAATGGCTCGTAAATCCCCTGCCTTTGCCATATTAATAAGCTTACGGGCTATATCTAAGGTGTCGGTTTGGTGATTTTTTGTGAGTTCGTAATGAATTTTAGCCTTAATACTGGATGTCCTAATACTTAATTTTCTTTTTCCGCCTCCTGCAAAACCAGGATGTCCCTTTACCCAAGCAGGATTTCCCCTTCTTTTTACGGGCGCATCGGGCAATGGCATTAAATCACTGGGTTTAACTGCGGCGAGCATAGCGGCCTTCTGAGCGGCTTCTTTGGCTTCTATTTTTTTTAACCTACGGGCCACCTTCACTGCGTGAGGCGTCTTGCCAAGGTTGACAGTGTTTCCTTTTTCAAATGGAGGCATTCTTATTATGCGACTGTTATTCTTTTTAGAATCAGCACGTAATTCTATTATGCGACAAAGTAACTTTTAAAAGCGGAGACGAAACGGTACCCGCAACAAGAACGCAACTGGTAATCCGAATCCCCGCATGACCTATAAAGTGAAAACTTATATAAGGTTTGTTATGGATTTTCTTGCGTCCCAGCTTTTAAAAACTATTCTTTTTCTTCTTTTTCCTGTACAGCATCAACTTTATCTGATGTTTCTTCATTATCTTCTTCTGAACCTTCATTCACTACATGGTCTTGCTTAAACTCTTTTTCAACCGCATCTAAATAAGCCTTCCCCTTGAGACCCTTTGCTTCTTCGCTTAACTCGCTAACTGCGAGACGTTTTGCACCTGACATTTTATCTAATGCGTTTATTAAACTAAACCCTCTATTGCTACTTTTTCTTCTTCTGGACCTGACATTTATATTATGTTTATTAATTTATTAAATATCTCTGTACACCTTAAACAAAATGGGTTGTTATATCTTCCCTGTGGCGGGATAGGTACTTTCATCCACACTTCTTTGCATTCTTTACATAATCTTTCGGCTATTTCTATTTTTGATGAAACTCCCCATTCTACTTTTTTCATATTATTCCAGTTCATCTTCATCAATCGTGGGTTCTTCCCCATCTTCCAAATCATCAAATTCAATATCTGGAGTGGGAATATACTCATCCCCTTCGTCTATATCTACTTCTTCATTATCTGGGTCTTCAAAAATTGACATGTTATTTGTTTTCCTTAGCAGACCGCTCAATCTCATCTTCCAAGATATTTATATATTTAGAAAGTATTGGGGGAAACTTGGCATCTTCAAAACAATCTTGGATTAAATCAAACTCGCTGTCTTCTAATTCTAAAACATCATATTTTTTATCTATTGCTTCATCACACTTTCTTTGAATCCTGCCAAATACCCTACGCAACTGGCCTTCTAAACCATCCTTATACTTCATATTAATTGAGCTAATCAGATAATCACAGGTGAGAACCTCTGGAAGTTCAGAGTTACCTTTTGGCAAATTATATTCCAGTTTGAGTTTTAGAATTTTCATCTTTTGTTACTTTTATTAATATTAGTTTTTTATTATATACTCTTATTATACTAAAAACAAAGCCTCTTGTCAAGGGGGTAAGTCTTTTTTGTTAATTTTTAAATTTTAAATGGGTTAGTTTGAGGTGATTATATATTAACATATTTAAGTTAAAATGTCAAATGTTAAAAGGGGTTCGGGAGATAGGTGGGATAGATAAAAAATTATCATACCTATTAGCCCTTACACCCTATGACATCATATTATGCGACATATAGTCAATAGTTATTATGCGACAGTTTAAAGTTAAAAATCAAGAGTAATACGAGTGGTCAGTCAAAATGTCAGTTATCCCCTTAAACGTCGCTTTATGTATATTGTGCGAAGTTTGAAATATAAGAATTAAAGCTAAAATTACCAAATTTAGAGCTAACCAAGCCATATTTAAAATATAAAAGCAAATGAATGGAAATTTTAAAACGGCTTGTAAGAGAAAACGAATGATTATGGCGGGGAAAACACCAACAAACGAGGTAAAACTGAGAAATTTTAAAATGTAATTTGTCGCACAATAAGATTATTTAGTTAAAAAGTTTGTCGCATAATAGAAAACCATTACGAGAGAGCCAACCGAATAAATTAGTTAAGATACTTAACTATATCCATTTTAATATCTTCTTAATCTCCAATATGCTACACTAAAAATCAAATCTCCAATCATTATGCGACAATATATTACACCACAAATCCCTTAAAATGTATGTGGATAACTTTCATTGACATCACCTCTTGATATGCTAACATTAAGATAGTTAAAGGAAAGCACCTTGAAAACTAAACATAAAACGGACAAGGCAAGGATAAAATCTATGCGAAGTAAAACAATTCGTAAGTTACATCCTGATTTAAAAGATTTAGCCCGCTTAGCAAATGATTTATCAAGTGTTGATAGACGATTAAAAAACTTGATAAAAAGATTGCATGATAAAAAGGTCTTTGAAAAATTAGGAATAAATTATACTACTGAATATACCACATAACATGACTAAAAAAGATTACTTAAAAATTGGAAATATCTTAACATTGGCAAGAGATACAAGCGTGGTGAATAATGAAAGATTGCCATTTGGGCATTATGAAAATTTAGTGGCAATGTTTTCGGGAATGTTAAAACGAGATAATCCAAAATTTGATGAGCAAAAATTTTACGATTTTTGCGGAGTAGAAAAAATATAATTTAACAATCGTTGCCGTTCGCATTATGTTTAGTTTTTAGGGTGCTAACAATTAAAATCAATTATATGACTAAACAAAAACTAATCTCTCACCACAACAATTCTCTTACCCATAAGCGATTACCATTTTTAATTGCTATCTTTACCTCTTTACTGATTATTCTACTCCATATCACTGGAATTTTAATGATGGTACGATAATTTTTTTCATTTGTCGCATAATAGAATTATACCATAATCTATTATTTTTGTTTTTTAATTTCTCCCCTTTTAGGTAGGGGATTTTCTCATTTTCCCTCACAAAATTAATTTTTCGCGAGTTTATATTTACTACTCTATCTTAATATAAATGTGGTATAATATAGATAGTGGTAATATTTAATCTAATTTACTAACTGATAATCTTTCAATCTCTTGTTTTACCATCTTAATATCTAACACTTCATAATATCTACATTTAATACATTGAGAGCCGATAACTCTTTGAAAGTAATCATTGAATATCCTAACTGCTAAACAGTTACTCTTACAACGTAAACAGTGATACTTTATCACTCTCATTCTTATCCTTTTCTTAGATTTAATGGTTTTAATCATAGAGAGTTAAGTTAATTATCGGATGAGAGGAACAGTTCCCCCTACCCCATAAACATGAAGCAAAGGGACTGTTTTATAATGCACACTGCATTACCAGTGGCTACACACTTAAAATATAATCTATTCAACCCTCAATAAATTATATCCCGCGGAATTGCACCGCTGTTTTTAGTCGTAATATAGCTCTTATCAGTGGATACACCATAGTCCAAGCGTATCTACCCCAACGACTTCCCTACACTAATGTAGGGCAATAAATTATAACAACGTAGTAGCACTTTCATATAAGGATAGCACAGAGCTTATCCACATACCTGTTATAAGTTTATTTTACTATCTCTAATTATACTAAATTCAAAGCAAACAGTCAAGTCTTGACAAACTGTCGCATAATATGACTTAATATAAAATCATATAAACACCTTGCCACATTTACTATTTTACTGGTAACAAATTTGTTAGTCAAATTATTGAAATTCTAATTTGTCGCATAATAGAAAATCTTATTGTGCGACAGAAAATAGTCGTAAATGTGGGTGATAACTTTTTGATTGACATTGGTTTTAAAAAATATATAATTACAGATGTAAGAAAGTTATCTGCTGAAATATACCAGAGTTTCACGCTGATAGTTATTATCTTTTTAATAGCCAGTTTATAATTCAATAGGGTAATTCGGGGATGACTTTCTTACTTTAACCATTTTATTTTTATGAGCAAAGCTGAACAATTACAAGAAGTTGAAACATTAATTTTAGAAGCTGAAAGCGACATAATGCGTCAATTTTGGGAAAGAGAAAAAATTAAGATACAAAATACATGATTAGCGAATTACAAGACTTAATAGAGATATTAAACAAACAGGTACGATTTTTTCATGACGGATTGTAAAACGAAACAGAATTAAAAAAAACCACCATTGAAATTTTACGGTTTTATTTTTCAAGTATTAAAAAAGAAAAACAATATGACAAGTGAAATGGTTGATATAGTAATGATAGCATTGGTAATGTTTTTAGTAGGATGGTTTGTGGGATTTTGGGGTGTAATACTATTAATGGTTGTTGCGATATGGGTAGTAGTGGTAAATTAATGCTATATTTAACAAACATATTATACCATAAAATTAAAATATCCGTAAAAGAGTAATAAATGTATGCGAAAATATGAAATAACATTATCATTATTTATAGAGGCGGTGAATAGTTTTGAGGCGGTCAATGAATTTGAAAAAATGATAATCGGGAAAATTATAACATTGGAAAAATACAAAATAATGGAAATTTTAGATAATCAAAAGGTCGGAGAAACAGAAAATGATAATGAAAATATAGAAATATAAATTTTTATGGACAAACAAGAAAAAGAATTTTTAACAGCAATGATAGGGAAAAATCTATTTTTCAGAACAGTTACTAACTACTTTATTGGAACAGTTACAAAGATACATGGTAAGTTTATCTATCTTGAAAATGCTTGTTGGGTTGCAAACACTGGACGATTTATGAATTTTTTAGAGGATGGATTGCAAAGTAATAGTGAAATTGAGCCAGTAGTAAAAATGTTTTTGAATATGGATATGGTGGTGGATTTTTATGAGTGGAAGTTTGAAAATAACCCTACTGCACAACAATGATAAACGCAATTTTGACTAATAATGTTTTAGATTTGCCATCGCCGTCGTGGTCGCGGTCGTGGTCGGGGTCGGT
>Ga0210400_10000482_pt1 | contig 44387 bp, 51 predicted proteins | sample IncBWH26MmetaG_FD_155456 | JGI IMG/M metagenome (GOLD analysis project Ga0210400, IMG submission 155456) | Forest soil microbial communities from Barre Woods Harvard Forest LTER site, Petersham, Massachusetts, United States - Inc-BW-H-26-M | ecosystem: Environmental > Terrestrial > Soil >... | reverse complement strand
ATGCTGGCCCAGGTCTTCGCCCGGCGACTGCCCCCCGAACGGACCGGCCTGATCGTCAACATCCTGGACCAGCGGGTCCTGGCGCCAAGCCACGACTTCTTCTCCTATTCGCTTTCCAAGGCCGCGCTCTGGGACGCCACCCGGATGCTGGCCCAGGCGCTCAGCCCGCGCATTCGCGTGAACGGCATCGGCCCCGGCCCCACCCTGCCGTCGAGCCACCAGGACCAGGCGGCCTTCGACGCCGAGATCGCCGCGACCCTGCTGGGCCGCGCGGTCGCCCCCGCCGAGATCGCCCAGGCCCTGCGCTACCTGATCGACGCCCCGTCGGTGACCGGCCAGATGATCGCCGTCGACGCCGGCCAGCACCTCTCGGGGCGCCGCTGATGGCGCCCGGCATCCGCGCCGCCCCGATCCGCGCCGTCATGACCCGGGTCTTCGTCACCGGCCTGAAGGTCCAGGCGGAGATCGGCGTCTACCGGCACGAGATCGGCCGCGTGCAGCCCCTGGTGGTCGACGTGGAGCTGGACGTCCCCACCGCCGGCGCCGACCGGCTGTCCGACACCCTCAACTACGAGACCATCATGGCCGCCGCCCGCGAGATCGCCGCGGGCGGGCACATCGAGCTGGTGGAGACCTTCGCCGAGCGCCTGGCCCGCGCCTGCCTCGCCGATCCGCGGGTGACCAAGGCCCGGGTGCGGGTGGAAAAGCCCCTGGCGCTCGCCCCCGACGCGGTCGCCGCCGGCGTCGAAATCACGCTCGTGCGCGACTGAACCTTACGAAAGCTTATCTGGCGCGGCGGCCGGTTTTCGGCATGATCCTGGTCGAAACGGAGGTCTCATGGCCGACACTCGCGACTTCGGCGCCCGAGAAGACCGCACCCTTCCGGCGGTCGTCTACGCCCTCTATATCGTCGGCCTCACCCATGGGCTGACGATCATCATCGGCCTGATCATGGCCTATGCCTGCCGCACCAGCGCGGGCCCCGTGATGTACAGCCACTACACCTTCCAGATCCGCACCTTCTGGCTGTCCATCGGCTGGTTCCTGGCGGGCGCGGCGATCGCCTTCTGGGGCGGCATCTTCTCGCTGATCCTGGTGGGCCTGCCGTTCCTGTGGCTGGGCCTGACCATCTGCGGCCTGACCTGGGCCTGGTTCCTGGTCCGCTCGATCCTGGGCGTCATCGCTCTCGCCCGCGAAGAGCCCTATCCGCGGCCCTATGCGTGGATGTTCTGAGACGGAGCTAGGCCATGGGACCGGGGGCAAAGCTGATCCCCAAGCTGCTGGTCCAGATCGCGCTGATGGAAGTGGTCTATGGGCTGCTGCTGTTTGGCGGCGCGGGCACGTTCAACTGGCCCTCCGCCTGGGCCTATATCGCGGTCTTCGGCGGGGCGAGCCTGGCGATCAGCCTATGGCTGGCCTGGGCCGACCCGGACCTGCTCGCCGAACGAATGAAACCGCTGGTCCAGCGCGATCAGAAGGCCTGGGACAAGGTCTTCATGACCGTGGTGGGCGCGATCTTCCTGGCCTGGGTGGTGCTGATGGGCGTTGACGCGCGCCGCTTCCATTGGTCGGATATCCCGCCGCCCTGGCAGGTTCTGGGTGCGATCCTCACGTTGCTGAGCTTTGCCGGTATCGCCTGGGTCTACCGGACCAACAGCTTCGCCGCCCCGGTGATCAAGCTTCAGGCCGAGCGCAAGCAGACCGTCATCTCCACGGGACCCTATGCCTTCGTGCGGCACCCGATGTACGGCTTCGGTTTTCTGACCTTCATCGGCATGCCGTTGATGACCGGTTCGCTCTGGGGTCTGGCCGCCCTGCCGGTGATGGGCGCGCTTCTGCATCTGCGCACCCTGGGCGAGGAGCAAATGCTGCGCAGCGAACTGGCCGGTTACGAAGACTACGCCCGGCGCGTCCGCTGGCGGTACGCGCCGGGGATCTGGTGAACGCTCAGGCCGATACCAGCTCGCGGCGGACCATCTTGGAATAGTCGTCCGCCAGGCTGAGCGAGATGTTGCCTGGGGTGAAGCGGTACTCGCCGATCTCGGCCACGGGGGTCACCTCGGCGGCGCTGCCGGTGACGAAGCATTCGGAGAACTCCGACAGCTCCTCGGGCCGGATGTGCCGTTCGATCACCTCGAAGCCCCGGGACCGGGCCAGCTTGATCAGAGACTGGCGGGTGATGCCGTTCAGGAAGCAATCCGGGATCGGCGTGTGGATCACCCCGTCCTTGATGAAGAACACGTTCGACCCGGTGCTCTCCGCCACATAGCCGCGGTAGTCGAGCATCATGGCGTCGGTGTAGCCGTCCTTCTCCGCGGCGTGCTTGGAGATGGTGCAGATCATGTAGAGGCCGGCGGCCTTGGCGTGCACCGGCTCGGTCTCGGGCGACGGGCGCTTGTACTTGGCCCAGCACATGCGGATGCCCTTGGCCTTCTCCTCCGGCTTGAAGTAGCTCGGCCACTCCCAGCAGGCGATCGCCACGTGGATCTTGGTGTTCTGGGCCGAGACCCCGATCATCTCCGAGCCGCGCCAGGCGATCGGCCGGATGTAGGCGTCGGTCAGGCCGTTCTTGGCGCAGGTGTCCTTGCAGGCCTGATCGATCTGGGCCACCGTGAACGGGATCTGGAAGTCGAGGATCTCGGCGGACTTGAAGAGACGCTCGGTGTGCGCCGTCAGCTCGTAGATCTCACCCCCATACATCCGCTCCCCCTCGAACACGGCCGAGGCGTAGTGAAGGCCGTGCGTCAGTACGTGCACCGTCGCCTCGCGCCAAGGCACGAACTGGCCGTCCAGCCAGATCCAACCGTCGCGGTCGTCGAAGGGAACGATAGACATGAGAGGGTGACCTCCTTTCGCAAGATCCCTCTAGAACCCTCCGGCGGCGGCCCCGTCAAACGAAATGGGCTGGGCGCGACAGGAGTCTGGCCATGAATCCCCCCGCACGGGCGCGGCATCTGCTGGTGGTCGACGACGACGACCGCATTCGCGAACTGCTCAAGGAATACCTGGCGCGGGCCGGATTCCGGGTCACCGCCGCGGCCGGCGGCGCGCCGGCCCGGAAGCTGATCGCGACGCTCGATTTCGACCTGGCGGTGTTCGACGTGATGATGCCGGGCGAGGACGGCTTTTCGCTCACCCGGTGGCTGCGCGAGCAGAAGGGGCCGGCCGGCAAGACCCCGGTGCTGATGCTCACCGCCATGGGCGAGGCGGGCAGCCGCATCGAGGGCCTGAAGCTGGGCGCCGACGACTACCTGTCCAAGCCCTTCGAGCCGGAGGAGCTGGTGCTGCGCATCGAGGCGATCCTGCGCCGCGCGTCCGACCGCCCGGCCCAGGGCGGCCCCCTGTCGCTCGGCCGCTGCCGGTTCGACCCCGAGCGCGGGGAGCTGACCAGCGACGGCGAGCCGGTCAAGCTGACCGAGGCCGAGGTGGCCCTGCTGCGCCAGCTCGCCCGCACCCCGGACGAGCCGGTGGAGCGCCTGGAGCTGGCCCGCGGCACGGTCGATCCCTCCGGCCGCGCCGTGGATGTGCAGGTGACGCGGCTTCGGCGTAAGATCGAGGCCGACCCCAAGGCGCCCCGCTACCTGCAGACGGTGCGCGGCATAGGCTACCGATTGGCGCCCGACTGATGGCCCGTTCCCCGCGCGTGATCGGCCGCTGGATCAAGCGGCAGATGCCGAAGACCCTGTTCGGCCGCTCCCTGCTGATCATCGTCCTGCCGGTGGCGATCATGCAGATCGCGGTCACCTACGTCTTCTTCGACGCCCACTGGCAGACCGTGACCAGCCGGCTCTCCGACGGCCTGGCGGGCGACATCGCCTGGGCGGTGGAAAGCTATCGCGACGATCCCTCGCCCGCCGCCTTCGGCAAGCTGTCGAAGCGGGCGGAGGACTCCATGGGCCTCTCCATCGCCCTGCAGCCCGGCCGCAAGCTCCCGGCCCAGCCGCGCGACGAGCCGGTGCTGTTCCAGCCGTTCCTGGCGCCCATCGACCAGTCGCTGCGCCGGGCGCTTTCCGAGCGGCTGGACCAGCCCTTCTGGTTCGACACCACCCGCTACCCCGCCTACGTCGACATCCGGGTGGCCGTGCCGGGCGGGGTGATGCGGGTCCTGGCGCCCCGCGACCGCGCCTTCGCGACCCAGGGCCACATCTTCGTCCTGTGGATGACGGTGGCGACCATCCTGCTGACCTCCATCGCCCTGCTGTTCATCCGCAACCAGGTGCGCGCCATCGAGCGGCTGGCCAACGCCGCCGAGGCCTTCGGGCGCGGCGCCGACGTGGAGACCTTCAAGCCGCACGGCGCCAAGGAGGTGCGCCGCGCCGCCCGCGCCTTCCTCGACATGCGCGCGCGCATCCAGCGCCACATCGACCAGCGCACCACGCTGCTGGCCTCGGTGAGCCACGACCTTCGCACCCCGCTCACGCGGCTGAAGCTGGCCCTGGCGCTGGCCGAGCCCTCCAAGCGCAACGGCGCCATGAAGGCCGACCTGGCCGAGATGGAGCACATGATCGACGAGTATCTGGCCTTCGCCCGCGGCGAGGGCGGCGAGGCCGCCGAGACCGTCCATCTGCGCGACCTCCTGGAACAGGTCAGCGAAGGTGCGCTACGCGCCGGGGCCCAGGTCATCGTCGCCGCCGATCCCGAGCTCACCGCCTCGGTGCGGCCCAACGCGCTGAAGCGGGCGCTCTCCAACCTGGTGATGAACGCCGCCGTCCACGGCGAACACGTCGAGGTCGCCGCCAAGCTGCGGGAGCAGGGCGGGGTCGAGATCGTCGTCGACGACGACGGCCCCGGCATCCCCGAAGCCCAGTACGAGGAGGCGTTCAAGGCCTTCGGCCGCCTCGACGAGGCGCGCAACCTCAACACCAAGGGCGTGGGCCTCGGCCTCGCCATCGCCCGCGACGTCGCCCGCGGCCACGGCGGCGACATCGTCCTGTCGCGGTCCCCGCTGGGCGGGTTGAGGGCCGTGGTGCGGCTGCCGGGGTAAAATTCCTCTCCCCCGGCGACGCCGAGAGGGAGAGGTCAGGGAGAGGGCGGTTCCGATTTTCAGTCTCTCCCGACGGTGACCCAGGGGCCCGCGGCTCTCCAAGGCAGAACCGCTCGCGGCGGCGACCCGCGCCGCGTCGCCCTCTCCCCCGCGCTTCGCGTCGGGGAAAGAAGATTCGCATCCGTTTCGCGCGCCCGCGGCGACTAGGGGCATGAGCGACACGATGAGCACCCTCATGCACCAGGCGATGAAGCCGCACGGCGCCCGCGGCGTGGCGATGGGCTGGCTGATGGGAAACCTGAACGCGCTGCAAAACCGCGCCACGGTGGACGCCCTGGACCCGCCGCCGGGCGGCGCGGTGCTGGAGATCGGCTTCGGCCCGGGCCATGCGCTGCAGATGCTGGCGCTCAGCCGCCCGCTCGGCCTGGTGGCCGGGATCGATCATTCCGAGCTGATGGTGGCCCGCGCCCGCCACCGCCTGCGCCGCAACCGCGGCGATGCGGCGCTGGACCTGCGGGTCGGCGACGCCGGCGACCTGCCCTTTCCGGACGAGAAATTCGACTTGGCCTTCGCGGTGAACAGCTTCCACCAGTGGGCGGACCAGGAAGGCGCCCTGGCCGAGATGGCGGGCGTGCTGAAGCCCGGCGGCGACCTTGTGCTGTCGATCCGCGACTTCCGAGTCGCCGGCCGCTTCGAGCCGCCCGATCCACCCCCTCTGGGGCTGGCTCGCAACGCGTCGGGGGGCGCCGCGACCGCCAAGGCCGCCGCCGAGATGCTCAAGGACCTCGGCCTGCAGGTCCGCCTGCGCGAGATCGTCCACTCCCCGCGCCGCGCCACCCTGCTGGTCCGCGGTCGCAAGTGCGGGCGGGACGAGGCCTAAAGCGCCTTCACCTCAACGTGGGCGCAGGATGCGTCGAGCGGGCAGCCAGGCAAATCGGGGCGCCGCGCCTGCGCCAGGTCTCGCCCAGTTCGCGCAGCAACTGGTGGGCGTCCGTCAGCCACGCCCGGTCTCCTGCAGCTCTCCGGCTGGCCGCGGGCGCGCAGGCATGGCGGCTAGCCGCCCAGTTCCCGGGAGCGCCGCAGCGCGCCGGCCACCGTCTCGCGCATCAGCGGCGGCAGGCCGTGCTCGCCCAGCAGCACGTTCAGCGCCGCCTCGGTGGTGCCGTTCGGCGAGGTCACCTGGCGGCGCAGCTCGGCCGGGGCCTCGCCGGTCTGGGCCAGCAGGGCCGCGGCTCCGGTGATCGTGGAGCGCGCCAGGCGGCTCGCGTCGCCCGCCGACAGCCCCGCGGCCACGCCTGCGGCCTCCAGCGACTCGATGAAGGCGTAGAGGTAGGCCGGTCCCGAGCCGGAGATCGCCGTGGCCGCGTGCATCTGGCCCTCGTCGGCGAGGTCGACCACCGCGCCCAGCGGCTCGAACAGGGCGTGCGCGCGGGCCAGCGCCGCCGGATCGTCGGCGTAGAGGCTGGCGGTCCCCTGGCAGATCGCGGCCGCGGTGGTCGGCATCACCCGCGCCACCAGGCGGCCGCCGAATTCCCGGGCGATGGCCTGCGAGCCCACGCCTGCGGCGATGGAGACGATCACCGCGTCGGGCGACAGCCAGCTGGCGTACTGGCCCGCCGCCTCGAGCCACAACTGCGGCTTCACGGCCAGGATCACGGTGCGGGCGGCGGCGAGGTCGGCGTCCGGCGGATTGAGCTTCGCCCCGGCCTTGGCGGCGGCGAGCGCGGCCTCCGACGGCCGCGGGTCGGCGATCATCAGCTCGGCGGGCGCGAAGGCCCCGGCCCTCGCCCAGCCCTCGAGGATCGCGCCCCCCATGCGTCCGGCGCCCAGCATCAGGATCGGCGTGATCATGGGGCGACGGTAGCGGTCTACTCTCCCGCCGTCATCCTCCGGTCGCCTGAAGGCCGTCCCGACGGACCCTTGGGGCCTCTCGCGCGCAGCGACCTGAATGACAGGTTCAGGGATTGGCTTGGCGGGACGCGGGCCTGCTTTCAGGAGCAGGCTCTTGTGACCGTCGGCCACGAGGCCGGAAGAGATCTATGTGATCATCAACGGCAAGATCGGCCCGAATTTCGAGCACACGCGCGGCGCGGCGGCGCCCGTGCTCATGCGCTCCATCGACACGCTCGGGCGCGCGCAGGCGCGAATGGAGCTCATTGCGGCCAGCGCGTTCGCGGAACGCAACGGCGCGCCGATCTTCGCCGCCGCCGTGCCGCCGAAGCAGTCCGCCAATCCGGTCGACTTCAGCGGGGAGAACATGGGTGCGCTCTTCGACCTCGGCGAGCGAAGCGCCCTGTCCCATCACGCCTTCCGGCCCATCGCACACGCCCTGGACCCGGACGACTGAAACCGCGCGGCTATCGACATGTTCGCGGATCAGATTAGAAATCGCGCCACCTGATCGTTGCGGAAATTGGCATGTCGAAACTGCCGGATTTCGAGGGCCTGGCGATCTTCGCCAAGGTCCTCCAGATGCAATCCTTCGCCCGGGCGGCCGCTGAGCTGCAGCTTTCCAAGGCCACGGTGTCGAAGGCGGTGAGCCGCCTTGAAGCGAAGTTCGGGGCCCGGCTGTTCAACCGCACGTCGCGGCGGCTGTCGCTGACCGAGGCGGGAAAGCAGCTCGCCGAGCGGGCGGCCCATATCCTTTCGGAAGGCGAAGCCGCGGAGGCCGAAGGCATCGCCAACGCCGCGGCCCCGCGCGGCCACATCCGCTTGGCGGCGCCCATGTCGTTCGGCGTCCTGCGGATCGCGCCGATCCTTCCGGAATTCCTCGAGCTCTTTCCCGAGGTCTCCATCGACCTGCATCTGAGCGACGCCCATGTGGACCTCATCGGCGAGGGCTTCGACGCCGCGATCCGCATCGCGAGCCTGCCCGACTCCTCGCTCCTGGCGCGCACGCTCGTCCCGATGCCGCGCTACCTCGTGGCCGCCCCGGCGTATCTGGAGAAACATGGGCGTCCCAGCCATCCGCTGCGGCTGACCGAGCATCGCTGCATCGGCTACGTCTCCACGGTCGGCGACACCTGGCACTTCAGCCACGAGCAGGGCGACACGGCCGCCGTGCGCCCGACCGGACCCCTGAGGGTGAACAACGGCGACGCGATGATGCCGCTCCTGGTCGGCGGCAGCGGTCTCGGCATCCTGCCGGATTTCATCATCCGCGATGCGCTGGATGACGGCCGCCTGGAGATCGTGCTGCCGGACTGGAAGGTCAGCGGCGGAGCCGTGCACTGGGTCTCGCCGCCGGGCGGGCGGCGCCCAAAGCGCGTGGAGGCGCTGAGCGATTTCGTCGCCGAGAAGCTGTCGTCACGACGCGGCCGACAGGCCGCGCCCGCTCTCCCCTGAGCCGCACCACCGGGCGCGTCAGAACTGGACGATGTTCTGGACGTTGAAGCCCGGCCCCGATGCCGCGGTCTTCACTGTCACCGGAAGGGCGCGGTTGAGTTCGACAGGTCGCCGAGGTCAGGCGGCGAACCGCGGAAACAGCCTGCCGGCGTTGCCGCTCATCACCTGGGCCCGTTCGTCGGCCGACAAGGCGCCGGTCTGCTCAAGCTTCTGGACGGCGCCGACCGCGAGGTCGCGGCGCATGTAGGGGTAGTCCGACCCGAACAGCACCTGGTCGAGGCCGACGATATCGCGGAGCATCCGCAGGATCGGGTCGCCGAACGATATGGCGGTGTCCCAGTAGAGGCGCCTCAGCGTGTCCGCGGCGGTTCCGCGCTCTTCCGCGCCGGGAATGACGTTCATCGCGTCGACGACCGCCCAGCGGCCCGCCACATAGGGCGCCGTGCCTCCGGCGTGCGAGAGGATGTACTTGATGTTCGGCGTGCGCGCGAAGCGGTTCGAATAGTGCATCTGCGCGATGGCGCGGGTGGTGTCGGCCGTGAAGTCGATCAGCGTGTCCGGCAGGCCCAGGCTGTGCTTGGAGGAATCCGGCGACGCCGTCGGGTGCACGAAGACCACCGCGCCCCGGCGCTCCAGCTCGGCGAACACCGGCTCGAAGCTCGCGTCGCCGAGGTAGACGCCGTTGGAATTGGAGAACAGCACCACGCCGTCGAGCTTCAGCACGTCGAGCGCATAGGTCAGTTCCTCCAGCGCGCCGTCGACGTCCGGCAGCGGCAGCGCCGCGAACCCGCCCAGCCGCGTCGGATGCGCCTGGTTGAGCTTGGCCGACAGCTCGTTGCAGCGGCGGGCCAGCGCGCGGGCGCGGGCGTCGTCGCCGACGTGGACCCCCGGCGTCGAGATCGAGGTGATCGCCACATCGATCCCCGCCTCGTCCATGAAGGACAGCATCATTTCCGCGTTCCACGGCGGCGGCGCGATGCCGCCGACGGGGTCGTGGGCGTCGTTGGTCTCCTTGAAGAAGAAGTCCGGCAGGATGTGGTGATGGACATCGATGGTGCGGGTCATGGGCGGCGCCTAGGTGAGGATCATGCGCGCGGCCTTGCCGCCGACCATGTAGCTGGCGGCGTTGGTGGGCGCGGTGGGGATCCGCGGGATCGCCGAGGAGTCCGCCACCCGCAGCCGCTCCAGGCCGTGCACCCGCAACTGCGGGTCGACGACGGCCATGGTGTCGACGCCGATCTTGCAGGTGCCGACGGCGTGCCCGAAGCTCGCCGAGCCGGTGCGCGCCAGCTCCAGCACCTCCCGGGGCCCGCTCTTCGGACCGGGGATCAGCTCCACGTCGCGCACGCCGTCGAACGCCGTCTGGCGGCCCAACTCCCGCGCGGCGTCGATCGCCTTCGTCAGGGCCTTCAGGTCCTGGTCGGTTCCCAGGTAGTTGGCGTCGATGATGAGAGGGTCGCTCGGATTGGCGCTGGCCAGGCGCACCGCGCCGCGGCTGGTCGGCTGCACCAGCGCGGGCGCGATCGTGAAGGCGTCGGCCGGCGGCGCGCCGAAGCGGGCCGCCGCCTCGGGCGTGACCGCCGGAAGCTGTTCCAGGACCAGGTTGATGTCCGTACCGGCGGCGGACTGGCCGCTGGACAGGTAGACCTCCGCCTCGACCGCATTGCTGTCGGCCGGACGGTCCGGCATCTTGCCCTTGTATTTGAAGACCACGCCCGAAACGAGGATGTGGTCCTGCAGGTTCTTGCCGACGCCCCGCAAGTTCTCGACGACGTCGATGCCCAGCGGCCGCAGGGCGGCCGCATCGCCGACCCCGGACAACATCAGCAGCTTGGCGCTCTGCACGCCGCCTGCCGACAGGATGACTTCCTTCTCGGCCGCGATATCCCTTGGCGCGTCGCCGACCAGGACCCGCACGCCGGTCGCCCGCTTCCCGGCGAAATTGACCTTCTGGACGTGGCTATTCAGCAGCAGGGTCAGGTTGGCCCGGCTGAGCGCCGGGCGCAGGAAGGCCCGCGCCGCGCTGACGCGCGAGCCGTCGGCGGCGATGTTCATGTTGATGTAGCCGGCGCCCGGCAGTTGTGGGCCGTTGACGTCGTCGTGGACCGGGAAGCCCATCTGCCTGGCGGCCTCAAGGAAGGCCGGCGCCGTCGGGTGCGGGTCATGCGGGCGGCGGATGTGCACCGGCCCGCCGGCGCCGCGCCACGGGTTCGCGCCGCCTTCCCAATCCTCCTGGGCCTTGAAGATCGGCAGGACGTCCTTGAACGCCCAACCCTGCGCCCCGTTCTGCGCCCAGCCGTCGAAGTCGCGCTGCAGGCCGCGGGCCCAGACCATGGCGTTGATGCTCGATCCGCCGCCCAGCACATGGCCGAGCGCCATGTTGAACTTGCGGTTGTTCAACTGCGGCGTGGGCGTGACCGCCAGCTTGTAGTCCAGGGCGCCGCCGACGTTGTAGAACCAGATGCTCGGATTGAGGATCGTCGGGGCGTCGTCGTTCGGGCCGGATTCCAGGGCCAGGACCTGCGCCCCGGATTTGGACAGCTCCGCGGCGACGATCGAGCCGGCCGCGCCGGCCCCCACCACGATGTAGTCGTAGCTGGACTTCAGCGCCGCGCGGTTCGCCGACTGGGCTTCCCCAGCCGCAACGGCCTGGTCGACCAGACCGGGCGCCAGTCCGCCCGCCAGGCCGGCGGCGCCGGCGATGGAGAGCAGCCCGCGGCGGCTCATGCAGCCGGTCGCGACCTGGTCGAGGAGCGTCTGTCGGGCTTCGCTGGCCGCATCGATCATAGGAAGACTCCTTGAGGCTTGGGTTCGGCTGGCTGCGTCGCGCCCTAAGCCGCCGGTTCAGAAGGGGTACTGGCGCTGGCCGCTGTGCGAGTTGATCCAGATGACGTCCTGGAACTCCTTGAGGCTGTCCGGCCCGGTGCGGCCCCAGCCGCTGTCCCGGACGCCGCCCATCGGCGCGTGGATCTCGTCGTTCACGGTCGGCGAGTTGACGTTGACGATCCCGGCCAGGATGCGCGGCGCGAGCTCGAAGGCCTTGTAGGTGTCGCCGGAGAGGATCGAGGACGTCAGGCCGTAGAGGGTGCGGTTGGCCGCCTCCACCGCCTCGTCGGCGGTGTCGACCACCTCGACCATCACCACCGGCCCGAAGGTCTCTTCGTTGGCGATGGCGGCGTCCGACGGCACGTTGGCGAGGATCGTCGGCTGATAGTTCTGGCCAATGGCCATGCCGCCGGTGTGCAGCTTCGCGCCCTTGGCCAGGGCCTCTTTCACGCGGTCGTCCATCAGCTTGACGGCGGCCGGGGTGATCAGCGGACCGATGATCGTCTTGTGATCCAGCGGATCGCCCGACGGCAGGGTCTTGGTTCGGGCGACGAAGCCCTCCAGGAACTTATCGGCGATCTTCCGTTGGACGATGATCCGGCGGGTGTTCATGCAGATCTGCCCCTGGTGGAAGAAGCAGCCGAAGGTGGCGGTGCGGACCGCGTAGTCGATATCGACGTCGTCGAGGATGATCAGCGGATTGAAGCCGCCGAGCTCCATGGTGGTGCGTTTGAGGGTGCGGCCGGCGCGCTCGGCGAGCATGCGCGCGGTCTTCACCCCGCCGATCAGGTTGATCACCCGCACGTCGTCGCTTTCGAAGAAGACGTCGGCGATCGCCGGCGCCCCACCTGGGGCGTGAGTTACGACATTGACCACGCCCGGCGGGAATCCCGCCTCCTCGGCGATCTCGGCCAGGATCAGGCCGGCGGAAATCGGGGCGAGTTCGGAGGGCTTGATCACCACGGTGTTGCCTGCCGCCACCGGGGACAGCATCGCGCGCCACGACAGCACATTGGCGCCGTTCCACGGGGTGAAGCAGGCCACCACGCCCAGCGGCCGCCGCACGCCAATGGAATGCAGCCCCGGCGAGTTCGTCTCCAGCACCTCGCCCTTGGGCAGGTAAACCCAACCGGCCGCCTGTTCGATCGTCGCGGCCACCAGGTCCTGCTGGAACGTGGAGAACGAGATGGTGCTGCCCGTCTCGCGGGCCAGGATGTCGGCGATTTCCGTGCGCCGGCGCTTCACGATCTCGGCGGCCTTGAAGAGCAGCCTGGCCCGCTCCGCCGGCGTCGTGGCGGCCCAGGCCGGATAGGCGGCGGCCGCTGCCTCGACGGCGTTCTGGGCGTCCTCCCGGCCGCAGTCGGCGACCTTGGCGAAAAGCCCGCCCCTATAGGGCTCGACGTCCTCGAAGGTCTTGCCGCTCGCGGCGTCGCGCCATTGTCCGTTGGCGAAATACTTGTAGGTGCGGACCTCAGTCATCGGACAAACCTCTTTCGATCACTCTCCGCGGCGGCGGGAGCGGCAGGAAAAATGGATGGCTCGGCCTCCGCGCGAAGCGGCGACCGGCGGCCTGGCGGAGTCCCTCAGCCGTGGAGCTTCTTCGCCACCTCGGCGATCTTGCGGCCCTGGTAGCGGGCGCCCTCGAGCTCATTGGCGGTGGGCTGGCGCGAACCGTCGCCGCCGGCGATCGTAGTGGCGCCGTAGGGGGATCCCCCGGTGACCTCGTGCACGATGCCCTGGCCAGCGTGTCCGTAGTCGAGGCCGACAATCACCAGCCCGAAGTGCATCAGGTTGGTGATCATGTTGAACAGGGTGGTCTCCTGGCCCCCGTGCTGGGAGCCCGTGGAGGTGAAGGCGCCGCCGACCTTCCCGTGCAGCGCCCCGCGCATCCACAGGCCGCCGGCCTGCTCGAGGAAGCTCGCCATCTGCGAGCAGATGCGGCCGAACCGGGTGGGCGCGCCCAGGATGATCGCGTCGTAGTTCACCAGGTCGTCGACGACCGCGACGGGCGCCGCCTGGTCGAGCTTGAAATGGGCGCCCTTGGCGATCTCTTCCGGAACGGTCTCGGGAACGCGCTTGATGTCGGCCTGGGCGCCCGCCTCACGCGCGCCCTCCGCGACCGCGGCGGCCATCGTCTCGATATGGCCGTAGCTGGAATAGTAGAGGACGAGGACCTTGGTCACGGGAGGTTCCTAAGCTGCGTTGGCGTGCGACTCTGACTGCGCCCCCGTAGCCGTCCGGCCACCCGCCACGACCGAGGACACGCCTGATCCTCGGGCAGTCCCCCGCTCGGCTCTGGTATGAATTCGGCGGCGTCGGTCGGATTCCGACCGAAACGCGTTGATATGGCCGAACGCGGACGGGACCATGGCTTCATACCCGCCTAGACTGGCTTCGACTAAGACCGCCGACGCATCGGTTGCGATCGGAGGATTCGCTCTGGATTCGACCGACGCTGCCGGAAATATACCAGCGCGGGCCACGGGAAGCGCCGAGGATCGGGGGTGTCCCCCGGGGAAGCGGGAATGGCCCGTTCCTCCCGGTCGCCGGAGCGTCCCATGACGGTCCTCGCCAGACACGACATCACGGTCCTGCCCAGCCCCGCCGCCGGACAGCCGGACACTGCGGACCGCCGCCTGGGAGCCCGCCATGTCGCCGCCCGCTGAGATCCTGCCGGCGGAAGCCGCGGACCGGCTCGCCATCCAGGAACTCGTCGAAGCCTATGCGCATTGCGCGGACCGCCGTGACGCCGCCGGCCAGATGGCCCTCTTCAGGGCCGACGCCCACTTCGTCGTCTACATGGACGCCAAGGACCCGACGCCGTCGATGGAGCTGCACGCCCGCGAGGACCTGGCGCCGGTGTTCGCGGACCTCAACAAATATGCGGCCACGATGCACTTCATCGGGCAAAGCACCATCACGTCTCTGTCCGCCGACCGGGCGACCGGGCGCACCTACTGTCTGGCGCACCACCTGACGGTTGCGGACGCGGGGCGGAAGCTGATGGTCGCCGCCCTTCGATACGACGACGGCTTCGTCAAGGCCGACGGCGTCTGGCGGTTCTCCGAGCGCCGGCTCTACGTCGACTGGGTCGAGGAGCGCGCGATCTGATGGCCCCGCCGGCGCCCCGGCGATCAGCCCGGCCCGCAGCCCGAGGACGGGATGGTCGTTGAGATGGAGGGCATCTCTCCGCCATGGTTCACCGGGGTCGTGGCGGTCGCCGGGCTGGCCGTGGGCGGCCTCGGCGGTTGTGCGATGGTCCATCTGTCCCAGCGCCGCCAGTTCCTCGCGACACGAGTCCTGCGGGAGCTCGACGAGCGTGAGCAGGTCTACGCGCGGTTCATCGAGCAGGCGTCCGAGATGTGGCTGGACGCTTTCGAAAGCCCGCACGATCCCGCCAACCTCATCGGGCTCAGCGCCCTGATCGGCCGGATCCGCCTGGCCAGCAGCCGGCGGGTCCTCGAGGCGGCCGAGGCGGTGATGGACTTCCTGCTCGACACCTGCGAGCGGCGGCCGCTCGACGTCCGCAAACTCATCGCCGAAGCTCCGCGCGAGTTCGTGGCGCCGCTGGCCGCCTTCACCGGGGCTTGCCGGGCCGAGCGCGAGCAGATGCTGCGCAGCCTCTAGCCTCCTCGAATCTGGGACAATCCCGCCGCGCTTTGTCGATTCCTGCGCAATTGCGTCAGGCCAGCCGGGGGTTCAGCTTGTTGCGATAATCCGGCGCACCCTAGCTCCTCGAACATGGCGCAGCTTGCACCAGCGGAAGGATCCCCAGGATCGGTGGCCCGCGGCACGGCCCGCCGCGGCCGCGCTACGCGACGGCGCGGACGGGGATGTGCCCGGGCGTCCAAGGCAGGGCGATCGCCATGAGCGTCGCCGCCCAGCCGCGCAGCCGCGTCACCGCGTTCAGCGCCGAGATCGCCCGGAACTTCGGCCTCAAGGAGGAGGTGGTCTTCGTGGCGCCGACCCCGCCGAAGCCCCAGTTCGCCGCCATCGAATTCCGCGTTGACGAGCCCCATGGCGGCCTGTCCGACCCCATTCCGCCGGAAGACGCCTACATCGTCACCCTGCAGCTCGGCGGCCTTCGGGAAAAGGTCTACTGGGAAGAAGGCCGCCAACTCGGCCGCTACAGCCGCGTCACCGGAGAGTCGTCGATCAGCGATCTCAGGCGCGAGCCTCGCATCCTCGTCGACACCCCTGTCCATTCCCTGCTGTTCTATATGCCGCGAGCGGCGATGAACGCCCTCGCCGAGGACGCCGGCGCGGCGCCGGTGGGAGACCTGCGCTTTGAGCCGGGCGCGGGCTTCCGGGATGACACCTTTGCTGAGCTCGCCGAGGTGCTGCTGCCCAGCCTGCGCGCACCGGAGCAGGCGAACCGTCTGTTCACGGACTATGCCGCGCTCGCGCTCGCGTCGCATGTGATCTCGGCCTACGGAGGCCGGGACGTGGCCCGGCCGATCCGCGGCGGCCTGGCCCCCTGGCAGGAGAGACGGGCGAAGGAGATGATCCTCGCCGACCTGGCCGGCCGGCGGTCGCTGGACGAGGTCGCCGCCGCCTGCGGCCTGTCGGCCAGCCATTTCGCCCGCTCGTTCCGAAAGACCACGGGAGTCGCGCCCCACGCCTGGCTGGTGCGCGCGCGCGTGCAGCAGGCCATGGTGAGGCTCCGGCGGCGGGACGAGACGGTGGCGTCGGTGGCCGACGCCTGCGGCTTCGCCGACCCCAGCCATTTCGCCCGCGTGTTCACGCGCCAGGTCGGCCTCAGCCCCAGCGCATGGCGACGTCTGGCGATGCGTTGAGCCGGGCGACGCGCCACCTTTCGATGGGGCCGGGGCCGTCTCCAGGCGAGGGGCGGACCTACCAGGTGCGCCCGTCGCGGCCCCAGAGGAAGGCGGCGTCGTGGTCGCTGCCGTAGTCGGGATCCACATAGACGTGCAGGCGGACGATCTTGCCGTCCCGCACGTCGAACACGTCGGCGTAGCGACCGGCGGGGGTCTCGCCGGCAGCCCAGCGGCGGCCGTCGCGCAACACGCCCTTCGAGACGCCCTCGACCACCACCCGGTCGCCGACCTGCAGGAAGAGGGCGGTGGCGGTGTCGTGAGCGATGCTCGCGACGAGTTCGCCGAGCTTGCCGATCATTTCGAGCAGTTGCGCCTTCCCGCGGCCGAGGCCGAACTTCGGGAAATAGAACGTCGCGTCGTCCGCAAAGAGGTCGACGATCGTCGGGTCTCCGGCGTCAAGCCGGCGCAGGTATTCGCGGGCGAGGTCCTTGGGCGAGAGAAGGGTCGCGGTCATCGGACTGCTCCTGGGGGGGAAGGGGACGCCCCGGCCTCGGGGGGAAGGCCGGGACGGGCGGCGCTAGGCCGCCAGGCGCTGGTCGACGAGACCGGCGATTGCGGCTTGGGCTTCGGCGATGGACGCCGCACGGGCGTCCGGGCCCATGGCGGTGCGGCCGGCGCGAACGACCTCGACGTCGGTGACGCCGATGAAGGCCAGCAGCCCGCGCAGATAGGACTCCTGGTGATCCGCCAGGCCTTCGATGAAGGGCCCGCCGCGGGACAGGGCGAGGATCGCCTTCTTGCCCGTGACCAGGCCTTTCGGGCCGGCCTCGGAATAGCCGAAGGTCACCTGCGGCCGCAGCACATGGTCGAACCAGGCGCGCAGGGTGGTGGGGACGCTGAAGTTGTGCATCGGGGCGCCGATCACGACCGTGTCGGCGGCGAAGAGCTCGGCGATGAGCCGGTCGGAGGCTCCGCGCGTCTCGATCTCCGCTTCGGTGACCGCATGGGCGCGCACCCCGTCCACGTTCATGGAGGTCAGGTGCGGCAGCGGCTCGACGTCGAGGTTGCGCTCGGTGACGACGGTCGAGGGGTCGAGCGCCAGATGACGGGCGACGATCTCGTTGACGAGCAGGTTGCTGACCGAGGTGGGGCCGGTGGGCGAGCTCTTGATGACAAGCAGTCTGGACATGGGGGAAGCTCCTTGGTTCCTCCCACAACTGGCGCGGCCGCCGGCGGCGAAGTAGCTTCACCATCCGCGCCGCCGCGTCGCCGAATCCGGAACGCCGATCATGGATACCGACGACCTGAGGACATTCCTGGAAGTGGCGGAGGCCGGCGGGGTGACTCCGGCCGCCCGCAGGCTCGGCCTTTCGAAATCGATCGTCAGCCGCCAGCTGACCCGGCTGGAGTCGGCGCTCGGCGCCCAGCTATTGGCGCGCACCACCCGCGGCGCCGTGCTCACCGAGGCGGGCGTGACCTTCCGCGAACACGCCCAGCGGGTCGTCGGCGAGTTGGACGCCGCGCAGGAGGCGATCTCGCAGGATGGTGAGGTCCGCGGTCGGTTGCGGATCGCCGCCCCGCTGTCGTTCGGGCCGACGCACCTGGCGCCGGTGCTGGCCGACCTCGCCCTGCAGTATCCCAAGCTGATCATCCACGCCGCCTACGCCGACCGGTTCGTCGACCTTGTCGGGGAGGGTTTCGACGTGGCGGTCCGCCTGGGTTACCTGGCCGATTCCGCCCTGGTCGCGCGCCGGATCGCCCCGGTCCACGGCCGCCTGGTGGCCAGCCCGGACTACCTGGCGCGCGCCGGCGCGCCGCAGCGGCCCATGGACCTGCTGGAGCATGACGTGATCATCGCGCAGCGAGCGGAATGGCGGGTGCGCGATGGCGATGAGGTTGTGACGGTGCGGCCGCGGCCGCGGTTCTCGGCCGACAATGGCGAGGCGCTGATGGCGGCGGCGCTCAAGGGGCTGGGGATCTTCCTGGCGCCTGACTTCCTGGCGGCCCCGTACCTGCAGACCGGCGAGCTGGTCGAAGTGCTGTCGGACTGCCCCTCGCCGGAGGGTGGCCTTTACGTGGTGCGCCCGCCGGGGGACCATGTGCCGCGCAAGATCCGGGTCCTGACCGACCTGCTGGTCGAGCGCTTCGGGGAGCGCAGCGGGGTGCGCCTCTAGCGCAGGGACGCTGGGACGGCCGCCGCGGCATCGACCTGGCCGCGCCAGGTCTCGACGTAGAGCTCATGCGGCCGCGCACCGGCGATCGCGATGAATACCGCGCCCACCAGGCTCGCCGTCGCCATGACCAGAGAGAATGACCGGAGCATCGGTCCGGCCCTAGTGAGCCAGCAGGCCGTGGCGTTCGCGATCGGCCAGGGCGCGCAGGCTACGCTCGCGGTCCAGCAGATCCTCGGACAGCCGGCGGCTGAGATCGCGCAGGCCGACGCCGTAAAGATCGCCGCCGTCGACGACGGAGTTCGCCAGCGCACGGGCGGCTTCCAGGGCGGTCGCCAGTTCGGCGAGGTTGTCGAGGGCGGCGTCGCGCGCCTCCGCCATCAACTGGCGCGCCCGCACCGCGGCCGCCGCGGGCGGCACGAGGGCGAGTTCGGGTTCAGGCCTGCGGACGGCCGACGCGGCGAGGTCGAGGGGATGCACGTTCATGATCGCGGCTCCTGGCGCGGGTTTGCGCCCCTCAACAGCTGTGAGGTCCGCCGGTCCGGGAGTAGGCGCCGGGCGCGGAACGCATCGTTGCGGATTTCGGACGGCTGCGTCCGCGAAACACCGTGTCGCGGATTCCGGTGCTCCCTGGGGCGACCCGATGGCCCCATGTGAAGCCTGTCGCGAGCGTTCCGCCCGCCTCACGGAGGTCCCGCAAATGTCTGGGCGCCTTTCAAATTCCCCGTCGCTCACCAGCCGGCGCGCGAGCACGCGCCTCTGCCTGATCGGGCTGGCCGGATGGGCCCTGCTGGTCGCGGCCAGCGTGGCTGCGCACCATGGCGTCGGCATCGTCGTCGACGGCGGCATGAAGGTCTGGTGAGGCGGACCTCCGCGGCCCTGCCTCTCCGCAGGACACCGGCCCGCCCAGAGGCGCGTCGTCTCAAGCCAGGCCGGGCCCGTGTCGAAGTCGAGAGGTCGGCCACCTAAACCCGGCCTCTTGTCGACGAGGCATCGGACGGTCCGCGACCGCGCAGGATCGTCCCTTCAGCGCGTTCTGGCAGAGCCCTGGTCGCCAGATCAACGCAACCGGGAATCCGGGTGTCTCAAAGTATGAGGCCCGGGCCTGCGTCGCGGCCGGCCCGGGCGTTGGGTGAGGAAAAGGACGTTGGCGCGGTCAGAGCCGGCCCTGGGCGACCAGGGTTTCGCGGATCTCCTCGATGCGCGCCTCGCCGGCCTCCAGGGCCGCCTGCGAGGTGTGGACCGAGTAGTAGCCGAGCGCCAAGGGATGCGGGTGCGGCGCAGCCGAGCCGATCACGAACTCCGCATCGGTCCTGGCGGTAAAGCCGACCCCGCCTTCGAGGCGGTCGAAGACGACGATTTCGCCGTGTTCAAGGACCTCGGGGATCTCCACAGCGCCCTTGCCCATGGCCAGCCAAAGGGCCGCGTGGCCGGCGGGCGGGTCGTAGCGCCAGGTCTCGCCGGCCTTCAGGGAGACGGCCAGATAGGTGATGTCGGAGGGGGCCACGATGGCGTTGGCGACGCCGCCGTAGCTGCCGAGCAGTACGCGGGCTGGCCCCACCACGGGGATGTCGGCGGCGCTCTGGTAGAGGCTCTCCGAGTCGCCGAGCTCCAGGTGTGGCGGGAGCGCGATCCAGAGTTGGAAGCCACGGGTCAGGCCGGGGTCGCCGGCGCCGCCGGAATGCCAGACGCCCTTGCCGGCGCGCATCCATTCGACGCCGCCGGCGCGCAGGACGCCCGTGGCGCCGTTGGTGTCCTCGTAGCTGACGCTGCCCTCGGCCACATAGGTGAGGGTGGCCAGGCCGGAATGCGGATGCAGGCCGAACGTGGGGAACCTGTCCCCTTCGTTGTCGAACAGGTCGAGGAAGACGAAGGGCTTCAACACCGCACCGAGGTCGCCGGGGCTCATCAGCCGCGTGATGTAGCCGTGGCTGCGGCCGCGGCCCTGGAAGACCCGGCGGCGATTGGGGGCGACAACGGGAGCGTCGGCGCTCGGCGAAATGGCGTTGGCGACGGACATGGCGATACTCCGGAGCGGGAAGAGGAAATCGGGGGGAGGAACAGTGAGCCCCCGGCCGGCGGCCGAGGGCGGTGGCGTCAGGCGCCGGTTGGGACGCCGGGCCTTTGGGGGCGGCCCGACGTCCCGGCGGCGGGGACTCAGACCGCGACCGACGACTGGGCGATCGGCGCGCGGCGGACGCGGCGGGCGTCCAGGGAGAAGCGGCCGCCGCCGAAGGCGGCGACCTGCAGCAGACCGCCGATGATCGCGATGTTCTTCATGAAGTGGATCATCTGGTTCTGGTCGGCGAAGTTCTTGTGGAAGACGAGCGCGGTGGCGAGGGTGAAGAGGGCCATGCCGATCGCCACCGCGCGGACACGAAAGCCGGTGATCAGCAGCAGGCTGCCCAGCACCTCGACGGCGATGGCGCCGAAGTAAGAGAGTTCCGGCGCGGGCAGGCCCATCGCGGCGATGTAGCCTTGGGTCGCCGCCGGGGCCGCGATCTTGCTCAGGCCGCTCATGAAGAACAGCACGCCGATGAGGACTCGCCCGGCGGTGGCGACGGAATCATAGGACTTGGACATGGGACTGATCCTTAGGTTGGCCGTCGGATCGGTGTCTCCCCGCGACCTAGTTGCTCCAAGGGCGGCCGCTGCGCGGTCTCGCCACTCACTGCAGGTGGGCTCGGCGTCGGCGCTAAGGAGTGTCAAAAGCGGCGACGCAGCGTTCGCGTTTCCAGGACGATGACCCCCAGCCGGCCGTCAGGCCGCCCCGGGTTGAGTCGAAGATCCGGAAACCCTGGATTTCGCGGGGGATCATTCTCCGCGCGGGCCTGTCACCACACCTGTGCGGGAGACCCAAAGCCCGCGCCTGCGCCGGGCCTCGCCCGTTTCGGAACGCCGCCATGATCGAACATCGTCCCTTCGCCGAGCTGCTGTCGAGCGACCACGGCTGGCTCAAGGCCAAGCACCATTTCTCGTTCACCGACCCCACCGCGGGCTGGGGCGCGCTGCGCATCTGGAACGATGACATGATCGCCCCGGACTCGGGCTTCGCGCCCCATCCGCACGCGGACATGGAAATCGTCACCTATGTCCGCCAGGGCGCGGTCAGCCACCGGGACAGCCTGAACAACAGCGGCCGCACTGACGCCGGCGACGTGCAGGTGATGAGCGCCGGCAGCGGCATTCGCCACTCCGAGTACAACCGCGAGCCCCGGCCGACGCACATTTTCCAGATCTGGATCACGCCGGAGACGTCTGGCGGCCCGCCGGCCTGGGGCGCCAAGCCGTTCCCCAAGGCCGATCGCGCCGGGCGCCTCGTGGTGCTGGCGAGCGGCTTCGAGTCTGATGCCGACGCGCTGCCGATCCGCGCCAAGGCCCGCGTCCTGGGCGCGACCCTGCTGCGCGGCCAGTCGGTTGACTACCGAAGCGACGATGGCCGCTATCTCTATCTGGTGGCCGCCGAAGGCCTCCTGAGCGTGAACGGCGTGCGCCTGAAGGCGCGGGATGGGGCGGCGATCAAGGACGAGCCCCGCCTGACGATCACCGCGCTTGAGGATTGCGAATTCGTGCTGGTCGACGCCCCGGAGGGCCGCGAAGTCGCCCGGGCGAAGGCGGCCTAGGGTCCGGACGCTGAGATCCGGCCGCCCTTGTCCGCTTCCGCCTCAAAATGGACCGGACTTGAAGACGGCCGCGGCGGTCAGTAGATTCTGGACCGAGCCAAGCGGGCAAAATTCCCAGCGAGACGACCTAGGGCGTGCTGCTGAATCTCCGGGTCGCCTTCCGACACCCACGGTCAAGATGACGGCGGCCTCGACGTCCCTGCAGAAGTCGAGACGGCCCTACGGCGAAGAGCTCGCCGAGGGCTATGGCGCTGAACGCGGCCCGTTCGTTGTCTCCCGGTCATTGCCGCAGGCCGAACTGGCGGTGACCGAAATCAAGGTGGTGCGGCCCTTCGGAAGTCCGTCCACGCCCCGCCCACGCCAAGACGCCTACATGATCGTCCATCACTTCCAGGACCTGGCGGGCATGGAGTACTGGGAAGACGGGCGCTCGTTTGGAGCGTGCAACGCCCGGGCCGGCGGCGCCACGATTCACGATCTCCGACGCGAGCCTGTGGTGCTCGTCGACCGGCCGTTCCATACGCTGCAGTGGTTCGTGCCGCACACGGCTCTCAATGTCGTAGCCGACGAGGCCAACGCCCCATACATCGACGACCTCCGCCACGACCCCTGCGTCTGCGTGCTCGATGATGTCATCAGCCACATGAGCACCGCCCTGCTTCCGGCGCTGACGGCGAGCGAGCAGGTGAACCGGATCTTCGTCGACTACGTGACGATGGCGTTCGCGGCGCACCTGGCCCACGCCTATGGCGGCATGCAAGCCGCGCCGCGCCCGCACAAAGGCGGTCTCGCGCCTTGGCAGCAACGGCAAGCCCGCGAAATGCTGCTGGCCAATCTCACCGGCGAAACGCCGCTCGCGGCGATCGCCGCCGCCTGCGGCCTGTCGAGCAGCCATTTCGCACGGGCCTTCCGGCGGTCAACTGGCTTGCCTCCGCATGCCTGGCTGAACAAGGCCCGGGTCGAACGCGCCATGATGCTGCTCCGCCAGCGGGGCCTATCCCTTTCTGAGATTGCCCTCGAGTGCGGGTTCGTCGACCAAAGCCATTTCACACGCATCTTCATGCGGCGCGTCGGCTTCACTCCGGGCATCTGGCGAAGGATGGTCTCCAACTGACCCGCAGGAGGTGCGAGGGTTCTCCCGGAAATCAACCCCCGCCGCCGGATGGGGCCCCTTCCCCATCGCCCCGCGGCCTGAGCGCGTTCGGAGCCCGCGTCAGATGGGCGTCCGGACGGCGCTGAAAACACCGGAATCCGCGACACGGCGTTGCCGACGCCGCCCCGTGCCGCCGCCCGGCCGGCGCACATATGAGGCTCACGAGGTCGCCCACATGGGTGCGGCGACGATCGGCGTTCCACCACGCCGGCCCAGGCGGCCGGATCCAGGAGAAGACCATGACCATCGGTATCATCGGCGCCGGCGCGCTCGGCGCGACCCTCGCGAGGGCGCTGGCCGCCAAGGGCGTAAAGGCCTCGATTTCCAACAGCCGCGGCCCGGAGAGCCTCGCCCCGCTCGTCAAGGAGCTCGGCCCCAATATCACGGCGGTGACCACGGAGGACGCCGCCAAGGCCGACATCGTCGTGCTCGCCGTCCGCTGGACTGACGCGCCCCAGGTGGTGAAAAGCCTGTCCGCCTGGAACGGTCGCATCGTCGTCGACGCGACCAATCCCCTGGAGTTCCTGGCGCCCGACGCGCCGGAGCGCCAAGACCCGGCCAACCCGTTCGCCGCGTTCGGCGTGAAACTGGCCGACCTCGGCGGCCGCGTCTCCAGCGAGATCGTCGCCGAGCTCGTCCCCGGCGCGCGGGTCGTCAAGACCTTCAACCACTTCGGCGTCGAGCTGCTGCTCGAGCCCGAGGTCGCCGGCGGCCAGCGCGTGCTGTTCTATTCGGGCGACGACCCCGCCGCGAAGGCCGAGGTGCGCCAGTTGATCGAGGCCCTGGGCTTCTTCCCGGTCGATCTCGGCGCGCTCAAGGTGGGCGGCGCGCAGGCCACGCCGCTGGGCCCGCTGTCGATGACCAACTTCGTCAAGGTCTAGCGCACTTCCGTTCGCGCCGACCTTCATCGTCGCATTTTAGGAAACGATACTTTTCGGAAGTTTCTATTTTTGAACTCAGACGGCCTGGCTAACGTCCCGGTGCGCAATGACAAAACGCCGCGCAAACCCGAGGAGGAACCCTGTCATGCAAGCCGCCGTCGCGCTCTCGACCGAACAAGGCCTTGGCCAATACCTGCGCCAGATTCGCGAAATGCCCATGCTGCAGCCGCAGGACGAATACATGCTGGCGCGCCGTTGGCAGGAACACCAGGACCCTGACGCCGCCCAGCGGCTGATCACCTCGCACCTGCGGCTCGTGGCCAAGGTCGCCATGGGCTACCGCGGCTACGGCCTGCCGGTCTCCGACCTGATCTCCGAGGGGAACATCGGCCTGATGCAGGCGGTGCGCCGCTTCGATCCGGACCGCGGCTTCCGCCTGGCCACCTACGCCATGTGGTGGATCCGCTCGACCATCCAGGAGTTCGTGATCCGCTCCTGGTCCCTGGTGAAGATGGGGACCACCGGCGCCCAGAAGAAGCTGTTCTTCGGCCTGCGCCGCGCCAAGCAGGCCATCGCCGCCCTGGAAGAAGGCGACCTGACCGCCGAACACGCGGAGACTATCGCCACCCGCCTCGGCGTGGCCCCTCACGAGGTCCAGGAGATGAACCGGCGGATGGCCGGCGACAACTCCCTGAACGCCCCCATGGCCGACGCCGAGGCCGGCGGCGCCGAGTGGCAGGACCAGTTGGCCGACGACGCGGCCTCGCCCGAGGCCGAGCTGATCGAGGCCCAGGAAACGGACGACCGGCGCCAGGCGCTGGCCTCCGCGCTCACCACTCTCAGCCCACGGGAACGCGCCGTCTTCGAGGCCCGCCATCTGCGCGAGTCGCCCGCCACCTACAGCGAGCTCTCCGAGATCCACGGCGTCTCCCGCGAACGGGTGCGCCAGATCGAGGCGCGGGCGTTCGACAAGGTGCAGTCCGCCGTCCTGGGCCGCCCCGTCCAGGCCTCCGACCCGCCGCGCACCGACATCCGCCGCCGCGCGGCGCGCGTGGCCCCCTTGGCCGAGGCGATGCAGCAGGCGGCCTAGGGCGAGGGTGGCCCGCGCCACCAGAACATCTCCCCTGACGCCGGGGCGCGCCATGCGGTCAGCTTCTCAATGAAGCCGTAAGCGCAGAAGGCCATAAAGGTCCCTCGCTCGACCTCGACTGGCTGGCCCTGCACAGTCCTGAGACCCCGATTTTGGAAAACCCGGGGGAGTAGGGGCGCAGGCATTGCCCTTTCGCGGGATGCCGGATCACTCAACGCACCGCCCGCTTCCTTCGCCGTGGAACCCCGGTGGAACCCTGGCTCCCAACGCACTGCCATCGCGCCCTTCGGCGCTCACTTTTCTAAGCAATTTCAATAGGAAGAATGGCGCGCCCGGAACGATTCGAACGTCCGACCCTCAGATTCGTAGTTGTGCCTAAGTCTTCCGAAGGGTCCCCGCCAATCCACGCTAGGGCACGCCAAGCATATTGTAATTGCTATTCTTTTCTGGGTTCGGTAGGCTTTCTCGTGGGCTGCCCCTGAAACCCTGGGAGCGCCAACGCCGTTTTAAACGCCGTTTTAAAATCGACCGATGAGTGAGCTTAGAGCCTCCCTGAACGACAAGATGATCGCCCGGCTGACCCCGGCCGACAAGGGACAGTACATCGTCCGCGACGCCGACCTCGCTGGCTTCTTCGTCGTGGTGGGGATCAGGAAGAAGACCTTCACCGTCCAGGCCGATTTCCGGAAAGACGGGGAGCGTCGCACCAAGCGCATCTCCCTGGGCACAACCGAGGAGCTGACCACGCGCGACGCGCGGGTGACCGCCAAGGCCGAGCTGGCGAAGATCCTGAAGGGCGACTACGTGGAAGAGCCGAAAGCTGAGCCGAAGCCGGACGCTAAGCCGACGGCGGACGTCACGCTGCGCCAGGCGTGGGCCCGCTATAAGACGGCGCACCTGGAGCGGAAGAACCGCAGCGAAGGCACGATCGCCAGCTACACGGACCATGTCGAGCGGTTGCTTGCGGACTGGCTCGACCGACCGCTTCGCGAGTTCGGCGACGATCCCGGCATTGTGGCCAGGCGACATGACGAACTCACCGTTAGCTCGGGGCCGTATGGCGCCAACGGCTGCATGCGGACGCTGCGCGCGATCTACAACCATGCACGCAAGAGCGTCCGCGGCCTGCCGCCGGAGAACCCGGTGATGGCGGTGGACTGGAACGAGGAATTGCGCCGTGACTGCGCAATGGGGTCGAACGAAATTGCGGACTGGATGACCCAGGCGGGTCGCCTGCGGAATGCGATCCGGCGGGAGTTCCACCTCTTCACTCTGCTGTCCGGAAGCCGGCCGACCGCCCTAAAGACGGCCAGGGTGCCGGACCTGAATTTCCGGGATCGGGTGTTGCGGATCACCAAGCCCAAGGGCGGCGAGAAGAAAGCCTTCGACATCCCGCTTTCACGACCAATGATCCGCTGTCTCATCCGGGCGATGCGGGTCAGTCGCATGCTCCATCCCGAGGCCGCGGAGACGTGGATCTTTGCGTCCGAAGGCGAGGAGGGACACCTTGTTGAACACAAGGAAAACCGGGAGGCGGTGCTCTCCAAGTGGGGGAACGACCTGCGTCACACCTATCGGACGCTTGGCCAGGCGGCGGGGCTCTCGCCCGTCGACATGCACCTGCTGATGAATCACAGCGTGAAGGGCGTGAATGTGAACGAGGGCTACATCACCCGCTCCAAGCTGCTCAACGACCACCTGCGGTCGGCGCAGCAACGGCTGTCGGATCACATCATCGCCGCCGGCACGGTGGCGTCCAAGGACGGGTCGCCGCGCGAGCGTGCTTGGCCGCGGCTAGCCGCCCGGCGCATCGGAGACGAGGTCTTCGATCCGACGCCGCCGGATCCGCGCCTGGGTGTTCTGCTCGGCCCTAGGCGGCGAGAGGCGGTCGTTGCGGGTCTGTCCGAGACCGCCGCCTGAAGGCGACATGGGGACGTGTTCACACGTCCGCGCGAGCTGACCTGATTTAACGTATCCGGCGCGTCATGTTAAAAAGTTTGGAATTTCCGAACATGTGAGTCGTGACGTGTTAAAGGCGACCTACCAGCTGCCCGCGCTTCCGCCGCCCGGCGAACTCGAGACGCCAACGGTGTTGCGCGCCCTGAAGAACGCCCACCGACACCTGGCCGAACTCAAGGGCCGCGCGGCCAGCATCCCCAACCAGGCCATCCTGATCAACTCGCTGTCTCTCCAGGAGGCGAAGGCCAGTTCGGAAATCGAGAACATCGTCACCACCCAGGACGAGCTGTTCCAGGCCAGCCTGTTCCTCGACGGACCGGGCTCGCCGGCCGCCAAGGAGGTGGCCAGCTACCGCGACGCCCTGCACTGCGGGTTCGAGAGCCTGAAGAAAACCAGCGGCCTGCTGACCAGCAACACCATCATCGAGATGTTCCAGGTGCTGAAGCGCACCGATGAAGAGTTCCGGGCCACACCGGGGACAGCCTTGAAAAACGAGGCCACCGGGGCCTTGGTCTATGTGCCGCCGCAGAGCTGGGATGAGATTGTGGCGCACATGACGGAGCTGGAGCGCTTCATCAACGATGACAGCCTTAGCGATCTCGACCCGCTCGTGAAGATGGCGCTCATCCACCACCAGTTCGAGAGCATCCATCCGTTCTCGGACGGCAACGGCCGGATCGGCCGGATCATCAACGTGCTCTATCTGACGCGGGTGGGCCTGCTGGAGATCCCGATCCTCTACCTCAGCCGGTACGTGACGACCCACAAGGCCGACTACTATCGCCTGTTGCAGACGGTGCGTGACGACGACGCCTGGGAGCCCTGGCTGCTCTATATCCTGCAGGCGGTTTCGGAGACATCCCGGCAGACGCTCGAACTGATCGAGGGCATGAGGGCCCTCATGGCGGACTACAAGCAGCGCCTCCGCGCCCATCCGTCGATCCGCTACTCCCAGGACCTGCTCAACAACCTGTTCCGGCATCCCTACACCCGCATCGAGTTCCTGCAGGTGGACCTGGGCGTGACGCGACAGACAGCAGCAAAATACCTCGACCAGCTGGCGGAGGCCGGCTTCGTCGAGAAGCACCAGCAGGGGCGGAACAACTATTACGTCAACACGCCGCTGATCGAGCTGTTCATGCGGGTCTCGGACACCTAAGCTCATTCCGCCTGAGCCGCCCACCTGTTGATCGCATCGGCCCATGGGTGATCCGACGCTCGATCCCACGCCGCCAGACCCAGCGACCTTCGCGGGAAACGCGCCGGTGTCGGCGCCCGCCTTCATCGTCGCCCAGCTGGTTGGGGCCCTCGCCGCGGCCGGCCTAGGCCGCTGGCCGCTCAAGACTCCCTAGGCGCAGCAGCTCGACCCTTCCTGGCTTGGCGGGCACTTCACGTCGCCATCGGAACAGAAGACGCAGCAGTCGCCGGCCTTGGGCTTGAGAACGTCGCCGCAGCCCTTGCAGTCATAGAACCACTGGCAGGCGTCGGTCGGCATAGGCTCGGTCTCGACGTGGCCGCACTCTGGGCAGGTGATCGTGGATTGGGCGATCATCGCTGGGAGATCTGCTTCAACTTCCGCTTCTGGCGCAGATCGGACAAACTGGTTTCAGGTCCAGCTCGTCGTGGAGCTCCGGCTCCCGACTACCGTCGGCCTTCTGCAGTTCCTGGATCATCGATTCGTCTGAGTAACCTCGGCGGCTCGCAGAACAAGTCAGCTGCCGCCTCGCCTCGGCCCTGGGGGCGCGTGCGGATTGCGTAAGGAGACCGGCCTTGCCGAAAGCGGTCAAAAGCGTCCTGTTCATCTGCAAGGGCAATTGGTTCCGCAGCCAGATGGCTGCGGCCCTCTATGACCAGCTGACCGGCGTCGCGGCGTCGGACTCAGCTGGAACCTACGCCGGCGCGCCGGACGAACCGGAGGGGCAACGTATCGGCGACCTCTTTCCCACGCCCGAGTTCTTCGAGCTGATGGAAGCCCGCGGCATGCAAATCCGCGATCGGCGCACCCGTCGCTTTCGACCCGAAATGCTCGACCGCTTCGACCTTATCGTCTGCATGGCGGAAGACCCCTACGTCCCGGATGTGCTCAGGCGTCATCCCGGCGTCATCTGGTGGGACGTACCCAACCCCCGCCATCTCGACGCCCAGATCGCGCAGGAAATCTTCGACCTCGTTCAGGCGCACGTGCGGACGCTGATTCCGGATGCGGCTAGCTGAGCTCATCCTCACGGCGCTCGGCCCAACGGGCTTCGCGCTGCCGGGAGGTGACCCCGCGGTCGACAAGGCGGCTCCAGATCGCCTCCGGACTTTCCGCGAACTCGAAGAGATCGAGGTCCGCGGCGGACATCAGGCCAAGCTCGACCATGAGGCGGAAATCCAGGAGACGCCGCCAGAAGGCCTCGTCGTAGAGGACCACGGGAATCTGCGGCGCCTTCTCGGTCTGGAGCAGCGTCAGGATCTCGAAAAGCTCGTCCAAGGTGCCGACACCGCCTGGGAACACCACCAAGGCGTTGGCGCGCAACGCGAGGTGCATCTTGCGCATGGCGAAGGACTGGAACTGAAAGGTCAGCGCCGGGGTCGAGTGGGGATTGGGGCCCTGCTCGCGGGGCAAGGTGATGTTGAAGCCGATGGATGGCGCCCCCACATCGGCCGCCCCCCGGTTGGCAGCCTCCATGATGCCGGGACCGCCGCCGGTCGCGATCACGTTATGGCGCCGTTGCCCGTTACGTGTCCGAGCGCCGCCCTGCTCTGACGCCATCGCCGCAAACCGGCGGGCGTCGGCATACCACCGCCGATGCGGCTCGGGGCCGTCCTCTTCCACCCGGGCGCTCCCGAACACCACAATCGTCGAGTGGACACCGAATTGGCGAAGCCCCTCGTCGGCCTTCGCGAATTCGAGCATGAGGCGCACGCCCTGCTGGCCTGCGCCCTGAAGGAACTCCGGATCGTGCGCCGCCAGCCGGTAGGTGGGTGACGCCACCTGGGCGCGATTGCCGGCTGCGGCGCGGCGACGTTTGGCGGAGGAGGTGGTGGCGGACTCAGGCATCGCGGACCTGCGGGCAGAGGGCAAAGGCGATAGCGAAGCGTCGCTCGCGTGACGCCGACGCCCTCACTGCGGCGAGAAATGCTTTGCAATCGGCGACCTGTCTGGCGGCCGAAGCATCCGCCGCCGGAAAGAGCAGCGGCACGCCGACAGCGGCCAGGCGGCGCCGATCGTCGGACAGGGCCGCGACATCGCCGGCGCGGGATCCCAGGGCGCGCAGCCACTTGTCGCCGGCGTCGAGGACGCCCTCCGTGGCGAGGTGGGCGCTGAACCCTGCCTCGACCGCCAGGCGGCTCAGATGTAGCGCCAGCAATGGGTCGATATCCGCCGCAGCCTCAGCGTCTTCGAGCTGTTTGAGGGCGTCCACATAGGCCGAAACCGCGACGCGCACTTCCACCGCAGGACGCAGGCGCGCGAGCCGCGCCAAGGCACCGTCCTCGGGCCCGCTCAGGATCCAGCCGGACACCAAGCGCCCGAAAAGTCGCCTCTGGTCGCGCGACAGCACGCCGCCTGCCGAAAGCGCGTCATCCAGCCGCGCCAGCAGCGCTGCGCAGTCGACCACCGCCACATCCACTTCTAGCCCGCCGACAACGTGGACCACGAAGGCGCGCAGGGGGCTGCCGGGCTCGCCCTGCACCACCAGCGTCTGGTCATTGGGGGCTGGCGGGATGAAGCGCTCGATATCGTCCAGCACCGCCAGGAGATCGATGTCCGACACGGGACTGCCAAGGCCGGCCGGAATGGATCCGCCCAGCACTAGCGGAAACGCCGGACCGCCGGCCACGTAGCCCCCGACCAGGTCCATCGGTTGCAGCGCGGTGCGGGCCTGGAACCGCTCGAGAAATTCCGTCGGACCGGCGGCGGCATGCAGGTCATGCAACTGCTTCTCGAGGTAGAAGTCTCCCACCGAAGGCACCCCCCAAGGTTGATTCGGACGTCACTGCGCGTCGAGATTGATCCTCAGGCGACGTTGCGACAAGCCGGTTTCGCCGCGGGCTAGGGCCGAACCTCCAGGACCTGCAGGCCATGGAAATACGGCAGCGCCCGCCACTGCGCCGGCGCCTCCGGCGCGGCTAGAGCCAGATTCGGATAGCGGTCCAGCAAGCCGAGGATCGCCAGGCGGGCCTCAAGGCGCGCCAGCGGCTGGCCCAAGCAGATGTGGGCGCCGCCGCCGAAAGCCATGTGAGGCCGGCCGGGCCGATGGATCGTAAAGCGCTCGGGCGTCTCGTAGACGCGCGGGTCGCGATGCGCCGCCTGCAGGGACAGGGTCAAGGCTTGACCGGCCGCGATCGGACACCCTCCGAGTTCGATGTCTTGGGGTGCGATCCGCACCGTGATGTTCACAGGCGGCTCGAGCCGAAGAGACTCCTCGAGCACCGCGCTGATCACATTGGGATCGGCGCGCAGTTCGGCGAGCTCCTGCGGGTGGCGCAGCAAGAGCCAGACCGCATTGCCGATCAGGTCGGCCGTCGTCAGATTGCCTGCCACCATAAGGGTCTGGCAGTTGAGGTCGATCTCCGCGTCGCTTAGCGGAGCGCCATCCGCCTGCAGGCGGACCAGATCGGACACCAAGTCGTCCTGCGGCCGCATCCGGCGTTCACGCATCACCCCCCGAAGGAACCGGGCAAACCCGAGCCGCGCCTGGGCGATGGCCCGGGTCTGGGCTGGCGAACGCATCGGGTCGAAGATTTGGATCAGCGCCTCCGACCAGGTCCGGAACTTGCTGAGGTCGCTCTCTTCGCCAGCGAGCACGCGCGCGATCACGTCACTGGGGATCGGAGTGGCGTAGTCGGAGATGAGATCGAACCGGCCTGCTGGGAGCGCCTGGAGATGGCGCGCCACCACCGCTCGCACCAGGGGTTCGGCGCGAGACATCCGCGCATTCAGCGCCGCGGCGAAGACGCTGCGGATGCGGCCGTGGTCTGGATCGTCCATCTGCGCCATGCCGCCGATCCGCGTCTCCGCGCCGCGCGTGCTTCGGGCCCCAGGACGCGCCGAACGCGCCGAGCGCGCGCTGGGGTCGGCGCGATCCGGGTCACGCAGGAAGCTCCGGTCCGTGAGCACCCGGCGCACGGTCTCATAGTCGGTCAGGAAGAACTGCTGGAAATCCTCGTCCCAATAGACTGGTTGCTCGTGTCGTACCCGGTCGAGCCTCGTGTGGGGATCGTGGCGAAACGCAGGATCCAATTCCGTGAGCTCGACCCCGCGCGGCAGGTGCATGGCCCGCTGCGGGGGGCCCATATGGCCGGCGCGCGCCGTCATTCAGCGGGGGTGAGTTCGAGGCCCGGCGAACTGTCCTTGCTCCAGTGGAGCGGGCCCCAGATGAATTGCCGCCAATAGCTTTCCGCGACCTCGATCCAGGTCTGGAGACTCTCTGGCGTGGCGAGGAACTCGCGCATGGAAACCAGGAGCCAACTGAGCACCGCCTGGCTGTCGCGGCACTCGCCGCAATGTCCCGAGGTGCAGCAGAAATTCAGCGTCTTCAGGTCTGCGGCGTAGCTGTTGAACATCGGCAGGTTCGGCGCAGCGGAATCGATGCGCGCGGCATGGTCGGGATGGTCGACGCTGATACTGGGGCAGACCGCATAGCCGAACTGGCCGAAATGCGAACGGCCGGTCAGCAGGGTGTCGATGTAGTAGGGGTGCGAGACGACCGTCTGCGGGTAGAGCTGCTGGACGCGCAGCAGCTCATCGCGCAGGCGCAGCGTCGCCGCTTCGGGCTCCGCTCCGTTTCCGGCGTAGCTGGAATAGTAGTTGAACTGCAGCCGATTGCCGTTGTCCTCGATCCGCCGGACGGTCTCTTCGACGTAGGCTTGGCCAGGCTCGGTGACCGCATAGATGAAGCCGGCGCGCGGGTCGTCGCGATAGTTGCCAAGCGCGGTGTCGAAGAGTCCAGAGAAGCGTCGCCCGCCCGGCTTGATGCCCCGAAGCTCGTCGTCCAGCGGGCCGCCGCCGAATAGCGTCACCCCGATGGCGACATCCTCGAACCCTTGTCGCGGCAACGCGCGCAGGCCGTTGGTCGAGATGGTGAGATACCGGAACCTCCGGCGAAACACTTCCAACCGCGCCGGAACCAGGCTCGGCTCGCCCCCGATCACCAGCGCAGCGTTCACCCGCCGGCGTTTGATTTGATCGAGCAGGAATTCGTCGAGCGCGGCGAGGGAGGTTTCCTCCTTCGACTTCTTGTCGTGCTCGAACACGAAGAACCAGCAGCCGTCGCACCGCAGGTTGCAGGCGTTGGTGACATGATATTCCGACGGTCGGACACTCACCGCCAGCCGGGTCAGGGTATTGAGCCGTTGCAGCCAGGCCGGCGACGTCGACAGCAGTCGCCGGCCGGCTTCAATCGCGTCGCGGGTGGAAAGCATCGCACACTCCGGGCTCGCGGCCGACCGCGGATAGACCTCAAGACATGACAATCTCCACAATGTCTCCAAATGTAATAGATGTCTCTATCAATCTATCACCCGAGATCGAGGCGCTGGTGAAAATGTACACCGCCTGGGTTGCGGCCGGGCCGCTGTCGACCGTCAATGTCAGACAGTCTCGAGCAGAAGTGCGCCCCAAGCCGCCGGGCCGAGGGACAGCCCCAGGAACGGCCCACCACCCTGCGCCGCGCGCCAATCGGCGCTGCGCTTGAGACTGATCAGGAGATCTGCCGAAAAGCAGTGGCCCGCGTCGTCCAGGCCGTCGAGGTAGACGCCGCCGTCCGCAAGGCCGCAGTGCGAGGCGAAGAACCGCATCGCGTCCTGACGGGTGTTGGTAATCAGCAGGCTGGAAAGCGGTCCAAAATCCGCCGCGGCGTCCGCGCGCGCCGCCGCCAGCGCGCGTTGCACGCCCGTGGCGATGCGAAAGAGAATCCGCGGCCGCGCCGCCACCGGATCGAGCGCGGTGATGGTGGGGTCCGCGATGTGCCCTAAGCCCAGGACGCGATACTCGGCGTTCTGTGGCGTCGGGGACACGATACAGGCCGCCGCGCCATCGCTGAGCACCGCCAGGTCCCAGTCCGTGATGCGGCTGCGGGAGTCTGGACAGCGATCTGCGGCGACCAGGGCGACGTGACGAACCCCTTCTGAGAACAGTCCGCGGGCAAACCGAAGGGCGGGCGCCAGATTGGCGCAGCCGGAGAGCGTCACGCCGACGATCGGCGCCTTGGACAGCCCCGTTCGTCCGATCGCTCGGACGATATCGCCGCCTTCCCCATCCGGCTGGTTGAACCCTTCCGAGCAGACGAGCACCAGGTCAATGTCGGCCGGATCGCCGCCCCAGGCGGCCAGAGCCTGCGAGAGCGCCTGCTCCGCCATGCGATCAACGCCGGCGAGACTTCGGCGATAGGAGGTGACCCCGTTCTGGGTGAGGCGCTGCAGGGTGTCCCCATTGCGCCCATCGTCCAGACCAGCCACCGCATGCCGCTCGCCGAGCGCATAGCCGATCCCGCCGATCCAAAGACCGCTCAAGACGCGCGGCCCCGCGCCGTCCGCTCGGCGATGAACCCGGCAATGGCCCGAAGGGAGTCGAAGTTCTCCAAGGTGATGTCGAGGTCCTCAAGCGGACCGACCGTCGTCTCCACCTCTAGCACCAACTGCAGGAACTCGATTGAGCTCAGCAGGCCGCTGCTAAACAGCGGAAGATCCCGAAGATCATTGGCAAGGGGCGGCGCCGAGCGCAGCCGCACGCGCTCTCGCACCCAGCTTTCAGTGGACATGGGACGTCTCTGGCGCGGCTTGTGGCTGCGGGGCGGGAGCGTTGAGCGGTTCAAGCTCGAAGAGGCTGGCGGACAGCGTCCAGGATGACAGGCTGATCGCCGCGACACGGCGCGGCGGCCCGGACCCCAGCGTGTCGGCGATGGCGCCGATCGACAGCAGCAGATCGGCGGAAAAGGCGTGGCCATAGCTCGCCCGCCCCGGCGTGAGGACTCGCCTGCGCGCGAGTCCCGTCTGCGCACAGAGCAGCTCGATCAAAGGCTCTTCAAGGGTTTCCGCGACCACCAGGTCGAAGTCGGCCAGCGGAGCGCCGCTCCGCACTTCCACCTGGTCGGCGAGCCCTCGGATCGCCTGGCGCAGCTCACGCGCCTGCAGCACGAAGTTGCCGGCCGCGCGCGGCGCCAGGATTCTCGGTGAGGGACGCAGGACGATGTCCTCGAGTTGCAGGCCGCCGCGCTCGCGGTCGAGGATGCAGGCTGCCGCCACATCGCTCAGCACAGCGCCGCCGGTCATCGCCTGGCGTCGCAGGCCTGGACGCAGTCGATCGGCTGCAACCAGTAGCACCCGATCCGCCGCGTGGGCGATCAGCAGAGACCGCGCGAGGTTCAAGGCCGGGGCCAGGTTGCCGCACGCCGCCGTCCAGTTGCCGTAGACCGCCGCACATTCCAGGCCGAGGTCTTGCACGACGGCCTGCAGCAGCTCATCTCGGAACGCCAGGTGTGGAAACCCGCCCGCGCCGTCCCAGAAGCTCTCGGTGACCAGCACCACGGCGTCTACCTCGGCGGGGCGCACCCCGCCACGGGCCAGGCAGGCCGCCCCGGCCCGACGGGCCAAGTCGGCGGTCGAGACCCCGCTGCGCACGAAGGGCCGTGGCGCCGCACCCTCGAATTGCGCCTCGGGATCACGCCGCGGATCGGGCGTTGAGGCCCCAACCGCTGAAAGCCGAACGCTCTCCAGGGCGACCCCAGGGTCGTGGTCGCCGCGATCCCCCATGTGCACTTGATTCATTTCCACCACTTCCGACGATCACACAATGATTCACCGATACTCTTAGCGCAAGATTGTTGCATCTCATTGACAGACTGTCATAGCCTCGATCTACATTTTGAGAGGGGGATAAACGCCATGTCGATCTCTGCACCCGAGTCCCTCGACACGTCCGATGCGACATCGCGACTGGACGCTCTCGTGTGCCGACACTTCGAGGGCCTGGGCCTGGCCGCACCGCAAGATCCGCAACAGGACCTGCGCGACGCCGGCCTCACCTCTCTGCAACTCGTCGATCTGGTGTTTGCGCTTGAGGATGACCTCGGCGTCACCTTGCCCCCGGACCTGATGACGCCCGATACGTTCCGGTCGCGCGCCAGCATCGCCGCGGCACTGACGCCGGCGACATTGCGGAAGCTGGCGTCCGTCTCGCACCGTTGACCGGACCGCGGGAGCCTCACCCGTGACCCACGCCGAACGCCTCCCCGGTCCCCTTCAACGGCGCCGCCGGCCGCGGCCATCGCCCCCGGTCCGGGGACGTGCCGAAGCGAGCCTCGCGATCGCCGCCGCCCACGCCGGCGAGGTGGATCGTGACGCGCGGTTTCCGGCTGAAACCCTCGCGCAGCTCCGCGTCGAGGGCCTGCTCGGCGTCCTGGCGCCACGGCGGCTCGGCGGTCACGGCGGCCGCCTCGCCGATGCGGCCGAGCTCTGCTTCAACCTGGCGCGGGCTTGCGGTTCGACGGCCATGATCTTCGCGATGCATTGCACTCAGGTCGCCTGCCTGACCCGGCACGCCGCCGGCGCGGAATGGCCGACGGCCCTGCTGGCCGAGACCGTCCGAGACCAACTGCTATTCGCCGGCTCGACCACCGACGGAGCCGGGGGCGATCCCCGCGCGAGCGGTTGCGCGCTCACCGCGGCGGGCGACCGCCTGCGCCTCGACAAGGACGCCAGCGTATTTTCCTACGCGCCGTTCGCCGACGCTGCCCTGGTGACCGCGCGGCGTCGGCCGGACTCGGTCGCGACCGATCAGGTGCTGGTGGCGCTCCGACGCCAGGACATGGTTCTCGTCGAGACGCGGACCTGGGACGCCATGGGCCTGCGCGGCACCGGCAGCGCGGGGTACCGATTGCGCGGGGACTGCGCCGCAGAGCAGGTCCTGCCCGCACCGTTCGGCGAAATCCATCCGCAAACCATGCTGCCCTTCAGTCATGTCCTTTGGAGCAGTGTCTGGCTCGGGATTGCGGCGGACGCCTTGGATCGGGCGCGGCGGCGTCTGCGGGGATCGCCGTCAGGCGCCGGCGGGGTTGCGGGCGCGCGGCTCGCCGCGGCGGTCGGCGCCTTGCAGACCCTCCGGGCCATGGTGGTGGTGGCGATCCAGGAGATCGATGCCGCACAACCAGCGCAACTGGCCACCTTCGCCAGTCAGACCCGGCTCAATCTGCTGAAGGCGGAAGTCTCTCGCGGCGCCCTGCAGGCAACGCTTCAGGCGTTGGAAATCTGCGGTGTCGAGGGCTACCGGAACGACGGCGTCCACTCCGTCAGCCGCCATCTCCGGGACATCTGCTCGGCGCCGCTCATGATCCCGAACGACCGTATCCTGCAATACGCCGCCCAGACCAGCGTGCTGCTGGACCTCAACCCGGGTCTTTTCGACTAGCGTCGCCGCCGACGCTTCGCACCGCGAGGACCAGCGTGCTGGAGCCGCTGGCGATCAGGCGCTGATCCTCCGTCCAGATCAGGACCTCGCCGTGGATTGCGCCATCCGCCGCCTGTTCGGATCGGGCGTCCGCCAAGAGCCATCCCTTCTCCGGCGCGGGCCGATGAAAGGCGACGTTCAAGGACAGGGTCGTGGCCTGGTAGCCGATACGCCCGCCCTGGCCGTGGACATGGGCCGGCAGCACCATGGTGTCGATCAACAGCACCGACCGCGCGGCGTCCAGGAAAGCGTCGCCGCCCCCGTCGTAGCCGCGGTAGCGGAACCACTGCTGCATATGTCCCTGCGCCAAATCCGCGGCTTGCGGCGGGACGGGCCGCCGGTCGAAGTTATTTCGAAAGGCCGCGCCGGGAGCGTCGGGCGACATGTCCGGAAGCTGCGTCAGTCCCTCCGGCGGCGGCGCGGCGGGCGCCGCCGTGACCGCAGCGTGCGGCCCCTCGCGGGGCGAGGCGGACCAAACCTGCGCCTGCAACAGCGCCTGCCCCGATTGTTCGAGGCGGACATTTACGCAGGTCGCGGTGCGGCCTTCGCGCATTACCTCGGCGGACACCGCCGTGTCGGCAAACGTTCCGGTGCGCAGATATTGGCACGAATAGCTCACCGGCCGGCGATCGCCGCCAACTGCAGCGCCCGCGGCGCGCAAGGCGACGGCGGAGAGATAGCCCCCGTTCGGCCCCCACAGTTCCCAGTCCCGCGACAGTCGCAGGCGCCAAGGCCCGGTCCCCGTCATCCTCGTATCGTCCTGCAATGCGCCCATGTAAAAACTCCCGCACGCTGCGACAACAAGGCGAGCCGTCCGCCCGCCCTCAAAATGTAGACAGTCTCTTCCAGAGTTGCGCCAATCTCAATGATCTGTTCCATTTGCGGCGATGCAAATGTTCCGTCACGTCGAAAATGTGTCTGAGTGGCAAGACCTGCCTTTACGGGGTGGGGTGCGTGTCGGCTCGATCCTCGCAGTCGGGGTCGACCTGCCGCGCCTGCTGTCCTGGGGCCCAGCCCGCACTGTCGCCGCGCGCCACACCCGTCGCTGGGCCCAAGTGTTCGACCACCTGCAATCGTCGCGCCCGGGCCCTTGGTCCGGCTGGACCAGCAGTTATGACGGCCGGCCGCTTCCACGTCGCCAGATGCAGGACTGGCTGCGGGCTACGCTGGAGCGGATCAAGGCGCTTGAGCCGCGGCGCGTCCTCGAGGTCGGATGCGGCGCAGGGCGGATCGCGCGCGCGCTCGCGCCGGATGTGGAGAGCTATCTCGGCCTCGATATCTCGCCCGCCGCCCTCGACGCTCTGCGGGCCGGGCTGCGCGCCGACGGCGTCCGCGCCGGCCACGTCGACCTGCGCCTCGGCGATCACGAGGCGCTGGCACGGCTGCCCGGCTCGAGCTTCGACTGCATTGTCGTGAACTCCGTGGTCCAGTACCTGCCGAACCTCAGCGCCCTGCAGACGCTGCTCGACTCCTGCGGACGCCTCTTGGCGCCGTTCGGCGCGGTCTTCCTCGGCGACATTCGCGACCTGCGTCTGCAGGAAGCGTTCGCCGGGAGTCTCGCAGCCTATCAGCAGCCGCAGCCCTTATCTCCCGGCGCGCTTTGGATCGATATTTCGCGGCGCCTGATCGAGGAGCCGGAGCTTTTGGTGGCGCCTGGCTACTTCGCTGCGGCCGCCCCCTGGGCCGGCGCCGTCGATCTGCAGCTGAAGCCTGGGCGAACCGACAATGAGCTGTTCCGGTTCCGCTACGACGTGGTGCTCCGGCACGGCCCCACGCCGTCCCGCCCGCCCGCCCTGGTCTTCCGCGGCGACAATGCGGCCCAGGCCCTGGTCCGCGCCTTGGGGCGCGCGGAGGCCCCGTTCATCCGCGGCGAAAGCTTCACTGACTTGAGGATCTCCCCGGTCATCGAACCGATGTCGGTCAAGCGTTCCCCCCGTCGCGGAGGCCGCCGTCCGGGCGGCTTTCATCCGGCGCGGCTTTTTTCACTGGGCGCGCGGCACGGCTACCGTACGGTGGTGTCCCCCGCTGCGTCGCACCGCGTCGACCGGCTGGACGTCCTGTTTCAGCGCGAGGCCTCGCTGCCGGGGTGTTCCGGGGCTCCCGCTCACGGGGTCGTCGCTCGGGGGGCCCTGACGCAGGAGGCAATGACGAACATGCCCCTGGCGGCCGCCGCGCTGCCCCGGCTTCGCACCGCCGTCGGCGAGCGCCTCGGCGGCGGACGACCAATCCTTCTGGTCGATGCGCTTCGGCTGGAAAAGTTGCAGCGCGACGCTCCGGACTGGCTTGCCCATGTCGACTGATTTCCTGTCGAGGCTGGAGCGCGAAGGACTGGTCGCTCGCACCGACGCGCCTGGGGTGCTGATGCGCAGCCCGGCGTTCGAAAGGCTTATTGAGGGCCTAAGGCGCGAAATCCGCCACCTGGCGCCTGACAGCGTCGAGACGCAGTTCGTGGCGCCGGTGATGGACCGCCGCGACTTCGAACGAAGCGGCTACCTCGAGGCCTTCCCCCACCTTGCCGGGGCGGTGGTCCGCTTCGCCGGCGACGAGCGTGATCATCGGCGTATGGTCCAGGCCGTCGCGGAGGGCGCCGACTGGAGCGGCGCGCTGACCAGCGCCGACCTGGTCCTGACTCCGGCAGCCTGCTACCCGCTTTACCCGATGCTACGCCGGCGCGGTCGTCTGCCAGAGGGTGCGGTCAAGCTGCATGTCGAATGCCAATGCTTGCGATGTGAGCCCTCCGTAGACCCCTTCCGCCTGCAGAGCTTCCGCATGGTGGAGTTCGTCTGCGTCGGCGCGGGCGGCGAAGTTGAAGCGGACCGCGCGCACTGGATGAAGGTCGCGGCGAATTTCGCGCACCGCATAGGGCTTGAGGCGGCGATCCGTCCCGCCACCGACGCATTCTTCGGCCGTGTCGGCGCCTTGCTAGGCGCCCGCCAGTCCGACGACTGCCTCAAGTACGAGCTGCAGGTTCGTGTTCCGGAGCGCGCGGCGTCCGTGGCCTGCGCCAGCTTCAACCTGCACTGTGAGAAGTTCGGACGGCTCTTCGAGCTGCGGCGTCCCGACGGCGCGACCGCAGAGAGTGGCTGCACCGGATTCGGTCTGGAGCGCTGGGCCCTGGCGCTCTATGCGACCCACGGGCTTGATCCGCGCCAGTGGCCGGCCGGCGCCTACGCCCTGACCTCGCCCGAACCGATCGATCAGAGGACATCCCATGACGCCTGACGAGGTGCTCGAGGAATTCCGCCAAGCCGGCGCCCTGCTCGAAGGGCATTTCGTCCTTTCCTCCGGCCGGCACAGTCCGATCTACTTCCAGAAGGCGCGGGTCTTCCAAGATCCTCCGAGGGCCGAGCGGCTCTGTCGGGCGCTCGCGGACAAGGTCCGGGCGCTCGGGACCGTCGACATCGTGGTCTCGCCGGCCGTCGGGGCGATCGTGGCCGGATACGAGACCGCCCGGCGCCTCGGGGTCCACGCCCTGTTCGTCGAGCGCGAGGACGGCGCGTTCCGCCTCCGGAGAGGCTTTCAGCTACAGCCGGGCGCCCGCGTGGCCGTGGTTGAGGATATCGTGACCACGGGCCAGTCGGCGCGCGAGTGCGTCGCAGCGCTCACCGCCGAAGGCGGGCGGGTCGTTTGCGTGGCGTGCCTGATCGATCGGTCCGGCGGCGCGGCCGACGTCGGCGCGCCGCTCGTCGCCCTGGCGCAGGTGTCAGTGCCGAGCTTTGCGCCCGACGCCCTGCCCCCCGAGCTCCGCGATCTGCCGGTGGACGATCCGGGTAGCCGGCGCCTGCGGTCCGCGGCGGCCTAGGGGTGCTCAGCTGCGTCCGCGCCGACCGCGGGCCGGCGGCGCCGGCGGAGTCCGGCCCAGACCGATGCGCTTGGCGACCTCCGAGCGGTCGCGCGCATAGCTGGGCGCCACCATCGGGTAGTCGGCTGGCAGGCCCCACTTGGCCCGATATTGTTCCGGCGTGATGCCGTACTTCGCCATCAGGTGCCGGCGAAGCGATCGGTAGCGCTGGCCGTCCTCGAGGCTCACCAGGTAGTCCTCGGTGATCGACTCTTCGATGGGGACCGCCGGCGACAGCGGCGCCGCAACCGGCTTGGCCCGAACCGCCTGGGTGTCGGGGTCCGCCGCCGTTGCGGCCGCCGGCGCCAGGGTCTCGTCGCCCAAGGCCGCGCGCACCTGGCGGACGAGGTCGGCCAGTTCATTCGGCTCTACCGACCGCTGCCCCACATAGGCGATGACGATATCGGTCGCCATTTGCAGGACGCTTTCGGGATTGATCCGATCCATTTGAAACTGAGAGCTCCACATTTGTTTGGGAGGAGTGCCGCACCTGCACGCGACTGCGGCGCCCTGACGACTTCTAGGACCAAAGCCTTCACGTCAAGTCACAGCGACACGATCGCCTAATGAAGTCAAATCCGGTCAGGTGAGAGTCGCGTTTGACCGACTCGAGATTATCGAGGACGCTCCCGCTATGGCGGCTTCGGCGCAAGTGGTGCACATCGTGGCGGGGATCGTCGTCGATCCGCTTGGTCGTGTGCTGTTGGTGCGCAAGGCCGGAACGGAGGCCTTCATGCAGCCGGGCGGCAAGCGCGATCCCGGCGAGAGCGATCTGCAGACCTTGGAGCGCGAGCTCCTTGAGGAGCTCGCCTGCGGCATTCGGGCGGCGGAACCGCTCGGCCGCTTCGTCGCCCCCGCCGCCAACGAGCCCGGCGCGACCGTCGACGCGGTGCTCTATCGGGTGGAATTGACCGGCACCGCGCGGGCCTGCGCGGAAATCGCCGAACTGCGTTGGGTCGACCCGGCCTTAACGCAGACGCTCCAGCTCGCCCCGCTGACCCGCGACCACGTCCTGCCGCTGATCGCCGGGTCGCGCCCGCAATAGGGGCGATCGCCCCTCCCCTAGGGCAGGATCGGCGGGAGGTCGAACGCCTGGTGGACCGCAATCGCCGCCTGCTCGGCGGAGCGGAAGTGGATCACCTGCCAACCGAGCGCCTTCGCCGCGGCGATGTTCTCCTGGCTGTCGTCCAGGAACAGCGTGCGTTGCGGCGCGAGGCCCGTCTGCTCGGTGACGATCCGGTAGATTTGCGGGTCTGGCTTCATCAGCCCGAGGTCGCAGGAGAAGAAGACGTGGTCGAAATTGTCGTGCAGGGCCATGCGCTCGTGACTGCGCGCGAGGTCGGAGGGCATGTTGGACAGCAGGCTCAGTCGCTTGCCGCTGCGCTTCAGCTGGCGCACCCAGCGCCACATGTCGAAATTGAGCCGGACCGCGACCTGGGTGTCGATGGCGCGCAGCTCGACGATGCGATCTGGATGCGGATCGGTCAACACCGCCCGCCAGTAGGTTTCCGGCGAGCAGGCGCCGCAGTCGTAGGCGGCCCGATGCGCCCAGTAGCGCGCAAAGAAATCCCGCGGCGGCATGCCGGCCGCTTGGACCAGCGCCTGCTTCTCCTCGGCAGCCTTTAGGTGATGGTTCAGCACATCGCCGAAGTCGAACACCACGTGGTCGATCCGGCGGCGGCCGTGAACGTCCTCCGGATCGCGGACCGACGCCAGGTGAGGCGCCGACAACGTCCTCGAGGCGCGGCGGGCCTTAGCCCCCTGCTGCATTGTCGCGCCCCCGTCAGACCTGTTCCAATGTGGACACGGGTTCGCGGCGCAGCGCGGGCTGCAGGCCGCCGATGTACCGCGTCAGGGCGACCGGCTCGAGCAAGGCGACGCCCTTCTCCCGCAGCCAGTCGTCGTCGTAGAGCTGCGTGAGGTAGTTGTTGCCGCTGTCGGCGACGATCACCAACGCAGTCGTCGCGCCGGTCTCCTCCAGCGCCGCCAGAGCGCTGCAGACGCCCAGGCCGGACGACCCGCCCAGCAGCAGGCCGCAGTCCCGGGCCAGGATGCGACAAGCGGAAAACGCCGCCTGATCCGAAACCTTATAGGCTAGGTCGAGCAGGTTGAGATCGGTATTGCCGGGCCGCCAGCTCAATCCGACGCCGTTCACCAGATAGGGATGGTAGTCGCCGCCCAGGATGGTGGAGCCTTCCACGTCGCAACCGACCGTGCGGGTCTGCGGACGCTCCGCGCGCAGACGCTGCGCCAAGCCGCAGAGATGGCCGCCGGTGCTGATGGAGCCGACCAGCAAGTCGAACTCCAGGTCGAGCAGCTCTTCGGCGGTCGTGGTGGCGTGATACTGCGGATTGGTCGGGTTGTCGTATTGGTTCGGCCAGAACGCGCCGGGATGTTCCGCCAGCAGCTCCTGGACGCGGGCGAGGCGGGTCGACTGGTAGCCCCCCAGGGCGTCGGTGCGGGTCACCAGGTCGACCTGAGCGCCGTAGGCGCGATAGAAGTTGAGCAGGGACGCGCTCACCTTGGGGTCGACGACAATGATGACCCGGAACCCGAAGGCCGCACCCAGCATCGCCAGCGCCCGCCCGAGGTTGCCGGAGGTGGATTCAATCAGGGTCGCGCCGGGATAGAGCGCGCCGGACCGCAGCGCCGCCTGGACGAGCCCGAAGGCTGTGCGGTCCTTGATGCTGAAGCTGGGATTGAAATACTCCAGCTTCAGCAAAAGCTGCTTGCCGCTCGGAACGATCGGATGGCGGACGCTCACCACCGGGGTGTCGCCGATACACTCTGCGATATTCTCAAACACTCGGGGCATGGAGCGTTTCCTCTGGAAGCCTGGCGTCGAGGACGACCAGGTCGCCGGACTGGCGGGTAAGGCGTTGGTTGGCGCGTTCGCCGATCAGGATCGGATCCTCGACGTGCAGTGCGCCGAACCCGAACTCGTAGTAGGGCGTCTCGACCGAGAGGATCATCCCGGCCTCGACGACGTCACAATTGCCCGGGGCGAGGATCGGGCGCTCATAGGGCTCGAGGCCGATGCCATGGCCGACATGATGGCGCCGATACTCGGGAAAGCCCGCCGCGTGCACCGCCGCCATCGTCAGGCGGAACACCTCGTCGCCGGTCATGCCCGGCCGGATGTTCTCGATCGCGGCGATCTGACCCCGGTGGAGCGCCTCGTAGCGCTCGGTCCGCGGCGGCAGCCGCCCGACCGCGAACACGCGCGCAATGTCAGACCAATAGCCGTCGCAAACCGCGTCGCAGTCGAACCACAGCAAGTCGTTCGGGCGCACCGAAATATCCGCCC